>Ga0247813_10001712_pt1 | contig 16106 bp, 13 predicted proteins | sample UWRJL169409C1_FD_180719 | JGI IMG/M metagenome (GOLD analysis project Ga0247813, IMG submission 180719) | Plant litter microbial communities from Arlington Agricultural Research Station in Wisconsin, United States - UWRJ-L169-409C-1 | ecosystem: Environmental > Terrestrial > Plant litter >... | reverse complement strand
AAGGAAAAACCATGAGCGCCAATATCCGCAAACTCATCGTGCAGGTCGACGAGACCCGCAAGGAAATGGGCCGTGACATCACGCCGCCCACACGCCGCGCCGTGGCCATCGCGGTGATCGACAACCCCTATGCCGGCCGCTACAGCGAGAACCTCGACGAACTGATCGCCATCGGCGAGGAACTCGGTGCGCTGCTCGGCCAGAAGGCCGTGGCTGCGCTGGGCATCGAACCCGGCCAGGCGCAGAGCTACGGCAAGGCGGCCATCGTCGGCGAAGCTGGCGAGCTCGAGCATGCCGCGGCCATCCTGCACCCGAAGCTGGGCGCGCCATTGCGCGTGGCGGTCGAGAAGGGCGCCGCGCTGGTGCCCTCGGCCAAGAAGCGCGGCACGCTGGGCACCGCCATCGACGTGCCGCTGGGTCACAAGGACGCGGCCTTCGTGCGCAGCCATTTCGACGCCGTCGAGGCGCGTGTGTCCGACGCGCCGCGTGCCAACGAGATCGTCGTGGCCGTTGCCGTGACCGACAGCGGCCGTCCGCTGCCCCGCATCGGTGGCCTCCAGCATTCCGAGATCAAGGGCGAAGACGGGTTGAGGTGAAGCTCGCCCCCAGTCTTCGCGCACTTCGTGTCGCTTCGCCAACCCCCTACCGGCGGCCCGGCAAAGCCGGTTCCTCGGTGTTTCTGGCAAATGCAGTAATGAACAGTTTTTCCTTTCGACCACTCAGGAGTTTTTCGATGAACCCATTGCGTCATGTCTTCAGCGCGGCCGCCGTCGCCACGCTCGCCACCGCCCTCGTTCCCGCGCATGCGCAGGGCGTGATCAAGATCGGCGAGATCAACAGCTACAAGGCGCAGCCCGCTTTCCTCGAGCCCTACAAGAAGGGCATGGACCTGGCGGTCGAAGAGATCAATGCCGCGGGCGGCGTGAACGGCAAGAAGATCGAAATCATCACGCGTGACGACAACGCCAACCCCGGCGACGCGGTGCGCGTGGCCGAAGAGCTGGTGTCGCGCGAAAAGGTCGACATGCTGGCCGGCACCTTCCTGTCGAACACCGGCCTGGCCGTGACCGACTTCGCCAAGCAGAAGAAGTTCTTCTTCCTCGGCGGCGAACCGCTGACCGACAAGATGACCTGGCAGGGCGGCAACCAATACACCTTCCGCCTGCGCCCCGGCACCTACATGCAGGCCGCGATGCTGGTGCCCGAGGCCGTCAAGCTGAAGAAGAAGCGCTGGGCCGTCGTGTACCCCAACTATGAATACGGCCAGTCGGCGGTCGCCGCGTTCAAGACGCTGATGAAGGCTGCGCAGCCCGATGTCGAGTTCGTCGCCGAGCAGGCCACGCCGCTGGGCAAGGTCGACGCCGGCAGCGTGGCACAGGCCCTGGCCGACGCCAAGCCCGACGCGATCTTCAACGTGCTCTTCGGCGCCGATCTGTCGAAGTTCGTGCGCGAAGGCAACACCCGCGGCCTGTTCAAGGACCGCGAAGTGGTGAGCGTGCTCACCGGTGAGCCCGAGTACCTGGACCCGCTGAAGGACGAAGCGCCCAACGGCTGGATCGTGACCGGCTACCCCTGGTACGGCATCAAGACGTCGGCGCATGACGCCTTCCTCAAGGCCTACCAGGCGAAGTTCAACGACTACCCGCGCCTCGGCTCGATCGTCGGCTACAGCATGATCAAGTCGGCCGCGGCCGGCATCGCCAAGGCCAAGAGCACCGACACCGACAAGCTGGTGGCGGCCTTCAAGGGCCTGCAGGTCGACACGCCCCTGGGCAAGATCACCTACCGCGCCGAGGACCACCAGTCGACCATGGGCGCCTTCGTGGGCCGCACCAAGAACGACAACGGCAAGGGCGTGATGGTCGACTACGTCTACCTCGACGGCGCCGACGCCAAGTACCAGCCCTCCGCCGCCGACGTGAAGAAGTCGCGCTCGGCCGACTGACCGCGCAAGGCAGAACGATCCATGAGCTTTTCAGGTTTCATCGTCCAGCTGCTCAACGGGCTGGCGAGCGCTTCTTCGCTGTTCCTGGTGGCGGCAGGGCTGTCGCTGATCTTTGGCGTGACGCGCATCGTGAATTTCGCGCATGGCTCGTTCTTCATGGTGGGCATCTACATCGCCTACACGCTGGTCGAGAAGCTGGGCGGCAGCCTGGGCTTCTGGCCGGCGCTGCTGCTCGCCGCAGTGGCGGTGGGCATCCTCGGTGCGCTGATCGAGGTGGTGCTGCTGCGGCGCATCTACAAGGCGCCCGAACTCTTTCAACTGCTGGCCACCTTCGCGCTGGTGCTCGTCATCAAGGACGCGGTGCTGTGGCTCTGGGGGCCTGACGAGCTGCTGGGGCCGCGTGCGCCCGGGCTCAAGGGCTCGGTCGAGATCCTCGGCCGGCAGTTTCCGTCCTATGACCTGTTCCTGATCGTCGTCGGCCCGGTGGTGCTCGGCCTGGTGTGGCTGCTCCTCACGCGCACCCGGTTCGGCACGCTGGTGCGCGCCGCCACGCAGGACCGTGAGATGGTCAGCGCGCTGGGCGTGAACCAGGCCTGGCTCTTCACCGCCGTGTTCGCACTCGGCGCGATGCTGGCGGGCCTGGGTGGCGCGCTGCAGCTGCCGCGCGAGCCGGCCACGCTCGAGATGGACCTGAACACCATCGGCGCCGCCTTCGTGGTGGTGGTGGTCGGCGGCATGGGCTCGCTGCCCGGCGCCTACGTGGCTGCGTTGCTCATCGCCGAGATCAAGGCGGTGTGCATCTGGCTCGGGGTGGTCGACGTGTTCGGCATTCCGATTTCCTTCTCCAAGCTCACGCTGGTGGTCGACTTCCTCGTGATGGCGGTCGTGCTGGTGTGGCGCCCCTGGGGCCTGATGGGCCGCCCGCAGGCACCGAGCCGCTACGTCGGCATGCAGGAAGAACCGCTGCGCCTGCCGAGCCGCGCCTACGTCGTCGGCACCGCGGCCTTCGCGGTGGTGCTGGCGGCCATGCCTATCCTGACGGCCGACCAGCCCTACACCATCGTGCTTCTGATCGACCTGTTGATCGCGGCGCTCTTCGCGGCGAGCCTGCACTTCATCATGGGACCGGCGGGCATGCACTCGTTCGGCCATGCCGCCTACTTCGGCCTGGGTGCCTACGGCGCCGCGTTGCTGGTGCGCGCCATGGGCCTGCCGATGGAACTGGCGCTGGTCGTCGCACCGCTGGTCGCTGCCATCGGCGCCTTCGTCTACGGCTGGTTCGCGGTGCGCCTGTCGGGGGTGTACCTGGCCATGCTCACGCTGGCCTTCGCGCAGATCACCTGGGCGGTCACCTACCAATGGGACACTTTCACCGGCGGCAGCAACGGGCTGACCGGCGTGTGGCCGTCGGCATGGCTGTCGGACAAGCGCGCCTACTACTGGGTCACACTGGGGCTGGTCGGCCTGGGCGTGTGGTGGCTGCGCCGCGTGCTGTTCTCGCCCTTCGGCTATGCGCTGCGTGCGGGCCGCGATTCGGTGCTGCGCGCCGACGCCATCGGCATCGACACCAAGCGCATGCAGTGGGCGGCGTTCGTGGTGGCCGGCACGGTGGCTGGGCTGGCGGGCGCGCTGTTCGCGTTCTCCAAGGGCAGCATCTCGCCCGAGACGCTGTCGGTGGGCAAGTCGGTGGACGGCCTGGTGATGGTGCTGCTCGGCGGCATCCAGACGCTGGCCGGCCCGGTCGTCGGTGCGGTCACCTTCACCTGGCTGCACGACACCGTGGCCCGCAACACCGACTACTGGCGCGCGATGCTCGGCGCCATCATCCTGCTGCTGGTGCTGCTGTTCCCACAAGGGATCGCGGGCTCGATCAAGCTGATGGTCGACCGGTGGCGCGACCGTTCGAACAAGAAGAACGCCACGGCGCGCGTGGAGGTGAAGACGTCATGACGCTGCTGCAAGTCAACAATCTGGGCAAGTCCTTCGGCGGCGTGAAGGCCGTCGACGGCATCAGCTTCGACCTCGCGCCCGGCGAACTGCTGGCGCTGATCGGCCCCAACGGCGCCGGCAAGTCGACCACCTTCAACATGGTCAACGGCCAGCTCAAGGCCGACCAGGGATCGATCAAGCTCGACGGCGAAGAACTCGTCGGCCGCAAGCCGCGCGAGATCTGGCGCATGGGCGTGGGCCGCACCTTCCAGATCGCCGAGACCTTCGCGTCGCTCACCGTGGTCGAGAACGTGCAGATGGCGCTGCTGTCGCACGACGGCAAGCTGTTCTCGATGTGGCGCCGCGCGGCCGACCACCGGCGCGACGACGCGCTGGCGCTGCTCGACCAGGTCGGCATGAAGGCCCAGGCCGATCGGCCCTGCAGCGAGCTCGCCTACGGCGACGTGAAGCGCGTCGAGCTCGCCATCGCGATGGCCAACGAACCCAAGCTGCTGCTGATGGACGAACCCACCGCCGGCATGGCGCCGAAGGAGCGCAACTCGCTCATGGCGCTGACCAAGGACCTGGTGATCCAGCGCGGCATGGCCGTGCTCTTCACCGAGCACAGCATGGATGTGGTGTTCGCCTATGCCGACCGCATGATCGTGCTGGCGCGCGGACGCCTGATCGCGCAGGGCAAGCCGCTGGAGATCCGCGACCATCCGAAGGTGCAGGAGGTGTACTTCGGCAGTGGCAAGACCTTCGAGAAGATCGCACAGAAGGCCGCGGAAGTGAATGCGGCGGTGGGCGCATGAACATGAACAAGCAAGAAACGCTGCTGACCGCCAAGTCCCTTTGCGCTTGGTACGGCGCCGCACAGATCCTCTACGACGTCGACCTCGAAGTGCGCCGAGGTGAAGTGGTCGCGCTGATGGGCCGCAACGGCGCCGGCAAGTCGACCACGCTCAAGGCGCTGATCGGCATGCTGACCAAGCGCAAGGGCGCCGTGAGCTTCCTCGGCCACGACATCTCGAAGAGCGAACCGCACCACGCCGCCAAGATGGGCCTGGGCTTCGTGCCCGAAGACCGCCGCGTGTTCACCGACCTCACGGTCATGGAAAACCTCGAGGTCGGCAAGCAGCCCGCCCGTCACTGGACCGACGGCAGCGCAGCGCCCCTGTGGACGCCCGAGCGCCTGTTCAAGCTGTTCCCCAACCTCGGCGAGATGCCGAACCGGCCCGGCGGCCGCATGAGCGGCGGCGAGCAGCAGATGCTGACGGTGGCGCGCACGCTGATGGGCAACCCGTACCTGGTGCTGCTCGACGAGCCGTCCGAAGGCGTGGCGCCCGTGATCGTCGAGCAGATGGCGAACATGATCCTCGAGCTCAAGGCGCAGGGCGTGAGCATCCTGCTGAGCGAGCAGAACATGCACTTCGCCGAGCTGGTGTCCGACCGCGCCTACGTGCTGGAGAAGGGGCAGATCCGCTACCAGGCCAGCATGGCCGAACTGTCGGCCAACGACGAAGTGCGCCGCGCCTATCTGTCGGTGTGAACAGGAGACATCGAATGCGCACCTTTCCCGCCCACGTCGCGCTGATCGTGGTGGACGTGCAGAACGGCTTCATCGAAGGCGGCGGCCTGCCGGTGGCGGGCGGTGCCGAGGTCGTGCCGGTCATCAACCGCCTGGCACCGGCCTTCGAGAACATCGTGATCACGCAGGACTGGCACCCGGCCGGGCACGCGTCCTTCGCCAGCAGCCACGCGGGCCGCAAGCCCTACGACCTGGCGACGCTGCACTACGGCGAGCAGGTGCTGTGGCCCGACCACTGCGTGCAGGGCACGCACGATGCGGCGCTGCATGCCGACCTGCACCTGCCCACTGCGCAGCTCATCATCCGCAAGGGCTTTCATCCGGGCATCGACAGCTACTCGGCGTTCGAGGAAGCCGACCGCCGGACCTCGACCGGCCTGGCGGGCTACCTGCAGGCACGCGGCATCGACACCGTGTACGTGACCGGGCTGGCCACCGACTTCTGCGTGGCCTGGACCGCGCTCGATGCGCGCAAGCATGGCTTCGCGGCACATGTGATCGAGGACGCCACGCGCGCGATCGACCTGAACGGCTCGCTGGCCGCGGCCTGGGCGCAGATGACGGCCATGGGCGTTGGCCGCGTGCAGTCCGACGCGCTCGCCTGAGCGTCCTGCAGCGCGGCGGAGCCCCCACCCACCCATGTCGTCGACCTTCGCGCTCACGGTCAATGGCCAGGCGCACGCCCTCACGGCCTCGCACGCGGCGTCGCTGATGCAGGTGCTGCGCAACGACCTGGGCCTCAACGGCCCCAAGTACGGCTGCGGCCTGGGCCAGTGCGGCGCCTGCACGGTGTGGGTCGACGGCGTCGCGGCCCGGTCCTGCGTGATCCCCGCGCGGGGCGTGGCGGGCCGTGCCATCACGACGCTCGAAGGTCTGGGCACGCGCGACCACTGGCACCCCGTGCAGGCGGCTTTCGAAGACGCGCAGGCCGCGCAGTGCGGCTATTGCCTCAACGGCATGGTGATGCAGGCCGCAGCGCTGCTGGCGCGTGAGCCGCATCCGAGCGAAGACCGCATCCGCGCCGAACTGTCGGGCAACCTGTGTCGCTGCGGCACGCACGTCGAGATCCTCGACGCGGTGCACCGTGCCATCGTGCTGCTGGCGGCACGCCGCGAGGCTTCGGCACGCCGTGAGGCCTCGGCGTGACACGCCGCGCCGACCTGCCCACCACGCGCGCCGCCTTCTTCGCCGCGCACGGCGTGCTGCTGGTGGTGCGGCCGCCACCGCCTGCACCGCCGCCGGTGCGGGGTCAGCCGGCGCTGGTCACCGGCAATCCGCTGGAAGGCGACGAGGTGCTGCTGGCCGTGTGGGACGACGGCAGCGCCACCGCGCTGAACGGCCACGTCGACCTGGGCACCGGCCTGCAGACTGCGCTCGCCCAGGTGGTGGCCGAAGAGCTCGACCTGGGCCTGCCGTGCGTGCGCGTGATGCTCGGCGACACCGCGCGTGCGCCCAACCAGGGCGCGACCATCGCCAGCGCGTCGTTGCAGATCCATGCCCAGCCGCTCAAGCTCGCAGCGGCGCAGGCCCGCGCCTGGCTGCTGGCGCGCGCGGCAGAGCGATTGGGCGTGGCGGTGACGGCGCTCGCGGTGCATGAAGGCACGGTGCGCGTCGCGGACGATGCCCTGCGCGCGGTCGCTTACGCCGATCTCCTCAAGGGTCAGCGTACGGTGCTGCAGCTCACGCCGGGCACGCCGCTCAAGGACCCGGCGGACTACCGTGTGGTCGGCACGCGGGCGCCCCGCGTCGACATACCGGCCAAGCTCGCGGGCGAGCTGGCCTTCGTGCACGACATGCGCGTGCCGGGCATGCTGCACGGCCGCGTCGTCCGGCCGCCTTACGCGGGCGCCGACCACGGCGACTTCATCGGCAACACGCTGGCGTCGGTGGACGAGGCGTCCATCGCGCACATCCCCGGCATCCGCTGCGTGGTGGTGATCCGCGACTTCGTGGGCATCGTGGCCGAGCGCGAAGAACATGCCGAACAGGCGCTGCGCGAACTGCGGGTCACCTGGAAGCCATGGCCCGGCCTGCCCGCGCTCGACGACCTCGAGGGTGCGTTGCGTGCCAACCCTTCGACGCAGCGGCTGCTGGTGGACGAAGGCGACGTCGATGGCGCGCTGGCCGCTGCAGCGCAGCCGATGGCGCGCACCTACGTGTGGCCCTACCAGATGCACGCGTCGATCGGCCCGTCGTGCGCGCTGGCGCAGTGGCAGCCCGAAGGCGAGGCCCTGGGCCTGCGCGTGTGGGCCGGCACCCAGAACCCGCACGTGCTGCGCGCCGACCTGGCCCGGCTCATGGGCCTGGACGACCTGGCCGTCGACGTGGTGCGCATGGAAGCCGCCGGCTGCTACGGCCGCAACGGCGCCGACGACGTGGCCGCCGATGCCGCACTGCTCGCACGCGCGGCCGGCGCGCCGGTGCGCGTGCAGCTCACGCGCGAACAGGAGAGCGCCTGGGAACCCAAGGGCGCCGCGCAGCTCATGCAGGTGCACGGTGGGCTCGATGCATCGGGTGGCGTGGCCGGCTACGACTTCGAAACCTCCTATCCTTCGAACGGCGCGCCCACGCTGGCGCTGCTGCTCACGCGCACCGTCGAGCCGGTCGCGCAGGCCTACGAGATGGGCGACCGCACCGCGCGTCCGCCGTACGCCTACGACAACCTGCGCGTCAAGGTCAACGACATGGCGCCCATCGTGCGCGCCTCGTGGCTGCGAGGCGTGTCGGCGCTGCCGAGCTCCTTCGCGCACGAGTCCTATGTGGACGAACTCGCCACTGCGGCGGGTGTCGATCCGGTGGCGTTCCGGCTGCGGCACCTGCACGACCCGCGTGCGGCCGAACTGGTGCGCGAGACGGCGCAGAAGGCCGGCTGGCGCATGCGCACCGGGCCGCAGGAGAACGCCGATGGCGGCCTTGGTGCCGGCGGCGACGTCCTCTTCGGCCAGGGCTTTGCCTACGCGCGCTACGTCCACAGCAAGTGGCCCGGCTTCGGCGCAGCCTGGTCGGCCTGGGTGGCCGACGTGGAAGTCAACCGCAAGACCGGCGAGGTGCATGTGCGGCGCGTGGTGGTCGGCCACGATGCCGGGCTCATGGTCAACCCGGCCGGCGTGGAGCACCAGATCCACGGCAACGTGCTGCAGACCACCAGCCGCGCACTCAAGGAGAAGGTGAGCTTTGCGCCGCAGCAGGCGCCCGGCGCCGCGCTGACGCCCGGCCAGCAGGGTTCGGGCGTGGTGACCAACCGCGAATGGGGCAGCTACCCCATCCTCAGTTTTCGCGACGTGCCGGTGATCGAGGTGGTGCACATGCAGCGCCCGGGCGAACCCTCGCTGGGCGCGGGCGAATCGGCTTCCGTGCCCGGTACGGCGGCCATCGCCAACGCCATCTTCGACGCCACCGGCGTGCGGTTTCGCGCACCGCCGTTCACGCCCGAGGTCGTGCTCGCCGAACTCGACCGCGCCGCGCTGGCTGCGCCTGTGCAGGCTGCGAATGGAGGCGACATCGCACCGGGCGGTTCCTTGCCGACCGTGCCCAGCCCGCCCGCGCAGCGGCAAAACGCATCGCGCCTGCCCCAGGACGCACCCTGGCCCCGGCGCCGCGGCGCGTGGGCCACCGGTGCCGCGCTCGTCGTCGGCGGGCTGGGTGTGGTGGCCGGCCTGCTGGGCTGGCGTTCGGCGATCGCGCCGGTCGCGCTGAGCACGCCGGTCTACAGCCAGCAGACCGTCGAGCGCGGTCGTCTGCTCGCGGCCGTCGGCGACTGCGCGGTCTGCCACACCGCACCGGGCGGGATGCCCAACGCCGGTGGCCGCGCGATGCAGACGCCCTTCGGCACGCTCTACACCACCAACCTCACACCCGACGCCGAAACCGGCCTGGGCCGCTGGTCCTTCAGCGCGTTCCAGCGCGCCATGCGCGAAGGCGTTTCGCGCGACGGCCATCACCTGTACCCCGCGTTCCCGTACACCGCGTTCGCCAAGACCAGCGACGACGACCTTCAGGCGCTGTATGCCTATTTCACGACCCTGCCTGCCGTGCATGCGCCCACGCCGGCGGCCGAGCTGAAATTCCCGTTCAGCCTGCGCCCCTTGATGGCGGGCTGGAACGCGCTCTTCCACGACCCCGCGCCCTACCAGCCGGTCGCCACGCAGAGCGCCGAATGGAACCGCGGCGCCTATCTGGTCAACGGCCTGGGCCATTGCGGCGCCTGCCACACGCCACGCAACGCGCTGGGCGCGGAGCAGGGCGGCGGCGCCTTCCTCTCGGGCGCGATGATCGATGGATGGGAAGCGCCCGCGCTCACGGCGCTATCGAAATCGCCTGTGCCCTGGAACGCCGAGGCGCTCTACGGCTACCTGCGCCACGGCCATGCGGCCGGCCATGGCACGGCGGGTGGCCCGATGGCCGAGGTGGTGCGCGAACTGGCCGTGGTGCCCGACGCCGACGTGCGCGCCATGGCGCAGTACCTCGCGTCCTTCAACCCGGTGCAGAGCGAAGCCGAAGCTGCGGCCAGGGCCGCGCAGGTGGTGGCCGATGCGGCGACGCGCCAGCCCCTGCCGGGCGCTGCCCAGCGCATGTTCGACAGCGCCTGCGCGGCCTGCCACCACGACGGCAATGGGCCAACGCTGCTGGGCGTCAACACGCCGCTTGCGCTCAACAGCAACCTCACCAGCGACCGGCCCGACAACCTGCTGCGCACCATCCTCGACGGCGTGCGCGAACCGGCCTCCAAAGACATCGGCTTCATGCCCGCGTTTCGCGATGCGCTGGACGATGCGCAGATCGCCGAACTCGCCGGCTACATGCGCGCGCGCTTCGCGCCCGACGCGCCACCCTGGCCCGACCTGGCCAAGGACGTCGCCCGGCTGCGCTAGCTGCGGCGCGGGATGGTCAGCGCGAGGGTGGCTGCTGCTGGCGCGCCTGCACCAGCAGCCTGCCGATCTGCGAGTCCTTCTCGTCCCACAGCACGGCCAGCCAGCGGTGGAAGAGTCCGCGAAAAGCGGCGTCGCCTTCGTAGTCGCCACGGCTGAGTTCGCGCGGAATCGGCACCCGGCGCGCGCGCAACACGATGCGCGACGTGCGCCCGCACAGGAAGTCCCAGAACGTCGGCACGCCGTCCGGATAGACGATGGTCGCGTCGATCAGCGAATCGAACTTCTCGCCCATGGCGTGCAGCGCCAGCGCGAGCGCGCCGGCCTTGGGCTTGAGCAGATTGCGGTAGGGCGACGACTGGGCCTTGTGTTTGTCGGCCGTGAAGCGCGTGCCTTCGGCGAAGTTCATCACGCTGGTGGGCACGAGTGCGAACTTCTCGCAGGCGCGGCGCGTCGTCTCGCGGTCCTTCTCGCGCAGCGACGGGTTCTTGCGCAGGTCGGCCTTCGAGTGACGGCGCATGAACGGAAAGTCGAGCGCCCACCAGGCCAGGCCGATCACCGGCACGTAGATCAGCTCTTGCTTGAGGAAGAACTTGAGCAGCGGGATGCGCCGGTTCATCGTGTGCTGCAGCACGAAGATGTCGACCCACGATTGGTGGTTGCAGTTGACGAGGTACCAGCCCTGGTAGGGCAGCGCGTCGATGCCCTCGACGTCCCATTGCGTGCGTTGCGTCAGGCGCATCCAGGCGCTGTTGCAGGCGATCCACGCCGTGGCGATGGCGTTGAGCACCGGGTCGATGGCGCGACGAACCGCGGCGAACGGCAACACCAGCTTGACGACGGCCAGCAGCAGCAGCAAGGCGCACCAGAAAAGCGTGTTGATCACGAGCAGGCAGAACGCGATGACACCGCGGACGACGGGAGGCAGGAAACCGAGCATGGAGGTTGACTGTTCTGTGAAGGTCGGCAGGCCGGGACGGCAGGGCGTCGTCTGGATGATGCATCCGGACACGCGAACCTGCCATTCTCCGCCTTGTCTTCGTCATGTCGCGTGCCAGACACTGCGGCAGGTCAGACTTCCTGCAAAGCGCACCTGTTGCAGTTCAGAATTCAGGGACTCCAGGAAACATCGAGAAGAGACACAGACATGCCCGATTCCACCCTTGCCGCCACCCTCGCCGCCACCCCCGCGCCATCCACCCTGCCGCACGACGCGGACCGCGCCACGCTGATCGGCCGCCTGTGGCAGCCCGAGGTCGGCCCGGTGCTGGTGGCAGTGCAGGCGGGGCAACTGTACGACCTGTCGCGGCTTGCGCCGACCACCAGCCACCTGCTCGAACGCGACGACCCCGCAGCCGATGTGCAGCAGGCGCTGCGCGACGGCAGCGCGCCGGTCGTCGCCGCGCTCGACGCGGTGCTGGCCAACAGCGACGAGGCCACGCGCGACACCGGCCGCGCCTGGCTGCTCGCCCCCTGCGACCTGCAGGCCGTCAAGGCCAGCGGCGTGACCTTCGTGGCCAGCCTGCTGGAACGCGTGATCGAGGAGCAGGCCCGCGGCGACGCCTCGCGTGCCCAAGCCACGCGCGCGGCGCTCGGCGGCGTGCTGGGCGACAACCTCGCCGACATCGTGCCGGGCTCGCCCGAAGCCGCGAAGGTCAAGGAACTGCTGATCGCGCAGGGCGCCTGGTCGCAGTACCTGGAAGTCGGCATCGGCCCGGACGCCGAGATCTTCACCAAGGCGCCCGTGCTCGCCGCCGTGGGCCAGGGCGCCGACGTGGGCATCCATTCGGGCTCGGTCTGGAACAACCCGGAACCGGAAGTGGTGCTGGCGGTCGACAGCCGCGGCCGCACGCTGGGCGCCGCGCTGGGCAACGACGTGAACCTGCGCGACTTCGAAGGCCGCAGCGCGCTGCTGCTCGGCAAGGCCAAGGACAACAACGCCTCGTGCGCCATCGGCCCCTTCATCCGCCTGTTCGACGCGCATTTCGGCATCGACGACGTGCGGCGCATCACCGTGGCGCTGAAGGTCGAGGGCCCGGAAGGCTTCGTGATGGAGGGCGCCAGTTCGCTGTCGAAGATCAGCCGGGACCCGCTCGACCTGGTGGCGCAGGCCATCGGCACGCACCACGACTATCCGGACGGGCTGATGCTTTTCCTGGGCACCATGTTCGCGCCCACGCAGGACCGGCACGGTCCGGGCCAGGGCTTCACGCACGTGGTCGGCGACCGCGTGACGATTTCGGCGCCGGAACTCGGCGCGCTGGTCAACCGCGTGGTCCATGCGCAGGACGCCGCGCGCTGGCGCTTCGGCATCGGCGCGCTGATGCGCAACCTGGCGGGGCGCGGGTTGCTCTGAGGGCCTTCTTCAGCCGCCTTGCTGCAGCGCCCGCCGGTACTGCACCGCCTCCGCCACATGCGCCACCTGCACCTGCTCGGCCCCCGCCAGGTCGGCCACGGTGCGCGCCACCTTCAGCGCGCGGTGCGTGGCGCGCGCGCTCCAGCCCAGCTTGGCCGACGCGGTCTGCAGGAAGCGCATGGCGGCATCGTCGAGCAGCGCGTGCTGGTCGATTTCTGCGCCGTGCAGCGCCTGGTTGGGCTTGCCCTGGCGGTCCATGGCGCGCGTGCGGGCGGCCTGGACCCGTGCGCGGATGTCCGCGGTCGCTTCGCCGGCCGGCGCGCCCAGGAGCTCCGCGGCGGGCACGGCGGGCACCTCGATGTGCAGGTCGATGCGGTCGAGCAGCGGGCCGCTGAGCTTGGACTGGTAGCGCGCGATCTGGTCGGGCGTGCAGCGGCAGGCCTTGCCCTTGGCGCCGAGAAAGCCGCAGGGGCACGGGTTCATGGCGGCGATCAGCTGGAAGCGCGCGGGAAATTCCGAACGCCGTGCCGCACGCGAGATGGTGATGGTGCCGGACTCCAGCGGCTCGCGCAGCGCCTCCAGCGCGCTGCGGGGGAATTCGGGCAGCTCGTCGAGAAACAGCACGCCATGGTGGGCCAGTGAAATCTCGCCCGGCCGCGGCGGCGAGCCACCGCCCACCAGCGCCACCGCACTGGCCGTGTGGTGCGGCTGGCAGGTCGGTCGCAGGCGCCATCGCGCGAGCTTGAAGCGGCCGCCCAGGCTGGCCACGGCCGCGCTCTCCAGCGCTTCGTCCACCGACATCGGCGGCAGCAGGCCGGCAAAGCGGTGCGCCAGCATCGACTTGCCGGAGCCTGGCGGGCCGACCATCAGCAGGCTGTGGCCGCCCGCCGCGGCGATTTCGAGCACCCGCTTGGCGGCGGCCTGGCCTTTGACGTCGGCCAGGTCGGGATACGCCTCGGCCTGGACGCCGGTCTCGGCCACCACGCGGGCCCAGCCGTCGGTACCGACGGTATGGGGCGTGAGCGGCTCGGGCGGCTCGACGCCTGGCGGCATGAACTGGCGCACCACGTCGAGCAGATGGCGCGCGCCATAGACTTCGGCGCCGGGCACCAATGCGGCCTCGCTGGCGCTGGCCGCCGGCAGCACCAGACGCGTGGCGATTTGCTGCGCGTGCAGGGCCAGCGCCATGGCGAGCGCGCCGCGCACCGGGCGCAGTTCGCCCGACAGCGACAGTTCGCCGGCGAACTCATGGCCCGCCAGCCGGCTGGCGTCGATCTGGCCGCTGGCCGCGAGAATGCCCAGGGCGATGGGCAAGTCGAAGCGGCCCGAATCCTTGGGCAGATCGGCAGGTGCCAGGTTGACGGTGATGCGCTTGTTGTTGGGGAACTCGAGCCCGGCGTTCTGCAGCGCGGAGCGCACGCGTTCACGCGCTTCCTTGACCTCGACGTCGGCCAGGCCCACCAGCGTGAAGCTGGGCAGGCCGTTGGCCAGATGCACCTCAACAGTGACATTGGCGGCATCCAGGCCGACCAGCGCACGACTTTGCACCAAACAAAGACTCATTCGAACGGAACTCCCCAAAAAGGTGCTTTATGGAGCCGATTGGCTCCAGCGCACGTTTTCGGTGCGAAGACGCGTAACAGTCGGCAAGCAATTGGAACCCGTTCGCACTTCGGGAATCATCGCTGCGCTGCACCGTTCGTGCACTTTGGCACGCTCCCTGCTTTAACAAGGTTCCCATCCCATCAAAGTTCCAGGAGTCTCTCGATGATGCACCGTAAAACTGCCCAGGCCTTGGCCGTGGTCGCCCTTGCAGCCTTGCCAATGTTCGCGAGCGCGCAGCTCACGGCCAACGTCGCGCTGACCAGCAACTACAAGTTCCGCGGCCAGGACCAGGACACCAGCAAGAGCAAGGCCGTCAAGCCTGCACTGCAGGGCGGTTTCGACTACGCGTTCGGCGAAACCGGCTGGTACATCGGCAACTGGAACTCCAGCGTCGAATGGCTGCCGGGCAACAGCATCGAGAGCGACATCTACGGCGGCTACAAGTTCACCGCCGGCGGCATCGGCTGGGACCTGGGCGCACTGACCTACATCTACCCGGGCAACAAGAACGGCAACACGACCGAACTCTACGGCGCCGGCTCCTTCGGTCCGCTGACCCTGAAGTACTCGCACACCGTGTCCAAGGACTACTTCGGCTGGGCCGGCGAGAACTCCGGTTCGGGCCTCAAGGGCCGCAACACCGGCTACCTGAACCTCGCGTTCGCCCAGGAGATCGCACCGTCGCTGACCCTGAAGGCAGCCGTCGGCTACACCCGCTTCGCCAGCGACATCAAGGACCTGGGCGTGCCCAACTATGTCGACTACGCCGTCGGCGTGTCCTACGACTTCGGCAGCGGCGTGGCCCTGTACGGCGGCGTGCAAGGCGCCAACAAGAAGAATTTCTTCGGCGACGTGAACAAGGCGCGTGCCATCGTCACGCTGAGCAAGGCGCTGTAAGTACAAAAGGCGCGGCCCATGCTGCCGCGCCAAAGCTTTTCATCTCAAGGAGAAACTTCCATGAAGTTGGTCACAGCCATCATCAAACCATTCAAGCTCGACGAGGTCCGCGAGGCCCTCTCGACGATCGGTGTGCAGGGGATCACCGTGACCGAGGTCAAGGGCTTCGGTCGCCAGAAGGGTCACACCGAGCTCTACCGCGGTGCGGAATACGTCGTCGACTTCCTGCCCAAGGTGAAGATCGAAGCAGCCGTGTCCGACGATCTGGTCGAGCGCGTGATCGAAGCTGTCGAAGGCGCAGCACGCACCGGCAAGATCGGCGACGGCAAGATCTTCGTCTACAACCTCGAGCAGGTCGTTCGCATCCGTACCGGCGAAACCGGCCGCGAGGCACTCTGAGCCCTGAGTTCATAAGGCACGAAAGAATAATCGACATGAAAAAACTGCTTGTCTCACTGGCGCTCGGTCTGAGCGTGCTGACAGCCGGCACTGCCGGTTTTGCGCAAACACCGCCCGCAGCCGAAGCGGCCTCCGCACCGGCTGCCGTCGCCGCACCCGCAGCGCCCGCGCCTGAAGCCGCCGCTGCCCCCGCAGCCGCTGCTGCAGCACCGGCCGCCGCACCTGCCGCTGCACCTGCACCGAAGATCGATTCCGGCGACACCGCCTGGATGCTGACTTCGACCCTGCTGGTCATCCTGATGACCATCCCCGGCCTCGCGCTGTTCTACGGCGGCCTGGGCCGCTCCAAGAACATGCTGTCGGTGCTGATGCAGGTCTTCGTGATCTTCTCGCTGATCAGCATCCTGTGGGCCATCTACGGCTACAGCCTGGCGTTCTCGGGCGACGGCAACTTCATCGGCGGTCTGGACAAGATCTTCCTGAAGGGTGTCACCACCGAAACCTTCGGCGCGCTGA
>Ga0247813_10001709_pt1 | contig 16125 bp, 13 predicted proteins | sample UWRJL169409C1_FD_180719 | JGI IMG/M metagenome (GOLD analysis project Ga0247813, IMG submission 180719) | Plant litter microbial communities from Arlington Agricultural Research Station in Wisconsin, United States - UWRJ-L169-409C-1 | ecosystem: Environmental > Terrestrial > Plant litter >... | reverse complement strand
ACCTGAAATTTTAGATCAATGGTGGGCTCCTGCTCCATGGAAATCAAAAACAAAAAGAATGGAATTTAAAGAAGGCGGACAAAGGCTTTACGCAATGATTGGCCCTAAAGGCGAAGAACATTGGGCTTTGGCTGATTTTACTTCGATAACTCCAAAGACAAATTTTAAATATCTGGATGCTTTTAGTGACAATGAAGGAAATTTAAATACAGATTTTCCACGCTCTGCCTGGGATGTAAATTTTTCAGAACAAGGCAATTCAACAATTGTAGACATCGCTATTAAACACGAAACCTTATCCGATTTAGAGAAGATTATCGAAATGGGTTTCAAAGAGGGCTTCACTATTGCCATGGAAGGTTTGGACAAAATTTTTGCTTCGAAATAAATATATTTCCTCCTTTAGTAAAGGTTCCAAAAGATGTGTAAATTCAAAAATCTACGCATCTTTCCTTTTTGAAATAAATTATTTTTTTTACGGTTTCCCGTAATGAAAACCAACTATTCCACATTACATTTGGGCTTTAAACCAAAATAACAAATCCAAAATCTTTAATGAAAAAATTAATTTCACTCCTTATCCTTACCCTTTTACTTACTATTAATTGTTATTCGCAAGTGGCTTTTGAAAATGGATACTTCATAGATCCCACTAATAAAAAAACTGACTGTCTAATTGAAAATTTAGACTGGAAAAACACACCTCTTAATTTCAGATATAAGCTACCAGGAAGTGACGATATTATTACGGCAGACCTTAAAGCCATAAAAGAATTTGCCATTCACGGACAAAGCAAATATATTAGAACTTTAGTAAAAATTGACCGATCTTCAAAATTCATAGAAGAAATGAGTACCGAAAAAAATCCGGTTTACAAAGAAGAAACCCTATTATTAAAAGTACTTATTGAAGGAAAAGCATCTCTTTATTTGTATGACGAAGGAAGCTTAACTCGTTTCTTTTATAAAATTAATGATACCGAAATAAAACAGTTGGTCTACAAATCTTACTTAGTAAACGAAAATTCTTCTGTTGCCAAGAATAATTACTTTAGGGAGCAACTTTTTATCGATCTAAAATGTGACAATATATTTCAAAGAGAATATGAAAATTTAAACTATGATCGTCGTAGCCTGGTAAAATTATTTATAAAATATAATAAATGCAGTGATACAAATTTCACTGAATTTGAAAATAAAGAAAAAAAAGATTTGTTCAACTTAACTGTGAGACCCCGATTAAATAGCAGTTTATTATCAATGAGTAGTTCTAATGTAGATTTTTATAACGTGAAATTTGATTCTAAATCAAATATAGGTGTTGGTCTTGAAGCAGAGTTTATTTTTCCATTTAACAGAAATAAATGGGCATTAATCGTAGAACCAACTTATCAATACTATAAAAACGAAAAAACAAAAGAAACTAATTCTTTACTAGGGGGACAAGTAACCGCGAAAGTCGATTACAAATCCATTGAACTACCAATAGGTTTAAGACATTACATTTTTCTTAAAAATGATTCTAAGATATTTATAAATGCATCTTACTTAGTTGATTTTGCTTTAAATTCAAAGATTGAATTGTTCCGAAAAGATGGCTCATCGATAAATTCTCTTGATATTAAATCCCGTAGTACTCTAGCTTTAGGAGTTGGCGGAAAGCTTCATGATAAGTACAGCATAGAACTCAGATATATAATTGACCGAAGCATTGTAAAAGATTACATCTTTGTAGATTCTTCATTTTCGACAGCATCACTCATACTAGGATATTCCTTTTTTTAGAAATGTTTTATATTGTCCCATTCTTTACAGAATGGGATTTTTTTTTTAATTTCAATCATTGCAAAATAGATCCCTAAAATTAAATTAAATTTTAATTTGTATTTTCGTGTAGCAGAAATATTCTATCAAACTGCGAGGCTCGCAAACTGCAAAATATTTACCTTTTGAAAAAATAATATGATCAACATACAAACGCTTTATCAAAAAGCAATAAAATTTGCCGCAAAAAAACATGCAGATATCAATCAATTAATTCCGGGAACTAACTTACCATACGTTGTTCATTTAAGTAATGTAGCAATGGAAATATTGGTTGCTTCACAAAACACAAAAGAGTTTAATGCTGAGTTTGCTGTTCAGGTGGCTTTACTTCATGATATTTTAGAAGATACAAATACCACATTTTATGAACTTTCTCAAGAATTTAGTCCCGAAATTGCTCAGGCTGTTTTAGCATTGACAAAGAATACCACAATTCCAAAAGAAGACAGAATGAACGACAGCTTAAATCGTATCAAACTACTCCCTAAAGAAGTTTGGGCTGTAAAACTGGCGGACAGAATAACAAATCTACAAACGCCACCACAACTTTGGGGCATAGAAAAAATTAGTGAATATCAAAAAGAAGCGATTCAGATAGCTGATGCTTTAAAAGGCAGTAACGATTTTTTAGAAAAAAGACTTCAGAAAAAAATTGTCGATTATTTAGAATACTGCGTTACCTCTCATAACTAAAATTAGACAACCAATAAATAAAGAAATAGAAGCTGTCACCACTGCTTAAACAATATTTTAAGTCTATTATGAGAAATCATGTTAGCTATAAAACACCATAAAATGAATAAAATTATTGCCATTGCTTTTCTCCTTTTTACCTCAACAATATCATTTAGTCAAACCAATAAATCTAAAGCAACAGATACCAGTAAGCCTTTTGTATTAGGTGTTATAGATGAGATAGAATCGAAAGAACTTGGAGAAAAAAGAATCCTGAACATTTATCTTCCTGAAGGTTATAAAGCTGATGATTCAACTAAATATCCTGTAATTTATTTATTAGATGGCTCGGCCGATGAAGATTTTATTCATATTGCTGGTTTGGTACAATTTAATAGTTTCGAATGGGTCAATCAGGTTCCGAAATCAATTGTGGTGGGAATTGCAACGGTTGACAGAAGGAGAGATTTCACCTTTCCAACCGCTATAGAAAAAGATCAAAAACGTTTTACAACTTCAGGACATTCCGATAAGTTTATTGCTTTTATCGAAAAAGAATTACAGCCTTTTATAGATAAAAAATACAAAACAACCGATTCCAAAACTATCATAGGACAATCGTTAGGAGGATTATTAGAAACTGAAATCTTGCTAAAAAAACCATCTCTTTTTAATAAATATGTCATTGTCAGCCCAAGTATTTGGTGGAATAATGGTTCTATACTAAATCAGGATAGCGTCATTTTTCAGGAAAATTTTAATCAAAAAACTGAGGTTTATGTCGCTGTTGGTAAAGAAGGCCTTACTCCTACCGAAATCCCGAGAGTGATGGAAGTAGATGCTAATTTGCTTTCCGAAAAAATCAAGGCATCAAAAAGCAAAAACATAAAAGTTTATTTTGACTATTTCCCTCTTGAAAATCATGGTACTATTTTGCATCCGGCAGTTTCAAATTCTTTCAAATTCTTTTATCCAATAAAAGACAAAGAGTAAAAAAGTATTTTTAAGATTTCTCAAAAGATAAAATTTATAAGAATGAAAATTATACAAGAAAACAAACTAGACAATCCAGTTTGGAATTCACTTTCAGAAACTCATGGAGGTTTTGTTTTGGATTATGGAAACATCAAATTTTACCATCCGGATTATTGTCCTTTTGGAGGTTTTATAAATTCCCAAAGTACTTTAGAAGCATCAAATCAATATTCAGTAGCAACAGATAATTTCTTTATTGTTGGAGAAAAACCTGAAATATCGAATTCATTAAAAATTGTAAAAGAATTAATTTGCCTGCAAATGATTGTTTACAATAAAATAGAACTATCAATAACTGAATACATTGTAAAACTTACCGAAGAACATAATGACAAATTGGTGCATTTGGTGAACTTAGTGCAACCGGGATATTTTAAAAACAAAACAGCTTCATTAGGTAATTATTACGGAATTTTTAAGGAAGATCAATTGGTTGCTATTACAGGCGAGCGAATGAAAATGAATGATTTTACAGAAGTCAGCGCTATTATTACCCATCCTGACCATATTGGAAAAGGCTACGCAAAACAATTAATTGCTCATTGCGTGAATAACATTTTCAGCGAAAATAAAATTCCGTATTTACACGTAGTCGAAAGTAATATTGGAGCAATTGGGCTATATGAAAAGTTAGGTTTTGTAACAAGAAGGAAAATGAGTTTTTGGAATATCTCTAAAAATCAATAGAGAGATAGAATTAATAAAAAGGAGCAGAAATTTCTACAATAAATTTTCTGCTCCTTTTTTTATTTTACCCATTTGTGTAAGTGTGAACACTTTGTGCCGAAGATGGCATATAATTCACCCCAAACCAGCAAAGCAACAATACCACAAACGCCAGCGCCAAGGTTATCAAAACTGGTTTAACACTATCCGGATAACGGTAATGCATGTGTATGTAAATTAAATAGCCTAACCAGGTAAGCATTGCCCATGTTTCTTTTGGGTCCCAGGTCCAGTAATGTCCCCAGGCTTCTTTTGCCCATAAAGCTCCAAACAATAAACCTAACGAAAGAAAACCAAAACCTACATAAACTAAATTATTGGCCAAATGAAGAATATTGCTTTTATACTTGCCCCTATAAAATTCGAATAATCCGTAACACGCCACAATTGATGATGCCGCGAGTAAGGCATACGAAAATATGTACACTAAAACATGAGGCACAAACCAAACACTTTGCAAAGCCGGCATTAAGGCTTTGTTATACGTATCCGGATTAAAGTAATTGATGGTTAGAAATACGGTTGCCATTACTAAGCTATAATTGAGCAGCCATTTATATTGCCACCTGATATAAGTTATTATTCCAATAAGAGGTAAAAAGACAGCATACCAAAGTCTTGTTTCGCCCAGAGTACGCATAGGCGGACGTCCTAAATTTTGCCAGAGGTTATACGTAAACACCACCATAGACAAACCTCCCAATACTGCGAAAAGTAAAATAAGTAACATTTTATTGCGCTTCAGTTTTATAACCTGAAGCAGCATGCAAATTAGCCAGCAAATAATGGCGATAAAAGCATAATGAGAAAAATAGATCCAGTAATTCATTTAAAAAATCTTTATTTATATATAATTCAAACATCAATTCATACTCATAATCGAGCTAAATCACAGTTCCTCTTCCTTTAAATATCAAATAAGCCGCCCCAATAATCATCATAAAAATACCGGAATAGACAACGGGCAACCAAGGATCACGTACCAATTCTACGACACTTAATTTAGACCATTTTCCAAACTTTTCGTCATAACTTAACTGGTATACTTTCCATCCTCCAACTTTATAAGGTTTGTTGACTTCGATTACAGTTTTGTCGTTTTTACCATCTTTTACATATACATTTACATGCGAACTGTATTTTTTGGCCTCTGGCTGCAACATTACAATGGCCTCTTTATCATTCAATTGCAAATAAGAATATTCGGTTGCAAAACTACCGCAACTGATCCATGCAGTAGTGTCTATCGTTGCAGATTTTACTTCGACCAAAGCTGCCGGCGTTGCACCTTGTTCATTAACGGGAAAATAACCGTTTCCTGTAAACTTGCTGTCTTCAATATAATTAACAATCTTAATTTTATAGCCTTTGTAATCGTAGCTATCTCCTTTGCTAATCATTCGTAGCGCATTGACTCCTTTTGTCTCAATACTGTTGCTTGTAATATCAGCTAAAGCCAATTTTGGAGTAAAGGTTTCCATATCAAAACTGGTAAGTTCAAAAGCAATTGGCATTGGTACCATTACACCTTCTTCATTTTCGGCTCCCCACACCAATTGATCTTCGTACAATTTCATCGTGTACCGCTGTAAATCGCCACTTCCCAGAATACCGGCCGTCATTGCAATAAAGAGCCCTAAGTGATTTAGTATAAAACCCCAATTTTTCCATTGCCATGGTGTCATTCTATTAAGAGTTGCAAGACCCAGCGTAGTAAGAAAATACAATTGGGCTATAATAAACGGCCAGCTTGTTAGTACAAAAGAAAAACCAAATACATCTGGTTTTACGCCCTCAACAAAATTTTGTTGAGGAAGCGTTCCCATAATAATTGCCTGTATCAAAACTAAAACAATAGCACTTACAGATGCAGGAACAGATCTTAGCCATTTTACCCACGGATGCGTTCTACTCGTAAAATGCAGCAAGAGCAGCATTGCTATAAACAAGGCTCCAATTATATAATTTACAGGCGCACTTACAGCTTTTATACTTGTTCTTGTAGTAATTTGTAAAAGGTATCCGGTTATCAGCAATCCAGCGGCAATTATAAAAGATTCTTTATAATCCCACGGAAATTGCCAAAGTTTCTTTTTAGCAACTTTCTGATTTTCTAAATTAACTATTCTCATTCTTATTTTGAATTTGAAACATTTAACCTGAAAAGGGTTTCATACAAATTATCAAAATTTATACGAACCCTCTCCAAAGTGTTTTTATATTTATTAGCTGACTATAGCAATTATTTTTTCTTTGCCTGTTCCAGCCATTGCGGTAAAAGAGTTTTTTTGAATTCGGCTTTATTCGCTCTTTCTTTAGCCATATCCAGACCAATAAACTGCTGTGCTTTTGCTTTGGTTGAAATGTCCGGATATTGTACTGGTCCTGTTTGTCCTAAAGAAGCTAATACTTTACCTAAAGCAATTCTTGCCTCAGCTGCTTTATTCAAACCATTTGTAATTACTCTGGCAGTTTCTAATGGAGCATGGAATGATCCTCCGTGCGATGCTGCAGTAAAATCCCAACGCCATTGTGACTGACGAATTAACTGCAGAATATTTTTCATCTGAGCTTCTGTTGCTCCTTTATCCCATGCTAATTTTGCTTCTATATGTGCTTTTACCAATTGATCTTCAAGCTCAATACGTATTTGATAAATTTTATCCTGACGTTCGTTTACGTTTGCTATCAATGTTTTTTCTTCTTCACGGTGACAAACCTGACAAGAATTTGCTACGTTATTAAGAGGCGATTGTATTTTATGATCTGTAAATTTCTGCCCGCCTTCGCTTTTATATGGCATATGACAATCTGCACAAGAAACACCTCTTTGTCCGTGAATACCCATTTGGTGAATTTCGTAATCAGGGTGCTGCGCTTTAAGGATTGGTGCTTTACTCAATGCATGTGTAAAATCTGAAAACTCAATACCATCATAGTATTTTTCCATATCCTCTACCGTCATACCATTTTTCCAAGGGAATTTTACTTTTGCAGCACCTTCTACAGATTTTTTATCAAAGTAATACTCAACATGACATTGTGCACAAACTAATGAACGCATTTCGTTATGAGTCGCTTTTGTAATATCTTTTCCCTGCTCTTTAAAAGCTTCGATTAATGCCGGGCGTGTAATTTTTAAATTCATTGTTTTAGAATCATGGCAATCTGCACATCCAATAGGGTTTACAATTTCTGGCCCTAAAGCAGCCCATGTTTGTTTGTAGAACTCATCGATACCCAATTTATCCATCATACGTGGCACATCTGGTGACTTACATACCCAACAGCTGGCAGGTTGTGGCCCGTCCTGAGGTCCTTTTGGAGCTCCTGTTCTTAAAGTATTGTAAATGTCTTCCAGTGCATAAAAATGTCCTCTTCCCTGATTATAATCTTTAGAAAAAGCATATCCTGCCCAAAGTACCACCATACGAGGATCCTCATGTAACATGTCTTTCATTTTTCCGCCTCCGTATTTACTTGAAAAAGTAGTATCTGCCGTTTCATAATAGGTTTGAAACTCTCGAGGATAATTTGCTCCCCAAACTTCATTTTTAGATTCGAACTGACCAACAGGAGCTAACACTCTATTTACAAATAAAGCTTCTGTGCGGCGTTCCATTACACTATTTACCAGTAATCCCAGCATAAATACAACTAGCATTGTAACGCCAAACATTACCCATCCTAACCACGGTTTGCGTTTTATAGTTTCTTTTAGTGGTGCCATAATTATATCTGTATTTAATTAATTTTTAGTTTTTTTATTTAGTTTGTTTTGTTTCTTTCTTTTTTTGAGTTGCTGTACTATCGGTTTGTTTTTGCAGCCATTCCGGAATTGGAGATTCTAGTAAAGGAACTCGTGCATTAGGTACAGATGACAGGCTATTTACTTTGCCGTGTGGGACTTCGCGATGACAATCCCAGCATAGTTTTCCTTCGCCATGACTTTTGCTCTCAAGCGTAACTCCTGTTGTTTTTACATTTGCATTAAGATCTCCGTGACAGCGCTGACAGTTTTTTTGAACCACGTCTGTTCCTGCTTCCTTAATATGAATTACCTGAGGCTCTGCACGCCAGGTAAATACGGTTGCGTGATAAATACCGTCTTTTGCTTTAAAAAAATATTTATTAAAAACATTGTTATGGGGCACGTGACAATCATTACAAGTAGTTACACGTCCATGCGAGCTATGCTGCCAGGTAGCATAAAAGGGAGTCATTACATGGCAGTTGACACATGTTTTAGGATCGTCTGACAGATAAGAAACTGCATTGGATACATATAATAAATAAGCAAATAATCCCGTTCCTATTCCAACTGCCACTATAACAAAGGGTACCCATTTACGTGGAGGCAATAAATAATTTAAAATCTTTATCATAATAATTTCCCTTAATTTTACAATCAAAATTACAGGTGTAATTCCTACAATGAAATGACATTTATCAGATAATGAGGTTTGTGTTAAAAAAAACACAAAATGAATTGTCTGTTATTGTGCATCAATTTGTTTTTTAGTATTGAGATTGTCAAATTCACACCTAAACACTTTAAACATATGATATTAAGAAATATAAAATCATTACAGTGAATAAATAAAAAGAAGAATGAAGGTGTTAATTTTTTCGCAAAAAAATCTAAAAGGATTTCTTTACTATTTTATAATTAGACTAATTTTTAAATTTATAGGAACTGAAATAGAATAAATAATCACAATTTTTTAGAGAATGACAGCTAATAAACAAACCGTAAATGAATACATGGCCGCTTTTAGAGTAAGTGATCATGAAAGAATACTTGCGTGTCTTACTGAAGATGTTATTTGGGAAATGCCTGGCATCTACCAACACATTGGTAAAGAAGCGTTTGATAAGGAAATTGAGAATGATAATTTTGTTGGAAGTCCCACTATTCAGATTATAAAATTGATAGAGGAAAATGATATTGTTATTGCAGAAGGTGCAGTACAGGGTAATATGAAAAACGGAAATATATTGGACGCTGTTTTTTGTGATGTTTTTGAAATGGAAAACGGAAAAATTAAGAAGCTAACTTCGTATTTGATGTCGAGAAATGCGAATTTAAAATTTGAGTGATATTTTTACCAAAAAGTGCGCAAGTTTTTCATAATAGATTACACATGCAAACACGAAGTTCACAAAATTCAGGAAGAATATCTTATTGTACTTTTTATTTACATGGAGGTTTGACTGGTTCTCTTATAAATGATAAACCTCTGGCCTAGCCCCGATGGAAGCGATATCCTTTTATGGCAGGGTTTGCCATAAAAGATAAAGTGGACAGCGGGACTGGAGGTTCTTATGAAAATTGATTTTTTTGCTCCTGAAAAATTAAATTCCAAAATTTTTGAAGTTCCAAATCCAAAAATCTAAAACTAACCAAGCCACCCTTCTCTATCCAGGCTTCTATATTGAATAGCTTCGGAGATGTGCTGCGAAACTACAGTTGGTGCGTTATCTAAGTCGGCTATGGTGCGGGCAACTTTTAGGATTCTGTCGTATGCTCGCGCAGAAAGATTCAAACGTTCCATAGCGGTTTTGAGTAATTCTTTTGACTGGTCGTCGAGTGCGCAATGTTCGCGAATTAGTTTACTGCTCATTTGTGCATTATAATGTATGTTTTCCAATGCTTCAAATCGCTTGGTTTGAATTTCGCGCGCGGCTGTTACTCTTTTTCTAATTTCAACACTGCTTTCGGCTTTTCGATCATCGGCTAATTTCTCGAAAGGAACGGGAGTAACTTCTATGTGAATGTCGATTCGATCTAATAAAGGCCCGGAAATCTTGCTTAAATATCGCTGCATTTCGTGTGGCGATGAGGTATTGGGCTGGCTAGGATCATTAAAAAAGCCGCTCGGACTTGGGTTCATACTCGCCACTAACATAAAAGATGACGGATAGGTCACCGTAAATTTGGCACGGGAAATGGTGACTTCGCGGTCTTCAAGCGGCTGGCGCATTACTTCTAAAACATCTCGCTTGAATTCCGGCAATTCGTCAAGAAACAAAACTCCATTGTGCGCCATCGAAATTTCGCCCGGTTGTGGGTAGCTTCCGCCGCCAACAAGTGCTACATTTGAAATGGTGTGATGCGGACTGCGAAACGGTCGTTGGTTCATTAATCCTACTTCTTTTAATTTTCCGGCAACGCTATGAATTTTAGTAGTTTCCAGAGCTTCGCGCAAAGTCATTGGCGGTAAAATACTGGGAACGCGTTTGGCAAGCATTGTTTTTCCTGCTCCGGGCGGACCTATTAAAATAATATTATGTCCTCCGGCTGCAGCGATTTCCATACAGCGTTTTATACTTTCCTGCCCACGGACGTCTGAGAAATCATGTTCAGGAAAATCTAAAGTCTTATAAAACTCGGCTCTTGTATCGATTACTGTTGGCTGAAGCGTGCCTTTTCCTGCAAAGAAGTCAAGTACTTCCTGCAAATTCGAAACTCCGTAGACATCCAGTCCGGCAACAATTGCGGCTTCTTTTACATTTTGAATGGGAAGAAAAAAGCCTTTATACCCTTCTTCTTTTGCTTTTATGGCAATAGGCAAAGCGCCTCGAATGGGTTGTAAACTTCCATCTAGTGAAAGTTCGCCCATGATAATATATTCTTCGATTCCGGGTGCTTTTATTTGATCTGAACCCACTAAAATTCCCATTGCAAGCGGTAAATCGTATGCAGAACCTTCTTTTCGAAGATCGGCGGGCGCCATATTGATGGTAATTCTTTTTCCCGGTAAGCTTAATCCGTTGTTTTTTAAGGCAGCCGCAATTCGAAAACTGCTTTCTTTTATGGCACTGTCCGGCAATCCAACTAAATGATAACCAATACCTTTATCCATATGCACTTCCATCGTAATGGTTGTGGCTTCTACTCCAAAAACAGCGCTTCCGTAAACTTTTACTAACATAATTAATCTTTATCAAAATGTAAAAGTATTTAATTAAGTAGAAAAAATGACTTATTTGTAAATAATTTATTACTTAATATTTTAATAAATTAAGATTTTACACTAAAAAATAATTACCATATTACTTCAATACAATTAACTCTCTCTTCTAATTCTTTATAAAGATTTTCTTTATATACTAATAAGTCGTGATAACCTTTGCTTTTTTTATAATCGGCTGTACCATTCGCTTTAAGTGATTTCTTGAAACTTTTTATTTTCATCTCATTAAAATCATAAGCAGCTTTTAAATCAGCAATTTTTAGAATTGTAACACCCATTTATTTCTATTTAAAGTTTACTTGTAAATGTATTGTTTATTATTCTGGAGAAATTTATTCTTTTTTGAATACAAGCGGATTAAGAAAAATTCAACCCAATTTGATTTTTAATATCCTGCACAATCTTACTCAAATCCAGACTATTCTGATGCGACCAAAGCTTACTTTCGATTTGGTTGTTTCTAATGCAATTATGACATTCGATTGCTTCATGCGTATAGCCTATTCCTAAATTTGGCAAACTAAAAACGGTTTCTTTTTGTTCTTTAAAAACAGAATATCCATCAGCAATATACCAAGGAGAATTGAGCTGAATATGTCCCTGAGTTCCACTTATCGTTGCTTTCATATCTGATTCTGAAGTTATTGAAGCATGCAAAACTGACTGAGAATTTTCATACTGCAAAATCATTGAAGTTTGTAAATCGATTCCGTTTTTATGATAAATAGATTTTGCTATTATTTCTTTTGGAATTCCGAGTAATATATAGGAAAGAAATAGGGGATATACGCCAATATCAAATAAGGCACCTCCTCCCAGTTTTTTATCAAACAATCTTCCTCCTTCAGCATCATTGGCATAAAAAGCAAAATCGGCTTTTATATATTTTATATCACCAATTATCCCTTGATTTACTTTTTCGAGAATTTCTTTGACAGATGGTATAAAACGTGTCCAGAAAGCTTCCATAAAAAATTTATTACTCTTTCTTGATGCTTCGATCATTCGTTCGGCATCTTTATAAGACAGCGCAAGTGGTTTTTCGCATAAAACATGTTTACCATTTTCTAATGCTTTTATAGATAATTCGGCATGAGAATCATGTGGCGTCGCAATGTAAATTATATCAACCTCATCGTCCTGAAAAAGCGCATCGTAAGAATCGTATGTTTTTGAGCAATTGTACTTTTTGGCAAACTCCACTGCTTTATTATGGTCTCTGGAAGCCACTGCAAATAATTCTGCATCTGGCAATAATAATAAATCGACCGCGAACTGATTTGCAATATTGCCTAAGCCAATGATTCCCCACTTTATTTTATTGTCATTTTTCATATTATTCTATAAGCGCTACTTATCAATGGTTTAATTAAATTATCATCTAAATAAAGAAAAAACATTTATAAAAATAAATTTTAGATAACATATATTTCATATTTTTAGCAACAAATTTGCAAATTACCTATGAAAAAAGCCCTACTCCTACTCTTTTTGAGCGTATTTTTAACAAAAACATATGCTCAGGATTATTTCCCTATTAATGAAAGTGTGCAAAACAAAAACAAAAATTACACTGTTTTTACAAATGCCACTATTTATGTTACTCCAACTCAAAAAATCGAAAAAGGTACTTTACTTGTTCAGGATGGTAAAGTTGTTGCAGTTGGCAATAGTGTTACCATTCCTAAAAACAGTATTACGATCGATCTTGAAGGAAAAACAATTTACCCTTCGTTTATTGATATCTACACGAGTTTTGGAATTGAAAAACCAAAAAGCAATTTAGGCCGTTACCGCGATCCTATGTACGATACAAAGAGAGTGGGTTATTACTGGAACGAAAGCGTTAGACCAGAAATAAACACTTATGAAACTTTTAAATATGATCAGCCTAAAGCAGAAGAATTATTAAAAGCTGGTTTTGGAGTTGTTGGAACTCATATTCCTGACGGAATTGCTCAGGGAACCGGAATTTTGGTTGCCCTGAATAATACTGAAAACAGTAAACAAATTATTGCTAATAAGATTACCAATCACCTTGCTTTTTCGAGAAGCGCTCTAACAAATCAGGCTTATCCAAGTTCATTAATGGGTATGATGGCTTTGTTGCGCCAGATGTATTTGGATCTTGATTGGTACAAAAAAGGAAATTCTGACACTAAAGATTTATCATTAGAAGCTTTGGCAAATAACGAAAAACTAGTTCAAATTTTTACGACAGAAGATAAATTAAACAGTTTGAGAGCGGCTAAAATTGCTAAGGAGTTTGGTTTAAACTATATTCTAAAAGGAAGCGGAAATGAGTTTGAACGCATCGACGAAATCAAAAATACGAACGCTAAATTTATCATCCCGGTAAGTTTTCCGGAAGCCTATGATGTTTCAAATCCGTACTTATCAAACCAAATCGAATTGACCGATATGCGTTTCTGGAATCAGGCACCGTCAAACCTAAAAGTATTATCTGATAATAGTGTTGTTTTTGCCCTGACGACAGACAAATTAAAAAAGACTGAAGACTTTAAACCTAATTTATTAAAAGCTATTAAATACGGTTTTGATAAAACAAAAGCTTTAGAAGCACTGACGACAATTCCGGCTGCAATTCTTGGAAAAAGCAACGAAATTGGAAGTTTAAAAACCGGAAGTTATGCCAATTTTGTGATTACTTCAGGTGAAATATTTGACGAAAAAACAGTTTTATATGAAAACTGGGTTCAGGGAACTAAATACGTCGTAAACGATATTAACTCAAAAGACATTCGCGGAAACTACAATCTAACGGTTGGAAAAGATACCTACAAATGGAAAATTGAAGGAACTGCTAATGCCCCAAAATCTGAAATAACAACAACTGATGATAAAAAAGTAAACAGCACTTTTGCGGTTTCTAAAAATTGGATTTCCCTTTTAATAAAATCTGCAGATACGATCAAATCTAACTTTACCCGTTTGACAGGATTTATAGAAAAACCGGAAAGTTTATCCGGAAAAGCCGTTTTTGCAAGCGGAGATGAATTGGTTTGGACGGCTTTGAAAACAAGTGCATTTGTTGCTGTACAAGATACTGTAAAAGCAGAAAAACCAAATCCTGTTCTACCTACAACTTATCCTAACGTTGCTTTTGGTGATACTAAAAAACTAACGGCTCAAACTTTATTATTTAAAAATGCTACAGTTTGGACAAATGAAAAAGAAGGGATTCTAACAGAAACTGATGTTTTAATTAAAAACGGAAAAATTGCTGCTGTTGGTAAAAATCTTTCAGATGCAGCTGCTACTGTTATTGATGCTAAAGGCAAACATATCACCAGCGGAATTATCGATGAACACTCTCATATCGCGATTTCGAAAGGTGTAAACGAAATGGGACACAACTCTACTGCCGAAGTTACAATTCAGGATGTTGTGAATTCTGAAGACATTAATATTTACAGAGATCTTGCCGGAGGTGTCACCATCTCTCAGTTATTACACGGATCTGCAAATCCTATTGGCGGGCGTTCTGCAATTGTAAAATGGAAATGGGGAGCTGCACCAGATGATATGTTATACAAAAATCAACCTAAGTTTATCAAATTTGCTTTGGGAGAAAATGTGAAACAAGCCAATTGGGGTATCGACAATCCTACTCGTTTTCCGCAAACCAGAATGGGTGTTGAACAGGTTTTTACCGATTATTTTCAGCGTGCAAAAGAATATGACGAAAGCTGGAAAAAATTCAACGCTGGTTCGAAAAAAGGAAAAGCGCCACGAGTTGATTTAGAATTACAGACTATTGCTGAAATTATCAATAAAGAACGTTTTATTACCTGTCACTCTTATGTAGAATCTGAGATTTTAATGTTGATGAATGTTACAGAGAAATTCAATTTCAGGGTAAACACTTTCACGCATATTCTTGAAGGTTATAAAGTGGCAGATAAAATGAAAGAACATGGCGTTGGTGCTTCGACTTTCTCTGACTGGTGGGCTTATAAATTTGAAGTAAATGATGCAATTCCTTTCAACGGGCCTATTATGCACAACGAAGGATTGGTTGTAGCCTATAACTCTGATGATGCCGAAATGTCCAGAAGACTGAATCAGGAAGCTGCAAAAGCAGTAAAATACGGAAACATTTCTGAGGAAGATGCCTGGAAATTTGTAACCCTGAATCCTGCCAAATTATTACATATTGATGATAAAGTGGGAAGCCTTAAAGTAGGTAAAGATGCTGATGTTGTATTGTGGAGCGAAAATCCTTTATCGATTTATGCTAAAGCCGAAAAAACAATTATTGAAGGTGTTGTGTATTTTGACATTGAAAAAGATGCCGAAAAACAATTGGCCATTACCAAAGAAAGAAGCTTGTTGATTGGGCAAATGCTGCAAGAAAAAAACAAAGGAATGAGCACACAGCAACCTACAAAGAAAGAAAAAACAGAATATCACTGTGATACTTTAGAACAATAATTAAGGGGGTATAAATTCGAAAAGATTAAAAAAGACAATATGATACATAAAAACCTATATATAATGCTGCTCGCAGTTTGTGCTTCGGTACAAATAAAAGCTCAACAAATACCGGCACCAAAGCAAACTAAATCGATTTTAATTTTAAATGCCACTGCACATTTAGGTAACGGAACCGTTATTCAAAATAGTGCGATTGGTTTTAAAGACGGTAAAATTACCTTAGTAGCCGATGCTACAACCATAAGACTTGCTGCGAATGCCTATGATACTACTATTGACGCCGCCGGAAAACACGTTTACCCTGGGTTTATTGTTCCGAATGCAACACTGGGTTTAGTAGAAATTGATGCTGTAAAATCATCAGACGATCAGGAAGAAATTGGTAGTTTTAATCCGAATGTGAGAAGTATTATTGCTTATAACTCAG
>Ga0247813_10001707_pt1 | contig 16129 bp, 17 predicted proteins | sample UWRJL169409C1_FD_180719 | JGI IMG/M metagenome (GOLD analysis project Ga0247813, IMG submission 180719) | Plant litter microbial communities from Arlington Agricultural Research Station in Wisconsin, United States - UWRJ-L169-409C-1 | ecosystem: Environmental > Terrestrial > Plant litter >... | reverse complement strand
TATCAATCTTCAACAAGCGACAGCGTTCTGCACATTGAATTGAAGATTGATAAAACAGGTGAAGCAGCAGAAATTGTAAAAGAAGACATTGATATAGATTTAAAAGGAAATAAATATTTGTATAATATTTATGACGTCTTACAAAAAAAATCATCAGATAGGAGATATACCAGTATTACATTGCAACAAGCTGGAGAGATGTGTTTCGCATTGAGGGAAGCAATTTCTCAGGCAACCAAATCTCTAACTTCAGAACAAATAAAAAGCCCAAACATTCAAGGTATGTACATTAGTCTATCTTTTGCAAGGCGCATACTCAAAAATAAGATGCCTTCGGAAGATGAAAAAATTATTGACAAGAAAATGGCATTGAAAACTATGGCCACTTCGTCGCTTCCTGTTCCAAATCAGCAGCCCAGTTTTGCCCAGGATGTTTTTCAAGGTTATGAGTTAGGGCTAACATCCTTTGCAATGAATGATGATATTATGGTTAATAAGCAAGCGTTTCTAACTATTGTCAATAATGATATTTCAATGTTGCCTAATGACGATAAAGGTTTGTATGTTTTTCAAGAAGTATTGAATAGCATTTCAGCCAGTAATTTTACTTTAAAATATTTATTTGCCCAAATAGATGCTTATATTAAACAACATCCTGAGAATTATGGAAGCGGCAATAGATGTGCAGGTGGTTGGTGGCCATCTGGAAGTAGTCGTGGTTGTTGTGGAAATTACAATGGATGTTGTTGGTACTGGCATCCGGCATGTTATGTTCATGATGTAATATGCGCCAACTGCAAGCCCGCATGGTTCTGTTTGAGTGGCTGTAAACCTGATGTTAAATATATACATTACATAGAACCATTTTACGTTATTGAAGAATATACACCAGTGGAAACAGGAGAAGGTATTCATTTGCCTTTACCCCTTCCTACAGGAATTTATTATAAGCAAAACTATAATGACATGAATATAATCATGTTACAATTTTATACGTCAATTTTTATCAATCCTACTAATTCAAAATATTACTCAGATAACCAATATAACAATTTGTTGCCAGATGGGTATTATGACTCGCCAAGTGAGAGTAATGGTATTGACCACACATACTACAATATTGTAAACGGAATTGTATTGAAAAGATATAGAGTTTTTTTGCAAAATTAATACTAAATTAACAGATATTGACTTACCATATTTTAACCTTTTTAAGATGGAGTTTTCGATCAAACTTCCATCTTATTTAAAAATTTATATTTATATCTTAAATTGAAATCATGGTACATAATCATACTATTGAGAAAACATCCTTCTACTTTACTCTATTTGCTGGTGCATATTTTATATTGGCTTTTACTGGTTTTTTTAAAAATTCGAGTTCAAGGATAATCACCGGATTGTTTGAATTATTGACAATACCATTGATACTATCTCTAATTGTCATTGTGGTATTTGTGATGTATAGTTTTTTACATAAAGGTATCAAATTAACATTTTATTCAATTGCCAGCTTTCTCATCTCCTGTGGTTTAATTTTGGCTATGTTTTTCGTAAAATAAGTTTTGACTCATATTTGTAATCCCGCTTGCCCTGCATCCTGAGAATAATTGATCTCACTGCTGGGAGTTTTAAAGTGACATGCTTGGTCAATTCCAACTCGCTCATATTAGGAATATGGTTTGAATGTATCAGTAGATTTTTTAGTTCAGATACAGACACTATTAATAATCTTTTAGGATTAGCCCACGAGCTACTGCCAGTGTGCAGCATTAGAATGTTTAGCAGAAATTAGAAGATTAGATCAACCATTATCCGTTAGCCCATTAAATTCAATACTTAGATCTACTAAAAATGTATTATAAAAATTCCTTTATTTTAAGAGTTATTTACTCACTTTTTTCATTTTTCATGCTCCTAATTTCATCAAATGAATATTTAAGCATCCCCATTAAGGTTGCAATATCTATACTTTATGCAATTCTAATGTTCTTGGTAATAAAGAGAGAAAAGAGCAAAATTTAACATCAAATTACAGCAAGGCCAGATTAGGAAAATAATATCTTTTTTTGAAGCCTTATTAAATAAGGAAGTTCAATCTAGTAGATTTCGCTCCCTTATTATTAACAACGGAAAAAGTATATAAACACAGATCTAAGATTACTAGTTATGTAATTGCTTGACAAGATGAGTTGCCGTACTCATTAATACAATTGATCAGTAATATATTTCGCCCTCTCGCCAAAACAGCCTTTTGCCAGTCCCGCATCACTTCTCTTCCTGCTTCCCTGGCTTTTGCTCCGCCACCATTGTTTTTTTCCGAATTTTTAGCCAGTGTATCTGTAAAACACTGTAGGTTATGATCTTCGAGGTCAAACTCTGTATCGCTATCCTAGTCCTTCATCTCTACATACTGCAGAAAGAACAAGGTAGCCCATTTCATTTGTTTGCTTGTTCCGGTGTAATAAGAGGGAAAAGAGACCTTATTGATAAAAGACTGGATAAATTGTTGTGGTTGAATATTGTAAATGGTGCAGAGGCTCATAAAATCCTCTAGCAGATGTACGTTGATTGTTGTTTCCATGATGTGCTGATTAATTGTATCTGTTGATGTCCTGATAATGTTCAAGGTAGAATTCTTTTAAAATGGTAATGCGTTGCTCCACACTGCACACGTTATGAATACGCAGGCGTATTTCATCCATTTCGCAGATAAAATCTACTTCGTTGTCAGTGTACTCAGACACTGCGGTATTTTGTCTTCCAAAACCCAACACGATCTTCATAAAAAAGGCCATCGTAAAGTTATCATTTGGAATCTTTAGTCCGGTTCTCGCCTGCATCTCTGAGATGGAAATCTTGCTCATAAATCCTCAAGGTATTCTGCCGGATAAAAATTGTGCAGTTCGCAAAGCACGGTAAAGTCTTTGGTGAAGTTTAAGGCACGGTTTTCATCAAGATAAAAGGTATCAGAGCTGGTATATACCCTTTTCATATTTTTGTACAGTTCATCAATGTACAGCAGAGATTTTTTCCTTTTGGCTACAGAACTGCTTAGTACTTTTTTAGCCAGCTCATTGATCCACCTGAAACAATTTGCAGCATTCTCCAGGCAATGGCTGAAAGCATGACTGCCATTTGCGGTTCTCTTTTTTTCAGCTACATAAAGCCTGATAGTTTTTGAAGCTTCAGAATAACCATCGCTATACTGATCTGCAAGTGAATCGTAGACGGTCGCGTGATTGATGAAAATTTGTAATACTTCTTGCTCGTCCTGTCTGTAGATGGCACAGGCGACGTGAAATTCCAGCGGGATGGTAAGCCGGTGATAGTTGATTTCTGTTTTCATAATGATCTTATTTAATTTTTCAATTTAAATAAGCCTCTATGAGGGGTTACCACCCTAAAAAGTATAGGGCTGGTAACTCACTTAGTCTATTGTAGCAATGGCTCTACTAAAAGCCACCTTTTCTCTCGAAAAGGCCCCAACAAAAGACGCAAGTGAGCACCAGCCCTATAACAAATATAGAGTTTAGGTTGCTCATCTTACGCTCGCTGGGTAAATTTAGTAGATTTATGCTGCGAGGCTTGAAAGCAATTCTTAATTATAACTAGGATTGCGGCTGTTTATTTCTTATTCATTTTTTCCATATACCAATTTAATACACTTTATTTGAAACATAAAATATATTTCAAATTAAAACAATAATATTTAAATGAAAATATAGATTACAGCACTCTCTCTTCTTTCGAACTAGTTTAGGACGCAAGAATTCAAACAGGTCTTGATACTAATCGCAGATAACATTCCTTTTCACATCCAAAATCCTTACTACCCTATCAAAAGAAAACCCAAAAACTCCTTCACGACCCATCATTACTAATGTTGATCCTATCTCAGGTCCTGTATGCGTAGCGCAGTTGTGTTTCTCTTCTGGCGTTGTATTAGCAGCAGCATATACCCAAAATGTCTCCTGCCTCCCATCTATTTCAATTACCCAGTACCTTTGGAAGAAGTTTTTACCATGACTTTCGCCAAGCTTGAGCACATTTGCCTGTTTTTCTACATGTGTTTCATTAGTCAGGTATCCGGAAACCAATATCACTTTGTAAGGCACATACAAAGTGAATATGATTAATACACTGAGTACAAATACACTCACAATCTTGTTCCAGGAACTTAGCTCTTTCCAACCTGTGGTAGTCTGTATCTGATCTTTTTGGGCACTGGCTTTCATGATCCACTTGAATTTAGGATCAAAACGGTACATAATAGTAAAGAGTGAAAACGCGTAAATTGCGAGGATAATTCCAACAAGCATATAATTTTTGTTCCACAGGAGTTCAGAAGCCCACAGCGCATCCTTTGCAGTAAAAAAGATGATTAAATAGAAAGCCGGGGCGACAAACAGACTAAAAGACTTTCTGTAGATCAAATCAAAAATCATCAGGGCCAGGAAGATCCAGCAAAATGAAAAAATAACTATTGAAAGAGGGAATTCGTTGTTCATGCAGAGCCTTAATACCACTTTGTTAAATACGTAGTGATAAAAAAGATAGGTTCCAACGCCAATAACAGAAACAGCTGTAAGTAATTTTTTCATGTTGGTTCAAACTTACATTCCTGTTAGCCGCAAATGATGGGTCTTTACCTCAGCATCTGCTATCAGTGTCCGGAACTCGGCCGTACTTTTAAAAGCCAGCTGCGGTAAGATCCTGGATTCATAACTGACTACAAAGGAAGGTTCTTCGAATGGCCAGGGATTGACCTGCAACCCCTCACCCACTGCATGCATTTCATAAGCGGTTCCATCCGGTCCGTTACTGATTTCAATCTTACGTTGTTCTGGCTGTATCTGCTGCTGACAGATCAGCAAGGAAAAGGCATCACAGAATTCCAGCAGTTCATATCCCCTGTGCACTTCCTCCTTACTGCTTTGAGCTACGTTTATCCATTTTTTTTCCCGCTCTTTGAGCGCTTTGATAAAAGACGCAGCTTTTGGATCTGTACCATGGACAAACTGAATATGTCTGGAGATTAAAAGTGCAATATAAGCGCTCTTGGTTTCTGCCATGGCAATGAGCCGGTTGGCATATTCTTTTTTAAAGCTGGTAGTTTTGAAATTGACAGGTCCTCCGTTCGGGTTGAGTAAATCTTCATTCTCAAACTCATTGTATACGTCATCATGTTCAGCGGTTGCGATAAGCGTATCCACCCACCGTTCAGGCTGGTCATTCTTTTTCCAGTGTGCACAGATCTGAGCCGCAAGCAGCCCATGTGATCGCTGGGTAATAATTTTCCATCCCGATTCGGTGTAGTTGACTATCATATTCCCTTGGTTTTTATACCGCTGTTTTTAGTACTGCTCTGCGACTCATGATCTTCTGCACCAGTTTTTTCAATCTCACTTGGTAATCTTCCCGCAGCCAGTCGGTATAGTTCTTAGTAACTCTACCAAGACATTTACCATATTGTTTGATTCTCCAGTCAATTTCTTTGGTCAGTTCTTCGGTGAGTTCAAGAGCCTCCAAAACAGTCGCGCTGTTATCTACACACATCAGCGCATGCTGACGGATAGAATCCCTGATCACAATATTTGCTTTTTGCCCACAGTCTACGGCCGCCTGATGGGCTCCCTGAACATCAAAAGAGATTTCCCTGCTGTTTGGGAATTTACTGCGCATATCAGAAGGCATCTGGTGTGCTTCATAACTGGTTTTACTGGTCAGCATCTCATGGTAAGCTTCCGGATTTTCAAAGACGTGCTTCCAGTCTACCGGTGCAGACCATTCTCCAAAACGATCCGTATTGTTCCCCAGGTCAATAATGCTAAAGGTTTTCTTCTGCGGTAGTCGCCTTGAGGCCCTGCCGATCATCTGATGATAAAGTGTAAGTGAGGTAGTTGCCCTGTTCAGTATCACGGTTTGGATAGAAGGTTCGTCAAAACCTGTAGTCAAAATGGAGACCGAAGTAAGGATTGCTCCTTTCGTTTTTTTCAGCCACTTTAAAATCTCTGCTCTTTCTGTCGGACTCGTTTTATTGTCCAGGTGTTTGATGGGATAACCTAAAGCTGAAAAAACTTCTTCTACTTTACGGGAGGTGAAAATTCCATTGTTAAAGATCAGCGTCTTTTTATTTTTAGCATGCGCTTCATAGGCATGAACCAGCAAATCCAGCATGGCTTGCGAGGTGTATAATTCATCAGAAGTACTTACCGTGAAATCTCCATGAAGCCCCGTTTTTAAGGTATTCAATTCCACATCATACCTCCAGGTAGAAGGTTTGGCCAGGAAGCCCTGCTCAATTAAAGAACCGATCTCAGCACCAACCACCAGTTCGTTGTAGTTTTTCCGCATGGGCAGGTTAATGTCTGAACTGAAAGGGGTAGCTGTAACACCGATCACAGCAGCATTCTTAAACTTTCCAAGCAGCTTGTGGAATGAATTGTGGTGAGCCTCATCTACGATAACCAGACCCACATCATCCACATTAATCAGCCCCTCATTGATCCGGTTTTTCAGGGTCTCTACCATGGCCACATAACAGCCATAACCGTCTTTCCTGGATATCTTTTTAACGGCACTGTTGATGATCTTATTACTGATGGATGTCATCGATAACACAGCAGAAGTTTGCCTGCACAGCTCTACACGATGGGTCAGCACAATTACTTTTTTGTTGTATTTTTTGATGAACCTGCCGGCGATCTCCGAAAATATAACCGTTTTACCTCCGCCTGTTGGCAATTGGTAAAGCAGACGATGATTGCCCGGATTTTGTTCCAGCTTTTCGAAAAGCAGCGTAATATCACTTTCCTGATAATGATATAATTTTTTCATGAATGCTACAACTACAAATTCTGCTGAAAGTTTGTCACCGGCATAAATAAAATTGCATTTAATTGCTATCAAAGGCTATAGGGATAAATTTTTCCCTATAGGAATAGCTTTTCCGTACTTGTAAACAACTGAAATACTGCTGATTATTGTATTATAAAAAAGCAGAAGAAATGAAAACCAATTTTGACATCAGTACAGAATTAACAGGAAAAATAGCATTGGTTACAGGCGGAACTAAAGGCGCTGGAAAAGCAATAGCGGAACGACTTGCAGCTGCGGGAGCCCGGGTAATCATTACAGCAAGAAATCAACCTGAGGAAACAGACGAAAGATTCCATTTTATTGCGGCCGATCTGAGTACGGAAGAAGGAACGGGAATCGTGGTGAAGGATATTGAACAACACTTTGGAGGTATTGATATTCTGGTGAATTCAATGGGCGGTTCTGAAACACCCGGCGGCGGTTTTGCGGCACTAACAGATCAGCACTGGATAGAAACTTTACAGCTCAATTTGATGGCACCGGTTAGGTTAGACAGAGGTTTATTGCCTTTCATGTTAAGCAAAGGTTCCGGAGTGATTATACATGTAGCTTCTACACAGGCAAAATTACCATTATACGATTCTACGTTACCTTATGCTGCCGCAAAAGCCGGATTGCTCAATTACAGCAAGTCACTGTCCAACGAAGTTGCCAGTAAGGGAGTGAGGGTGCTGACAGTTTCACCAGGATGGATAAAAACAACAGCATCTGTGAGAATGATGGAAAGGATAGCGGAAAGCTCAAATATCACTGTTGAAGAAGCTGCACAAAGTGTAATGGAGGCCCTGGGTGGCATACCAATGGGCAGACCCGCAGAACCTGAAGAAGTAGCAGAATTAATCGGCTTTCTGGTATCACCACGAGCCGCTTATTTAACGGGAACGGAATATATCATTGATGGCGGTACCATAAGAACAATATAACTCACTATAAATAACAAAATATGTCAGATCAAATCACCATACCAGCACTACTAGCTGATTATATTATCAGTCAAAACACACAAGACAGCGAAGCGTTTACCAGACTTTTTGCTGATGACGCTACCGTTCAAGATGAGGGTAAGAACTACACAGGCAAATCAGCCATAAAAAATTGGATTGAGATCGCCAATGAAAAATACCAAACCACGGTGAAACCAGTAGCCTGTTCGGTCAATGGAGAAGAAACGGTATTAACGCTGATGATGTCAGGAAACTTCCCGGGAAGTCCTTTAGCTGCCGATTTTCATTTTAAGATTGTAAACAACAGGATAAGTCATTTACACGTTACTTAGAAAAATCAGCGTAAAAATCTATCACGACCATATACCTAAGCGGGCTTACACTGCTCTTGCTTCGAGTTTGCTTTGATCAACTTTTAACCTGGGATTATTTAAAAATGCCTGCTGCAAATGCTCGAAATGCTCAGCCCCCCAATTGCCTATTACTGAGATAACTGGTAAAATGCTGTCGCCAATATCCGTTAAACTATACTCCACTTTCAATGGAAGCTGGTTGTAAATAATTTTTGAAACCATTCCCTGTGCTTCCAATTCATTGAGTTGTATGTTCAATACTCTGCGTGAAGCACCGGGAATTTTCTTTTGCAGTTGCCCCGGACGAATTACTCCCTGAGAAATGTAATACAGTAAATGCATTTTCCATTTCCCTATTAAAACCTCGCGTGCCATTTCCATTCCGCAATCAATATCAACAGGAATTTTTCTCTCGTACATAACTATTCAAATTTTGATAAAAAATTAAAGCTTTGCCACTTAATACTTCCACACCACCAGATTCCAATCTTCCACACCGTCATTATAAAGGCCTAGAATTTCAAATCCTAATTTCTGATGCGCCTTCAGGGAGGTTGTATTTCTCACAGAAATCTCAGTTACACAGAGCTGATACTGTCCATTAGTAACCTCTTTTGTTTGCTGATACAATTGACGGATCAATCCCCTGCCCCTGAAATCTTTGTGTACACAAACTTGTCCGCCGACTATCAACTGGTAATCCATCAAAGGTTTTCCCTCGTAAGTCCAATTCCTGAATTCCTGAAACATGGGTATCAGACTTGGCAATTCCTGTTCCATTTCACAAGTCATCCCCAGATTGTAACCTACAACCTTATCTCCGCTTAACGCAATTATCTGCGGGGCACTAGTAGCCATTAACTTCAATATGCGCATATCATGCGCTGCAAATACAAACCCTTCTGTCAATTGCTGTGCTTCACTTATACTGGTATAATGGTTTTGTTTTTGCAGCTCCAGGATCTGCTCAAAATGTGCATCCGTAGTAGCTACCTCAAAAGTAATTGGCCTATTCTCGTTTCTCTCTTCCATCATTGATAATCTCAAGACAAAAATAAGATCTTTTGCCTGATGAGCACCTCCTGTAACCCGATAATTTTAAACAAAAAAGCCCCTTCAAATGAATGAAAGGACCTTGTGTATTTTAGAATATTCTCTTATAATCCGAAACCACCATCAACAGCAATTGCTTGTCCGGTAACGTGTGGTGCTGAAGCCAGGTAAACAGCTAACTGTCCCATATCTTCCGGCGTCTGGGCTTCTCCCTGAGGTAAAAGGCTTTCCTGATTTCTCTCCCATGATTGCTCTTCTGATTCCCCGTCTTTCGCAAAAGCTTTCGCCAATCCTTTGTCGCCTCTCCACATTCCTGTACCAACAATACCAGGACATAAAGCGTTTACGGTGATACCTTCCTTGGCTACTTCTTTAGCCAGTGAGTTAGTGAAACCTATCACTGCAAATTTAGATGCACTGTAAGCAGATACGTCAGACATTCCTGTTTTACCTAAAATAGAAGATACATTGATAATACGGCCGGATTTATTTGGCAGCATCACTTCCAGTTCAGCCTTGCTGCATAAAAACACGCCTTTGGCGTTTACATTCATGATCTGATCCCACTGATCGCCAGTCATATCAATCACTTTATGGATGCCCAATACACCTGCATTGTTCACGGCGATATCTAAGGTACCAAATTCTGAAGCCACAGCCTGAACCATCGTTCTTACGGTTTCAAACTGGGTAACATCAACCTGGTATGCTTTTACTTTTACACCTTCCTGCTCTACTAATTTTATCGTCTCTCCTAATACATCAATACTGATATCAGCTAATGCAATATCAGCGCCTGCTTTTGCTAAACTCACTGCAATACCCTGACCAATACCTCTTGATGCTCCTGTAACTAACGCAATTTTTCCTTGTAACGAACTCATAATATTAAGATTGAATGTTTAAACTTATATAGGTAGAACCTGATGATCTGACTTATTGTTTTTTGGGAATATGTTTGTGACATGATGATGTTAATTCGTCTGTGACTGACGGTCTGTTTATTCCTAACACTCTTTTAACTATATTTAGGGACGGAAAGAAAGGACCTCATCTTTCCTATCTCATTTAATCAACAAAACTGACAACACAAATGAACAGAACCACGTGGTGCAAAGTAGTAATGATGTTAACGGCGACCTTTACCTGGTCTTCGCCTGTTATTTCCAAAGAAGCAGACCCGGCAAAGCAAAAAGTTCTGCTAACGGCAGTGGGCAAAATGCTGGAGCAATATCATTATAGCGGCAGACCAATAAATGATGCCTTTTCAAGAATAATTTTTGAACAGTATATAGACAGATTGGATCACGCCAAAGAAATCCTGATGGAGGAAGATCTGAAAGCCCTGAAGAAATATGAAGTGGCTATTGATGATGAAATACATGGTGCAGACATCAGGTTTTACCCTGCTGTAACCAGTTTAATGGTGAAAAGACTGGACGAAGCCATGGCAATTTACAAGAGCATTCTTGCAAAACCATTCCTTTTTACAAAAGAAGAATACCTGGAAAAGGATAAAGCGAATTATAAGTATGCAACGACTAGTGTCCAGCGGGCAGAAAGATGGCGTTTACAGTTAAAGTATCTGACATTGGATAACCTGATAGCGGCACAAAACCTGCAAAACCAGGTAGCAAAAACAGCGGGCAGTGCTAAAAAAACAGATGTACAGCTGGAGAAAGAAGCGCGTGAAAAAGTCCTTAAATTACTAAACAGAAGGTTTGTAAGGATAAAGGCCGACCTGAACATGGATAAACAATTCGATGTTTTTGTAAACACGATCATAGAATGCATGGATCCGCACACGAATTATATGCCACCAGCAGAGAAAAAACAGTTTGACCAGGAAATGAGCAAGAAGTTTTATGGTATCGGCGCAAGGTTACTGGAAGAAGATGGGATCATTAAAATTCAGGGAATCGAACCAGGTGGTCCGGTATGGAAGAACAATGAAATTGGTATTAACGACAAAATTGTTAAAGTTGGACAAGGCACAACGGGACCGCTGGAAGATATTACGGGCTTAAGTACTACTGATGCCATTAAACTGATCCGTGGCGATAAAGGAACAACGGTACGTTTAGGCCTGATAAAAGCAGATGGCTCGGAGAAGATTGTAACGCTGGTGAGACAGGAAATTGTGCAGGATGAAGCATTGGCCAGAAGTGTGGTGATCAATAACGAAGGAGTTAAAGTCGGATACATTTCATTGCCGCAGTTTTATGCTGATTTTAATAATCCAAAGGGTTTTCATTGCGCGGCTGACGTAGCAAGGGAAGTGATTAAACTGAAGGCAGCACAGGTAAGTTCAATTGTGATTGACCTGCGCAATAATGGCGGTGGTTCATTGCAGGAGGTGATTGAAATGGTAGGTCTGTTTATTCCTGAAGGCCCGGTAGTGCAGGTAAAAGATAAACAGGGAAGAATACAGGTATTGAAAGATATGGACAAAGGTGTTTTATACACGGGTCCTCTTGCGGTGCTGGTGAATGAATACAGCGCTTCTGCATCAGAAATCTTTGCGGCGGCAATGCAGGATTACAAAAGAGCAGTGATTATCGGCAGTACCTCAACGTTTGGAAAAGGAACGGTGCAGGCACCCAAACCAGTTTATAATTTTCAGTCCGCAGGCACAGACCCTGGTCAGGAAGCTGCAGTAAAAATGACTATCCAGAAGTTTTACCGCATTAACGGAGGTTCTACGCAACTAAAAGGAGTAGTACCAGATCTGATCCTGGCTGATCCTTACGAATTATTAAAATTCCGCGAGCAGGACAGGCCGCTGGCTATGGCATGGGACAGTATTCCTCCGGCAGTTTACACACCTGCAGCGAATGCTGCTGAGATTTCCATGTTCAAAGATGTGGGGAACAAACTGATCGCTGTTGATTCTGCTTTTAAGATCATCCGAAAAAACACGCTGTCACTGGATGAATCTCAGAATAGTAAAATCAATCTGAAAATGACTGATTTCAAAGCGAGAAGAGCCACAATGAAAACTGAGTCAGATCAGTTAATCAAAGCACTGGAGTTAGCGGATAATAAATTGCTAACTATTGAACAGGAGTCTGTTCATGACCATTTAGATGAACTGGAAAAAGCAAAACTGGAGCGTTATAAGGATTGGACTAAGAAATTAAGTAAAGATATTTACATCAAAAAAGCAGTGATGATTATTAGCAAAGTACCTGTTACCTAAAATTTGAGTACATCCCCTCTCCTTTATTGGAAAGGGGATGTTTAATTATAAGGATGATAATTGCCTTAGATCAGTTAGATTTTTACCTATAAGAGGAAATTATCAGGGCAGGAACTTTTGATTTTGAAGTGTAAACATTAATTATATATATTTATAGTATCTAATTAATTCTCACATGTCAGATAACCGCAGGTCCTTTCTAAAAACTTCAACGCTAGCGGTTACCGCAGCCTTGTTCAGTCAGCCGATAGATTCATTGGCGCAAATCACTAAAAGTGCGCATACTTTAGCGTCGCTGGATACAGATCTGGTGATTTATCACAGTGCACATTTAAACGGAGAGATTGAACATTTCAAAGAAAATACAGGCGGTATAAAACAGCTGAAGAAACTACTTGATAAACAGGAGAACGGAGGGCTATTTTTAGATGCCGGGAACTTCCTGGGAAACAATAGCACTGCGGATAAGCAGTATTCAGTTATTGACGCAATGAATAAAGCTGGTTATCATGTAAGTACTCCTGGAGTACAGGAACTGGCTCAGGGCGAAGACAATCTCGCTCAGCTAATGAACGGGATGCAGTTTGACCTGGTTAACTGTAATTACCAGTTCAGCAATCAGTATCTTATAAAAAAGGTAAAAACCTTTCAGGTGATCAGGCTGGGAAAATTAAAGATTGGTATCACAGGCGTTGGGCCGCAAATTGATGGTATCGGTTTTTTAGACCCGGTTAAAAGTGCAAATAAGGTTGCGGCACACTTAAAGAATGAACTTAAATGCGATTTTGTAGTTTGTCTTTCCGGACTGGATTTCAGACTACAGGATCATCTTCCGGATAATACCAAACTGGCAGAAAACTCTGCAGATATTGATTTCATAGTAGGGAGCAGTACGCATAAACTTGCCGGAACCACAGCCGTTTTAAGAAATAGCACAGGAATTGAAGTTTACGTCAGCAATCCTGCACCTAAAGGTGTTAAGATGGGTAAAATGACATTTGCCATTAATAATAATCAAATACAGCTTGCTGGTTCACGCCATATGATTTCCAGTGCTGACCGGTCTTATTCTCACGCACAGGTTAAATCTATTCTGAGCACAGCGGATACGGTGGCCTGCTAACTGCAACGCTTTGTATCGAGTGCCATTACCCACTCCTCGCAGTTGCACCGTCTGCAAATATGTGAGGAAGTGGTAATATCTTCTACATTTCCACAATAGGTACAGGCATATGCTCCGGGCGCCGGTATCAGCTTACTTTTTTTCTCATAAACTTTAGGCCAGATCGGAAGCCCTTTTTTCACTTCTTTTTCATCGAAAAAGATGAAGCTCACATTGCCATTCGTTTCCAGAACAGCTGTTCGGATCTGCCCGAGGTGCTCCACATTCTGCTGTCTCATCTCTGCCAAAAACTCATCTTTCCCAAAAAACAGCTCTTTCTGATCTACCAGATCAAACATCCCATCTTCGATAATATACAGCGCCTTTCCCTCTACCAGAACTTCAAACTTTTCACTTTTTGAAGCCAGCCAGGTCATCAGGCGATAAAAAGCACAAATCACTATAAATACGATGATAGCTGGCAGGATAGGCTCATCGGGATTGAACATAGGGTCGCCCGCAGCTGATCCCAACCCGATAATAATAGCTACCTCGAATAGAGACAGCTGCCTTACCCCTCTTTTGCCTGTGGCACGCAATACAATCAAAATCAATGCGAACATGATCAATGTACGTGCAACAACTTCTATTGCTAAACTGAGGTCTACCCCCTTAAAAAATATCTGAGTCCATTCCATAATACAATACTTCTGTTTAAACTCATTATAATCGATTTTGTTTAGCAGTCATTTAAATTGGGACTCCTGCTACCGTTGATCAGTTTATTAATGCCTGCCGAATTTATCGGCTATCAATTCATGATTGATGATCGCTCCTGCAAAACCTCCGGTGGCTACAGCTCCTGAAACAGATCTGCGCATCGTGATATTATCACCAGCAGCATATACTCCCGGGATATTTGTTTGCTGCATCTCATCAACGGCAAGATATCCGGCTTCCGTAAAGTTACAGCCGAGCAGTTCGGGAATGTTGCTCTGCTGCACAAAAGCTGGTCGCGCATAGAGCGCATTCAGTGTTTGGTTAGACCCATCTGTAAATTCGATATACTGCAGTTGTCCCCCGATATGCTGAAAGCTCCTGATCTCTTTTTCCACTACCTGAACCTGGCTTAATTGTAAAAACTGCTCCAGCCTGGAGTTGGAGATAGTTGATTTTCCATTGGTAAAAATAGTAAGATGACTGGTCCAGTTCTCAATGAGTTCTGCCATATCTATAGCCATATCGCCATTCATCAGGATGCCTGTACGTTGTGCTTTATATTCATAACCATGGCAGTATGGGCAGTGAATCACAGAGATTCCCCAGCAGGCGGCAAAACCCTCAATAGCTGGCATAATATCCTTCAATCCTGTGGCAAATAATATCTTTTTAGCATTTATGCTCACTCCGGAACTGGTACTGACTATGAAATTAGAATTTTCTCCACTCACAGTAACAGCCGTATCATTTAAAAACTGAACCGTAGGATATTGCATTACTTGTTCTTTTGCTTTGGCAGCAATCGCAGCCGGCGTTTCCCCATCCTGAGTGATGAAATTATGTGAATGTGGTGTTTGTGCATTGCAAGGTTTACCACTATCTATCACCAGCACATTTCTGAGGGCGCGACCTAAAGCCATTGCAGCGGATAAACCTGCATAACTCCCGCCAATAATAACTACTTCAAATGTTGTGTTTTCTTTACTCATGTTTATGCTCCTATTCCTTTACTAAATGAAAACCAGGCGAATTTTTTGATACTGGCACTGGCGACAGTACCGGATGTTAAAGAATCTATTGTTGAACGTATAATACCTGTAAAAAGGGAGCTCATCCATTCTACGGTTAACTGGCGACTCACCCTATCATCCTCCTGCAAGCCGGAGATCACAGTGGTGATCAATCCAAATGAATGATCATATTTTGCACATTCCTCATTTTCGTGATCATGTACATGTCCCTGCTGATGATGCAGTTTATTCAAAAAAGAATACTTGGATCCGCAGTCGATACAGGCATATAACATCTGTTCCAACTTGATGAGCAAATCGGGAGAACTTTCAAAAGCGGTTAACATTCCAGCCCTGCAGGTTTTCTGCATTTCCAGCTGGCAGGCTAAAAGCAAGTCTTTGCGTTCGCCAAAGTAACGGTGTAACGTGCGGCGGGTAACTTCTGCTCTATCTGCCACCTTTTCTATTGGTGCGGAGAAATCATCATTAAAAATGATAATCGCACTGTCAATAATCTTCTGCTGCGTGTCTTGTAACATATTCACAAAACTATGAACAATTTCTCACATTTGAGACATTTGAGAATAAAAGATTGTTACAGCTACTCTGGAAGGGAGGTAATCAATATTTATATTGATATAAAAACATATAGATACCTTTAATTATAGATACCTATATAGCTATAAATTTATACCTGCTGATGAGTCAAACGATAGGCAGAAACACTCATGCCCCAATATCTTTTAAAACTTTTATTGAAATGACTGGCATCTGTAAAACCAAAGCCAGCTACCAGTTCTGCAATGGTCACATCGCTGCTGAGGAGCTTTCTTCCAATAATAGTTTGCCTGCACTGGTTAACATAT
>Ga0247813_10001706_pt1 | contig 16145 bp, 17 predicted proteins | sample UWRJL169409C1_FD_180719 | JGI IMG/M metagenome (GOLD analysis project Ga0247813, IMG submission 180719) | Plant litter microbial communities from Arlington Agricultural Research Station in Wisconsin, United States - UWRJ-L169-409C-1 | ecosystem: Environmental > Terrestrial > Plant litter >... | reverse complement strand
AATTTCATATCTGATAAAAGGATTCGCTTTATTGAATAAAGAAGTAATCACAATTCGGCCTTCTTCCCCGTAAGGGAGCACTTTATTATTTTCATCTAAAATTTCTACAAAAAGTGTTTCGGCATTAACTTGCCATTCACCTTCTGGATTTTCAAAAGCAATTAAATCCAATTCTGAAGCGCCGTATTCGTTGATGATCGGAATACCGAATTGTTTTTCCAAAAGTTTTTTATCCGATTCAAAAAGCATTTCCGAAGTAACAAAACAAGCTTTTAATGTCGGACAGATTTCTTTTAGAATGATATTTTTTTGTTCTAAATATTTCGCAAACAAAACAATAGAGCTGGTATAACCGTTGAGGTAATCGAATTTTTTGGTTTTGAATTTCTGCAGAAATTTTTCCAGAACTACATCAGACAAATCAAAAACTGGAAAACGAAAACGTCGGCTTAAAAAATCTTTAAAACGTTCTTTTTGATATCCAACAAAATCCATCGGAATTCCATAAAAACGAGCCTGATAGGAATGATTAAAATCAATGCCGAACCAGCCAAAACGCATAATATTCGAAGCCCAGGTTAAAGCGTGCGAATATTTGTCTTTGGCAAAAACAAAAGGAGTTCCGCTGGATCCGGATGTTTTGTTGAGGTAGACGTTTTTTAAAGTATATCCTTTTGAAAGTCTTTCTGCGAGTGGTTTCTGTAGATTTTGTTTGTTCAGAATGGGTAAATCTTCCCATGTTGGAATCGTTTTATTTCCAACTAATTCCTGATAAAAGACATTGTTTTGCAAATGAAAAGCAACGATTTCCTCTTTTTTATTTTGAAGGAAAACGGCATAATCTTCTTCAGATAAATTCACAATTCGGTCCAATTCAGTTTTTGCTTTATTTATCTGAAAACCATTTAATTGAAGGGAAATATCGAAAAGAGAAATCATTTTTGGAAGATTAATTTTCATCAAAAATAATATTATCCAACTACTAACAGAGAAGAATCACGAACTTTTTAAGATTTAATTATTTTTTACGTGCAAAAGCAATTATTTTTGCACCACAACTAAATACAACTATACCATGACAATTTTATTATTGGGATCAGGCGGAAGAGAGCATGCTTTTGCGTGGAAAATGATTCAGAGTCCGCTTTGCGAAAAACTTTTTGTTGCACCAGGAAATGCGGGAACCGCCGGAATCGCTACAAACGTTGCAATGTCTCCAACCGATTTTGATGCCATAAAAACATTTGTGCTAAAAGAAAATGTAAAAATGGTAGTCGTTGGACCTGAAGATCCATTGGTAAAAGGTATTTACGATTATTTTAAAAACGACGAAAGTTTAAGTCATATTCCAGTTATTGGACCATCAAAATTAGGTGCTCAATTAGAAGGAAGTAAAGAATTTGCTAAAGAATTCTTGATGAAACACAACATTCCGACAGCAGCTTATGACAGTTTTACTGCCGAAACAGTTGAAAATGGATGTGCATTTCTTGAAACTTTACAACCACCATACGTTTTAAAAGCAGATGGATTAGCAGCTGGAAAAGGAGTTTTAATTATTCACGATCTTGAAGAAGCAAAAACGGAATTAAGAAATATGTTGGTTCATGAAAAATTTGGTGCTGCTAGTTCAAAAGTGGTTATCGAAGAATTTCTGGACGGAATTGAATTAAGCTGTTTCGTTTTGACTGACGGAAAAAGCTATAAAATCCTTCCAACAGCAAAAGATTACAAGAGAATTGGAGAAGGAGATACAGGATTAAATACAGGTGGAATGGGAGCAGTTTCTCCAGTTCCTTATGTTGATGCTGTTTTGATGGAAAAAATCGAAACACGTATCGTAAAACCAACAATTGAAGGTTTTCAAAAAGACGGAATCGAATATAAAGGATTTGTATTTATTGGTTTAATCAATGTAAAAAATGAACCAATCGTTATTGAATACAATGTAAGAATGGGTGATCCTGAAACTGAGGTTGTAGTGCCAAGATTAAAATCAGATTTAGTAGAGTTGTTTCAGTCTGTGGCAGATCAAAAGCTAGATACATTCGAATTAGAAGTTGATCCTAGAAGTGCAACTACAATTATGGTTGTTTCTGGAGGATATCCTGAAGATTTTGAAAAAGGAAAAGTAATTACAGGATTAGAAAATATTACAGATTCAATAGTTTTTCACGCGGGAACAAAATTAGATAACGAAAATGTCGTTAGTAATGGAGGACGTGTATTAACTGTAACATCATATGGAGATGATTTCCAACAAGCCATAAAAAAATCTTACCAAAACATAGATAAACTAAATTTTGATAAGATGTATTTTAGAAAAGATATTGGCTTCGACTTACTTTAAGAAAGAGTGAGCTGTAGTATCTTGGTTTTCTGTTCCGGCGTCATCAAAAATGCGTAATTGTTTAATCCAATAAACGATTGCGCATGCGCAGATGATCATAAAAATCCAGTTAATAGTATTAGCACCAAACCAAGTAATAAGTTCTAGGTGACGTAAAAAGTCAAGTGGAGCAAATAAAATGTTAACGAATAAGTATTGTATTCCTTCGAAAAAAGCTGTCATAATTTATAAAATTATATGTTATTTATTGTTTTGTAACGCATTGAAGACAAAATTCAGATAATAGAATCTTTTTTCAACTTGTTGGGTTTTTCCTTTTAAACAAGTATTATATTTACAATCACAAAAGTATAAAATATCCTTATGATAACAAGTGTTTTTAAAAAATCTACACCATTAAATTATTCTTTGGTCGTAATTTTAATACTGGTTTTCTTTTTTCTGTTTCAAATTCAGGAACCATCATGGATGAGTTCTTATTTTTTGGCGTTTCAAAAATTAAGTTTATTATGCTTTATTTTAGCTTCTTTTTTTCTTATAAACTTTATCGTTAAAAAGAACGGGCTCAGTAAAGACAATGGGTATTCGATATTTTTTTACTTGTTGTTTATCTTATTTTTTCCCACGATATTCAATAATCCAAATGTTATATATGCTAATTTTTTTCTGCTATTGGCGCTCCGACGATTAATTTCGCTACAATCGTTAAAAGCTTCAAAAGAAAAAATATTTGATGCTTCTTTTTGGATTTTAGTGGCTTCTTTATTCCAATTTTGGTGTATTCTTTTCCTGATTTTGGTTTTTATCTCCATTGTTTTTCACGTTTCAAGAGATTATAGAAATTGGGTATTGCCATTTATTGCAATGTTAGCGGTTGCAATAATTTTTTTACTGATCTCCTTAGTGTTTCATTTTAATGCCATTGAATTTTTTGAAAAACGAGCTGTAATTGATTTAAGAATTGATTATTTTAAAAACAATTACGAAAATGGAGCATTGTCAATATACGTTGCGGTAGCTTTATTTTTTGTGGTTTCGATGTTAACAACCTTATCAAACAGACCTCAAATTGTCCATACATCGTATAAAAAAGTGGTGGCTTGTTTTTTTATAGCAGCCTTTGTTTTTATTCTTTCACCCAACAAAAGCAATGATTTATTAATTTTCAGCATAACGCCTTTAACCATTATGGCTTCAAGTCATGTTGAGTATGTGCAGCAAAAACTAAACAATGAAATTGTATTTTATGTGCTTATCTGCTGCAGTTTATTTACGTTTTTCTCTCAATTATAATTTACTTCCATAAGCAAGATCACCGGCATCTCCCAGTCCCGGAACAATGTAGTTTTTTTCATTTAATTTTTCGTCTAAGGCAGCAACCCATAAGTGACAGTTGTCAGGTAGATTTTGTTCAAGATAGGCCACTCCTTCCGGAGCAGCGATGACTACTACAATATGAATTTCTTTTGGAACTGCATTCTGAACTAATTTTTCATGAACTGCAACGATAGACTGACCAGTTGCTAACATGGGGTCCAGAAGTAAAACTGTCTTATCATTTAAGTCCGAAAGCGCTTGATATTCAACTCTGATTTCAAATTCATGATCGTTATTCGGATGATATCTGCACGCCGAAACAAAGCTGTTTTCTGCCTGGTCAAAATAATTTAAAAAACCATTGTGAAGCGGTAATCCGGCTCTTAAAATAGAACACAAAACCAAATCGCTTTCTATTTCTGTAGTTTTTTTAATGCCAAGAGGTGTCTGAATTTCGACTTCTTTATAAGATAAATTTTTGCTTAATTCATAAGCCATAATTTCGCCAATACGTTCGATATTTCTTCTAAAACGCATGCTGTCGTTCTGAATATTAACATTCCTAATTTGACCTAAAAAGTGGTTTAATACGCTGTTATTTTCAGATATATAATGAATTTTCATGTGAAATTTTTAGAATTATCAATGGTTTGTAATACTATAACGAAAAAACAAACGTTTTTTTCGCACTATAAAAGTATAAAAAGTATCTTTGTCTCTCTAATAATTAAAGACATGTTTTCAAAATTAGCTTATTCTGTTTTCGAACAAAGTATCAAAGATTATCACCAGTTTGATAACGTTGATCAGCCTATAAACAATCCGTACCCAAAGGATAAATTTGAGCATTTATTATATCTAAAAAACTGGATTGACACTGTTCAATGGCATTTTGAGGATATTATTCGTGATCCGCAAATTGATCCGGTTGCTGCTTTGACTTTAAAAAGAAGAATCGACGCTTCAAACCAGGAACGTACAGATATGGTTGAATATATCGACAGCTACTTTTTGCAAAAATACAGTAATGTACAAGCAAAAGATGGAGCAAAAATCAATTCTGAAAGTCCGGCATGGGCATTTGACAGATTGTCGATTTTGGCTTTGAAAATCTATCATATGCAGGAAGAAGCTAATCGTGCAGAGGCTTCACAAGAGCACAGAGATAAATGTCAGGAAAAATTAAACATTCTTTTAGAGCAAAGAAGCGATTTGTCTACAGCAATTGAAGATTTATTGACTGATATCGAAAATGGGGATAAATTCATGAAAGTGTACAAACAAATGAAAATGTACAACGACGATGACTTGAATCCTGTTTTATACCAAAACAAAAAATAATTGGCAGAATTGTCCAATAAAATTAAGCATATAGCCGTCATGAGACTATCCGCAATGGGAGATGTCGCCATGACGGTTCCTGTTTTACGCGCTTTTGTAAAACAGTATCCAGAAGTAAAATTAACGGTAATTTCCCGTCCGTTTTTTAAACCTTTTTTTGACGGAATTCCGAATCTTAACTTTTTTGCTTTTGATGAAAAAGAAAGACATAAAGGTTTCCCAGGGCTTTTAAGATTATATAGAGATGTCAAAAAATTCAAAATTGATGCTTTTGCAGATCTTCATAATGTTTTAAGATCTAAGGTTGTGAGTTTGCTTTTCGCTTTAAGCGGAAAAAAAAGAGCCACAGTAGATAAAGGAAGAGAAGGGAAAAAAGAATTAACCCGTTCTGAAAATAAAATTTTCAAACAATTGCCAACTATGTTCGAAAGGCATGCTAAAGTGTTTGAAGAACTCGGTTTTCCTTTAGATTTATCGAATCCGACATTTCCAGAAAAAGCAGTTTTAAGTTCAGATATTTTGGAAATCATTGGCAATCAAAATCAAAAATTAATCGGTATAGCACCTTTTGCACAATATGATTCTAAAGTGTATCCGATAGATTTAATGGCAGAAGTTATTTCGACTTTGGCACAAAATCCCAACCATAAAATATTACTTTTTGGCGGAGGGAAAAAAGAAATTGAAGTATTAGATTCACTTTCAAATCCTTTCGAAAATGTAATTAATATTGCTGGAAAAATTAAATTTCAACAGGAATTACAATTGATTAGTAATCTTGATGTCATGCTTTCTATGGATTCCGGAAATGCGCATATAGCAGCAATGCTGGGTGTTAAAGTGATTACGCTTTGGGGCGCAACGCATCCATACGCAGGATTTTTACCATTTAATCAAAGTTTAGATAATGCCTTAACGTCAGATAGAAATCAATATCCAAAATTGCCAACATCGGTTTATGGAAATAAGGATGTAGAAGGGTATGAGAATGCGATGAGAAGTATTTCTACAGAGAAAATAATTGCTAAAATAGAAGCTCAGCTTTTAAATTAAAGTTTAGATAAGTTCCATAAAAAAATCCAAATTCCAACTTTACAATTGGGATTTGGATTTTTTTTATTGGAATTTTCAGAATCTAAACATCATCATAATCTACATAAATAGATTCTGATGTTGGATGCGCCTGGCAAGTTAAAATTAAGCCAGAAGCGATTTCTTTATCTGTTAAAATAGAATTTTTTGTCATCTCTGCAGTTCCAGAAGTTACACGAGCTAAACAGCTGCTGCAAATTCCACCCTGACAAGAATAAGGAGCATCAATGCCTTGTTTTAAAGCTGCATCCAGAATAGTTTGTTTTTGAGACATTTCGAAAGAAACTTCATCATCATCAACTAAAACAGTAATTTTTGTATGTCCTTCAAGCGAAGTTTTTATTTCGTGTTCCTGAGAAGAAGAAGTAAAAAGTTCAAACTTGATAGCTGATTCTTTTACATTTTTCTCTTTCAAAACATCAGAAACCGTATTGATCATTTCTTCAGGTCCGCACAGGTAAAACTTGTCAAATTGAAGTTCTTTGTGTTTGTTGTTCAAAACAAAATTTACTGCCGATTTTTCGATTCTTCCAAACAAAGCATTTTCGGCTTTAGCCTGGCTAAATACATAATGCACGAAAAAACGACCAACATATTTTAATTGTAAATCGTGAAGTTCCTGGTGAAAAATAGTTTCATCAGGAGTTCTATTTCCATAAACCAATACAAATGAACTTTTTGGCTCGCTTTTTAAAACCGATTTTATAATAGAAAGTACAGGAGTAATTCCGCTTCCTGCTACAAAAGCAGCATAATTTTTCTGTCTTTCAGCATCTGGTTCAAAAGTAAATTTTCCCTCTGGATGACCTACTTCAAGAACATCTCCGGCTTTAAGTTTGGTATTAGCAAATTGAGAGAATAAACCGCTTTTAACGGCTTTCACTGCAATTCGCAATTCGCCGCTTTCAGGTGCAGAGCAAATAGAATAAGCGCGTCTAATCTCCTGATTATCAAGAGTTAGTTTTAGATTTATATATTGTCCTGCAATAAATTTATAGTCTGGTTTTAGTTCCTCTGGAACATTAAAAAGTATCGAAACCGCATCTTTGGTTTCTCGTTTTACCTCTTTAATTATCAGTTTTAAGAATGAAGGCATGATTGTAATTTTTATGCAAAAGTAGCAAACGGCAGTTAATTCATAGACACTAAACGATTATTTTTAACTTTTTTTGTAACGTTTTCTTACATTTGATCTCTTACTACAAAACTCAAAACCAATTAACCATGATTAAAAAGTTTATTTATCTCGAATGGAAAGCCTTTACAAGATCGGCTTCATTTGGAGCAAACCTTGCAATGAAAATTTTATTAGGTTTTTTAATGATTTATTTTTCACTGCTTTTTATTGGGGCAGGTGTTGGAGCATTTTATATATTGAAAAAAATGAACCTTGAGCCTTTACAAACGATCAATAAATTTTTGATTTATTATTTTTTGCTTGATCTTGTCATTCGTTTGCTGATGCAGGCAATTCCGGTACTAAACATAAAACCTTTACTGGTTTTGCCGTTCAAGAAACCCACGATTGTTCATTTTTCATTAGGCAAAACAGCTTTGTCTTTTTTTAACTGGGTTCATGCGCTTTTCTTCGTTCCTTTTTCAGTGGTATTGGCTATCGAAGGTTATGATGCCGTCGGAATTATTTTTTGGCTTTTGGCGATTTTCTCCTTAATCTATATCAATAATTTTTTAAATATTATATTAAGCAATATCGACAAATTGTTTGTTGTTTTCATCGGAATTGCATTAGGTCTGGGAGCAGCACAGTATTATAAATTATTTGATATTACGGTTTTTACAACCCCAATTTTTCAAGGATTATATGCTCAAAAAGGATTGTTTTTAATTCCGGTTTTAGTTTTAATTGGTCTTTATTTATTCACTTTCAAGTACTTCAAGAATAATTTGTATTTAGACGCAGGACTTTCCAAAAAAGAAGATATAGCAACAACAGAAAACTTGGTTTGGCTGAATCAATTTGGAACATTGGGAACGTTTCTTAAAAATGATATTAAATTAATCCGAAGAAATAAAAGATCGAAAACGACATTGATCATGAGTTTTTTCTTTTTGTTCTATGGACTGATCTTTTTCGGAAATACACATCAACCCGCAGTGATGTATATTTTTGCCGGAATCTTTGTGTCAGGCGGATTTTTATTTGTCTTCGGGCAGTTTGTACCAAGTTGGGACAGTTCGTATTATCAATTAATGATGACACAAAATATTCCGTATAGAGGCTATATTACTTCAAAATGGTGGCTTATTGTTATTGCTACGTTTATCTCGACGATACTAGCTTCATTTTATCTTTTTTACGGATGGGAAGTTTACCTGACAATTGTTGTTGGTGCAATTTATAATATTGGGGTTAATTCTCATTTAGTGCTTTTAGGTGGAGCCTTTACTAAAACACCAATCGATTTGAGTAATGCCGGTGGTGCCTTTGGAGACAAAAAAGCATTCAACATCAGCGCGATGCTATTGACTCTGCCAAAATTATTATTGCCTTTGGCGCTTTATGGAATTGGACTTTATTTAGGTGATAAAACACTCGGATTATTGTTAGTTGCAGGAGCGGGAGTTTTAGGTTTTGTATTTAGAAACACCGTTTTTTCTATAATTGAAAAAAGATACAAAGTCGAAAAATACAGTACCATAAGCGCTTATAAACAAAAGAATTAATTAGTCAATTTTAAAATGTGTCAATTAGATAATGTATTTCTATTGACAAAATCTAAGATCAACAATCTAAAATCTAAAATTACCATGATACAAGTAAATCAACTTTCAAAAAAATATAACGGAACAACAGTCTTAAATATTAATAATCTTGAAATTCCAAAAGGACAGAGTTTCGGATTAGTAGGGAATAACGGAGCTGGAAAAACAACTTTTTTCAGTTTGTTATTAGATTTGATTCAGCCTTCAACGGGACATGTCACCAACAATAATGTTCAGGTAAATACCAGTGAAAACTGGAAATCTTTTACAGGATCATTTTTAGATGAGAGTTTCCTTATAGGATACCTGACTCCAGAAGAATACTTTTATTTTATTGGCGATTTACGTCATCAAAACAAAGCCGATATTGATGCATTGTTAGCGCAACACGAAGAGTTTTTTAATGGAGAAATTCTGAACAACAAAAAATATCTTCGCGATTTATCAAAAGGGAACCAGAAAAAAGTAGGAATCATTGCGACACTTATAGGTAATCCTGAAGTTGTAATTTTAGATGAGCCTTTTGCAAATTTAGACCCAACAACAGTTAGCCGTTTAAAAAAGATTATTAAAGATTTGGCAGAAAATCCAAATGTCACGGTTTTGGTTTCCAGCCATGATTTGCAGCACACTGTCGAAGTTTGCGACCGAATTGTAGCATTGAATAAAGGAGAAATAGTTAAGGATATTCAAACATCAAAAGAGACACTTCAGGAGCTGGAATCGTTTTTTGCTGTTTAAGTTTCTATATTTCAAAAAGAAGCGTATTTTTACCAGTCATTATACTAAAAAGCCTTTTTGGAAGTTAAAGGATTTAAACTCTTTTCTATTGAAAAAGAATACTCTAAAATATTGTTTTCCGTTCGTGTTTTTATTCTTTTTGATAGCCTGTTCTACCAAAAAAAACACGTTTTTGTCCAGAAATTCACATGCTTTAAGTACAAAATATAATATTTTGTACAATGGAGGCATTGGTCTTGATAAAGGTTTGAAATCTATTCAGGCAAATGATCAGGATAATTTTTGGAAGATGCTGCCTATTGAAAAAATGCAGGTTGACGAAAATTATTCCGGAGAAGAAAAAGCTAAAAATCCTGACTTTGAATTAGCAGAAACAAAAGCAACAAAAGCAATTCAGAAACACTCCATGAATATTGGCGGAAGAGAAAAAAACTCGCAGATTGATGAGGCCTATTTAATGCTGGGGAAAGCAAGATATTATGATCAGCGTTTTATTCCGGCTTTAGAGGCATTCAATTATATTTTATATAAATACCCAAATAGTAGTAATATCTACACAGCAAAGATCTGGCGTGAAAAAACCAATATGCGCTTAGGAAACGATGCGATTGTGGTAAAAAATATTAATCTGTTATTAAAAAACACCGACTTAAATAAACAAACATATTCAGATGCGAATGCATTATTGGCCGAAGCTTTTTTGCATTTGGAGAAAAACGATAGTGCTGTAGCGAAACTGAGAATTGCAGAAGATTTTTCACGAATCAACGAAGACAAAGCCCGCTATCGTTTTATTTTGGGACAGATGTATCAGGAAATTGGGAAAAGAGACAGCGCGATTTATTTTTATAATGCCGTGATCGACATGAACCGCAAAGCAGATCGCAAATATATGATGCATGCTTACGCGAAAAAGGCACAGATGTTTGATTATGAAAATGGCGATCAGGATATGTTTATTGAAACGTACAATAAATTAGTAGATGATCGTGAAAACAGACCATACTACGATATCCTATTTTACGAAATGGGTGTTTTTTTCGACCATTATAAAGAACAGGAAAACGCGCTTGAATTTTATAATAGATCGTTAGGCAGAAAATCAAAAGATCCTTATTTGGTAGCTTCTACTTACAGAAACATAGGAAATATGTATTTCAAAAATACAGATTATACCATGGCTGCCAAGTATTATGATAGTACATTAGTGAAATTAGATCCTAAAAGCAGGGAATTTGCTTTTATCGAAAAAAATCGAAAAAACCTGGACAATGTTATTAAATACGAAGGAATTGCAAAACGCAATGATAGTATTATAATGGTGTACGGTTTACCGGAAGCTGAGAGAAAATCCTATTTTGAAAACTATATTACCGAGCTTAAAAAGAAAGATGACGCAAAACGTATAGCGGAGGAATTAGAAAAAGAAAGATTAGAAAATATTGAACGTAATTCAAAAGCCAGTAATTTACCAACAGCTGTAAATCCGCAAGCTCCGGTGCCAACAGATGTGGCGTCAGCAGGAGCATTTAATCCTCCGGGAGCAAATGACCAGACAAGTACATTCTATTTTTATAATCCGACAACAGTTGCTTACGGGAAAGTACAATTTAGAAAAATGTGGGGAAATAGAACGCTAACTGGCAATTGGCGATTAAGTTCTTCAAAAACACTTGTCAATCCGGCAATAAAAGATTCATTAAGCCTGCGTCAGGATTCTCTCAATGCTCTTCAGGATGCTGTTGTAGTCGAAAAATATACTACGGCATTTTATGAGAAACAGCTTCCAACTAGTCCGGTTGTAATGGATAGTATCGGTAAAGAAAGAAATTTTGCCTATTACCAATTGGGACTTATTTATAAAGAAAAATTCAAGGAATATAATTTAGCCAGCGACAAACTTGAACAATTATTGAAAAATAATCCAGAGGAAAAATTGGTGTTGCCGTCCAAGTATAATTTGTACAAAATATATCAAATTACAAATCCGGCTAAGGCAGAAAAAGTAAAATCTGATATTACAGGAAATTATCCAACTTCGAGATATGCTCAAATTTTAAATAATACAAATGGCAGCGATTTGGCTTCGCCGGATAAAGAATATAAAAAGTGGTATAAATTATATGAAGAAGAGCAATTTGATGTTGTTTTAGATAATATTGATAACTTAATTAATCAATATGCCGGTGATGAAATTGTTTCTAAATATGAATTACTAAAAGCAAATACGCTAGGAAAAGTAAATGGTCTGGCCGCTTATAAAAAAGGTTTAGAAACAGTTGCAGATAATTATCCAAACAGTGAAGAAGGCAAAAATGCCCGTGAAATTTTAGAGAAACAAATCCCTGCTTTAGAAAAGCTTGATTTTACGGCGGTTGATGGTAAAAATTGGAAAATTTTATATTTAGTTGGTAATAATGATTCCCAAACAATTAAAAAAATAGAAGAAGCAATTAGAGTATTTTTGTTAGTTGAAAATTATGAGAGATTAACAACTTCATTAGATAAGTACAATAAAACCCAAAGTTTTGTAGTTATTCATGGAGTAAAATCTGAGGCATATGCCAGAGATCTTTCAGGAGTTTTTAGAGATGATAAAAAGTATAAAATCACACAGCCTGCAATTGTTATATCAAGTGATAATTACAAAGTGGTTCAAATCAAAAAAAATCTTGAAACATATTTAGCGCCTAAAAATCCATAAACCATGTTTGAGAAAGCAAAAAAAAGCGGCACAGAATTATTAGGTAAAACAAATCGAATAGTAGAAGGAACTTCTATTATAGGTGATATTGTTTCTAAAGCCGATTTTAGATTGGATGGAGAATTGATAGGGAATTTTACTTCGCAGGGAAAACTTGTTATTGGACCATCAGGAATTATAAAAGGCGAAATTATTTGCCACAATGCTGATATAGAAGGCGAGTTTCAAGGGAAATTAAAAGTTTTAGAAGTCCTTAATATAAAAGCTACTGCACATATTCATGGAGAAATAGCTGTTGGGAAATTGTCTATAGAACCTGGAGCTGAATTTACTGCCACTTGTACTATGCTACCAAATTCTAAAGACGTAACTTTAAAAAATGGAAAAGGAGCCGAACAAAAGTCAAAGGAATAAGTGGATAACATTAATTAATATTCCCATTCAAATGGGCGTTATAATTTTTTTGTTTTCTTATTTAGGAACCTGGTTAGATGAAAATCATCCAAGTCCTAAAGTTTACTATAATAAAATCCTTGTAATGGTTGGTGTTGCCCTTGCTTTGTATAATGTTATCCGTCAGGTTAATGAAATCAATAAAACAAAGTAAATTATCTTTTAAACAGCTTTAAATAAATATTGCATCTTTGCATAAAATTATTTCAAATGCTTTTAGAGAATTACAAACCAATTTTACATTTATTCTTTTTTGCTCTGCCAACATATATTTTGCACAAAGCAGTTTTTATATTTTTTGATATCCCAAATCAAAATTTTCATTATAGCATCGAATCATTATATTTGATATTTTTCGCATTTACAGCAGTATTTTTTTTAGTATTATTGAAGATTACAATTAAAAATTTTGACAGTATAGGAATGATGTTCATGATGGGAACTTTAATTCAAATGTTTTTTTCTTATTTAGTTTTAAGACCAATTTTGTCCGACAAAATTCATAACGTGTCTGTTGAAAAAACTAATTTTTTTATAACATTTATTTTGTTTTTGTTATTTGAGACGCTTTTAACTGTCCGATTATTAAACAAAAAGCGTTAAAATAACGATTCTGTAAAACAAGGTTCAAAAATAATTTTTCATATCCTTTTGAATATTAATAAAAAATGTACCTTTGCACCAAATTTTAGAAACGTAAAAAATCAGATTTTCAACAGATATGGTGATTTCAAACAGACCACTCAGATTTATTCTTGTAGCTTTAGTAGCATGTCTTCCGGTAATAAGCTTTGCTAATTCGGAAAAGGACGCTGCACATACTCAAACTGAAGTAGCTCATGAAGCTGCTGCAGAAGGCCATCATGCAGAGCCAACTGATGTAAAGTCTAAAATTAAAGCTTTCGTGAATCATCACGTTTTAGATTCTCATGATTTTACTTTGACTCAGGATGACGAGACAGGAAAATATTATGGTTTTTCTTTACCAGTGATTATTTGGGATAATGGATTGCAAATTTTTTCTTCATCAAAATTTAATCATGGTCATGCGGTAGCTGAATCAAATGGAAATTATTATGTGATTAATCATCATGATGGTAAAATCTATAAAACAGATGCTACAGGAACAATTACTGAAGATGAAAAAACAGGGCACCCAACAAATGTTCGTCCTTTAGATTTTTCAATTACTAAAACAGTAGTTTCTATTTTCGCAGCAGCTTTACTAATGTTCTGGTTGTTTTCTAGCTTAGCAAAATCTTATGCTAAAAATGGAGGAATTGCTTCTGGAGTTGGAAGAATTTTTGAACCATTAGTAGTTTACATTCGTGACGAAATTGCAATTCCAAATATTGGTGAAAAGCATTACAGAAAATATATGAGTTATTTATTGACTATCTTTTTCTTTGTATTGTTTTTAAATATTTTCGGATTAACTCCACTAGGAATTAATGCTACCGGTAACTTAACAATTACATTCTCTTTAGCAATCCTAACTTTCTTAATTACAAATCTTACTGCAAATAGAAATTATTGGGGTCACATTTTCTGGATGCCAGGTGTACCAAAACCAATGAGAATTATTTTAGCTCCAATTGAATTGTTGGGAGTTTTCATCAAACCATTCTCATTAATGATTCGTTTGTATGCTAATATCTTTGCAGGTCACATAGTTTTAATGAGTATCATCGGATTAATGTTTATCTTTAAAAGCTGGATTGGAAGCAGTTTATCTTTTGGATTGTCATTCGTACTTTCAATACTTGAAATTTTAGTTGCATTTTTACAAGCCTATATTTTTACAATGCTGTCTGCACTATATTTTGGTTCAGCAGTTGAAGAGCATCATCACGAAGAAGAAGCTCATCATTAAAATTTAGATTTAAGATCCTGGATTAAAATTGAATTATTAGAATCCAGATTCAAAAATCTATAACAAAATCGAATGTTTAATTTTTAATATATTTATTATGGAAATTCCAAATATCGTTGGAGCAGGATTAATCGTAATCGGAGCAGCATTAGGAATTGGTAGAATCGGTGGTTCAGCAATGGACGCTATCGCTCGTCAACCAGAAGCTTCTGGAAAAATCCAAACAGCTATGCTTATCGCTGCTGCACTTATTGAAGGTATTGGTTTCGCTGCGTTATTCGCATCTTAATTAAAAACCCAAAAAACAATAGTTGCAACGGTTGGTTGTAACTATTGTTTTAAAATTAAAACATTCAATTACCTAAAGGTAATTTTAAAAAAGGCATAATTTAAAATTTATAATTATATATAATGGATAAGTTAATATATCAGTTTGAGTTCGGTTTGTTTTTTTGGCAAATATTAATATTTGTTGGATTAATTCTTTTGTTGAAAAAATTCGCTTGGAAACCAATTCTTGATGCAGTAAATGATAGAGAACAAGGTATTAAAGATGCATTACTTTCTGCTGAAAATGCAAGAAAAGAAATGGAAAATCTTCAGGCTGACAATTTAAGAATTTTGAACGAAGCTCGTGCAGAACGTGACGCGATGTTGAAAGAGGCTCGTGAAATGAAAGAGAAAATGATCGCTGATTCTAAAAACGAAGCACAAGCACAAGGTCAAAAAATGATCGAGCAGGCTAAAGCGGCTATCGAAAGTGAAAAAAATGCTGCTATGGCTGAATTGAAATCACAAGTTTCAACTTTATCATTAAGCATTGCTGAAAAATTATTGAAAGAAGAATTATCTAACAAAGAATCTCAAACTAAATTAGTAGAGAAAATGTTAGGTGACGTAAAGTTAAACTAAGATTATGGCAAGTACAAGAGCAGCAATTCGTTATGCAAAAGCAATTCTAGACTTAGCAAACTCTAAAGGTGTTGCCGAAGCTGTAAATAACGACATGAAGTTAATTGCTTCTACAATTGAAAGCAATTTAGAATTAAGTACTTTTATTCAAAACCCAACAACAAAAGTTGAAGTTAAAGAAAGTGCTCTTTTAGAAGTTTTTGCTAGTGTAAATGGTGTAACTAAAGGTTTGTTTCATTTATTATTCGAAAACAAAAGATTCGAAATTCTAGAGGCAATCGCAGTAGAATATAGTAGAGTTTTTGATGAAAGTAATGGAATTGAAGTAGCGAAAGTTACTACAGCAATTCCTATGGATGCGGCTTTGGAGGCTAAAGTTTTAGCAAAAGTTTCAACTTTATCAGATAAAAAAATAACAATTGAGAATATAGTAGATCCATCAATCATTGGAGGATTTATTTTAAGAATAGGTGATCAACAATACAACGCTTCTGTTGCAAACAGATTACAAGTATTAAAAAGAGAGTTAAGTAATTAGTTTTATTACACATAAAAGTGTCTAAATTATAAATTAAGATGGCGGAAATCAAACCTGCTGAAATTTCAGCAATATTAAGAAAGCAAGTAGAAGGTTTTGA
>Ga0247813_10001704_pt1 | contig 16175 bp, 11 predicted proteins | sample UWRJL169409C1_FD_180719 | JGI IMG/M metagenome (GOLD analysis project Ga0247813, IMG submission 180719) | Plant litter microbial communities from Arlington Agricultural Research Station in Wisconsin, United States - UWRJ-L169-409C-1 | ecosystem: Environmental > Terrestrial > Plant litter >... | reverse complement strand
AAAATCAAGAATTAAAATTATTGTTTGAAAATAGAGATAATTTCATAATGGTGGGCGATAGCTGGTTGGATATTGAACTTGGTCGAAGATTAAATATTAAAACAGTATTAACACAATTCTATAAAGCAAGAAATGTAGAAGAAAGAGATGGCATTGGTCAGGATTGGAAACCTATAAAAATGGGTCCGACATATTATGCTAAAAATTTTGAAGAGTTAACTCAAATTATAGAAAAACCGCTACAAAATCTTTTTGCATTGGAAGCTATATTTCAAAATGAAAATTCTGATAAGATGGTTAAATTTTTATACAGAAGTTCTAATGGGAATTTCACAGCTTATCGATGCTTGGCAAGACAAGAAGATGGAGAATGTGATAGATTTGCAAGAGCAGATAAATATCGACAAATAGATAATCCTCAAAGAAGTGAAGAATTTTTAAAGCAATTAGCAAAATCAGTTTCTAATTACTTGTCGAGAGTTTCAAGATATCCTGAATATCGATGGGATTATTTAACTTACGTTTCGGATAAAAAAACAACAAACCCACCTAACAAAATGAAGCAAATTTTTGATTTTGTTGAGACAAACTTTGAAAAGATTAATTTATTTTATTGGTCAGACAAAGTTGAGGGTAAGCTTAGGGAACAACCAAACTATACAGCGCGAAGAGAATATATTGCTAGATATTTAAAAACAACTGAAGAAACAGAATTAAAAGGAAAAAACATTATCATAATTGATGACCAATTTACATCTTCGGCAACGGCAAATGAAATAAATCAACAACTGCGTAATAAAGGAGTAAAAAACATATTGTTCGTTTCTCTATTTTACCTTATTTTACCAATTGAAATTAAAACTTGCCCAAATATAGTAAATGGGAATGTTTGTGGTAAGACATTAAAAATTAAAATTAATGGCAATAATGGAAATAAATTTTATTCTTGCCCGACACCGCAGTACAGAGGAAATGGTTGCGGATATATAGAAAATATTGCAAATTAATGGAAAATAAAAATAAAATAATTGGAATAATTGCACTTTCACAATTGAAAGGAATTGGACCTGCATTTATTAAAAAGGTAGTTTCAGAAAAATCGTTTAATAATTCTAATCAAGTTCAAGAAATCAAAGATATAACAAAGACAAACAATAAAGATTTTGCGGATGAAACAGTTTTTGATGCAATTGAAAATGCTAAAGACATTGTTTTTAAATGCAAAGAAGAAGGTATTACCATAATTGAATTTACGAGCGATAAATATCCAAAGTTACTAAAAGAAATAAAAGACCCACCATCGGTTATTTATTGTAAAGGAAATCTTGATTTGCTTTATAATAAAACTGTTTGTATAATAGGAACAAGACAGCCGAATGAAAATGCAATTAAAATTTCAGAAAGAATAGGTTTCTTTTATGCAAATTTAAGTTGGGCAATTTGTAATGGGCTTGCAGAAGGTGTTGACAATTTTTCTATAAAATCAAATGACCGGATTCATAATAAAGTTATTGGCATTTTAGCAGGTGGATTAAACTACAACTCAAAAAAAACATTACTCAAAAAAACGGTAGAAAATGCTGAGAAAACTATTCAAAGAGGAGGACTTTTAATATCAGAAATGCCTCCAGACAAAAAGGAAGACACTTTTAGTGTTGTTAAATCTTGTAGAATACAGGCTGGGCTTTCTAACGGGCTTATTTTAGTTCAAAGCTCTTTAGAAGGTGGTTCACGTTTTACAACAAAATCATTTTGTGAAACTCAAAGACCAATCGCAATCATCAATCCAGTTGAAACTGATTTTGATTTACAAACTTATAATGCAAACAAAGAAATTATTCGGAATAGCAAAAAAGGATTGTCAAAATTTACAGAGTTAAAGGAAGACAAGATACAGACTTCAAAAATATTCGTAATAAAATCAAAAGATGACTACTCGGAATTTGAAAATTTGATGAGTAGCACGCCAAAAAAAGTTGAACAATCAAATACAACATTATTTGATTGAAGATACAAGTCTAAATAATGGGGCTATTGAACTAAATATGTGCTTTAGTGAAGTTAGAAAATAAAAATATCGATTTTGTAAATTCTATATTTGAAAAACAAACAATTTATGACAGCTCATCAGAATTTCACAAAGGAGGTTAATAAACTTAGGGCATTTTATAATTCTACATTATATGCCTACGATCAAACAGATTATTTTCTCGTTTTAAAGCGCAAAAAAAAAATAGAATTAGAAAGTTTAGAAATTGAGGTAGAAAAACAACCAAATTTTTATCAATCAAAAAAAGCTAGCAAAGAAAATCCTAACAATAAAAACTTACGTGAAATCGTATTTGTTAGAATAATTTCTGCGCTTGAAGTTTATATGAAAGATTCAATTCTTGATGTTTTCAAAAAAACTAAAACGCCTTTTAAAATAAAAGAAAAAAAATTATCGTTTAATCATAATGAACTTTTGTCAATGAATTCAACTGCTGATATTTTTAGTAAATTAATTCAAGATCAATTGCGAAAACTTAAAAATGGTGGTTTAGAAGAATTAGTTTTATATTATAAAGATGTCTTTAAAATTAATATTGACAAAAATACTGAGATTTATCGAAGACTAATAAAATACCACAAACAAAGGCATCTTTTAATTCATCAACTAGGAAAGGTTGATGATGATTATAGAAAAAAATATTCGTGTGACTTTGCATATTTGAATATTGACGAATCGACATTATTGGAATGTTTTGACGATTTTACAAACTTTGTAAATAGTATAGAAACATCTTTAAAAGAGATGATTAAAATTGATTTTCATAAACCTAAATCTCCTGCTAAAATAGAAAAACAATACAGGATTAAAATTGGAATTTTAAAAGGAAATCCAGAAATTTTAAAAGATGAATTTGTGTTTTCTGTTGATGACAAATTTTTTACGTTAAGTAAAATTTTACGTGATCGTGAAGCAATAGATGCTAAGAATGTAATTTTAAATATCGCAGGAAAGTCTCTTGAAGTAGAACGGTACAAAATGTTATTGGAAAAAGAAGCTTCGCGCAATAAAATAAATCTTGAATATTTGATAAAAAAGAAGAGACAACAAATTCCACTTACAAAGGAAATTTTAAGAAAAATAAAAGAAGCACTTCCGCCAACACCTTGGCAAGCTGGAATTCATCGTGACCTTGCAGATAAACTTGAATTGCCTGTTCGTGATATTGTGAGAGGATTAATATATTATAATAGATCGGAATTTGAAAAATCTAAAAATGAAAATCCGTTCAAATAAAATATATGAATGGAAAACCCGTAACTAAATCAAACAAAAAACCTCGATCTTCTAAAATCGAGGTTTTTCCATTTATTGTAAAATCAAAATCTTATTCCTAACTCAAATAAGGATTTAAAACTTCGGCTAATTCATTCAACCAAATAAAAGCTATTTTCTAATGTGTTTATTTGGGTTTGAAGGGTTTCATTTTCCCTCATCAATTAGGATAAAATGAATATTATCATCTGATTGAAAAATATTTTTCTTAAATTAGAGAAACAATTAAATTCAAAAAAACATGAATCCATCAAAAATAATAGGAATAATTCTAATCGTTATTAGTCTAGGTGTGGGATATATAGGTATCAACAAAATAGCTGATAATACAAAAGAAATTAATTTTTTAGGACTTAAAATTAATGCGTCCAACGAATCCGGTAAACAAGAGGGATACCTTTATTTAGGGCTGGGCGTCATTTTACTTGTGGGTGGAATTTACACTGTAAACAAATCAAATTAAAGTGCTGTAAGTAGGGATTGTAATATTGCAGGAGGTCATTGTTTGGGAACTATTTCTTGTCAATTAATTTTACAATAAAACTTCTTATGAAACCTATAGCCCTAGCTCTGATAGTCCCGAAGTCTCGGGAGAAAATCCTTTTGTGTCCGCCGCGGCGGACACAAAAGGATTTGGAAGGACAGCAGGAAATAGCTCCTGAAAATTCCAATAAATAAATTCCAAATTTTACCCGCTAATAAAGAACAATTGTTTTTAAATAAAACTATATAAATTACCTTATTCTTTCATTCTTATGCCTTATTGAGACTCTTTGAAAATTGCTTTTCGGTTTTCTTTACTACTAACACTCAAGTGTTATTTAAGTAACTATAAGCCATTATCTCATGTCAAAATTCTCAGAACAAGTAAAAATAACCATAGACGAATTTACACAGCAAATTGTTTATTACGATTTGATAGTATCCCAAAAAATGATGGACCACCATCATTTTTCTTTTGTGTGGCAATACACCGGCAAAGCCATAATTAAACCCGCAGATCAGGCAGAGGCGCTTCGCAAATACAAAGGCCGCGAAGTAATCTTTACTTTTAAGGTTAATGGCATTCAGTTAATGTCTAAAGGAGTCATCACAAAGCTCAAATCTGTTGATGTAAACGGAAGTCCGGTTGGTTTGCACGTGACCGGAATAAGCCACACGGTTTTGCTCGATGATATGAAAAAATCGAGAATCTTCTCAGACCGAAACCTCCAGGAAATAGCCCTGAATATTTTTTCCGAAGAAACGGCCGGAGAGTTCTACCAAAGACAAGCCATTGAACCAACGTACACCAAAATCTTTGACTACAAACCACAATACAACGAAACTAGTTTTGATTTTTTAAAACGACTCTCAGCCCGTTACGGACAATGGTTTTATTTTGACGGAATGCGTATGCAATTCGGCCAGACAAAAACCAGTAAAGTAAAACTCGTAAACGGATCTTCTCTGCACAATTTTGGTATTGAAACCAATCTGGCATCGCATAAAACCTCTTTTGCAGGTTATGATTATAATAACGTAACCAATATCAGGAGCTCACAAACTACAACCAATTTAGGGAGTTCTGATAGTTTTTCGAGAGTTGTAGTAGACAGGCAAGCATCGGTTTCTCCGCCGAATCTCAATATTGCCGCTTATACCAATCAGGCAAAAAATGCTACAGAAATAGAAGAATGGTCAAATTGCAAACAGCAGCCAGAAAGGCCAATAGTGTGTTTTATACCGGGGTTTCTTATTTGCCTATTGGTGTGGGGCAGGTTTTTACGATCCAAAACCAAACCGTAGAACATGAACTTGTAGCTATAGAAGTTACGCACAACTCTCAGGTTCACGGTAATTACAGTTGTGAGTTCACGGCAATTCCTGCCGATGTTGGCGTGCCTCATTATACCGATGTTGAAGTTTTTGCCCAAGCACAAAGTCAGTCCGCGATGGTAAAAGACAACAACGATCCCGAAGCATTAGGACGCGTAAAAGTCAATTTCTACTGGGGATCAGGAGGCACAACAAGCGATTGGATTCGTGTAACCCAACAATATTCCGGCGATGGAAGAGGCATTTACTGGAGACCCGAAATTGGCGACGAAGTATTAATTGATTTTGAAGGCGGAAATGTAGATTGTCCTTATGTAGCAGGATCACATTATAACGGAAAAGCGAAGCCGGAGTTTTTTGATGCAAGTAACAATCTTAAAGGAATGAAAAACCGATCAGGACAGCATTTATTATTTGAGGAATTTAAAAATATTACGCTGGCAGATCAAAAAGGAAATGAAATTCATATTGACAGTACGGGAGATGTTTTGAATTTTACAGCCTTGAATACTATAAATTTTAATGCTCAAAACGTTAATTTCAATGTATCCCAAAACATGAATACAAATATTGGCATGCATAAAACTGATACCGTTGGTGGTGATCATACTGAAACGATTACGGGCTCGAAAACGCTGTCGATAGGTATAAATTTCGTACTGAATGTTATAGGAAATATGTTGGAATGGATAACAGGAAATAAAGAAATTCAAAGCAAGGATATTAAAGAAACAGCGCAGGAAGTACTTTTAAGCAGCACTGAAAAAAGTATAAGCTTAAAAGGTTCTAAAGATGTAAACAGCCATAGCGGTGAAAACTCAAGAAATTACTAAATATGAGTATTACAAGAATTATTGGCGGAACTCTAACAAAGACCGCCACAGGAAATATAGAATTGCATGCTACAAACGGCAGTATCAATATAAGTGCAGCTACTCATAATAATTGGCATGGTGAGGAAAATGGTATTATATATCATGATTATGAGGCTCCACATCCTGCTGATACTATGAGTAACAGACTCGAACTTACCTTAAATCTTTTTTTTGACGGTACAGCTAATAATAAAAACAATACAGAAGCAAGAGAAAAAAATGCCACAGCATATCAAAAAAAATCAAATAAAAAAAATGACAGTTATGAAAATGACTATACCAATATTGCCAGGGCTTATGATGTGACGTCTGTAAGCAACCCAACACAAAAATCAGTATATATTGAAGGCGTAGGAACTACAGATTTAGAATCAGATGATATTTTACCAATGGGCATCGGACAAAGTGCGGGATTCTGGAATACGGGTATAAAAGATAAGGTAAAAAGAGCTTGTGAATTGGGGGCAATAAAAATTCAAAAAGCAGCCAAGGGAAAACCGATTGACAAACTAATTATTAATGTATATGGTTTTAGCCGGGGCGCAGCAACGGCAAGACATTTTTTAGATATTACCAATATATCTTATACAGTAAAAGTTTCAAAAGAAGGTTATTTTTTTCTTCCAGGAGATATGAAACTTTTGAAGTATCCTGAAAATACTAAAGATAAAACCAAACCTCGTTATCCAGAAAGTTTTGAAATTAAATCAGGATATTTCGGAAGATCTCTTATAAATAAGAATGTTTTTGAAATTGGAGAAATCGTTTTCAATTTTGTAGGTCTTTATGATACCGTTTCAGCACACGGCTTAAACCATAATAATGATGTAAAAGATTTGGGTCTTGATGCGATCAAAAAAGCTAAAATGGTTTTTCAGCTTTCTGCTGTCGATGAATACCGTGAAAATTTTGATTTAACCAATATTGATAGTGCAGGTTTAAAAGGCTTGGAGTTAACATTACCCGGGGTACATTCTGATATTGGTGGTTCTTATATGGCTGGTGACACTGAACATTCAGCTGTTTTTAAAGAAACATATTTTTTAGGAACACGTGATGAGCATTATAAGTTTACGCCAACTACTAAAAAAATAGATGCTTTTAAGGAATTATTAGTAAGCGAAGGATGGTACAAAAATCATGAACTTAACATTGAATATAATGAAGATGATAGAATAGCATATTTGGTTGGAATTCGTGTTTTAGAAAATGTTTATGATAAAATAGCATTGAACAAAATGATTCTGGTTTCAAAACAATTTAAAGTTGAGTACGACGATAAAAAGGAAAAGAAAAAAACAAATATTTCAGATCCTTTTATTGCGGATGTTTTTCAACAGCTAACAAAGTACAGTCAGGCTGTTATGGCACATAGAAATAAGGCAATAAAGGAAAAGAAATCTGTTGATCAATATATTACGGAATCAAAAAAAATAAACTATCTCGATTATATAGATATAAAAGATTTGAAAAAACTTCGAAATAGATACCTGCATTGGTCTGTAAAAGCAGATCAAACTGGCTTAGGCCCTAGATATAAGGAAGTTTTACCAGAAGAGAAACGCAAAAGACAAATACAGAATGGATAAAATAAATAAGTTTTTGGTTTTATTAATAATTACATTAAACGCAAGCTGTCAAATGAAAAATAAATACGAATGGGAAAGTTACACCTGCCAGCCCTCACAGGAATATAAAGAGAATGAGAATATTTACTGTGTAGAATTTGTAAAAGGCGATATCCTGACACTCGAAGGAAATCCTGCCAGTTTGCCTTTTGGTGGATCTTCAGGAGTATGGGGAGATTCCGGAAAAAGCTGGACTCCCCAACATGGTACACCCATAGGGGCTGATGTAATTTATTATGCCGGATATGATGATAAATTTTACCATCTGGAAGCGGAGTTTCCAATTGAAGAAATGAAAAAAGCAATGGATACTACTTATCAATATAATGATTATCAAAAAGAAAAATTTTCAGGTTTAATCTTTGGTTTTGCACCTGAGGGTATGGTTGTAGTCTGGAAAGAGTATGGCGTTTTCAGACTTGAACTGGGACGTTATCAGGCAAAAGTAATTACTAATGATCAAGATTTGGAACAAAGGCTTTTTAAAGGCTGGTCTATGAATCGTGAAGAAGTAGCGGAAAGAGATTTTTTGCCAGACGCTTCCTGTAAAAAATGGGATATGTACCGCAAACGTTACACCTTTAGGGTAAAAATGGAAAATGAAAATCCTGCTTTACGATTGTTTCAATATTGTTTTACCAACTACAATGGGGAACAGGATATCATTTTTATGCCGCCACTTCCTGCTACTTCATACGATAATCGTGCCTTGCCACAAATTCTTGAGCTTGATTGGGAAACTGCCGCGGGAGAAAGTTTTAGAGGCAATATTTTTCTTAATGAAAAAGTAATATTCGAAAAATTCAAAAATTTCAAAACAGAAGACAAACAAGAATTTGAAATTAAAATAAACAAAGATAACAGGGTTTTAGATTTGTTTTTAAACCATGAACCTCTAGAAGTCGATAGCGTGCGTATTTATGAAGGATCAGTAAGTTATGAAGGCTCGTATCATTTTTAATTTACAGTTTTCAGGTAATTATAAAAGCAATAGAAATACACAATGGATAAAATAAACAAGTTTCTGATTTTATTACTAATTACATTAAATGCAAGTTGTCAAATGAAAAAAGATTTACCTGAATTTCATGTCGAGATGTGTCATCCAGAAAATAAATATTTAATAGAGCGTGTTTATAATAGTATAAAAACTTTAGAAGGTGTTTCAGCTTCATTTCCTTTTGGAGGTTCTTCGGGACAATGGGGAGATTCTCATAAATCATGGACAGAGCAACACGGTACACCAATAGGTGCAGATATAACCTATTATGCCAAATACGAAGATATTTTTTATCACTTAAATATTGATTTTCCTGTTGACGTAATTGAAGATTTAACTAAAAGACTTTATGTCAATGATGAGGATTTGGAAAATGATGACGATTTAAAGGAATATGTATACAAACGTAAAGCTAATCAATACCGTGCTTATACAGAATTTAGAGATCTTGTTTTTGGATTTGCTCCAAAAGGTATGGTGGTAGTTTGGTTGCGTTATGGCTCAACTCAGATAGAACTGGGTCGCTATCAAGCAGAAAAGGTAATAAATGATAAGGCATTAGAAGAAAAACTATTTTCAAGTACAATTACCGTTTCAAGAAAGCAAATACGATCCACAAGATTTATTGAAGATGCAAACCCTGAGAAATGGGATAACTACCGTAAAAATATGTTTGGATTCCTGAAATCACCTCAAACAAACCAACGTTCAAGCTTTTTAATGTACTTACTAAGTATTTTAATGCAGAATCTGAAAATACCGTTCGCCCAATATTATTACATCCTGAGAAAAGAGAAAGAGCAATTCCGCAGGTTATAACCTTTTTCTGGGAAACGGGGAAAGGAGAGAAATTTGAAGGCAGGGCTTTTTTTGATTGGCAAAAAACTAATGAACTATTTCAAAAAGAGGATACTGGAGATAATGAAATTCAAATAAAAATCAATGATAATAATAGTGATTTTGAAGTATTGTTAAACGGAAAAGCATTAGAAACGGTTAATAAAAGAGTTTTTAAAAGTGATTGGGTATTTAAAGAATCATATAAATAATTTGTTTCATTAATAGGAAAAATACAGAATGGTTAAAGTAAATAATTTTTTGATTTTAATATTAATAATCACCTTAAACGCAAGCTGTCAAATGAAAAAGAACTACCTGAATTTCATGTAGAAATGTGCCATCCAGAAAATAAATATGGAATCGAACCCGTATATGATAGCCAAAAAACTTTAGAAGGTGTTTCAGCTTCATTTAGAAAAAATAATTTAGAAAAACTTTTGTTTAATCAATATTCACTAAATCTTGTTATGAAATTGAGTACCCTAGCCCTGATAGAAGTGGAAATCCTTTTGTTTTTTTCTTTAAAAAACAAAAGATTGAAACGGATAGCAGGAAATAGCTTCTAAAAATTCTAATATTTTTTAAATACACAATTCCAACTTTTACGTGTTTGGTACTATTGAAATTCTGTTTTCATAAGCCTTCTCCCGATCCCGAAACTTCGGGAAGGAACGCTCAGGATGACAATTTGGTTAAATTATAATATTAAAAATTCCAATTCCCAGCCCATCACAAAAAACCGCTGAACCTTTGTTCCTTTGCACCTCTGAACCTAAAAAAAACCTATTTTTGTCAAATCATATTCAGCAAAAATGTCACTACTTAAGGATTTAGAACAATTATCAGCATCGTTAGAAGGAACACTTTTATACGATGATCTTCATAAAACGCTTTATTCGACCGATGCTTCGGTTTACCGGATTAAACCAAAAGCTGTTGCCGTGCCGAAAACGATCGCAGATATTAGTAAACTGATTCGTTTTGCGGGGGAGCATCAAATTTCGATTACGCCAAGAACAGCGGGAACTTCGCTGGCCGGACAAACGGTTGGTGACGGAATAGTGGTCGATGTTTCGAAAAATTTTACAAAAATCCTGAATTTCGACCCGATTAAAAAAACAGTGACAGTCGAGCCCGGCGTGATTCGTGACGAACTGAATCTGTTTCTGAAACCTCATGGCGTGTTTTTCGGCCCGAATACTTCGACATCCAACCGCTGTATGATTGGCGGAATGGTGGGAAATAATTCTTCGGGAACGACTTCGATTCGCTATGGCGTAACGCGCGATAAAATTGTGGAGATCAAAGCGATTTTGAGCGATGGATCGGAAGTGGTTTTTAAGGAACTGACTTCGGCGGAATTTATCGAAAAAACCAAAGGAGATTCTTTAGAAAATAAAATATACAAAAGCCTTTACGACGAACTTTCGGTAAAAGCAACGCAGGATGAAATTATAAAAGAGTTTCCTAAACCGGAAATTCACAGAAGAAATACAGGTTATGCCGTTGATATTCTCTTAAAATCGGATTTGTTTGGCGGAACGGAACCAACCATAAATCTCGGAAAATTACTCTGCGGAAGCGAAGGAACTTTGGTCTTTACTTATGAAATTACCTTAAAAGTAGACGATTTACCGCCGGCGAATAATATTATGGTGGTAGCGCATTATCACAGTATTCAGGAATCGCTGGAATCTGTTGTGGTGGCGATGAAACATCATTTGTACACCGCAGAAATGATCGACGACACGATTTTAGATTGTACGAAAACGAATCGCGAACACATTAAAAACCGTTTCTTTTTGGTTGGAGAACCGAAAGCGATTATGATGTTTGAAGTGGCTTCGCACGATGCTCAGGATGCGGAAAATCAGGCGAATGCTTTAGTGGCTGATTTAGAAAAAAATAACTTTGGTTACGCACTCGTAAAAATTTACGGAGCCGATATTGAAAAAGTAAACGAATTGAGAAAAGCCGGTCTCGGACTTTTGGGAAGCATAGTTGGAGACGACAAAGCAGCCGATTCTATTGAAGATACTGCAGTTGAGTTGAGCGATTTACCAGCTTATATTGCAGAGTTTTCGGCGATGATGCTGCGTCACGGACAAGGTGCGATTTATTATGCGCATGCGGGTGCGGGCGAACTGCATTTGCGTCCGGTTTTGAATTTGAAGAAAACATCTGATTTAAAACTCTTTAGAACCATCGCGACCGATGTGGCTATTTTGGTGAAGAAATACAGAGGTTCGCTAAGCGGTGAACACGGCGACGGAATTGTGCGTGGCGAGTTTATTCCGTTTATGATTGGCGAGATAAATTATGAATTACTGAAACGCATTAAACTGGCTTTCGATCCGAATTCGGTTTTGAATATCGGGAAGATTGTGAACGCTTTAAAGATGGATGAAAATCATCGTGTGGTTTCGGGCAGGGTAGAACCGGATATTAAAACGTTTCAGGATTTCTCAGACAGTTTAGGGATTTTGCGTGCGGCCGAAAAATGCAACGGTTCGGGCGATTGCAGAAAATTGCCATCGGCAGGAGGAGCGATGTGTCCGAGTTATCGTGCAACCAAAAATGAAAAAGAAACAACGCGTGCGAGAGCCAATGCGTTGCGTGAATATTTGACGTATTCGGAGAAAGAAAACAAATTCGATCAGAAAGAATTATACGAAGTTTTTGAGTTGTGTGTGAGCTGTAAAGCCTGCGCCAGCGAATGTCCGAGTAATGTGGACGTTGCAACTCTAAAAGCCGAATTTTTATACCAATATCAAAAAGCAAACGGTTTCTCAACCCGAAATAAGATTTTTGCCCACAATGCAAAACTGAATAAAATGGGAAGTTTGTTTCCGTCAATCACTAACTTTATTTCGAATCAGTCACTTGTTAAAAAAAGTATGGGAATTGCGCCTGAGAGACAAGTTCCGCTTTTGGCGAAAAAGACTTTCAGAAAATGGCATGAAAACCATAAACCTACAGTTACTGATTTTCCGAACGGAAGATTGTATTTGTTTGTAGATGAATTTACCAATTATTATGATGTAAATATAGGAATCGATGCTTTCGAATTATTAACCAAACTAGGTTATCAGGTATTGGTTATCGACCATGAAGAAAGCGGAAGAGCGTATTTGTCTAAAGGTTTTTTGGAGGAAGCAAAAAAAATCGCCAATCAAAATGTCAACATTTTTAAAGATTTGGTTTTAGGCAATGCGCCTTTGGTGGGTATTGAGCCTTCTGCTATTTTAACTTTCAGGGATGAATATCTTCGCCTGGCTGATGATAAGGAAGAAGCTGAGAAGTTATCCCGAAATGCTTTTACCATTGAAGAATTCTTTAAAAAGGAAATTATCGATGGTAAAATTAAACCGGATTCTTTTTCGGATGAAAAGAAAGAAATCAAGATTCACGGCCACTGTCATCAGAAATCATTGAGTTCTGTTGAAGCGACTTTTGCGATGCTGAATTTACCAACCAATAATACGGTTACGATTTACAATTCGGGCTGTTGCGGAATGGCAGGATCTTTCGGTTACGAAAAAGAACATTATCAGGTAAGTATGCAAATGGGAGAAGATACTTTATTCCCAAAAGTGCGCGCCACGGCCGAAAATGTAAAAATCGCCGCTGCAGGAACAAGCTGTCGCCATCAAATCTATGATGGAACGAGTAGGGAAGCACAGCATCCGGTTAGTATTTTGAGAAGCTGTCTTAAGTGAAATGTTTTAAGTGAAATGTAAAAAGTTTTGCCACAGATGAAAAGATTAAAAGGATTTTTTCAGGCAGATTTGGCAGATTTTAGCAGATTTAAAAAGATTTTTTTTAGGCTTAGTAAAGAATAATCTGCGCTTATCTGCTTAAATCTTTTTAAAATCTGCGTGAAACAAGAAACTCGGCGTCAATCCGCCTAAATCCGTGTCATCCGCGTGCTAAAATTACAACGAGATTTTCTTCCCGGTTTCAGCGGCTTTGTATATCGCGTTTATGACTTTAATATCTTTTAAACCTTCTTCGCCAGTGATGTGGCTTGGGAGTTTTTGTTTTCTAACAGTACTTTCGCGATTTCATCCATTTGGGTTTTCTGTTGGTTGATTGCAGGAAATTTTAATGGACCTTTCGAGGTTTTTCCTTCGTAGGGACCATAACTTAAAGACGGACTTAATTGAAAATTACCCTCATCTGCAGTGGCATAAATTCGGTCAATATAATACCCAACAGAAGAATTGCAATTAGCCATTGCACCGCTAGGGAATTCCATTTGCCATGAAATACTTTCTTCCGTTTCTGAGAATCTGTTTTTGTCATTTACGGTTCCGAATTGGGCGGTTACAGCGATTGGCTCTTCTCCTAAAATGTAACGACTTGCCTGAATACAATAAATTCCTAAATCCATTAAAGGACCACCACCGGATAATTTTTTATTTAACCTCCATACGCTTGGATCATTTATATCAACAGGTTTTTTGGCAATGGTATCATAGGTTTTATAGCCAAGGGATGTTTCTATATAGCGTACTTTTCCGAAGACTTTTTCTTGTCCCAATCGTTTAATTTCCATATGCGTTGGTTCATAATGTAAACGATAACCAACTGCCAGTTGTACCTTATTATCGTTGCAGGCTTTAATCATTTCCTCACATTCTTTGACGGTAATCGCCATTGGTTTTTCGGTAATGACATGTTTTCCGGCTTTTGCAGAACGAATAACAAAATCTTTGTGTAGGCTATTTGGCAGTATTACATAAACTAAGTCAATATCCTTGTTGTTAACGATTTCGTCAAAATTTTGATAGTTATAGATGTTCTTGTCGGGGATATTGTATTTCGCTTTCCATTTGGTCGCTTTTGCGGGACTACCGGTAACGATTCCGGCAAGCGTACAGTATTCAGAAACCTGAAGCCCTTTCGCTACCAGATCGGCATAAACTCCCAATCCGCAAAGTGCGACATTTAATTTTTTTCCTGTATAGGTTATTTTGTCAGGATCGGTTTCAGTTAGAAAAGAGGGGAGTGTTGTTATGATAACGGAGGCTCCAACACCAGCACCAAATTTATTTACAAATGATCGTCTTGAGATTTTTTCCATGTGGTTTGGTTTTTAAGTTATAGTGGTTTAGTAATAGTATTTACTAGAAATATTACATTGGTGGTTTTTGTAAAATGCTCATTCAAAAATAATTATAAATTTTAGTGTGCGATTTACATTTGTCATAATGTAACAAATGTAAAAAAAGAAGTAAGAATTTTTATAAGAGTTTATAATAAAAAAATGTGAGAATTTTTCTAATTTGTGAAAAAAATAGAGATAACTTTAAAATGAGAAGTGGCACGCGGATGACACGAATTTAGGTGGATTTGCGATGAGTTTTTTTGTAATCTTTGTCAGTTTTTCACACAAATCTGGCAGATTACAGCAGATTTAAATAGATTTTTTTTGTTATTCTAATAGTAAATCTGCATCCATCTGCTTAAATCTTTTAAATCTGCGTGAAAGAATAAACCAGCGTCAACTCGTATAAATCCGTGTCATCCGCGGGCTAAAATTCACATCAAAAAAATCACAGATAAACAAAATGGTTTTATATATTTGAAATCAGGATAATTTTTGCATTATTTGCAAAATAAAACCACAAAGACCTACATAAATTAATTTATAAAAGCAAAATCATATATGGCATTATCAGGTTTATTCCGAAAAAAAACGGTACAAGATATTCTCAAACAAGTTGCGAAAAACGAAGCAGATGGTCATAATGCATTAGGAAAACATTTAACGACCAGGGATTTAACTGCATTTGGAATCGCAGCGATTGTTGGAGCGGGTATTTTTAGTACCATCGGAAAAGCCAGTGCTGACGGAGGTCCGGCGGTTATTTTCTTGTTTTTATTTACCGCATTAGCTTGTAGTTTTGCTGCTTTTGCTTACGCAGAATTTGCCTCAATGGTTCCCGTTTCAGGAAGTGCTTACACGTACTCTTACGTAGCTTTTGGAGAACTTATTGCCTGGATTATCGGTTGGGCTTTAATTATGGAATATGCCGTTGGAAATATAACGGTTGCCATATCGTGGAGTGATTATTTTACCGGGCTGCTCCAGAGCGGCGGAATTCATCTTCCGCAATGGATTCAGATGGATTATCTAACAGCCTCAAACGGATTTAAAGATGCCACAGCTTTAATGCAGGGCGGAAAAACATACGAAAACTTAGGATCAGGATTACAAGCGGCTTATACAGCCTGGACAACTGCACCAACTATCGGCTCTTTTCACTTTGTTGCCGATTTGCCGGCTTTGTTCATTATTATTTTAATTACAGCATTGGTTTACCGTGGAATGAAAGAATCTCGTAATGCGAGTAACGTAATGGTTGTTGTAAAACTTTGCATTGTACTTTTGGTTATTGCAGTTGGAGTATTTTATGTAGATACAGCGAACTGGGATCCGTTTGCACCAAATGGAGTTAGCGGAGTTTTAAAAGGAGTTTCGGCTGTTTTCTTTGCCTATATTGGTTTTGATGCTATTTCTACAACTGCCGAAGAATGTAAGAATCCACAACGTGATTTACCTCGCGGTATGATGTGGGCGATTATAATTTGTACAATATTATACATAGCTATTGCGCTGGTTTTAACAGGAATGGTGCGTTATAACGAATTAAATGTTGGAGATCCGCTTGCATTTGTTTTCG
>Ga0247813_10001703_pt1 | contig 16180 bp, 13 predicted proteins | sample UWRJL169409C1_FD_180719 | JGI IMG/M metagenome (GOLD analysis project Ga0247813, IMG submission 180719) | Plant litter microbial communities from Arlington Agricultural Research Station in Wisconsin, United States - UWRJ-L169-409C-1 | ecosystem: Environmental > Terrestrial > Plant litter >... | reverse complement strand
GTCTCCAGCAGGGCCGGGTCTTCGCGCACGGTGTTCTGGGCGGGCAGCTCGCCGGTCGACGCCCAGTCGGCGGAGTTGTCGTTCATCCACTTGACGAAGGTGGCCGCGGCCGCCGACTTGTCGGGATCCTGGTTCTTGTTCGCGGGGAACATCCAGTGGGTCGAACTCGACCAGACCGCCTTCTCGGTTCCGATCTGCGGAACGGGAACCGCGGTCCAGCTCACCGACTGCAGCGCCTCGTTCGTGGTCTGCCAGACGCCGTTCCAGTTGAACGCGGTCTCGCTGCCGATCAGGGCGTTGATGTTGCCGTCTTGCGCGACGTTCGCCGGGCTGTAGCCGTTCTTGATGAGGTCGGTCATCCAGGTGAGCGCCTTCACTCCGGCCTCGGAGTTGAAGGTCGCCTCGGTGACGTCTTCGTTGAACAGGTCGCCGCCGAACTGCCAGAGCAGCGATTCGAACTCGAACGTGCCGGTGAACACGTAGCCGTCGGCCCATTCGCCCTGGATACCCGCGGCCTTGAGCGCCTCGAGCGCCGCGAGGTAGCTCTCGGCGTCGGTCGGCACGGTCTCGGGGTCGAGCCCGGCCTTGGCCAGAACGTCTTTGTTGATGTAGAGCCCGAGCGGGGTCACACTCCACGGCACCCCGTACTGGTCGCCGTCGAACTGTCCGGCCGCCATCAGACCCTCCGGGAAGTCGGACTCCTTGTAGCCGAGGGCGTCGACGACGTCGTCGGTCTTCAGCAACAGACCCTGGGCGGCGTAGGTCGCCACGTCGTCGCCGTGGGCGACCGCGACATCCGGCCCCTTTCCCGCTTTGATCGCGAGAGGCATCTTCTGCGAGATGTCGGCCCATTCCATCGCGTTGCTCTTCACGTTGATGTCGGGGTGGGTCTCGTTGAACTCGGCGACGAGCTTCGGAACGAGAACGGGGGCCGCGCCGCCCGTCCAGCCGTTCCAGAACGTGATGTCGACCGCGGGGCCGGAGTATTCGGCATCGGCGCGCACGCTGTCGGACGACGCACTCGTGCTGCCGCCGGAACACGCGGCGAGCGAGACTCCCAGTCCGAGAATCGCAACCGCGGCGGCTGCGCGCAGTGTGGGGTTCTTCATGTGTTGCTCTCCTTTGAGTGACGGTGCGTGGGGCTGTGCGGGTCGGGCCAACGCTGGCGATACCGGTGCTGTGCCCGAGGGGTGCCGCGACGAAGGCAGCTGCCTCATCGCGCTTCACAATTTACAGCGCTGTAATTTCTGAGTCAAGGGATGGCTGCGACACTGTCGGCCCGATCGCTACAGTGGTAGGCGAGATGCCCGCCACACGACAGGTGACGCATTTCCCCAACGACAGGAACCCGCTCGATGGCCAACGTACGCCTGCAGGATGTGGCCGAACTGGCCGGCGTCTCGATGAAGACCGTCTCCAACGTCGTGCACAACTACCCGCACGTCAGCGCCGGAATGCGCGAGCGGGTCGAGGCAGCCATCTCCGAACTCGGCTACCGGCCCAACGCGTCGGCCAGGCGCCTCGCCACCGGACGCACGGGAATGCTCTCCCTCGCCTTCAGCGACGTGAGCCTGCCCTACTTCGCCGAGCTCGCCCGCATCATCGCCCACCTCGCGACGCAACGCGGCTACCGCCTGCTGCTCGAGCAGACCGACGGCACGATCGAGAGCGAGCGCGCCATCGTCTCGACCAGGGAAGCCGGGCTCGTCGACGGCGTCATCTTCCAGCCGTCGCGCATGCCGTCGCTCGAGATCGCCAAACACCGCGAAGACGTGCCGCTCGTGCTGCTCGGCGAAGGACCGGCACCGCTGAGCGTCGACCACGTGATGATCGACAACGAAGCGGCGGCGATCCGTGCCACATCGCACCTCGTGGCCCTCGGGCGTCGGCGCATCGGCTTCCTCGGTCATGAGGAGTTCGGTCAGTCGGTGACGTCGATGCAACGGCTCGACGGCTACCAGCTCGCGCTCGACGCGGCGGGGCTCAAGGTCGACATGTCCCTGGTCGTTCCGAGCGCGGCCATCAGCGCCCGGGAGGCGGCGGACGCGCTCCGGCGCGCCCTGGCCGACGGGCGGGTGTTCGACGCGCTGGTCTGCCGCGACGACCTCGCCGCGATCGGCGCGCTGCGGGCCCTGCAGGAGCACGGGCTGCGTGTGCCGGAAGACGTGGCGGTGGTCGGCTGGGACGACATCTCCATGGCGGCGTTCACGCACCCGTCGCTCACGACGATCGCACCCGACACGACGCAGATCGCCACCATCGCCCTCGACATGCTCGAGGAACGCATCGGCGGCTACACCGGATTGGGCCGCCACCGCATCGCCGACTACTCGTTCGTCGTACGCGAGAGCGCGCCCGACCCCGACTGACACGCGACGTATTTACACATTTTACAGCGCTGGAAAAATGCAGCACACTGTAGCCATGGACACCGACGCCCTCGCATCCCCCGCACGCCCGATCCGCGCCTCGCGCCAGGACGGCAGCTACCCGCGACCCCAGCTGGTGCGCACCGGCTGGACCGACCTCGGCGGCGAATGGGACCTGCGCTTCGACGACTCCGACGACGGCTTGCGCGAGCGGTGGTTCGCGACCGACTCGGCGACGTTCGACCGCACGATCATCGTCCCCTTCCCGCCCGAGTCCCCGGCATCCGGCATCAACGACACCGGGTTCCACCCGGTCGTCTGGTATCGGCGCTCGATCACCGCACCGCCCCGGTCGGCCGGACGCACGATGCTGCACTTCGGCGCGGTCGACTACCGGTGTTCGGTCTGGCTCGGCGGTGCCCTGCTCGGACACCACGAGGGCGGCCACACCCCGTTCTCGTTCGACGTGACCGACGCCTTCGACGGCGACGGCGACGGCGCGCTCGCCCTCGTGGTGCGGGCGGAAGACGATCCGCTCGACGTCGCGCAGCCGCGGGGAAAACAAGACTGGGAGCTCGACCCCCACGTGATCTGGTACCACCGCACCACCGGAATCTGGCAACCGGTCTGGCTCGAGACGGTGGCCGAACTGCACATCGACCACCTCGCCCTGACCCCCGACGTCACGACCGGCTCGGTCGTCATCGCGGTCGAACTGAACCGCCGCCCCGGAGACGACACCTGCCTCGACGTCGAGCTCAGCTACGAGGGTGAACCGCTCGCGACGCACCGCATCGCCGTGCACTCGCACCGCGTCGAGGTGACGGTGGTCGTGCCGCGACAGATCAACGGCCAGAACTACGAAGAACTGCTCTGGAGCGAGACGACCCCGCGGCTCATCGACGTGCGGGTGCAGCTGACGGATAGCGACACCGGGTCGGAAGACACCGTGTACTCGTACTTCGGACTGCGCAGCGTCGCGGTCGACCGAGGCAGGTTCTTGCTCAACGACCGCCCCGTCTACCTGCGCTCGGTGCTGAGCCAGGGGTACTGGCCCGAATCGCACCTCGCCGCTCCCAGCGCCGACGCCCTGCGCGCCGAAGTGCAGCTGATCAAAGACCTCGGCTTCAACGCCGCGCGGGTGCACCAGAAGATCGAAGACCCGCGCTTCCTCTACTGGGCCGACCGGCTGGGCCTGCTCCTCTGGGAGGAGATGCCGAGCGCCTACGAGTTCTCCCCCACGGCCGCGCGTCGTGTGGTCGGCGAGTGGTCGGAGGTCATCCGGCGCGATTCGTCGCACCCGAGCGTGGTGACCTGGGTGCCGCTGAACGAGAGCTGGGGCGTCCAGCACATCTCCCACGACGCCACGGTGCGCGAGTACGCGCGATCGCTGTTCCACCTCACCAAGAGCCTCGACCCCACGCGCCCGGTCGTGTCGAACGACGGCTGGGAGCACCTCGACTCCGACATCTGGTCGATCCACGACTACGAGGCGTCGGGGGAGGTCGTCGCGGCCAGGTACGCCACGCGCGCGAGCGTCGACGCGCTGTTCGCGGGCATCGGTCCGGCGGGCCGGCGCTTGCGGCTGAGCGACGAACCCGACCGCGGCCAACCGGTGATGCTCACCGAGTTCGGCGGGGTCAAGTTCACCCCGCACGGCGGCGAAGACGACGCCTGGGGGTACTCGACCGCGACGTCGGGCGGCGACTTCGACGAACGGCTCGCGGCCCTGCTCGACGCCGTGCGGGCCAGCGAGGTGCTCGCCGGCTACTGCTACACCCAGCTCACCGACACCGGCCAGGAGACCAACGGCCTGGTGACATCCGACCGCACTCCGAAGCTCCCGGTCGGCCGCATCCGACAGATCATGACCGGCGAGAAGCAGCCACCCGAAACCGAGTAGACGTCGTCGGCCGTGGCGGGCCTAGGCTGTCGCCATGACCGAGGTGCTCGATGACGGGCCGTTCTTCCACGGCACGAAGGCCGACCTCCGTGTCGGCGACCTGCTCTCCGCGGGGTTCCGGTCGAACTACCGCCCGGAGATCGTGATGAACCACGTCTATTTCACCGCGCTGCCCGACGGCGCGGGGCTCGCCGCCGAACTCGCCGCGGGCGACGGCGCCCCGCGCGTCTACGTCGTCGAACCGACCGGCCTGTTCGAGAACGACCCGAACGTGACCGACAAAAGATTTCCCGGCAACCCCACGCGGTCGTACCGCAGCACGGCGCCGTTGCGGATCGTCGGCGAGGTGCACGACTGGACCCGCCTGACGCCGGAGGCCCTTCGCACCTGGCGCGAGCGCATCGCGGCGCTGCACGGCGAGATCATCAACTGACGCCGGCCCGTGCCGCAGACTTGCAGCATGCACCCGACGCGCACCCCGGTCGTCAGTCTCGAGCTGCTGCTCGACGCCACCACCGAGTCGCACCTCCGGGCGCAGTGGACGGCGCTGGCCGAGGCGGGGCTGTCGAGCATGGGGGCGCACACCGCGCCGAGCAACCGCCCGCACGTGACCCTGGTCGTGCGCCCGCAGATACGTGCCATGTCGCGGGCCGAGCTCGACGCGGTCGTGACCCTGCCCCTCGCGCTCGAGATCGGCGACCCCGTGCTGTTCGGTTCGGGCGACCGACGGGTGCTGGCCCGGTCGGTCACGCCGTCGGCTGCGCTGCTCGAGCTGCACGCGGCCCTGCACGCCCTCGTGGGGAACGACGGGACGGATGCTGCGCACACCCGTCCCGGCGAATGGACTCCGCACCTCACGCTCGCCCGTCGCCTGCGCGCCGACGACCTGCCCCGTGCCCTGCGGATCCTCGACGAAACCGCCCGCCCGGAGGGCTCCGGCCACGCCGAGGCCACGGTACTGCGGCGGTGGGACGCGGCATCCGCCACCGTCACGGATCTCGTCGACTAGCCGCCGGCCCCTCGGCCTACGCTAGGAACGCCACCGAACGAAGGAACCGCGATGTCTACCGCCCACGACCACATCCCCGCCCCCGACGAGCCGACCGTGCCCGAACTCGAGGAAGACCAGACCGTCGCCCCGCGCCCCGAGGAAGAGATCGCCGACGCCCTGCGCGCCGAGCCCGACGTCGAGGATCACAGCGAGCACGACGCCTAGACTCTTCTGAGCCGCGTTCACATCAGCGGCGATACGCAGTCGATTGTTCGGAGTCACCCGTGCCCCTCACCCCCGCGGCATCGTGACCGACGATCCCTCGCGCCCCGTGCCCTCGCGTCGCCCCGAGCCGCGCAGAGCCGAATTGCGGCGACCGGAACCGCGCAAGGCCGGGCCCAGACTCGAGCGCCCGCGCGCCCGCCGCGTCAACCAGCACGACCTCCGCGACATCCGGGCCCGCCTGCGCGGCACGATCTACGAGAGTGTGGAACCGCAGGCCGGCATCGGCGGCGACCTCTATTCGGCACCCCAGATCGTCGAGTTCTGCCTCGACCTCGGCGACGTCATGCTGGCGTCGGGCGCCGACGTGCGCAGCACCGAGGTCGCGATCGTCGCTGTCGCCACGAAGTGGAACCTCGCGCCGCTCGAACTCGACATCACGGGCACGGCCATCACGCTGCAGTACGCCCCTCCCGGGCAGCACCCGCTGACCAAGGTGCGGGTGATCAACGCCGAGGGGTCGAACCTGTTCCGGCTCAACCAGGTCTACGTGATCGTCAACGACCTCGTGCACGGCGACCTCGACATGACCGACGCCGTCGCCCGGCTGGTCGACGTGGTGAACTCGCCGTTCCGCTGGGCGCCGTGGATCATGGACCTCGGTCTCGGTCTGCTCGCCGCCTCGGTCACCCTGCAGGCAGGAGGCACCGCGCCGTCGGCGCTCGGCGCGCTGCTGGTCGTGCTCGGCATCTCGCTCGGCGGACGCTGGTTGCTGGGCCGCGGCATCCCCACCTTCTTCGTGTCGGGCAGCCAGGCGGCCGTCGCCACGGCCGTCGGCACCCTCGCCGTCTGGGCCGGGGTGCTGAGCCCCGGCGGCGCGGCGGCCATGGTCGCGGCATCCGTCGTCGTGCTCCTCCCCCACCCCGTTCTCGTGACCTGGGCGCAAGACGCGATCTCCGGTTTCCGCGCCATGGCGTTGTCGCGCGGGCTCATCATCGGCCTCACCGTCGCCGCCATCGTCTGCGGCGTGCCGGCCGGCGTGGCGCTCACGGCCGGACTCGACCTCGAGGTCGACCCGACGAACATCACCCTGCAGACGCTGCCGTTGTGGCTGCTGCTCGTGTCGTCGGTGCTCGCCGCCGGGGCCAACTGCTTCGTGCAGGGTGCCACCGCCCGCATCATCCCGATCGCGATGGGCGCCTCGCTGCTGAGCGCCTCGGCGCTCTACCTGTTCAGCGGCGTTCTCGGCATGCCACGCCTCGCCGCCACCTTCATCGCCGCCACCATTCTCGGTGCGCTGAGCACGGTGGTGGCCGCACGGCTGCGCACCTCGCCCGCCGTGATCGCGGTGCCCGCGTTCTGCGGATCGCTGCTGCCCGGTATCGCCGTCTCGTCGGCGTTGCTCGAGTTCATGGCCGGCACACCGGGCGCCTCGCTGTCGTTCGTCGCCGCCGTACTGGTCGCGCTCGGCATCGGCGCGGGACTCGTGCTCGGCAACCTCATCGCCACTCCGGGCGCGCGCCGCTACCTGCGCCGCTCGAAGCACGCCGAGGTGCACTCGGTCAACACCGACACCCGGTCGCTCGACGTGATCACCAGCCTCTGACCGTTCGCGGCGAGGCCTACGTCGCCGGTGCGATGGCCGGGGTGCGCAGCACCTTCTCGATCGCCTTGCCCTTCGCGAGCTCGTCGACGAGTTTGTCGAGATAGCGGATCTGCTGCATGAGCGGGTCGTCGATGTTCTCGACTCGGATGCCGCAGACGACGCCGGTGATCAGTCCCGCGTTCGGATTCATGGGCGCCTCCGCGAAGAACCGTTCGAACGTCGTGCCAGCGGCGATGTGGCCACGCAGGGTGGCCTCGTCGAATCCGGTCAGCCAGAGGATCACCGTGTCGAGTTCGGACACCGTTCTGCCTTTGCGCTCCACCTTCGCCGCATAGAGCGGATAGACGACGGCGAACTCGGTGGTGAAGATCCTGGACACACAGTCAGCGTAGGCGCGTCGTTTTCGTGCTGCAATCGCACGCCGCATCCGAACCGAGCCGGAGGCCCCGCGAGCGCGGAGCCTCCGATTCGATTCGTCAACGACCTCGCTACCGACCGCCGGCGCGGCGCGAACGAGCAACGAAGGTGATGCCGATGCCCGCGAGCAGCAGCAGCACACCGGCGAACAGCGGCGCCGCTCCGAGGCCGTAACCCGTTTCGGCGAGACGACCCGACGCGTCGAGCACCGTCACCTGCTGGAAGCCGACCAGTGTGTTCGTCGCGTCGAACACCGCGATGCGGTGCACGCCGGGGGCCGCGTCGGCCGGGATCATCACGGCGATACGCCCGCTCGCGTCGACCTGTGTCCAGGTCGAACCGAGCAGCACCGGCGTCGAGAACATCCACGCGGCGACCGCCGTGTTCGCGTGGCCGGCTCCGAGGTCGATGGTGACGACCGATCCGACCCGCACTTCGTCGTCGGAGACGGCGATGCCGCCCGCCCGCACCCCGTCGAGCGCGGTCGACGACTGCGCGGCCGGCCCACGGGGTGATGGTGCGACGGGCGTGGAATCCGCCGGCAGTGTCACGAGGGGAGACCCGGGTGCCGTGCGTCCGGGCGCCGGAGGTTCGGGTGAATCCGGAACCTGCGGGACGAGCGGTTCCGCGGGCGTTGCCGGAACGCCCGGGGACTCCGGAACGGTCGGGGTCTCCGGAACGGTCGGCGTCACCGGCAGCACGGGCGCCGGCTGCTGCGGGCTCTCGGGCACGGGAACCTCCGGCGAGGGAACCTCGGGCGTGGGCTCTCCGACCCGCTCCTTCACCGCGAGCAGCTTCGGCGCCGACTCGACGTAGGTCGATCCGTCGTCGTAGGTCAGGCGTGCGATCACGGCTGCGCCGTCGAGGGCGGATGTCGCGGCGAACGTGTACTGCGCACCGTTCTCTCCGGCGACGGCGACCGGCGCGTCGTCCCCGGTCTTCTGCACGAGCCATTCGATACGGCTGAGCACGGATGCCGGGGAGACCGCGGCGCTCAGCGCGACCCGGTCGCCGACCGTGTACTCGTCTGCCGCACCACCGATGGTGACCTTCTGCGTGGCGGGAGCGCCGTGGTCGTCGACGTGGATCGTCACCGGCTTCGCGTCGACGGTGGCGCCGCCGGCTATGGCCAGCGTCGCGCGCACCTCCGCGCCGTCGAGCGCCTGCTCGGCGACGAGGGCGTGGGTCAATCCCGTGGCTCCGGGAACGGGAGTGAACGACGACTGCCCCGGCAGTTTCCAGCTCCAGGCGACCGTGTCACCGTCGGCGAGCACCGGGTCGGCGACGAGTTCGAGGGCGATCGTGTTGCCCTGGTGGTAGTGCCCGGCCAGGCTGCTGAAGAACAGCAGTTGCTCGCCGGGGGCGGCATCGGTCACGGTGAGTGGGGCGGATGCGGTGCCCCACGGGTGATCGAGCTCGGTGTTCACGACGTCGACGTAGAGCCGGCCACCGTCGAGGTCTGCGGTCACCGGGAAGCTGACGGTCGGTCCGGTCTGACCCTCGATCTCGGTGTAGGCGCCGTTCGCGTCGATCGCCCAGGTGTACGAGACATCGTCGCGCGCCGGGTAGACCTCGACGCTCGCCGTCGCGGTGTCGCCCGCGCGGTAGACGTTCTGCACACCGGAGAGCAGAATCTCGCTCGCCACGACGTTCGGAGCGAACGGCGCGGTCTGGCCGAGAACGGTGCCGTCTGCGGAGCGCAGCTGTACCGATGACTGGATGCCGGAGAGCACGTCTGCGGGCACGCGCCACGGCTGCTCCCCGGTGGGAACGAAGTACGAATCGATCCACGCCACGCTGGTGCGCGGGTTGCGCGTCATGAGGTGGAAGCTCTCCCCTTCGGCGAGGTCGCGCGAGTCGATGGCGAGCGTGACGTTGTCTCCCGTGCGGTATTCGGCCGCGATCGGTGCGAGCACGACGGGTTCGCCCGATCCGACGTCGGGGCCGGTAACCGAGATCGGGTAGTAGGCGGAGCTGGCTTTGGTGACGGCCCTGCCCGTCGCGGGGTCGATGCCTCGCACCTGCACCATGATCTCGGAGCCGTCGTACGAGGAGTCGAGAGGCCGAACGAGGTGCCCGGTGCTCGCCGCATCCCCGATGTCGGCGAGCAGGTAGGTCGTGGTCACCGGGGCTTTGCGGATGATCCACCGGTACGTTTCTCCGGCGCCGAGGGTCGCATTGACCGCTCGCACGTCGAGGTTAGAGCCGCTGGTGTACGAAGCCGCGTGACCGCTGAGCCCGAATACGCCGCTGTCGGGTGTCGCAGTCACCGAGATCGACGCGGTCGGCGAGGTGGATGCCACGAAATCGTTGCTGACGACGGGGTTGTACCGCGCCGTGATGCCGCGCGTGCCGATGGGCAGGGTCGAGGTGGTCAGGGTCGCAGTGCCCGCGTCGACGGCCGTGTGCCCGAGCGACACGTCGCCGTCGAAGAACTCGACCCAACCGGTCGCCTCCGCCGGGGTGATTGTCGCGGTGAGCTTCGCCGCATCGCCGACCACCAAAGCGGCCGGTGCCGCCAAGGTCGTGGTGGTCGTCGCGGCGGGCGCGACCGCTCCGACCACGAACGTGTACGGGGCGGTCGACGTGACGGCCGTTCCGGCGATGGTCGCGGTAGCGGTCACGGTGAACGTGTAGCTGCCTGGTTCGGTGAACGCCCAGTTGGCATGCATGTGGGTGCGTCCGATGGTGAATGCCGAGATGCCTTCGTCGGTCGACCACATCCGGGTCGGAGCGCCGAACGCCCCGCCGCGCCACAGCTCTACGGACGCGCCGTCGGGCATGGCGATGTCGGCGAGGGTGAACGTGGTCTGGTCGCCGTCGACGCCGCCGACGGGCACCGACTCGGTGGAGAACCCCGGCCAGATCTGGGTGTAGCCGTTCTCATCGGACCTGGGCGACGACTCGCTCGCCAACCAGACGTCGGAGCCGGCGGGAGCGATGAAATCGAAGCCCGCGGGAATCGTCGTCTTCGACGAGTCACCCACGTTGAAAATCGTCGAGGCAGGGTCGAGCCGCTGGCCGAGCCCGCCGTCGACGTCGGCTTTGGTGCCGAGCTCGAGGACCGTGCCGTCGAGGAAGGTCGAGACGGCATCCGTGTGCACGTTCTGCAGAACGCGTTTGGTGATGGATGCGGGCGGCGCACCGGCTTCGGCGTTGGCGGCCGTCGCCGGGATGAAGAAGGTGGCGGCGAGCATCGCGACACCCGTGAGGGCGGCCGCGCTGCGAGTGCGCCAGTCTGATCTGGTCATGGGGATGGTCGGGCCTTTTCTTTTGATCGGACGGGTATCGGATGGTTTTGCCACGTCGTTATTGAGAACGACTATCATTATTGATTGCGAGCCTAGCGCACCGTCGAATAGAAATTCGCGGCATCGGCGACACGGTTGTTGTAGTCGACGGAAGCGTTGTACGAGGCGATCGCGGCGATCCAGTGCTGCGGTTCGCTCAGCGGTCCACCCGTCGCCGAGCAGAGGTATGCGGCGGCGGCGAGCGCCGCGTCGTCTATCTGCTGCGGGTCGGGAGTGCCGTCGCCGTTTCCGTCGACCGCGAATACGGCCCACGTTGACGGGATGAACTGCATCGGCCCGACGGCACGGTCCCACCGCAGATCGCCGTCGCGTTCTCCCCCGTCGGTATCGGGAATGGCCGCCACACCTCGCCCGTCGAGCGCGATGCCGACGATAGCGGGACGCGCGACACCGCCGCCGTCGAGCGAGCTTCCGGCGATCGTGCCGTGTTCGCTCTCCACGTGGCCGATCGCGGCCAAGGTGTTCCAGCCGAGCGCGCAGGCGGGGTTCTCCTCGGCCATACGCAATGCCGCGCCGGCGTAGGCGGCAAGTGCTCGTTCGGGGATACCGGAGCCGACGGCGGTGCGCGCGACCCACGCGGGGTCGGCGAGAAACTCGATAGAGCGCGCCGCGGTCGACGACGGAAGACCCGACGCGTCGGGTGTCGGAGTCGACGTGGACGCCGGTGCCGACGTCCGCGCGTCGACCGGCGGGGAGGCCGGCGGGGCTACCGGCGAACCGGGAACGACCGTGAGCAACAGGGCCGCGGCGAGCGCTCCGAATCCGGCCAGCGCGCCGCCCACGACGAGGGCGACGGCGAGCGGGCGCGGAGGCGGGGTCGCGTTCGGCGACGTCCGGGGGCGGCTCTCCACGAGCATCCGCTCGAAATCATCACCGGTCATACGGCGGCCTCCGGCGATCCTGCAGATGCCCGACGCGTGAAGTAGCGAGCGAGCTGCCCGTGCCGGGGTGCGAATGCCCACGCGGCGAGAAACACCGCCGTGAGCACGAGCACGATCGTGCCGCCCACGGGGAAATCCCACGACCATGAGACGTACAGGCCGACGAGAGCCGAAGCGCCACCGATTGCCGGCGCGACCGCCATCATGAGGCCGAGCCGGTCGGTGAGCAATCGGGCGGTGGCCGCCGGGGTGATCAGCAGGGCCAGCACGAGGATGTTGCCGATCGTCTGCACCGAGATCACGACCGCCAGGGTCACCAGCACGTAGAGCACGATGTCGAGCCAGAACACCCGCAGGCCCATGGCGCGCGCCATTTCGCGGTCGAGGGTGATAGCAACGAACTCCTTGTGCAGCACGAACGCGATGCCGAGGATGAGCGCGCCCGCGGCACCGACCACGTAGAGGTCTTCGTCGGGGATGCCGGTGATGGAACCGAACAAGAACTGCTGGAGCGATCCCGCGTATCCGGGTGCCTGCGAGATGATGACGATGCCGAGGGCGAATGCGGCGACGAAGAAGACCCCGATGATGGAGTCCTCTTTGAGCCGTCGGTTCTGGGAGAACACCGCGACGAGGACCGCCGTGAGCACGCCCGCGATCGTGCCGCCGACGATCAGATTGCCGGAGACGACGAAGGCGATGGCGAGCCCCGGGAAGACGGCATGGGCGACCGCGTCGCCGATGAAGGCCATGCCGCGGAGCACCACGTACGAACCGATCACGCCGCAAACGATCGACGACATCACGGCGATGAGAAGCGCCTTCGGCAGAAACGACAGCTCGGGGTTGAGCAGGTCGGTGACGAAATCGACGAGTGACATCAGACGGCCTCGAGAATACGCAGGAGCGGGCTGTTCTCGCCGACACCGAATGTGTCCATCCAGAGCCTCGGGTCGCGAAGTTCCACCGGTGTGCCGACCGCGACGATCGATCGGTTGATCAATGCGAGGCGGTCGCAGCTGTAGATCGCTGCGGCGAGGTCGTGCGTCGTCATAAGCACCGCGCGGTTCTCCCGGGCGAGCGAAAGGAACAGTTCGGAGAGCAACTCCTGCGTGGGCATGTCGAGCCCGGTGAACGGTTCGTCGAGCAGCAGCACCGAGGGCTCGAGAGCGAGTGCGCGGGCGACGAGCACACGCTGGCGCTGCCCTCCCGACAACTCGCCGACGGGACGCTCGCGCAGGTCGTTCATCCGCACCCGGTCGAGGGCGTCGCCGACGGCCGTCCAGTCGCCCTCCTTCGGCCGCCTGCCGAGTCCTTGCACGCCTGTCCTGCCGGTCATCACCACGTTCTCGACCGAGATGGGAAAGTCCCAGGCGAATTCGTGACGCTGCGGCACGTAGCCCAGTTGACTGCGGCCCGGTCGTGCGGCATGTCCGTCGACGACCACTCGGCCCCTTCGCGGACGTAGGAGCCCCATGATCGACCGCAGCAGCGTGGTCTTTCCTGCGCCGTTCGGCCCGACCAGACCCACGAGCTCTCCCCGGTCTACGGAGAGACTGACTCCCGCGAGCGCGGGACGGCCGCCGAGGTGCACCGAGAGGTCGGTGACGTCGAGCACGCTCACGCGTCGGACCGGGCGGCGAGCGCGCGCTTCTTTGCACGTCCGGCACGTACGACGACGGTGGCGACAGCCGCTGCGAGAGCGATCACGACGACCGCGATCATGGCCGCGAGCACGGTGACGAGTCCGGGGTCGTCGGAGGGTTCGACGGCTTCCTCCGCCTCGACGGGATCGGCGGCGGCGACGACGGGTTCGAGGTGTGCGGCGAGAGCGTCGCCCGTGTTGGTGGAGTCTCCGACCGCGAACCGGATGACCCGGGTGTCTGACACGGTCGAGCCGTCGACGAGGTCGGCGCCGACGGTCGCTTCGACGAGATAGACGCCGGGCCGGGTGAAGACCCAGTTCGCGTGGGTGTGGGTGTTGACGTCGACCCAGACGGGTTGCTCGTCGGTCTCGCGCGAATCCCAGAGAACGTCGGGGGCGTCGAAACTGCCCGACTGCAGGTAGACCAGCACGTCGCCGGGGCCTTCGATACGGCCGAGCCCGAGGGTGACGCCGCGGTCGATGCTCTCCATCACCGTCGGATCTTGCGTGTTCCACCCCATCCAGACGACGCCCGCGGTCTGCGTCTGCGGCATCACGTGTACGTCGCTTCCGGGTCGGGCTCCGATGAACGCGTAGGCCTCGTCGTCGGGCACGGTGAGGATCGCCGAATCGGAGACGCGGATGACCGTCTTGTCGAAGTGCCGCCACGTCGACGGTTCGGCCGTGTCGTCGTGCACCATCAGCGTCCACGAGCCGTCGACGAAGTGCGGACCGAGGTCGACGTGGCCCTCACCGAGTACCACAGCGTCTGTGGCGACGGTCTGCCCCTCGTCGAGGGTCTGACCGGAACCGGGGTCGGCGTCGACAGCGAGCGCCGCGGTGGGGGTGAGCACTGCGACGACGGCGAGCGCTGCTATGGCGAAGGGGCGGAGGTTCATATGGGTCCTAAACGAGGCAGTCGCGCAGAGACTCGGCGTTGAAACGCATCATCTCCACATAGGTTCGAACGTGGGAATCGAAGGTGTCGCCGTAGATCGAGCACACGTCGACGCCCTGTTTTGCGGCGACCTCGGTGAGGGTCGACGAGCGGGCAGCGAGGTTCGGTTCGAGGAACACGGCGGGTACGTCGAGATTCTCGATGGTCTCGGTCAGCTTGCGGCGGTCGGCGAGCGACGGTTCGGTCGCCGGGTTGGCGGTGACGAAGCCCGCGATCGACAACCCGTAAGCGTCGGCGAGGTAGGCGAACGCGTCGTGGGTGGTGACCATGTTGCGCTGCGCTATCGGAATCTCGCCGACGGTGGATGCCACGTAGGCGTCGAGTTCGTCCAGTTGCGCGAGATAGGCGTCGGCGTTGTCGCGGTACTGTTCGGAGCCGCCCGGGTCGGCCGCGCTGAGGGTGTCGCGCATGAGCTCGACGTACGCCATCGCGTTGCGCACGTTCTGCCAGAGGTGGGGGTCGATCTCGCCGTGCACGTGCTTGCCCAGCACCGCCTGCGGCAGCTGGTGTATCGGCGCTCCCGCCCGCCCCAGGAACGAGAACTGGCCGCCCGCCGGTATCTCGGACAACGCCTTGTTCGGCACTGCGATCACCACGTCGTCGGCGCTGAAGGCGGTCTGGGTCGTTTCCCCGCCGCCTTCCGGGTCGTAGAGCGCGTAGACCCGTCCGTGGTCGAGGTCGACGGTGAGATCGGCATGGCCCTCGTCGAGCACGGTCACACCGGGCGCCGCCGTCGACTTCACGCCGACGGCGAAGGTGAACGTCGACTCGCCGAGGGGCAACGGCTTCGACTCGTGGTCGACGCGTAACTGCGCGGAGAGAGTCAGGGTGTAGACGCCCGGTTCGGAGAAGGCCCACGACATGTGCGTGTGCGCGTCGGCGGGGAGCGTCGCCGTGTCGTCGCGATAGCCGTTCGTCGGGTCGAAGCCGTCGCTTGAGTCGAAATAGACGTCGGTGTCACCGAAGGTCCCGGTGAGATAGCCGTAGACGTCGCCGGGTCCCGTCGCGCCTGTGGCACTCAGAGCGATGTCGGATGACCGGGTGGCACCGTATCGCCCACCGTCGCCGCGCGCGCGGAGGCCGAGCCAGATGGTGTCGAGCGACACGTTCTCGACCAGCGGGATGATCTCGGCGGCGTACTTCACCGCGTCCTCGGCGAGCGAGATGTTCGGCACGTGGTCTCTGAGGTTGGCGTCGAGCGTCTTGATGATGCTGTGCTCCTCCAGGAGCATGTAGTTGCTGAACGCCACGTCGGCGTAGACGACGTCACGCACTCCGTGCAGCGTGGGTTCGTAGCTGTGCGGGTCGGCGCCGTCGGGAACCATCGAGGTCACGTTCACCCGTTCGCCGCCGACGTTCTGCACGAGGTCGCGCAGCAGGCCGGTCGTGGTCACCACTTGCAGACGCTCGTCGTTGGCGCTGAGCCCGGGCGATGCCGCACACGCCGCGAGTAGCATCGTCGTAGCGGTCGCCGCGGCTATCGACCGAACGCGGCGCGGGCTATTCACCGGCCGCCGCGCGGCCGGCGCCTGGCCGATTCCGCAGCCACCATGCCGCGCCGGCGCCCGATGCGGCGACGAGCAGCCCACCCAAGACGAACAGCAATACCCGCACGGTCGTGGGCGTTGAGGCCGCCGCGACAGAGCCCGATGTACGATCTTCGGTCGCTCGGCTGCTCGGCGCCGACGGGCGCTCGCGCTGCGAATTCTCGGACGGGACCGCCGCGGCGGCTGCTGCCTGCGCCGCAGCCTGCGCGGCCGCGTCGACGGCAACGGAGTCACGCGACGCGCCCGCGTCGAGAGCGACCGCGCCACACCCCGCGCCGCCTCCCGCGATCGCGCGTGTCGGATCGACGGCTCCCACCGCGACGGTCAGGG
>Ga0247813_10001702_pt1 | contig 16182 bp, 14 predicted proteins | sample UWRJL169409C1_FD_180719 | JGI IMG/M metagenome (GOLD analysis project Ga0247813, IMG submission 180719) | Plant litter microbial communities from Arlington Agricultural Research Station in Wisconsin, United States - UWRJ-L169-409C-1 | ecosystem: Environmental > Terrestrial > Plant litter >... | reverse complement strand
GACCGGGCGGTAATTGTAGGTCAGAGAAGTTATGGAAAAGGATTGGTTCAACAAACATTCAGTCTTCCGTACAACAGCTTAGTGAAAGTAACGGTAGCAAAATACTTTACGCCATCCGGAAGGTGTATCCAGGCAATAGATTACGCACATAAAAACTTGATGGGTGGCAGAGATCGATTTGCAGATTCTCTGATTACAAAATATAGCACGAAGGCCGGAAGGAATGTTTATAATGGGAATGGAATCTATCCTGATGTTCCTGTAAATGCAGAAAAGAAAAGCCAGATTCTAGTTTCTTTAATGAACAAGCAGATGTTTTTTGATTTTGCGAATCGTTATAGAAAGGAAAATGCCCGCATTGATGCTCCAACTGATTTTAAATTATCTGACAAAGATTATGCTGAGTTTGTGAATTCGCTTGAGGACAAAGATTACTCCTATACCTCTAATACAGAACGATTATTAGCTGACCTAAGGACTGAAGCAGAACATGAAAATAAATTGGCTACTGTAAAAGGTGATTTGGAAGATCTTAAGCAAAAGATGATCAATGTGAAAAAAACGGAACTGGAGACTTACAAAACAGAAATTAAAGGGGCCCTGGAAACTCAAATTGTAAGTCGTTATTATTATGAGAAGGGTAGAATAGTACAAGCATTTCAGTATGACCAGGAACTGGCAGCTGCCTTTAAAGTTCTAGGAAGCTCTACTAAAATGCTTGCGATATTGAAAGGCGAAGGTGATTACAAAACCATTGGTGATCCAGCAAAAACAACGCTGGCAGTGGTTGGTAATTAAATCTAATCTCCGCCGTGTAATTTAACTTTTAATCCTTCCATTGCTGGACTCAACTGAAGTTGACAAGCCAATCTGGAATTCGGTAATAAATCTGGAAGTGTGTCCAGCATGGCATACTCATCGTCGGTCATTTCGTTCAGGTTCTCTTCACCTTCCAAAACATCCACGCAGCAAGTAGCACATAACGCCATTCCACCACAGGTAGCAAGAATGTCGTATTCGCAGGCTTTAAGGAACTCCATTAAACTTAATCCCATATCTACAGGCGCCTCTAAAGAAGTAACCGAGCCATCAGGGTTTTGAACGTGTAGGTTGATGTTATTCTCGTCCATATATTTAGAATTCAGCTACTCCGTTTACGGTTGTATATTTCATGGTATATTTAATACCAGGGTTCATGTATTGATAAGCACTGTGGCTCATTAATGCAGCTTCGTGGAAACCACAAAGGATCAACTTAAGTTTGTTTGTATAGGTGTTGATATCGCCTATGGCATAAATTCCAGGAATGTTAGTGGAGTAATCATCTGTGTTTACTTCAATCGCACTCTTGTGAATGTTAAGGTTCCACTGCTCTATCGGACCTAATTTAGGACTTAAGCCAAACAGAGGAATCAGGTGATCTGATGCTACATGAGTTACTTCAAGTGTTTTATTATGGATAATTTCTACGCTTTCTAATTTTCCTGTTCCGGAAACAGAGTTTAAGTTACTGTTTAGAACCAGGTTGATTTTTCCGCTTTCTGCCAATGCCATTACTTTGTTTACAGAATCCGGTGCACCTCTGAAGCTTTCGCTGCGGTGAACTAAAGTTAATTCTTCTACAATATCAGCAAGGAAAATTGTCCAGTCTAAAGCGGAGTCACCACCACCGGCGATTACCATTTTCTGTCCGCGGTATTGTTCCGGATCAAGGATCATATAATTAACACCTCTACCATTTTCAAACTGCTCCAGGCCAGCAACAACTGGTTTACGGGGTTCGAAACAGCCTAAGCCACCTGCAATTACAACCACTTTGGATTCGATGATGGTTCCCATGTTGGTTGTGAGTACGAAATCGCCTTCACCACGTTTTTCTAAACCTTCAATGCGTTCTCCAAGTGTGAAACCGGGATGAAATGGCTTTCCTTGTTCCATTAAATTTTCTACAAGTTCCTGTGCCAACACTGTCGGGTAGCCAGGGATGTCATAGATTGGCTTTTTTGGGTATATTTCTGAAAGTTGACCACCTACTTGTGGCAAATAATCTATTAAATGGCAACGCATTTTAAGTAATCCTGCTTCGAAAATTGCAAATAAACCTACGGGTCCGGCGCCAATAATGGCTATATCAGTAGAAATCATGTATTTAAATTTTGTGCGAATTTACGAACTTTTGTTTTAATAATAGGTCTATTAAGAAATATTCCAGATAATCGCTAGAACTTATTGCAAAAATCTGAGAAAATATTTTACTTATCTTTGTTGGCTTAATGAAAAAAGATATCTATTTCGCATCCGACTTCCATCTTGGCTCTCCTAATCATCGGGAAAGCAGGTTGCGGGAAGATCGTATTGTTCGCTGGTTAAATGCAATTGAGCCCACTTGTGGGGAGCTTTTTTTAATGGGTGACATCTTTGATTTTTGGTTCGAATATAAAATGGTTGTTCCGAAAGGATTTATTCGTTTATTCGGAAAACTTGCTGCCATGTCAGATCAGGGCGTAAAAATCTACTTCTTTAAAGGAAATCATGATATGTGGGTGAATGACTACTTCATAAAGGAGTTGGGTATCAGGATTGTGAGCGATGAATTTACCATGGATCGGGAAGGAAAACGCTTTTACTTGCACCACGGCGATGGGCTTGGCCCAGGCGATCATAAATATAAGTTTTTAAGAAAGATCTTCAGGAATCCAGTTTGTCAGTGGTTATTCTCTTTGGTGCCTCCAAGAATTGGGTTGGGCATTGCTACAGCATGGGCAAATAGAAGCCGCAGCGAGGTTAAACAGAAGGATATTTTTGTTGGAGAACAGGAAGAATGGTTAGCTATACATGCTAAAGAAGTGTTACAAAAGGAGCACTTTGACTATTTCATATTCGGACACCGTCACATACCGCTGGATATAAATCTTGGCGGCGGTAGCAGGTATGTCAATCTCGGAGAGTGGATCAATTGCAATTCCTACGCTGTTTTTGATGGTAAAGATTTAACCCTGAATTATTTTGAACAGGAAATTAATTGAAAAAGTCTATTTTTGTGGTCCGGTAAATTAACCGGCAGGGTTACTTATGACCCAAAACAATCTGATTATCCCAATGGTATGTAAGTTAAACTTCGGTTTTAACTTTAGTTACTGTAGTTTGATCACCAAAATGAATTCATTGATATAATATATGTTAGAAAAATTAGAAGCAATAAAGCTACGCTGGGAAGATGTTGAAGAGCAGCTAAGCAATCCTGATACGATGCAGGATATGAAGCGTTTTGCAGCTTTGAATAAGGAATATAAAGATTTAGGCAAGATTGTAGAAGAGTATAAAATCTACAAGAATGTGATGAGTAATATTGACGCAAATAAGGAGATTCTAAGCACAGAGAAAGACGCAGAAATGCGGGATATGGCTAAAGAGGAGCTGGATATGCTGTTGTCGCAACAAGAAGAAATTGAAGAAAAAGTACGTTTGATGCTGATTCCTGTTGATCCGGAAGATGCAAAGAATGCTGTATTTGAAATTCGTGGTGGTACCGGTGGTGATGAAGCTGCGTTGTTTGCCGGTGATTTATACAGGATGTACAGCAGATATTTTGAACAAAAAGGCTGGAAAGTAGAAACTGTAGATGTTACTGAAGGTACTGCTGGTGGTTATAAAGAGGTAATCTTGAAGGTAAACGGTGATGATGTGTATGGACAGCTTAAATATGAGTCTGGAGTACATAGAGTTCAACGGGTACCAGATACGGAGACTCAGGGCCGCGTACATACCTCTGCTGCATCAGTAGCTGTGTTACCAGAGGCTGAAGAAATTGATGTATTTATTAATCCTGCAGATATCGAATTACAGACTTCCCGTTCTGGTGGTGCTGGTGGTCAGAATGTAAATAAGGTGGAGACGAAAGTTCAGTTGACGCATAAGCCTTCTGGGATTGTGGTTGTTTGTCAGCAGGATCGTTCACAATTAGGAAACAGGATCATTGCGATGGAGATGTTAAGAAGTAAGCTTTATGATATTGAACTTCAAAAGAAGAATGGTGACATTGCTGCCAGAAGAAAGACCATGGTTTCTACTGGTGACCGCTCTGCGAAGATCAGAACGTACAACTATCCACAGGGAAGGGTTACTGATCACAGGATCGGATTAACGCTTTATAGCTTAAATGCGGTGATGGATGGTGGTGTTCAGGAACTGATTGATGCGTTGCAGTTTGCTGAGAATGCAGAAAAGTTAAAAGAAGGAACTGTAATATAGGTAGTTGCAATTATTTTAAAATATTAGTAGGAAAAGTTAATAATAGAATCTATATTTGCATTCCCGAAAGGGAAACGGACCGGTAGTTCAGCTGGTTAGAATGCCGCCCTGTCACGGCGGAGGTCGCGGGTTCGAGTCCCGTCCGGTCCGCAAGATTTATCTTGAAAACATTAAGAAGCCTTTAATCGTAAGATTAGAGGCTTTTTTGATTTAAGGTTCGAGCCCCATATTCCACCCATTATGAGGGATCAAGGAGCTAAGGATGACGGTCGGTATCGGTCGCTTGGTTCAAAACGGAAATGCTTATATTTTAAAAACACAATAGAAATAAATTACTTCCTACTCCCCAAGAATTCCGCTTGATCCTTTAAAAGTTCAATATGGTTGCTAAAATTACAATCGCTGCAATCACTAATGTTATGTCTATAGTTTTCATTTCCGTTTATTTGGAGGATTAAGAGTTAAAATTTAAGTATATCAAATGAAGACATCTACAGTGTAACTATCCATTTTTCAGTCTATGTTGCTTTCTCTTGCAGGTATAGCAGATGTAATGTCCCAAATTCATCCAAAAAAATAGCGTTTTAACGAGTTTCGCCCTTGGAATTCGCTCCGTGTATGTGGACTTACAGTAGCGACAGTGAACTGTAGTTTTCTTTGTAAGGGGGCTGTTTTTCGTGTTCTTGTCTGGTAAAGTATTGGTGTTATAAATCATAAAAGGCATGCTATACCGAGTGGAGATTAATTATCGAGACGGATTTGTTTCTATTCACAAAACACGATAATAGATGTATAACAGAACTGACCTTTATGTTGACAAAACTGCCAGGAAATGATTCCCTCAACAAAATATTATTCAAAACGCCAAAGTGCTTACACTATTTAGCTTCGTTTCCACATTGGATTACCAGATCATTCCGGTGTAAACGGGTACCTCGCCGATGCCACAGAGGTCATGAAACAATATCAAAGTGATTTGCTAATATCAAGTGTATACCCAACTCTTTTAGCATATAAATAGAGATATTAATATAAACTATAACCTATATATGCTAATGCAACTATTATTAGAACACACCCTACCGTCTAGGGCATGATGAAACTAATACAATGAGAAATTTGCGTTATCAGAAAATGATGATAAATTGCGCTTTAATAGACAATAGATTGTATTCTGGCGCAATTTGCATTAACTTTACTCAAAATAATTCCAATTTGTTACCCTACTTCATGTTTCCTGTTAACTCAAGTTCCTTCATTATAATATGGCCGGTTTAAAGGATCTCTTTGACCTGGATTACTTTTTTGAATTAACACCAGATTTGCTCTGCATTGCAGGGTATGATGGCTATTTTAGAAAAATAAATCCAGCTGTTTCTAAAACATTGGAATATACGGATGAAGAGTTGATGTCAAGACTAATTAGTTCATTTGTCCATGAGGAAGATCGTGCCAGTACTGCAAAAAGCCGCAATGAAGTCATTATAAAAAATAATGAACCACTCTTAAACTTTGAAAACAGGTACGTTACAAAAAGTGGCAAAATTGTTTGGCTTACCTGGACATCAACACCCATAGAAAGTGAACAATTAGTGTTTGCGATTGCTAAAAATATTACCCTTAGAAAGAAGCTTGAAGAACAACAGAGAATTGCTAATATCCTAACAAATTCTGCTTTACAAAAAAGTACAGTAGACGCGGAAACAGAATACTCTGAAGCAGATCAGGCTTGGCTCTTGGAATTCGAAATACTTGTTAAACAATATGCTGTGGGATTTGGACTCAATTTAAACATGCTCAGTAATGAGCTGGCAATATCTGAAAGGCAATTGTTCAGGCGTATAAAAACAATCATGGGAATTACTCCAAACCAATACATCAGGGTAATTCGTTTACAGCTAGCAATGGAAGCGATTCAAAGCGGTAAGTTCCGAACAGTTGCGGAGATATCCTACGCTGTCGGTTTTCAGACCCCAGGGTATTTTAGCAAGTTATTTAAGGATATTTATGATTTCGATGTGAAGGAATTACTTTAGAATTTAAAAAAGTTAAATCGCTATCGTCATAAATGAAACCCTTTCAACAATCGCTCGATCAATCTTTACCTTTCTATAACATCCATTTAAACGTGAGGATAGAAAAGAATATGGCACCAAAAGCAAAATCATTAGTAGCATTGAATTTATTTTTAATGCCTACTAATGATTTTAATTAATTAACGGAGGATCTATTGATCAATACTTGCTTCGGGAGCTTTCCCTATCAATTCCATAAATTGGTCCAACTTAGGAGTTATAATGATTTGGGTGCGCCTGTTTTTAATCTTTCCAGCCTCAGAGTCATTTGGAGCTACTGGATTATATTCGCCTCTGCCACCTGCTGTTAAACGTTTTGGGTCAACACCATAGTTCTTTTGTAAAGATAACACCACAGAGGAAGCTCTTAGCGCACTTAGATCCCAGTTATTACGTATAATGCTGGTGCTAATTGGTACATTATCTGTATTACCCTCAATCAGCACATCATAGCTGCTATAATCTTTAATTATTTTAGCAATTTTACCCAAGGTTGCACTGGCCTTATCTGATATTTCATAACTGCCAGATTTATAAAGCATGTTGTCAGCAAGAGATATATACACCACACCTTTCAGTACTTTCACATCAACATCCCCCATTTCTTCACGGCTTAAGGAGCGTGTGAGATTGTTGGTTAAGACCAGGTTTAGTGAATCACTCTTATTTTTACTATTTACCAATTGTTGGATATACTTGTTCGAAGAATTAATTTCATCTACAAGTTTAGAAATATTGGTGTTTCCTTGATTACTTGAACTCAAACACTTATTAAGTGCAGCTTGCAATGCCGCAACATTTGACTTCTGCGAAGCAATCAACTCATCCATACTTTTGATCCTGATGTTAGTTCCAGACAACTCACTTTCACTTGCACGCAGTCGCGAATTGAGTTCTTCGTTACTTTTTTGGAGTAGCGTGTTGCGGGTTACTGCTTCAGCATATTTCTTATTGCTCGTACAGCTCAGCGTAAATATTGTCAGAGCAAGGACACCGGAAGTAATTAGTTTATGTTTCATTGTAATAGAAGTTAGCTAGTTAATTTAAATAACAAATTTAATGATTTTCGATTAATGTGTAAATGTCTTCTAATGTTGAGCACTCCATCAGTAATAACAAAGGCTCTAAATAACTAATATATACACAAATCTTAGTTTATACAGCCATACCTAATGCGAGAATCTCATTCTAGCAGAAGTCTTTTCTCCAGCAAACTTACAAAATCTGATTATACTGTTTTTGAAGGAGCCAAACACTAGAACGATTTTATTAGAGAATAAATATAAATCAAAAGTGACATATTCTTAAATGCGGTCGACGAACACGTGTTTGAAGTGGAGAAATCATAAGCCATTATCGAGGAGAAAATGGTATGCAATTGAGGCAAATCTAAATCATTGGATACTAATGGAATCTGCTAATGAGTTCTGCTAGGCTGGATATAAAATACAATACAGAAAAATTTGCTTCCCCATTAGTATGGATTTTTAGCTGTATGCCTTGGCTTCAATCGGAAGTGCTTTCATGAGAATTCCTGTCCCGTCTGGTCTGCAAGGTTTATCTTGAAATATCAAATAAGCCTTTAATCTGAAGATTAGAAGCTTACTTGATATTAAAGGTCTTTAAATTATTTCTTATTTGATGTCATCCGGATCAAGTTCATTACCTTCCTCGTCTACCTGCTGGCTTTCTTCCCAATTTGAATCTTCGGTAGATCTCGGTTGCTATTTGCCATCCTCGAAACTTTGTTCCTGAGACTTTTTATCTTGTTCTTTTGGGTCTTTCATAATTATCAATTTTTAGTTCAAAACGATAACAAAGCTTAGGATTATTAGTTTATGAAAAGTGAAACGCCATGTATAAAATTATCTTTTATTGTCCTTTAATGCCTGCTCGTATTCATTCAGCGACTTATTAAGGTCTTGACCGCTATTGTGTATTGATTTGCAAAATACTTTGCATGCTTCAGGGTTTTCACTGTCGTCGCATTGAGTTTCGCAGTCACTTAACGTGTTTCGTGGCATAATGCCATACATATGTGTAACAGTAAATCCGACCACCAAAAATGTTGCAAAGACACCGGCAAAGAACCATATAGGGAACTTGTTGTTTAGCACCAGGGGCGCTAGAGGAGGTTGAGCAAACGGAAAAATATATTTGACCCTGTCATAATGCCAACATAATAGATACACACAGGCAATGACCATTAGTGGGGCTGTTAGCAATGAACCTTCAAACCTTAAAGCCAGGGATAAAATACAAATGTTTAATATGATTGGTAAATACAGCAAGGTTCCTACCACCACTGTTCGTGGGAAGAGTAATAAAAGTGCAGCGAGGATCTGCGCATAGCCAACAAATGTATAGTAGTAGCCGGTATGATGCAACGCCTCCAGGTAATGACCCATGGGCTGGTTATTGTGCAGATCAGTAAAACGTTCTCCAATGATTTTTACATATCCGGCAGGTAGAAACCCTGCAACAAGGGCCAGACGAGTAAAAGTGGTAAAATAACGCATCCACCTATTGCTTCTCGCTTGTATGTGTAAATGCTCCAATCTAGCTGTTAATTTCATAATGAAAGTACTTTGTATTCCAAAGTTAATTATTGTTGCTTCATCTACAAAATTTATTATAAATCCTTTGGTGTGAAAAGGCAGATTGAAAAAGTGAAAAAAACTAATTTATGAAACTGTTTTATTAGATGATTTGAGCGCTATATAAAATAGTCCAGCCACCGTATTCAAGAATAATACATCTTCTATGAGCACAAGATTTATTGCGGGCCATATAGTAATTATTGAATGATAATGTCCTTGAAGATTACATCTGTTTGCTTAAACTTAGTCGGCGGAGTAAAGAACTGCAAGTTTACAAGTTTCAGTAATTTGACTGAAGTATCAATGCCCGAAAAAGTAATGGTTAATTTAAGTGGTACATCCTTAAAAAGTGTGCTTGCATATTTTTCAGTGCCTATCTTAATATCAGAAGGTTTGTACGCGTTCCCTTGTAAATCAATTGCATTCCCAAATCTGACAGGCGTAAATTGTATCGTTTTATTTACATCCTTATTAACAATTAAAAATTCAAGAGTTACAGAGTTAGTGCCTTTGTTACTTTTACAACTCAACAGGCTGAATTCGACTTTGTCTGCTGTAACTACTTGTTTTTCCGATTCAAATATATTTAAAGACTCTCGAAGATAAAGATTTTGATTTAGAACAGAAGCCAAACTGTCTTTAGTGGATTTATTCTTATCTTTTAATAACACGATTACGCTGTTCAGCTTGTCAACTTGATTTCTTAATGTTACGGCATTTTCTGCTTGAGAAAATCCTTTAAATGTAGAAAAGATTAAAATTAGCGCAATTAGGTTCTTCATATATCATGTATAAACATTGTTATTTTTAAAGATACTTTGTATTAAATTTATTTACAAATTTTCATTGTTGATCATCTATATGATTAATGAGAACGTCCATGGTTAAATCGATCATAATCATATAAATAAGTATTTGTATGATCTTGGAAATATAGCTATCTTACATTATAAAGGATCAACTATGTTCCTGAAGAATACACTATAGGGCTATTCTTAACATTACCTTATTTAATGTCTATGATCAAAGAACTTATTTGTCTTAGTTTTTTTGTTGGTCTTTTAATTCTATTTAGGGCATGTAAAGATATTTCGCTGATTAAAAAAATGAGTTCTGGAGCCGCTATGTCTGGTAATAACAGGGCACCAGATGAAGTCGTTTATAGACAATCATATGCTCATCTTAAATCAATTATTAGCCAATGCAATCAGTTATATCAAATGTATGTTAGTAGTTTAAAACAATATAGATACCATTAATCTTACTAGAAAAAAGGTTAAACATAAATAGATGATAGAAAAACAAGATGAGTAAATTATTGAAATTCGTTAAAAGAGCTCAGAACAAAATTGGCAGGAAAGTCCTGGATGTTAAGATGTTTACAATTGTATTATCAAGAATATTAGATAGGAAGCCGGATTCAATTAAACCTGGTAAATCAATATGGTTAGATATAAATGATAATTATGAGCGATACACGTACATACTCACTAAATATTTTGAAATAGAAGGTTTCCAGGTATATATAAAAGCAAACCCTAAGTTCATACTCAGTTTAGGTGATCCTTATGCAAAATCAATTGTTCAGGAAAATCACACAATCTTTTCTTTTGTAAAGCCTGAACATGCTGTTGCTGTATTTTCTGATAAAAGCTCTGGTAGTAAAATAATTTCTAATGACTATTTCTCCACCATTTATAATAAATCAGACAATAATTCTTACCACATTCCATTAGGGATGCATCCAAACATGTATAAGGGGTTATGGAATGCAACCCAACCTATAGCTGACAGAATATTCTCTGTTTTCTTTGCAGGAGACTTTAACGAGGTATCTTATAAAAGACTTAAGAGACAAAGCAAGTTTAAAATGGCGGATCGTATTGCCCTCAAATACTTGCTTAAAACGTTACCCAATGCAATCTTTCCAAAAACTTACCAAGAGTTAAATAAATTGGAAAAACATCAGGTTCATATTGTGGATAGAACAAATTTTGATATTCCGCAGGAAGCTTTAAGATCTACAATCTCAAAGTACAATTTTTTTATTGCTTGCCCAGGAGTAGCGATGCCTTTATCACATAACATATTTGAAGCAATGTCTGTCGGAACGACACCTATCCTACATAAAGATTATGCAAACATGTTTAACCCAGCTTTAATAGATCTTGAAAACGCTTTGATTTATGAAGATGAAACCTTTTTAGATGTAATAAAGAAGGCGATTGAAATTCCAGAAGAGGAAGCAACAAATATGAATAGGAGCACTTTAGCCTATTATAATGAACACCTTACCCCTAAAGCAATTGTTCAGAAACTTACTGACAATAATATTAAGACTTATTTTTTAAACGCAGAACGTGCAAGTGTTGCTCGGTTACAATAATTAAACCACTTCAGAAAACTGCAAAAGGAGTTACTGATGAAAGGAAATAGGATCCGGATACTCCTGACTAAAATTAAATAACAACCAACAAACTATATAACCGCTGACTAACAAAAACATTAAAATGGAAAATCTAGAACCCATCATCATTGTCTGTGCAACCGATAATTTCTATGCCGTCTTATTGTCTGCTTTGATTAAGTCGATTGAAATAAACCATAAAACGCATGAAAAAATTCATCTTCACATCATTGACGATGGAATATCGACAAAAAACGTTGAATTGCTAACCAAAACTGTCAGCAATGAGGTTTTTACTTTTATTTGGCACAAATCAGCAAATGTAATACCCAGCGATATTGTACTTCCTAATGATAAGTCAGCGCTACCGATAACCACCTATTTAAGGCTGTTCGCTCCTTACATAGTTCCTAAAGACACTAAAAAAATGTTATACCTGGATGTTGACATGATTGTCTTAAACGACATTTCGTTGCTTTGGAATAATGAGTTAGGCGATTATCTGTTTGCTGCTGTACAAGATAAATGTAAAACTGTTGGAAGCTCCTGGGGAGGAATTAGAAACTATAAAGAACTAGGATTAGATCCAGCAACTAAGTACTTTAACGCAGGTTTAATGTTACTTAACCCTATAAAATGGCGAGAACAAAATGTATCCAGCAAAGTAATTAAAGCGATAAGTGATAATGTTAAATCGGCTACCTTCGCAGACCAGTATGGATTAAATCTTGTATTGTTAAATCAATGGCTTGAGTTAGATTTCCGTTGGAACGCATTCGCAGACTTAACCTATGAAGATCCTTATCTAATTCATTACCTTAATATTAAACCAATTTTTACTTCATACAAATCTCAGCCTGTTTATTTTGATCTATTTCACACGTATCTAAAATTAACGCCCTTTAAGGATTTTAAGGTGCTTAGTAAATACAGGCTGCTATTTAGAAAAGTGGTTAACAAAGTAAATAAACTTTCAAGTCATGTATTTGTAGGTAAGTCATAACATTAGTGGATTAGAGTTTGCAAAGGAACAATACCCCTGTATATATAAGTTACTAGACGTGATCCTAATGAAGATATTTAAAACAAACATTTATTTTATGTGTTTGTATTCGATCTAAATAAGGATACCTTAGCGCAAAATTAACTTTTACGCAATCCTTATGTTCCGATTCTTATTTCGAGGTGTTGAAAAATGCTCTTCTCTAGTTATACAAAAATTATATTTTTTATTGTCACTGTCATTCGCTGTGATCGTTTTATTAGGTCCATTAAATGGCCTTGCACAAACTGGTAACTCTGTAAAAGCAGCTATGTCGGGTATTGTAAACGATTCAGATGGTCAGCCATTAAAATATGCCACTGTCGCGATAAGTGGTGGCACTCGTGCGACCACAGATAATTCTGGGAAATTTATAATCAAGGAGGTCTCCGTTGGTGTACATCGCATCAGCGTTAGTCTGGTCGGTTATCAGACATTGGTAAAAGAGCTTACAGTACTTTCTGATACCTCTATTGAGGAAATATTTATACTACAGACCGGAGAATCACTTTCTGAGGTGGTAGTTACAGCAGGAAGAAAGCCAGAGAGCTTAAAAGACGTTCCTTCTTCGGTGACGATTCTAAGTGCAAAAGATGTTAGAGAACAATTAAATGTAAATCCATCAATTACCGCTATTCTTGGCAATACAGTTCCTGGTCTTGGAACTTCGAGCAATAAAGCTACTAATAGCGGTCAGACGCTTAGAGGGCGACAGGTGCTTGTTCTAATTGATGGTATCCCACAATCAACTCCGTTAATGAATGGAAGTCGCGACATCCGTACGCTGGATCCTTCAGCTATCGAAAGGGTGGAAGTAATTAAGGGTGCAACTTCGATCTATGGAAATGGTTCTACTGGTGGTATTATTAATTTCATCACTAAAAAGCCATCTTCAGATAAAGCGATTAGTGGAACAACCACTATGGGATTAAACGGTAACCTGGCCCATCCTTCCAACACAGCGGGATACCGGATTTCGCAAACCTTTTCAGGCACGGTAAATAAATTATCATATGTAGTTAACGGTACGTACAATTATACGGGCGTGCTTAAAGATGCAAAAGGCAATGTCAATGCTCAGCCGGACGGCCTTGGCGAAAACTCGCTTTACAATACTTTTGTTAAACTTGCCTACAAGCCAAATGATCACAGCGAAATCGTTGCGTCGTATAACTTGTTCAGAAGCGTGCAGAGTAGTGATTATATTAACGTAACTGGTAAATATGGTGTGACTCCTTCAGTAGGACAAAAGGGGGACGATCCTGGGGAAGCTGCAGGAACTCCTTACAATCACAATGCTTTGGTTTCTTATCACAACAGTGCTTTGCCATTGGAAAGTTCAATTGATGTATCAGCATATTACAACAGCTTTGTTTCAATGAACAGGTATGTTGCACAGGGAACAGCATGGTATGGACCGGGACAGACTAAAATTCAGTCCTTCAAAAAAGGGTTAAGGTTAACGCTGAATACTCCATGGAAAGCTGGCAGCATAGGAGATGGCGAGCTAACCTATGGACTCGACTTGTTGCAAGACCGTACCAACCAGGTGTTGACTGACGGACGTATTTACATTCCGGATATGAACATGTTAAACGTGGCACCGTACGCTCAAATGAAATTTGACATCCTGACTAACTTCATTTTAAAAGCAGGAATCCGGTATGAAAATGCCCGCGTTAAAGTGCAAGACTTTAATACAATTGCCAGGGGGCCAAACGGACAGGGCAGCATCCCGATAACAGGTGGGAAAATACCTTATAAGGCAACGACCTTTAATGCTGGTTTGAGGTATAATAAATATGACGTATTCAATCCATTCATCAGCTTCTCGCAAGGCTTTGCCATTAATGAACTGGGGCGTATATTAAGAACCGCAACGAGCAGTACCCTCGAAAGCATCAATACAGATCCTATTATCACTAACAATTATGAAGCTGGTTTTAGTAGCAGAATTGGCATCTTAAACCTGACTGCTGCCTATTTCATCAGTACTTCTAAACTGGGTGCTAATCTTGTAGATGTGGGTGGTTTCTTAGTACCTCAACGTGAGCCGGAAAAAATAAAAGGGTACGAAATTACAGCAGACGTAAATCTAAATCCGCAGTGGTCATTTGGAGCCAGCTATTCCTATGTGGAAGGTAAAGCTGAACAGGCAACAGGTACTAAAGTATATATGAATGGGTTAAGAATTGCCCCTCCTAAAGCAACCGGTTATCTTGGATACAGACCCTTGACTGCGCTCGATCTGAAACTATTTTGGGTATACACCGGCAGCCGCGATCGCTTCGACGTGCGCGCAAATGGATTATATGCGAACAGCGAAGGCGAAGTAAAAGAAGTGAGTCTTTTCAACTTATCAGCAGGATATCGATTCGATAGAAGCTGGTCTGCAGGTCTTGGTGTAGAAAATTTGCTTAACAATTCTTATTTTCCGGTGGTGAGTCAGTATCGTGCCATTGACGCAGAATATGTTCGTGGCAATGGAACGACCATGAGTTTGAACGTGTCCTATAACTTTTAGCAATGATTCGTAAAGCTTTTTTTTGGTTGCACAAATGGCTGGGACTGTTTACGGGTCTGGTGGTTCTTGTTGTGAGTTTAACGGGATGCATTAATGTGTTTGCTGATGAACTTAAAGAATATTTTTATCATGACCGGTATTATGTGAAAAGCCAGGCGGCTAGCTTTTTACCTTTTACGGAACTTCGTGCGCGTGCGCAAAACACTGTAGGTCCGGAAATAAAGATCTCCCGTGTGGAAATTTATCCTGGGACTGGAAGGACCTGGATTTTTCGCGCTTCTAAAACGACTAAAGGCCGTGTCGGTTACTGGAATTACTACAAATATTATTACCGTATTTATGTCGATCCTTATAAAGGAAAGGTAGTTTATATAGAGGATACCAAAAATGAGTTTTTTCAATTGGTGCTCAACTTGCACATGAACCTTTTGCTCGGTGAGCCGGTAGGCACTTTGATAACAGGCATTTCTGCCCTTTGCTTTTTTATCTTGCTGTTAACGGGTCTCGTTTTGTGGTTTCCACGTAAATGGACATTGAAAGGATTCAGAAAAGGGCTGCTATTTAAAAAAGGCGTCGCATGGAAACGGCTCAATTATGACCTCCATAATATTTCAGGATTTTATATATTAATTCCTGCGCTGCTAATTTGTCTAACTGGGTTAGTGTTTGCGTTCAGCTGGGCTGATCAGTCTGTTCAGTTTGTTGCTAACGGAGCGAAGAGTGTCAAAAAAAGGGCAATTCCGCTTTCTACAGCAAATGATACTTATCTACCAATGATTACGGACAGTGTTGTCGAAACGCTACTTCTCAGACATGCCGGGGCTGATGTATTTTCAATTCGCTTTAGGGAGAAAAATACAGACCCGCTGGATGTCCAGGTGCGATTGGCTAAAAACCGAACCCATCTTTTTGAGTGGTACTACTTTGACCGAAATACAGGAAAGTTATTAATGCATTATAATGACCGCAGCGTGGCCGGAGGGGAGCAGTTTAAAAGTATGAATTATGACCTGCACACCGGATCATTTTCCGGTACGTTTACTAAGATCCTGGCTTTTATAATTTCACTTATTTGTGCGGCAATGCCTGTTACCGGATTTCTGATGTGGTATAATAAACCGGCACCAAAGAAGAAGAACATCGGGCGGAGTCTGAAAGCCGCTAAATAAACTACCGAAACTGAGGAACAATAAATGTTGCAAATTCTTCCAATATTTCTTCTGCCGGGCGTCTGGTTGGTTTAAGGTTTAAAGCTGTATGTGATAATCCTGCTGCTTGTTGTG
>Ga0247813_10001701_pt1 | contig 16185 bp, 8 predicted proteins | sample UWRJL169409C1_FD_180719 | JGI IMG/M metagenome (GOLD analysis project Ga0247813, IMG submission 180719) | Plant litter microbial communities from Arlington Agricultural Research Station in Wisconsin, United States - UWRJ-L169-409C-1 | ecosystem: Environmental > Terrestrial > Plant litter >... | reverse complement strand
TTGAAGATTTTAAAAGTGAAGATCCCCGCAGAGCACATTCTGCTCTTAGGAATATATTTGCAGGAACTCTGCTTATCTTTAAAGAAAAGCTTCGAAGAATGTCCCCTGAGAAAAGCGATGAAGTATTATTGAAACAGACTATCTCACCTAAATTTTCTACCAATGGCGATCTGACCTTTCTGGGAAAAGGTAATAAGACGGTCGATGTTCAGCAGATCAAAGACCGCTTCAATAGCCTACAAATAAATGTCGACTGGAAAATTCTTGAAGAGATCAACAAGCTACGAAACAATATCGAACATTATTACGCTGAAGAATCACCCGCTGTGATTAATGAGATAGTATCAAAATCTTTCAGAATCATAAGGGATTTTTGTGTGGTTTACCTAAATGAAGAACCCGTTATCCTTTTTGGGCAGGTCTCATGGGACATATTTTTGGAGGCCGATGAAATTTATGAAAAAGAAAAGGAAGAGAGTATTCAATCTCTTTTGCAAATTGAATGGTCTTTCCCAACGCTTTTCAACGCTGCTGAAAACCTTCGGTGTTTTTCATGCGGTTCTGATTTGGTGCATGCTTTCAATGCTGTCAAATATATACCGCAGGAACCCTTACCGCTGCGTTGCAAAAAATGTAATACGGAATTTGATTTTTCGGATGTTATAGAAGAATGCATTGAAGAAGAACTCTCAGCGGAAGCTCATATAGCTGCAATGGATGGTGGTGATGGTCCTTATACTGAGTGCCCCGAATGCGGAAAAGGTGCATTTGTATTTTCAGAAGAAGCCTGTTTAGCCTGCGGGCATGAGCAGGGCAGTAAGTCTTGTTTGGTGTGCGGTACAGGTTTGGATATTTACGAAGCATATGAGGGGGAAATCTGTTCTTATCACAGATACCAGATGGACAAAGCAGAGAACAGCTAGAAAACACTTAAAAACCAATCAATTCCTCATTTTCAACAACCAAAATAAAATACAATTGAACAAACATTTCAACACTCCATGTGAATGATTGCTATATAAATACTATAATAACATTTAGCAATCAGAGATTTGTAGCAAAATCATGACACATGGTATTTTTGAAAAATAGAAATCCAGCAAATCTAGGTCTAACGAATCTAGGTTCAAAACTGTATTATAAAAATCTTTCTAAAAATTTCGATAGTATCAATGTCAACAAAAGTAGTTTGCAAAATAAAATATTGTGAGTTAATGTGGATAAGATAATACTTTAAATCAGTTTTAATTTAATATTGAAGTCAGTATCTTAATTTTGTATCTTTAATATAATAATTAATAATTAGTTCACCGAAAATTAGCGATGGTTAAAATACAAGTAAAAAAAATGCTTAGTCCTTTCTTTTATCTTATGCTAAATTTATATCATATATTAAAGATAAAATAGCCTTATGGAGTTTAAAATTAATTTTCTTTTTATATGAGTAAATACTATCTACTTTAATATATAAATAATAAGCTTCATGCTAATTATATGAGAAAAAAAAATTCTCTTAATATCTTAAATTTAAATAGTAGCGTAATCCTAATTTGAAATGTTAGTTAATATTTAAAAAATCTAGGCAATTAATCAAGTAAATAAGTATATTCGCTCTACTTTTTAAGATTGAATATAATACGCTCATCAAAAATTTTATGTCAATTTTATTTATATAGAATTATTATTTAAATCATAACATCAAAAAATATCAAACCTATGAACCAAGACTTAATGATTAGATTATTTCGTTCTATTGATGGAGAACCTTCGGATGATTTAGTTAAGGTAGCCGAGGTCATAATTGATGATGAACGAAAAAAGGGACATGTTCGGCTAGCCGACCGCTTAAAAAATATTTTAGATAAAAATATTATATCTCACCAGTCCTTTACAGGTGAGCTTACAAATATTCTAGGCAGCTCTATTACTATTCCAACCGACAAAAGAAATAAAATCCCACTTGCCAAAGAAGTTCCAAGGGAACTATTACGATATGAAATGATACTTTCCAAGGAAGTAGAAGAAAAAATTGGTCGTATTGAAAATGAGTATGTTGCCAGAGAAAGATTAGCACATTATGGGTTGAAACCCAGAAAACGTATTCTCTTACATGGAGCACCAGGGTGCGGAAAAAGTATGAGCGCTGAAAGAATTGCTTGGAACATTGGTCTTCCTTTTTTAAAAGTTAAATTTGAGGCTGTAATTTCCTCCTACTTAGGTGAATCTGCTGCTAATCTTAAAACACTTTTTGAAGCTGTGCAAACTTATCCATGCGTTCTATTACTTGATGAATTTGATTTTATTGCAAAATCAAGAGATAATAAACAAGACGTCGGAGAAATGCACAGAATAGTAAATATTTTACTTAATGTACTTGAAGATTATGATGGCCCTGGGATTATAATGGCAACAACGAATTTAGAAGGTTCGATCGACAAAGCATTATTTCGCAGATTTGATGATATAATAGAAATGCCTAAACCTGGGCATGAAGAAATACAAGATATACTAAAATCAACACTAGGTTCTATAAAAATTGCCAAAGATGTCAAGTGGAGTGAGATTGCAAAAAAAATGATTGGTTTCTCCGCTGCCCTCATTGTTAAAATAGCTAACGATGCTGCAAAACTATCGATAATTAAAGGGAATGATAACGTTAATTTATATTTTCTAGAAGAGGCACTGAAAGAAAACCAATTATATATTAAATCATAAATGGCTGTATTTCCTCATCTCTCATTAATTCAAACAATTACCGGCACACACAAACCCGCTAGTAATGGTCGAAAAAAACCTATAGATCCGATTACTGCCGCCAATATTGCAAACAGAGAACAATACGGAAAATCATTAATTGAAGCTACATCCACTCTGAAAAATCAGCGAGAGAGAGTTATTGCTGAAAGACGGGAGGCAGGTCTGCCTGATATTCCAGAAGAAACCGCAATTCCTATATTCCTTAAAGTAGACACCAATCTATTCAATATTGAATCTTTGAAAGGAATGGGTGTTGATATTATCGCCGAAGAATTAAATGGCTACATTATTGGAGCCAGTACAGATGGTTTTGCATCTCTGCAAGCAAAAATCGAAAAATTTATAAACGAAGAGGGAAAATATAAAAACCAGGCAGCGCAACTTTGGGAAATAAATATTGGAAATTCGTGGAAAACCGAACAAATTTTATGTGAAAGTTTGCTTCGTAAATGGCCTACTATTTTAGATACTGATATATTTACAGTAGATATATCTGTTGCGTGCTATATAGCGATCCCTCCTCAACCACAAAAAAATGATGGTGAAACAGATGAGCAATTTGAAGCAAGAATTGAACGCTGGAATACCAAGGTAAGGGAAATAAATCTTAGTCAGGCAGATTTAGCAGATTCAAGAGAAGAATCAATACACAGTTTTCTTAATAGCTACAATGCCGAGATAAATCCAGAAAGTGTTCAATTTGATGATAGCTTCTGCTTCCGAGTTAAATTATCAGGTGCCGCTTTAAGAGATTTCGTTTTGAATTATCCCTATGTTTTTGAAGTTGCTGAATATTCAGAAAATGAACAGCCAATAAGCATAAACGGTCAGACTGTGGATAATGATCTAGAAATTATTGCCCCAAGAGAAAATGCTCCTCATGTATGTATTATCGATAGTGGTATACAAGAAAACCACCGTTTATTATCAGAATCTATCATATCAAGTGAATCTGTAAATTATGATACTTTTGACAATACTACCTCGGATCTCTATGGAAATGGTGGACATGGAACAAGGGTAGCTGGTGCCGTCTTGTTTGGGGAAAACATTCCATCAGGCGGAGTTTTTCAGCCTCATTGCTTTCTTTTAAACGCTCGAGTTTTAAATAGATTTAACCAAATGTCTTCAAGCTTGTATCCGCCTGCATTGATTAAAGATATCGTTAATAATTTTCAAACTGCGAAAATATTTAATATGTCAATAAATATGACAATTCCCTGTAGAATTGTTCATATGTCTCCTTGGGCCGCAATGATTGATCTTTTATCTCATCAAAAAGAAATATTATTTATAGTTTCAACTGGAAATTTAAAAGATTCAACATTGCAGATTACTAATCCTGGTATTACGGAGCATTTGGACGCGGGTAGAAATTATCCAGATTATTTGTATGAAGCAAGTTGTCGGATTTCTGACCCTGCACAAAGCAAATTTGCGATAACTGTTGGTTCCGTTTGTCTGAGTGATTTTGAGGATTTGGATCGTATTTCATTTGGAAAACGAGATCAAATATCTTCGTTTTCAAGAACTGGTCTTGGCCTTTGGGGTGGTATAAAACCTGAAGTTGTTGAATATGCTGGCGATTGGGTACGAGAAAAATTAGGTGTAAACTTAACGTATGAAAGTTCAATAAATCCTTTACTTGTAAGAGTTGGAGGTACTGGAGTAGATCGAAATGCAATAGGAACCTCTTTCGCTGCACCTAAAGTAACACATATTGCTTCTCGAATTCAGGCAGAACTTCCTGGACAGAATGCATTACTATATAAAGCTCTTGTTATACAGTCCGCAAGACTTCCCGAACAGGTTTTTAGAAACCCTACTCTTCAATCCATTAGAACATTTGGATATGGAATTCCTAATTTGACTCGGGCAATAGATAATTCACAAAGAAGGGTCACTTTAACTACCGTTTCAAGTGTAAAACCTGGGAATGCTAACCTCTATACTATCAACATTCCACCAGAACTTCGAAGACAAGGTGAGGATTTTGATATGCTAATTGAAGTTACTTTATGTTTTACGGCCCTCCCACGAAGGACAAGACGTAGAACGCAATCCTATCTTTCCTCTTGGTTAAGTTGGGAATCTTCCAAACTTGGGGAGTCATTCGAAACATTTAAGACAAGAGTATTAAAATATATCGATAATCCAGATGCAGAGATGACTCAGGACATTGATACAATTTCTTGGTCTATATGGTCAAATCCATTATGGGGAACTATTAAAGGGTTAAAAAGGCAAGACAGTGCAACACAAAAAGATTGGGTTATTTTAAAATCAAATAGCTTAACAGAGCAATTATCTTTTTCTATAATAGGACACAAAGGATGGGAAAAAGATCTTAATATTGAAATACCCTTTTCATTCACAGTAAGTATCGAAGCCTTGGAAGGAGAACTTGAAGTTTACGAAAACATTCGAGTTAGTAATCAAATTACAATTGAACAAGAAATTACTGTTTTGTAATTTCTTTACTGTAAAAAGCTATTAAAGTCTAATAGTGCATGAAAAGTTAAAATTCAAATTAAAAGCTGTTGATTACAACCCCAGAAATTAGTTTGCAGTATCAATTGATATGAAATTCATGTGTATGTAAGGTAAATAAAAGTTACAAATTGATTGATAATTTTTTGTGGTAGAATCTTGGCACAGTAGCATTTAAAAAAGTAAATCCTCAACAATACAAACACTTAAAAAGCTTAGGTTCGAATTTATTAAAGAATGATATTTGGGACTAATGAAATGTTCAAATAAACAAACTTGATTCTGGGTGCAGAATCGGTGCATTTAGATTTAAGACGAACGTAAAACACTGTATAAAAACTATTTGAAGGCTTAAGTTCGAAACATTACTATACAAGAAAACATTAACTAGTATAAGAAATCATCTACTTACTATTAAAATAGCATTTTAATTTAGTTTCTGTCATGTCTACATCCGTTGAATAAACCGAACTAAAAAAATCCTTCATCTCATCGTTTAATTGTTGAATGTTTACGCCAGGTTGTGCCACTGCAAATTCAAAACTTACCTCGCTGTAGCGCAGTGCTCTTGTAGTGTTTTCAATATCTACCTTGCTTCCATTATAGAATCTTCTTCCTTGTAAAACACCTGTATTATCACGTCTTTCCATATGCTTTAATAATTCTTCAGGTTTCCATTTATATCTTAAGGACACAATAGCCTGTCCGCAGACCTCATAAAGATCTGAAAGTCTGGCACCGGCAATATCTTTTGAATTTGCTTCTTTTTACATGCATTATACGTATAATCAGACTGCTGTCTCTTTTGACAAACACAACATTTATGACGCTGATTTCCGTTAGATTGAAATCCATTTTTTATGCATTTACCATTACAAAAATTACATTTTATTTTCATGACCTAATTTGAAACAATAAGGTAAGACAAAAGCATTTTCAGGCTTTTAAAAAGTCAAAAAATAGAAGAGACGACCAACTGGTCGTCTCTTTTTATACGCAATAATTAATATTTTAAACTCTTTTTCAGTTAGTTACGCTGTTATTTTGTAAAAACACCTAATCTGTAACATTACAAAATTTGCGGAAGAGCGGACCTTGAACTTAATTAACAAATGCTTCCTACCTGCTTCACTCCGAACTAGCATGAGCATGCGCATCCTGTCGCTGATCTACGATTCGCCCAATAAGCCATATAAATACCTCTACTTGTCCGTTTAGTACACAGGTACCTTTACAAATGCTATGAAGCAATCCTTGTACATCAGATGACTGCAAAGCGGAAACCGCAGCCCTCTCAGTAAGAAGCAACGAACAGGAAGGTAAATCGAAAATCTTGTGAGCTTTCAAAGTCACGTCTCCGTCCTTAAACAGAATTGTAATTGGCTCAGACTGTTCAGAAGCACTAACAGATATAGTGAGGTTTGGTGTTGGAGCTGAAACTTCAGCTATCGATTCTTTCAAGTATGAAGAGAATTCATTGGCCCAGACCTCGACCTCAGAGTGCGTTATGTTTGAGTCCCTTGTTTCATCAAGTGTTACCTTGAGTTGTTCATCTACTTCACGTTCTGCTTCTATGAGAGCTTCCAACGTCTTGTCCACGTCCTCTTTTGTATGAGCGGCTGAGCAAATGAGCCTTAAGCGGCCTCTTCCGCTTTCCACAATTGGATAGGTCACTGCCGATGTTTGAACGCCACGCTTAAATAAGCCCTGTACTATAGCGAAAAGTTTATCCTTATCGTTAAAATGAGGAGTGACGATAGGCCCGTCTCCAGTCCCTAAATCATACCCTGCATCTTCGAATCGCTGACGCATGTAACGAGTCGTATCCCACAGTCGCTCACGCAATGCGTCATCGGAACGGAGGCGTCTTAATGCAGTGAGTGCTGCTGCCATATCTGCTGGGCTAATGGAAGCCTGAAAGATGTAGGCTCTGGAAGACGACTTCAAAAGGTCAATGTGCTCCTGGCTAGCCGCAACAACTCCGCCAATACTACCTAAGGCTTTGCTAAGTGTTGTCATGATGAAATCCACCTCTTCAGTAACGCCTTGAGCGGCACAGATGCCAGCCCCACCTTCACCGTAAAAGCCAAAAGAATGCGCTTCGTCCACTAGAACGAGTGCATTATATTTTTTTGCCGTGTGCACAATTTCTGCAACCGGTGCAGCGCCTTCGCCCATGCTATACACGCCTTCTAGAACCACTAGAATAGTACGATAGGGTGACACTTCCGACTCAAGGACAGCCATCAGGTCAGATGCATTGTTGTGTTGGAACGTTCTAATAGTTGCACCGCATAGACGAGCGCCATCAACAATTGACGCGTGACAGAGCTGATCGATAACGACAACATCGTTTTTCCCTAGAAGCCCTGCAATCGCTCCGACATTGGCTGTGTAACCTGTCGGAAACAGACAAGCGCTAGGCTTTCCTACTAAATCAGCAAACTCTGTTTCGAACTCCAGATGTTGATTGGTCATACCTGATGCTGCGGCAGAGGTACCCATTCCGGTCCCAAAACGCGATAAGGCGATAGACGCTTCCTCAATGACATTCTGGTCACGGTTCAAGCCAAGATACAGGTTGGTCGTCCATATAATTGCTTCTTGTTCTTCATCATTGTAGGCATCGCCAACGATGCCCCTGGTGGCACTTCCCGTTCGCAATACCTTACTATAGGGGTTTCTGCGATTGTCATTCACCATGCGCAAGACTTCTTGAACCAGCTTGCTCTTATCAGTGACGTTCCATGAGGGCGCTTTCGCAGCCTGAAATGTCGGATGGCTGGACTGAATATGTGTTTGGAAGCTAGCAAGGGTATCGGTAGCCACAGTAGGTAGCTTATCTGCTGAGCGGTTATCGGAGCCACTTCCCATCATATTGATAATATAACTGACCAGAGCATTTGGGGTAGGGTGTTCAAAGATCGCATGAGCTGGTAACTTTTGACCCAATAATTTGGTGAGTCGACTACTGAACTCCAATGTACTTAGGGAGTCGAGGCCAACGCCATCGAATGAACGGTCTGGCAATACGTGAGCTGAATCACCTAAGTTAAGGAGAGAAGCTACCTCGCTCTGAATGATCGACAGGATCGCTGCTTGTTTTTCGTTTTTTGAACCTACCAAACGTTGTATGAAACTGCTGGTGCTATTGATTGGATCAGCACCTAGGCTTAATGTAACTGCAGCTTTTTCAAAACACACCTCCTCTTCCATGCTCAGGAGTTTCTTACGATCGAGTTTGTCATTGGGTAAAAGAGGCAGTGCCTTTAGGTGTTTCACAACTTGAGGAACCATATACTTTGGTAGTCGTTCTGATAAATAGGATTTGACTCTCGCCTCTGTTACCGTTTTATCCCGAGTGACAACATAAACTGCAAGTATTTTCTGACCAGTTCCTCCTTCAACAGCTGCAGCTGCCACAGCGTCCACCCCTTGCATCGATTCAAGTGTCGACTCAATTTCTTCAAGTTCAATCCGAAAGCCCCTGACCTTTACTTGTTGGTCGACTCGGCTAAGAAATTCGATCTCTCCATTTTCTGTCCAACTGCACAAATCGCCTGTTTTGTACAATCGATTATCTGGAATCAAATCACTCGGTTCCATCTCGATAAAACGCTCCTTGGTCAGCACTTCGTCGTACAAGTACCCACGCGCAAGCTTACTTCCTGCAAGATACAATTCCCCAGCTACATCAGCAGCAACGGGTTGCATAGCATCATCCAAAATATACGAACGCGAGTTTGGCACCGACTTGCCTATCGTAACAACCTTGGTACCAGGAGGGACTTCTGCAATGGTTGAAAAAACGGTATCTTCGGTAGGACCATATGCGTTTAATACACGGAGGCCCGGCTCTTGTTCATAAACTTGTTCAACCAGTGAGCGTTTGAGCGCTTCGCCTCCAAAAACCAGACATAGTATCCCCTTAGGCAATCTTTCTGTAGAGAGCAATGCTTGCATTAACGATGGAACCATTACGCATGTTCTCACCTGATCTAATGCAGGAAGTTTGGTCAGCTCAAGGGCGTTTTTCGCTAGTATTATTGTGCCACCCAACGACAAAGTGCCCATAATTTCCATCACCGAAGTATCGAAACACACGGAGGCACCAGCAAAAACCCCTTCCAGCTCTTCATCACTGAATAGAGTGCGCATTGACTGACTCAAGCACACAATACTTCTGTGCTCGACAGCAACCCCTTTTGGTCGTCCTGTTGAACCCGAGGTATAGATGACATATGCCAAATCGTTCGCAGATGGTCGTACCGAGCTATCTGTATGATCACCCAATGTATTGATCCACACTAGTTCATGCACTTCACTGCATAGGTTGGCAGAGCTATCATTATCCACGATAGCTGCCACAGCACGAGAATGCTCTAACATATATCGGACCCGATCTTGTGGATATGCGGGATCCAACGGTACATATGCACATCCTGCCTGCATCACACCAATTAGAGCAGCAACCAGTTCCCAAGAGCGGTTCATACAAACCCCGACCAACGAGCCTGGTTCTACCGCACGGCTCTTGAGCTCTCCAGAAACCTCACTAGCCCGTTTCATCAGACCTTTATAGTCAATTTTGGTCTCGCCATCGATAATTGCTATCCGTTCTGGATATTGTAGTTTTTGCTTCGCAATCAGTCCACAAATTGTTGTTTCTAAATCATCATCGGTTTTTTGAGCCAGCTCTTTCTCCATTAATTTTTGCAAATCCTGCGCAGCCATCCCAATTATCTCTTCCGCATGCTTTACTCCCGCTGCGTTCAACATGCTCTGTCTATTGCTAGCAATTTCGCCCGTGCTCGAGCCTGAATTAAAACGCTCTAATTTATCAGAATTGGTTAACAACTCGCTAAATAACTTACTTAATTTATCCATTTTCCCTTCTTTTTTTATAATTGACCATTTTTGTTTTAATTATTGCTAACGTTCTGGCACTACAGCGGTTTTGGGGTTAAATTAAGCCCATTCTTCGGATTTGCCAAATATTCAAAATACAAACCAACTTTCATTAAGCCAATTGTCCAAATCCGTTGTAGCGTGTGTTGAACTAAACCTGCGGTAGCACATTATTTGATTTTGTACCTTACGAATATAATTAAAATCTGTAAGATATGACTGCAAAAAAAAGAATGTTGAAGAATTAAGAGAAAACAAAATTCTTAACCAAGTCAAACGAGAAGTTCCGGGTTTTGAGGAACTCATAATTCGTTTTGAACGTACGATTTCGGTTTTAGGCAGGAGCCAGAATACTTTTAATAATTACTCGCGCCATGTGGCTTCCATTTCCCTCTATTTTGGAAAAATTCCCACAGAACTTGATCCTGAACAAGTACATGATTACTTGCATTACCTTCAAAAAAAGTCCAAGTTCTATATTGTTAGATATTTTTTTTATTTTAATGTTGTTACTTCCAGCCTACCTAGAACAAATGCTTTATCAATAAATTTCATTTTTGCATTTGGATATTTCTCATATAAGTCAATTAAAATTTTCTTTGTATCATTATTTAGACTTTTCTGGAACGGGTTTTTAAAACTGAAGGAAGTAACTTATAAACGACATTTATACTATCGCTATATATAAAAAATGCTACCAATTAATGCATCCTAAGCATTTTGTTCACTTGGTTTATATTCTCCATTTGTGAGTTTTAGAGAACTAAATTTGTTAATAACATCTGTGAATTCTTGAGTCTTGACATGGACTACTAAATTATGCTATAAAATTTCTCAAAGTTAGAAGCCATTTTAATCATTCTTTTCCTTAATTATTATTTTTTCAAATACTTCATTTATTGCATTTTCCATAATTTTGGCTGTATCGGTACCACTCTGATTGGTAATAATAAATGCACCCATATCATATTTTGGAATTATATAAATATAACATTGAGAACGTGGCACTCCTCCATGATGAACATAAAAGGTTCCCTTATTTTTATCATCTGTAGCAATATTCCAAAAATAACCGATGCTAAACTTATTGTCAAATTTGACAATTGATTTCCTTGACTCAGAAACAATTTTATTATTTTTCAATTGAAATTTAATATATTTAACCATATCAGGTATCGTCGATTTCATATTACCGGATGCTCCCCATGGTAATTGAGGCATTGGAGAGGTGATGATATTATTATCACTGTGATAACCTACTGCGAGCTTTCTGGCTTCCTTATCGGAAAGCGTTATTTTTGTGCTTTGCATAGCAATGCTCTTACGTACGTAATCTGTTAAGAGTTTTTCATATTTTGTTTTATATACTTTTTCTAAAATAAGAGCCATAAGTTGGCTTCCTGCACTTGAATAAGAATACTTGAAACCTGGTTCCATGTCAATCTTGACTTTATGAAGATCGTTTAAAAAATCTTTTTCTCCATAATTTTTATAAAGTGCATTGATTTTGGCAGGAGTGTCATGGCTGGTAAAATTCTGCAAAATTGTATTTGCTTCAAATGGGAGCATATTTGGAAGTCCACTTGTGTGTGAAAGCAGGTGTTTTACAAGAATGGGGTGATATCCATATTTTAGATTTGGATAATCTTCCGGTAAATATTTTTGAATTTCATCGTCAATATTCAATTTTTTATCGCAGACAGCTTTTGCAGCAAGTGTTCCTGCAAAAGTTTTACTTAACGAACCAATTTCACAAATTGTTTCATTGTTTGGGCAATTATTTTTTCCTTGTTCTAATTCTCCATAATGACCAATGAATTCTTTTCCTTGATAAACTATTGCAATTGAAGTGGAGTGAATTAAAGGTTTTTTAATCATTTTACTTGCTGCACTATCTATAAAAGTTTTAATATCGATGTTTTCTGCTTGTGAGGATTGAGCTAAGCAAAAGATAGATGATAGTAAGAAAATAAGAAGGAATCTATTTTTCATAGTTTTAATTGGTTCTATTTTTTCTAAAATTGATTTGATGATAAAATACTCCAAGTACTATAAAACAATAAAATTAATTAAATTAACTTCATTTCTTATGTTGGGAAAATAGTAATCTTAAAACAACTCTCCAGCAAAGTTAATAATCTAAACCACTTTTACCAACAAGTGGAATATAGTTCGTGCACAAATTATACATTGTATTGTTAAGAATATGGATTATTATAAAGTAAAAAAAAACAGAAAAACTATTAGTGTCAAACAGTCTTTGGTTGTAATGATCCAAATCGATTGTGGAATAAAATAGGATGAAAGAAAAAACTGTCATATGTAATCAATATAGACTCGCGATTACTGAATTATATTCAGCAGATTATTGACAACTGGATTAGGAAAGCTACAGGACAAAACAACGGCAAACAAAAATAAACAAGCGAGTTAAAAAACTAAAAATTAGATTTTAACTCGCTTATTTATTTTTTAGTTATGCAATTTTAGATAGGTAATAATTATAATTCATGAATCATCACTATTTTAGGCCCAACAATCATTGCATCTATTTTATCTTTGAAGGCTAAATGACATTTGTATTTTTCATCTAAAAAAATTTCTTTAAGAAAAAAAAAATCATCATTTATTTTTGCACGTTGATTTGTTACTTCAAAAGATTTTAAAGGAATAGAAAGTCCTTGGCCATTTGCTTTAATAACAGCTTCTTTTTGTGTCCAATAATCAAAAAAAGCTTTTTTTTCATCCTCTATGAGCATGATATTTTCCCATTCTTTTTTTGTCATTTGTGACTCAAAATCCTGAATGTTTATTTTGTCAATTATTTCAACATCTATTCCAACATCATTCATGTCTGATAGCACGCAAACTACTATTTCACCTGAGTGTGATATATTAAATTTAGTATTGATATCGTTTAGGAATGGTTTGTTATAAGATGTGTAGTTAAGATTTTTTTTTTCGTGCTTTTTACCCATTCTTTGTAAACCATGGTTTAAAAGTAATCTGCCTAATAAGGATAATTGACCATCTTGCCATTTTCTATAGGCCAGTATTTTTTTCTTAAAATCATCCGGGAATTCATTTAGGTATTTTTGTATAAGATAATTATGGTTTTCTTCAGAAATGTATGAGTATAAAATTTGAGTCATTTGTATCAGTATTTTAACTTTAACATTAATTAGTAATCTCAAAAACTATTGCCTCAACAGCACCTGTTGCAGAGTTTATAACACCTACATCGGTTTTTACTTCTGACATTCTTACCCAAACACCTCCATAGCAGTCACCAAAACCAAATGCACCCCAAATAAGTTTATGCGGAGTCCATTCGTTTTGACCATTAGGTGCTAAGAATCCTAATGAATCACTAAATTCCTGTGCAATAAAAGCGCCACTTTTTAACGCTGTTTCCAATGCTTCATTCCACTCACTTTCACTCAAAAATTTACCTATAAAAACATCTTTCCCTTGATAACCTCTCGATGCTTTTATTACAAATTGCTCTTTATTGTTTTTGAGTAATTCGGGAAGATCATTTTCCTTGTTTTGGAAAATTGTCTTTTTATTTTCGACAAACGAAGTCCAGGGAATACTTTTAAGAATTAATGCATTTTCTTCAGGTAAAAATTTTCCTTGCTGCGCCAATTCCAATAATAAAGACAAGTTACGCTTATCTCCCATCATATTGAGCCCAATATGATCCGGCAAATAGACCTTGTCCATCATAAAAGCTCTGAATACCGCAGGAGTAACATTGCCCCCCATACTTAAAACTATTACCCCATGGATTATTTTATCTCCCAGGTATAAATTCCCATCAATTAATTCCATCAAATCCATGTTACCAGTACAAGCCTCGCCTTTTAAACCATGTTTATCGAGTTCAGCTTTGAAAAAATCGTCAAAAAAATCCAGGCTTTGCTTACTTTCAAATTGATCTTCCATGCCACTCATGTCAACAAACAAATTAAGGGTCGTATTTTGGCTGCCAACACACTTAATAATTTGCTCTACAAGGAATTTCATATAAAGCTGTAAGGTATTCTTTGTCCTGTAATTATGTTTTTTATCGTTGTCTGTTAATTCCGGGTGATTTTTTCTTATGATAGTTTCAAAATTTTGTATTTGCCATCCGCCAAGTGAAGACCCAATATTGGCTTCTAAAATTTTAAATCCGTCTTCTGTATAAGTAAGGTCTAACCTGCATCCAATTTCAAGATTTTTCGCATGGCACATCATGGCGAATTCAGCCAGCATTTCATTTCCTTCATAATAAAAATCAGCTATTTTCTTAATATCATCTTCAAAATACAGTGATGGTATTTTTTGCATTAATCTGGGTATTTTTAATGACATCTCTCTCAGTTCTTCGGTCATTTCTTTATTAATGAGTACCGGCCATGCATTTACGGGATATTTATAGCTTTTAAAAGTATCCGGAACTGAATCATCATTAGTGTTTATCCTTGATGGGAAGCTGTTATCTGTTCTGAATTCCTGAAATTTGTCCGAAAGAATTGTGTATTCTTCTGTTAAGTGTGCAATCATAAAAACTGTTTTACTATGTTTATTTTATTTTTTATTTGATTGAAATTAGATCGTTTAATCGCGTTATTAACATTATAGTATTCCCCAATAAACCAGGTAAACCGCTAAAAGAAAGTTGGAGAAAATCACTGAAAAAATGATGCTTCTTTCGTTAGTTTTTCCAATAGTGATGATGTAACACAAAAAACTTAAAACCAGGCATACCGAAAAAATAGAGGCCAATAAAAACACGTAGTTGAAATCTTCAGGCAGGCCAAACGCCAAAATGTAAAAATTTTGTTGAGAAACAGCTAATATTGCCATAAGTAAGCTTACAAAAAGCACCAATCCTACAATTGAAGTAATAATTACAAAAATCCTTATTATTTTATCCTGTGCAGCCGTGTATCTGCTTATTACTAGTTTTATGAAGTACATAAAAACAAAGACCAGCATAATTGCTAAAGCAATTGCCAATGGAAATAAAAAAACAGGATCCAGATTATTGAGGCTTTTTCCAATACTGGCGATCCCTTTATTAATGATTATGCCTGTGACAAGCTTGATTTTTTTTGCTTCATTAAAAGCCTTAACATCCAATTTTTGATTTGGGTTATTAATGAATTTTTCTACTACTGCGTATCCGATTTTTGTAAAACTGGGCACGTGTCCGTATGTGTTGGCATCAATATTATTGGCGTTGAGTTTTTCTGCAAGTTTTTTTCCGTTGTTTTGAGGCGTAATGGGATCAAATTCACCTGAAAAAACCAAAGTTTTATATTTGGCAGAAGAAAGATTTGAAAGATCATAATGTACTTTTGAAGCCGAAGCACGATCAGCATTCCAGGCATCACATACTTTAAAATCAGATTTGTAAAATGAAATTCCTCCATTTAACCCTTTAAACTGAGAGGCATTTTGCTGGTATTTCGAAAAATCATTGTTGGGAAGAGCCTCGTTGCAACTCACACAATAATAGACGCCATAATCCATGCCAAGCAAACTTGAAAATGCGCTTACCAGATTTCCTAATGGCTCCTTTTTTCTTTCATAAAACTGATAAATCAGCATGGGAATAACTTCGACTAACTGTTTGTTGTAAAGTGCCTGCTGAACCGCTACCTTAAAATCTTCAGCATTGTATGTAAAAGTGCCTGACGGAATAAGAGATTTATCTACCGATACAGTCAGCGGGTTTTTCTCCAAATCAGCAATAACTTTATAGTACACTTTATCTAAATTCGGATATTCTTGATTGCTTTTCTTATCCTTTTTACAGATTTCAAATACTTTGTGTAAACTATTTATGTAATTTGAAGTATTATCAACATAATAGGTTGAGATATCGTAAACTGCTGAATCCAGTACCAACGACTTAATATCTTCCGGATAATTACTGGCATATACTTGTGCAACATAAGTTCCATAGGAAACTCCGTAGACATTCCAGTTTTTATAATTTAGTGTTGTTTTTAATGCGTGAAGATCTTTTGCTATATT
>Ga0247813_10001699_pt1 | contig 16209 bp, 16 predicted proteins | sample UWRJL169409C1_FD_180719 | JGI IMG/M metagenome (GOLD analysis project Ga0247813, IMG submission 180719) | Plant litter microbial communities from Arlington Agricultural Research Station in Wisconsin, United States - UWRJ-L169-409C-1 | ecosystem: Environmental > Terrestrial > Plant litter >... | reverse complement strand
AGAACAACTGCTAGCAAGGAGCGGAAACAAATGTGAATTAAGTCAGGCAGAAGGATCTCTTGTGATATATGCTGTACCTCCTCAGTCAGCAAATACCGAGGAAAATTGTATCCTAATCAGTGAAGCATGTCTCGCTCAAATCGAGAAAAGAGAAGAACTCGACAAAAATATGTGGCGTTGTCTTTCTACTAGTATGTGGAGTGAGGTGCCTGCAGTCCAAGTAGTTTCATGGAGAATGCTGAACCGTTTGAGTAGTGAGGGATGGGCAATGGATAACCTTGATATGATGTATCTGGATGATGAAACCCTTGCATGGGCTAAAGCTGCCGGAGAAGACGATGAGGAAGCGGTTGTAGAAATACATAAAGACTGCAATGGAAACGCACTGCAGACAGGTGATACGGTTGTAATTACAAAGACTTTGGATGTTAAAGGATCATCTATCAGTGCGAAGTTGGGCACTGTGGTGAAAAATATTCGTCTGGTGGAAGATAATTCTGATCAGATAGAAGGACGAGTTGAAGGACAAATGATTGTAATCCTGACTAAATACGTTAAAAAAGGCGGATAATATAATTTAAAAACAACTCATACTCAGCAGATGCCTCCGTAATCCTTTAGGAATTTTGGAGGCATTTTTACAGGTATAAATTTGCTATTTCAGGAAGTCACCGTCAATAATCAGCAATTTCACTCCTTCTTTAGTCAGTGACCGGTGTGAGCTCAATTCATCAGATACCACATAAGTCATCCCTGCAGTAAGGACAAAAGATTCACTGTCTTGTAGTTCCGAAATAAATTCACCCTCCAGACAATGAACAATATGGCCTTTCTGACACCAGTGGTCGGCCACATATCCTGCAGAATATTCAACTATTCTTATTCTTAGCCCATTATATTGTTTGGTTTGCCAGTATGCAATGCCAGTCTCCCCCTGATGTTCAGTTTTGGGAATTAATGACCAATCTATGTTTTGAAAAGATATATTACTGTGACTCATGGATTAAAGATAATAATTCAATTCTATTCCTGCCTTTTTTGCCAGATCAATCAATTCAGCAACTTTATTTTCATCTTTAAAAACAGGATCAGTACGATAGATGCTGATTAAGGCAATATATGCATCTGCTTCGCCCAAATCTGCTGCTTTGAGCAACCATTCTATTCCCTTTTCCAAATTTTGCTGTATACCGACACCATTTATATGACACAGGCCGAAACCTGTCATCGCCATTGAAGACCCTGCTTTCGCCCCTTTCCGATACCAGTAATAGCTTTTGTTCTCATTGTAATAATCCGGTGTGGAATAATACCAGCCCAGGTCATTCATTGATTCCGGCTGACCCATTTCTGCGGCTATTTCATAATAATGAAATGCAGTTTCCATATCGCCCTCTTCAACGGCATCTATCGCCAGATTATGGAGATCCGCCGCTTCCGGTTCTTTAACGGATCCTCCATACGTTTCAAAAGCTTTCGCTGCAGCTGTAATTCTGTAATTTGCTATCCATTCCTCCATTTCCTCCGCCGTAGGGATGTTACAATCCTGCACTATTCCCTCTTCAGGGATAAAAAATCCAAACCTATCATTCTGCACGATAACGAATCCAAGATCATCAACTTCCTCAATACTGGTATATGCAATTGGGAGAATAATCTCTTCTTCTGTATTTTCAATTCCTAACAGCTCATTTTCTTCTATTATAAAATATCGGCTTTCGTCATCAAGATCATCATATACGCCAGAATGAATTACACGCCAGCCATAGTCGTAACCATCAAAGTTGAGCTGCTCTCTGAAGCTTTGGAAACTACTTTGTCCCAGATCATAATCAGGATGTGCATCAAGTAATTTAGGGTCGTCATTGTCTATAGCTTCAGCAATAAATGCATTACTGATTTCTATATCTTCCAGTAGATCGATCGCCTGATCTTCATGACTATCCTCATCCATATTAAATACATCCCAGGCATCAAGGTGAAAGAAATTATGTGTTACACGCTGATCCAGGAATTCAAATATCTTTTGCCTGGCGATTAAAAATGCCGATTGATCATCGATTAAAATAGCAGCATGACGCTCAATGAAATCATAAAATTTCTTCAGTTGCACTTTACCCTTCAATGCAGGTGCATAAATACCACCCTCATCTCCGTTATACAGAGGTGTACTGATAAATGGATTATCAATCAATAAGGCGTGTAGAAAAATAGGGAACTCATAATTCCATTCTACCATCGTTAGATTTTCTTCGTCTGTGGTACCAATACCAGCTAAAATGCCACCCAAGTCACCTGCATTTTTTTCTTTTGAAGCAGTATCTGCCAGCTGAGAATGATTGAAATTATATAGGTAGATTCTATGCGCCATGAATAAAGGATTGCTAAGTGAACAAGTATTATTCCCAAAGGTAGCATTTAGCCTTGAAATTGATTTAATTCACCAAATACAGATAAAATCAGGAATCAAGAGGAAGAATTAACTGACTATTGTTCTGAATGTTAGATTGATCCTTGCTTTACTGATGCTTTTAGTAGGTGGCAGGCGGTGTAGCCAATTTGTTTGAGTCCTACCCTTCATGACAAGTAAACTTCCATTCTCCAGCAAGAGGGATATTGTTTCTTTAGTCACCTTATGTTTAAAAGCAAATTTGCGAACAGCACCAAAACTCATCGAACCTATAGCACCATCTCTTTTTAAATCTTTCTCTGCATCACTATGCCATGCCATCCCTTCATCACCAGTATGATAAAGGTTTAGTAAACAAGAATTGAACTTTTCCCCTGTTTTTTGCTCTACAATTTCCCTTAATGCAATTAATTCCGGTGTCCAGGCCAATGCTCTTTTTGTGGTATTTGAATAACTATATTCAAAATTTGTATCCCCATACCAGGCTACCTTTCTTTTGGTAAAGATATGTTTACCAAAAATTACTGCCTCATCATTTTTCCAGTCAATTGCATTTAACAAACGATCAAAATAATAATCGGCCTTTACAGGTGTCATTATTGGTCCGTAGTAATTTACGATGCCATCAGAAGGCAATAAATTTATATTTTCAGCAGGTTCATCATTAAAAAGATCCATAGTCAAATTGATTGCGGTGATCACACCCGTCATAAATTTTTATCTAAAGGGAGTATGTACATACCCTTGCAAACATCACCAAAATTTTATTGACAGCAAATCCGTTTCTTGCTATTACAAGCGTATAAAAAATCGGCAATTGAAAATGGCTTAAACAGCATCTAATCAGCTTAAGCGTGATCATTTCAAAACAGAACCAGCGTTTGCAACGCATTAGGCCCCAGGGAAACCTTGAGGAAGAAATTTGAATTGGTCATTTATTAAATGATAGCTATCTGATCAGACAACTATCATTTAATAAATCTTTTTTTACACAAATTCCTGTGTAGCTTTTATTGCTTTCTCTAAAGCACGCAATAGAACGTCCTTGTAAATGATGAAATTACTCTGACGTGTTTCATCAGTCTCGCTTTCTTTAACAGCTTTTCTACCGTCTTTCACTTCCTGCAAATCAGTTGTATACATTTCAGTAAATGCTTCAGGTTCTTTATTTTTTAAAATTCTGATGGTATGAGAATATTTCTCATGACTATCCACCATAATAGCTAAATTTTTCTCATTATAAACATTCAGACCAACGATCTTCATTAGCTTTTCAAGCTTTCCTCTTTCTTTTGCGTAACCCATAATTGAGGCAAATATACCAGTTATCCCGAAGATTATATCATTTGAAGAATTCATATGAGCCCTGCAATTTATTTTCTACTACTACATGAGCCATATAACAAACAAAATAGAGCTTTTAAACAAAATGCCTGTAGAAAAATAAGCGTACTTTTGCGCATAATGTCTGACCAATGACCAGCCATTTTATAGAATGAAATTGAAAAGAATACTAAAAAAAACTATGATAGCTCTATTCGTAATAATCGGCATATCCGCCCTGATCGTTTTTTTATTTATGCAGCAGGCTTCCTTTGGAAAATCTCCTTCGGGAGCCAGACTGGAGCGGATCAGAAAATCTCCGCAATACAGTGATGGTGCTTTCCAGAATCAATCGCCCACTCCCACCTTTACAGGCGGCGGCACATTCCTATCTGTGATGTCTGATTTCATTTTTGGTAAACATGAACGTAAATCTCCTGATTATAACCTGCCATCTGTAATGCGTGATCTCAAACTGAAACCTTCTTTGAAACCTGAAATTACGTGGTTTGGTCACTCTTCGTATCTGATACAGATCAATGGACTTAATATTCTGGTGGATCCTGTATTTAGTGGTCGTACTTCTCCTGTGAGTTATGCAGGCACAAAAGCTTTTAATGGTGCTGACGTTTATAAGGCTGAAAATATGCCGTCAATAGATGTAATGGTCATTACACACGATCACTATGACCATCTTGACTATGAAACAATTAAGAAACTAAAAGATAAAGTCGCGCTCTTTGTAACTTCTCTTGGGGTTGGTGCCCACCTGGAATACTGGGGAGTTCCAAAAGACAAAATAAGAGAACTGGACTGGTGGGAAAGCACTTCTATCAATGCCAGCACTCAGTTTACCGCGGCTCCGGCAAGGCATTTTTCTGGCAGAGGGTTTATCAGAAACAAAACGCTGTGGTCTTCTTTCATATTTAAAACCAGTGGATACAGTATTTACCTGGGCGGCGATTCAGGATACGATAAACATTTCGCTAAAATTGGTGAAGATTATGGGCCGTTTGATCTTGCTATTTTAGAAGACGGGCAGTATAACGCTTTCTGGGCAAATATTCACATGATGCCAGAAGAAACTGCAATGGCCGCACGAGATCTGAAAGCAAAAGTATTGCTGCCGGTACACTGGGGAAAATTTGCTCTCGCTACTCATTCCTGGGATGAATCTATCGGGCGTGTGCTGAAAAAAGCCAAAGAACTGGATTTACAAGTGATTACCCCTCTTATTGGAGAACAGGTGATCCTGGATAGTATTATGCCTGAATCTCACTGGTGGGCTACAGCACCCGAAGCTGCTAAATAGCTGAAATATTAGCTGCAAAGATAGAATGATCCATTTAACATCCTATCTTTGCATCACATAATACCATTTCATGAAAAGTGCAATTAAAACCCTTTCTATACTAGGTTTAAGTCTCCTTTCCTTCGCTGTATCTGCACAAAATAAGATGCAAAGCCTGGATGAATTAATTAATAAAACAGACCCGGCATGGCCGCTTGTTCAGAAGTGGATTGATTCTGCGAAAAACAAAATTGAAGTACTGGAAATTGATTCTGTAAAAGGTAAGGAAGTATTGTATAATACCCAGGTTTCTACTTACTCTACTTTAGGAGCCGTAATATATAACACTGGCGGAATTATGGTAGATAATGGCTGGCTGAGGATACTGGGATCAGGAAGTACACGACTTACACGTTCAGTGTCTGACTGGAACAAGGGAAAGACTATCAATGAATACGGAGATAAACCAGCATACCTATTGGTTGCGGATGACGCAGTGGGCGGCTTTTTTGCTATCAATTATGGTGCATTTGGTCAGGATTTGAAAAACATATACTATCTGGCTCCAAACAGCCTGAACTGGGAACCGTTGAACATCGGTTACGGCGAATTTATCCTATTTTGTTTTGACAGCGATCTTTCTACTTTTTATAAAGGCCTGAGATGGTCAACGTGGAATCAGTTTATTGCAAACCTTGATGGTAACAAATCGTATAGCTTTCGCCCTTATTTGTGGAGTGAAGAAGGTACGGATATCGAAAAATGCACAAGAAAATTAGTGAATACGGAAGACCTTTTTAACTTCAACATCGCCAAACAAAAGGAAATTAAAGACGCAATTGTTAAATAAAGACAAAACCTCTTATGACCACAAAATCTTTAATAACTGGTATATTTACCACCCTTAGTTTAGCATTCATTTTACAAGCCTGTGCGCCGCCAGACTTCGATCTGGCAAAACTAAGCCTTCCTATCAGTAAAGCACTTTTGTTAGCGAAAATCCCCCTTGAAGACGATAAAATGTCTATCGGAGATGCCCAAAGGTTTACATCTCTGGAGAAAAAGGCATTGTACTTCGAAGGCGAATCCTTATACGGGAGTATCAATAACAGTCCGAATACTTCATATCTGGCCAATCAGGTTGTATTTTTTATCGATAAAAAGACAAGCAAAGCGGAAGCCTATCATTTGGATATTAAAACTACAGATGAATCAGCAAAACTGGAAAAAGCTTTGGACAAAAAATTAGGAAAGACACAGTTTCACTACAAACATGATGGAATGAGCTTCCGTATATGGGAAAATAAGGGAATTACCTATTTTCTGGAAGTAAACGGCACAACGTCCTATAATGGTGTCAAGACCATTTCAAGCTCCCTGCATGTAGTAAACAACAATTACACCTTATTGTACAAATATTTTATGGGAGGCGGTTTTGGTTATTACGAAGATTATATTGCTGCAAAAGGCAGAAATAAAAAAGCAAGCTACAGTTATGGAGAGTTTGTAAAAGAGAAAGTTGCAGACGGAAGTGACTACTATGGCAAAAACTTAATTAAATAGATTAACGTTTTACATCCTATAATTCAGGGGTGATGTGCTGGTCTGTTTTTTAAAGAAATTAGAGAAGTGGGCTACCTGCTCAAATCCCAGGCAGTTGGAAATTTCGGAGATGTTCCAGTCAGTTTGCTTGAGCATAATTTTAGCTTCCTGAACAATACGGCCACTAATCATATCTGTAGTGGTTTTACCGGTATTCTCCTTTAACACTTTATTCAGGTGATTCACATGAATAGATAATCTGTCTGCAAAATCCTTTGCCGTGCGAAGATTCAGTTTGTGATGTGGTGAGCTGATTGGAAACTGACGCTCCAGTAATTCTACAAACAAAGATAATACCCGTGCAGAGGCTGTATGCACGGGATGAGTAAGTGTTGCGGGTTGAAGTTTCTGACCGTAATGAATTAATTCCAGCACATAGTTTCGCAAAAGATCATATTTATAGGTGTAATCGGAGTTCAGTTCGTTGTACATCTTTTTGAAAATATGCTCAATTGATAATGCTTCCTCATCATTCACCTGAAAGACCGGATATCCTCCAGGCTGAAATATTGGAAGATCGTCCAAAATAACTCCACTTTTAGACTGGATTAAAAATTCAGTTGTAAAAATGCAGAAATAGCCAAACTGTTTCTCATCAAGGGGTGTCCAGTTGTATGGAATCTTCGGCGTAGCAAACAACAAAGCATTTTTCTCTATATTAATCTCCTTATCGGCATATTCGGCTCTATTCCTTCCACTGATAAAACTGATCTTATAATAAGCTCTGCGGTTATACAACATGGTATCGGTCTTACGCATTCTCGCATTGAACTCATCCGACTTAAATACGTTAAAATGGCCAATCTCTTTATTAATATCTGATGGCACAAAACCGGCAGTGTTTTGATAGAACTCTTCCAGGGAGATAATTTCCATTGCTTTATTTATAAAATTCAATTATAATCAATTGTTCTCAATAATTTAAAGATTCATTCCACCAGATACTTCAATTCTTTGTGCATTGATCCATTTAGCTTGATCTGTACATAAAAATGCGACTACACTACCAATATCATCAGGGCGACCAACACGACCTAAAGCTGTTACGCTCGCAATGTGTTTGTTTACCTGGTCATTATCTCTCACCACTCCACCACCAAAATCAGTTTCTATGGCACCTGGTGCAACTATATTCACCCTGATTCCACGGCTACCTAATTCTGCTGCCTGATACCTGGTGAGCGTTTCTATTGCTCCTTTCATACTTGCATAAGCGCTGTAACCTGGTGTGGCAAAACGGGCAAGGCCGGTAGAAATATTCACGATGCCACCACCGTCGCTTAACAATGGCAACGCAGCTTGTGTAAGAAAAAAGACACCTTTAAAGTGAATATTTAGCAACTCGTCAAACACCTCTTCAGACGTTTCCGCAAAGGGAGCATTAATTCCTATACCCGCATTATTTACCAGAAAATCAATAGTATCACTATTAAAAGTGTTTTTTAGCAAGGCCGAAAGCTGAGCGAAAAATTCGCCAAAACTTTTTACATCAGCAGTATTTAATTGCAGCGCAGCAGCTTTTTGTCCGGACTGCTCAATTTCTGCTACAACAGCTAATGCCTCCTCTTTTTTACTGTGGTAAGTAAGAATTACATCGAGTCCTTCTTTAGCCAGGCTTAAAGCCATGTTTTTACCTAAGCCCCTGCTACCGCCAGTGATCAGGACAATTTTATTCGTTGTTGACATATATTTTTATTTTTTATGATACAAATATGCATGCTAAATCAATTCCCTAGTTTGCGCTCATCAATCCATTATTTGCAAATTTCAAATAAACGGATATTTTTAAATACACAATCAGTTATAAATACAGAAAACCGCAAATTATTGTTTTAAATCATACAGTAATAACCGACCACAGAAAGGGGTTAAAGTACAGTAATAAACGAATAGCTGATAAAAATAACATTTCTGCAGCTACGCCAGGTTAATTCTTGCGATTATGACCAATCCGCAATTAAGTTGCCAGATTCAAACCAGATCAGTTAGGGAGGGTTTAATGATTGGCACGAACCACCCTACTCTTTGTCGTATTCACACACCTTGCTAAAAATAAGGTTTCCCTAATTTTATCCATAAATCAACAAAGATCATGGAAAATCAACTTTTAGAGATCAAAGTGGCTATTCAAATACAGAAACTGGTTAGCGAGGTTTTTGAGGCCATCGCCGACCCAGCTCAAATGACGAATTATTTCATTTCCGAAAGTTCAGGACGTATGGAAGAAGACAAAGAGCTGGTATGGAAATTTCCTGAATTTGATGATGTGTTCAAAATACGAGTGGGTAAGGTAGTAAAAGACGAGGTGATCTGTTATAGCTGGGATGTAAACGGTTATAGCCACTTAGTAGAAATTACCTTCAAACCTGCCCCTAACAATGACACTATAGTAGTAATTACCGAAAAGGATTCAAAGAATACCGTTCCTGATATAGAATGGCTCAAGGGAAATACGCAGGGCTGGGCAAATTTCCTGGCTTGCCTGAAAGCATATACGGAGTACGGCATTAACCTGAGAAAAGGTGCATTTGATTACATGAAGAAATAAAACAACAATTATAATGGCTAAAATGAACCCATACCTAAACTTCAACGGCAAGGCCGAAGAAGCGTTTAACTTTTATAAATCTGTCTTTGGCGGCGAATTCAGCGCTATACACCGGATGGGTGAAATGCCTGGCGGAGAAAATATACCTGAAAATGAAAAGAATAACATCATGCATATCTCATTACCTATTAATGAGCATACCACGTTAATGGCATCAGATATTATGCCTTCATATGGACATGTGCTTGCTGAAGGTAATAATGTGCAGATCTCACTTCATCCGGAAAGCCGTGAAGAAACAGAGTATCTGTTTAATGGTCTCTCTGCAGAAGGAAAAGTGGAAATGCCTTTGGAAGATACATTTTGGGGTGCCTATTTTGGAAGCTTCAAAGATAAATACGGCATCTACTGGATGGTTAATTTCGAAAAGAATACGCAATAACTGAATCGGAACCTCATGATATCAGCAACCTGATATCATGAGGTAACTAAATGAGGTACTAAAAACCACTATCACCCAACGCAAAGGTATTTTTACGCTCTTTCCATTTTCCGCCAGTGAAATCAGGAAATTTCTGTGGCATATTCCCCTCTTCGATTGATTTCTCAGACAATGGTGTAATTACGCTCATAGTGAGGGAGTCATAAATATCAATTGGTGTCTGTTTACGTTGTTTAACCGACTCTACAAAAGCATTGAATACAAACCAGTCCATACCACCATGGCCTGCCCCGTCTGCCTGATGCTGATACTTTTTCCACAGTGGATGATCATATTTCTCCGTACAGATTTTTGCACTGTCCCATTCATCATATGATTTCGACTTACCTTCTATATATATAGATTCTGCCACATCCATCCAGATTCCCTCAGTCCCCTGAACTCTGAATCCTAGGGAATAAGGTCTTGGTAAATGGGTGTCATGTGTAAGGGTAACGGTTTCGCCATTAGCACAGTTGAGCATGGTGGTGACGATATCTCCATTTTTGAATTTAATGGCCGCATTTTTATTCCCGGGCGATACTTTTTCTATGTATTTATTTAAGCCTGGAGATTTTGAAGCGAATGATACCAGGTTAGTGAATTGATTACCCCGGTTGATATCGATATAATTCATTACAGGACCAGCACCATGGGTTGGGTAAATATCCCCATTGCGATCTGCATTGAACTGTGTTCTCCATTGCGCCTCTCCCACAGTCTGGGGGCCGAATTCCGCTCCTTTACCATCAAAGTTTTTTCCATCGTTGAATAATACTCCGCGCAAATCATGCTGATAACCACCTTCCAGATGAACGATTTCACCAAAAACATTTTGCCTTACCATGTTCAGTACCGCCATCACATCTCTGCGGTAACACACATTTTCGAGCGTCATGTAAGGAACCTTCGTTTCTTCATATACCTTTAAAATATCCCAATGGTCTTCTACGGTAATACCAGCAATTACTTCGCAGCCTACATATTTACCTGCACGCATGGCTGCGATCGACTGCTCTTTGTGAAACTGCCAGGGGGTTGCGATGATCACGCCGTCAATATCTTTTCGTTCTAGCAGTTTTTTGTAGGCATCCAGACCACCGGTGTATTCTGCAGGAAGTTTTTTCCCTGCTTTTACAAATTGTGCCCTGCAATATTTCAGCGAACTTTCCTGAGTATCGCAAATTGCTACAATCTCCACATCTGACCGGAGCAAGCCCTCGCCAATATGATTCCGGCCACGTAAGCCTACACCGATATAACCCAATCTTATCTTATCTGCATTTTTTGCGAATAGTAATCCTGAAGGCAAAATTGTTAGCCCTGCGACTCCCACAGCGGCGTTTCTAACAAAATGTCTGCGATCCATAGTTTATTGTTTTGGTTGTTAATTATGTATAAATTGATGTTTTTATTTGTTAATTTGATTTTACCCGTCTGTAGTGTTCCATCTCACTAAGAATAGTATGCTGCAGAATTTCACTGCTTTGATCGAGCATCTTCAGCAGCTGTAACTGTGCACGGGTGCGTTGCAGGTTGTGGCCTTCAAACTTAATCTTAAAATATTGGTCCCCGTTGAGGTAATCTGTAAGGAACCGCACGGACTGCATATAAGGCAATAACAAAACGCCCTTAAATAATGAGTTAAGTTCTGTGTTGGAAATAAACTGACCCGCTTCTTTCAGGTAACCTTTGGTATAAGCATTGAAAAGTGGAATGTTCAGCCTAATTTTCGAAAGATCTGCTTCATCTTCAGCAGTCGTATTGATAATTGTGCGCACAGCATCGCGAAAATCATAAGCTATATAACCATCCATAACCGTATCCAGATCAATCACGCACTGCGCTTCATCTTTCATATTCAGTAACACATTATTGAATTTCGTATCATTGTGTATTACCCTTTTTGGTAAGCCTATAATTTGTTCAGGCTGCTGAAAATAAGACATAGAATCTGCATATGTTTTTATAATATCCAGTTCCGCAGCGACTAACTCCAACCTGTCCGCTGCATCTTTCACAATAGCATCATTTAATTGTTCCAGTCGCCTGCCGATATGATGAAAATCTGGTATGACTTCATAAAGGATACCTGTAGGTAAATCAGCTAACATGGCTTGAAACTTTCCGAAAGCTTTTCCTCCTTCATAAGCCTGTTTTTCTGTTTCGACAACATCGTATGATTTAGTGTTTTTCAGGAAGTAACTCAGTCGCCAGTAGTCGCCATTACTATCCAGGTAAAAATAGAGGCCGTTTTTTGCCGGAACTAAAGTCATCACTTCCTTTTCAGGATTTCCTGAGCCGGATAAAAGCAATTTGTCCTTCAGATGATCTATCACCTTACACATATTTGAGGTCAGCTGTGGAACATCTTTAAAGATATGGTGATTAATACGCTGCAATAGATAATCACAGCCCGAGGAATTCACATTTTTTATAAAATATGTATCATTGATATGGCCTGAACCATAAGTTTTCAGAGAATTGATATCGACCTCACAATTGAAATTAGAGACTACCTCTGATATGTTTTCTACAGTTCGCAAAGTATAATAGTTTAGAAATGAATAGATTTATAATTTGAAAAATATTTTGTGTTTGTATAGCCAGTAACATAGTGCCCATTCCAATACCCACGTGCATATTGCGGAAATCAGGTGCGCGGTTCTCAAACCAGTGTCCAGAAACTGATGCAACAGATCACCGGTAAAAATAGCTACAGTTTTATTTAGCCATTCCATACCAACAGTTTCAAAGAAAAGGTAGATGAATATAGCATTCATTCCCATTACGGTAAAGATCCAGACATACCTGATATTTTGCTTTACATCAACCAGCCAGTAAATTAAAGCCAGCATCATCAGAACCCAGCCTCCCGAAGCAAAAACGAAAGCGCTGGTACTGATTCTTTTGATGATTGGTGTGATGTTTAAAAGATCAAGTCCAAATCCTATGATCAGCAAAATAATCCCTGCTAAAATTAAACTCTTGATTTTATATGCAGTGCTGTGTTTAGAAATGAGCAGTTTTCCTGCCATTACTCCCCATATGGTATGTGCAGCAGTAGGAATAGCATTAATTGCCACCCAGCCATCGGTATTAATTTTTCCCATCAAAATGGTATCTGCATAAGCGCCGAAATTATGAGACTGTACAAATGGCTGATCAAAACCTGGAATTAAAATATACCTGTACACAACCTCCGTAAGTAACAGCAGCAAGATAGAAAATGCAATCTGCCAGCTTACAGACCACTTAATAATCAGATAGGCGACTAAAGTTGTAAATGCTAACTGCGACAGTACATTCCACAACTCCCATACCGGTTTACCTGCATAAACACAATGTAATGCAACACCGCAGACCAGTAACTTCAAACTTCTGATCAGGATATGTTGGAAATTAGTTTCCCAGGTAATTCCTTTTTCGAGTTTACGACTGAAGGAAATATAAAGAGCCGACCCCGCCATCAACATAAACGCTGGTTGCACAAGATCCCAAAAATGCAGACCATGCCATGGATGGTGAAAGAACTGATCCACTAAACCTCCAACAGGTGCTGTCGGGTCAAAATCTTTTAAGGCGACAAATAACATACAGCTTTCTGCACAAAGCAGGATCATAATCAGACCTCGCATCACATCCAGCGATAACAATCTGCCTGTATTTCCCTGGTTTACTATTTTTTCCATGGTGTATACCTTAGCTTATTCGTTCATGTCCAGTAAAAATGAGGAAGCACCCTCGTCTGGCGCATAGCCCAGCGTAACGGACCAATCACTTTTAGTCGCCACGAAACCAATGCGCATTCCAGTACCCGTAAGGCCTTTCAACTTTCCACGCGCTATTCTCATTTCGTATTTGAGTATTCCTCCTGTTTCCACAATTGTGCCTACCTGATAAGCTTCAGAAATAGATTGCTGATCAAAACTAAAACTCGTTTGCGCGCCGGTATGGTAAAATATATCCAATCCTGTGGTCAGCAAGTGTCCTTCCAGCAGAATATCATATCCACCATCAGGAAAAGGGCTCGACAAACCCGTTGCGGCATTGTTATCAGAATCAATATAAAAGTCTAAAATATCATCATTAGCTTTTGCAGATGCAATTTCAAAATAAACATAGATGTAATTACCGTCATAATCGAATTTCACTTTCCTGAAAATACCGCCCTTTGGACCCGAAGTGATCACATTGGCAGTTACATTATCCCAGTCAGACAATGAGTTATCATTTATTTTAACAGGAGAAGCCTTAGCAATTCTCAATACCGTTGATGCTTCGACCACTTTTCCGTTAATAGTAGCAGAAAGTGTGGGTACATATTTGCCTTTACCCGCATAAGTATGCACAGGATTTTGATCAGTAGAACTCGCACCATCACCAAAATCCCAGCTATAATTCGATATGCCTGTTGTTTTAGTGGTAAAAGTAACCTGGTTACCATCCACCGCTACTTCATAAACCAAATCAGTTAATGCTTCATCTTTATCCTTTTTACAGGAATTAAACACGGTGAATAACATTACAAGGCAGCAGCAAATCAATGTTTTTATATTTTTCATGAAATCAATTTTAAGATTAATGATCATTACGGATTCTGGATGGCCAGTGGGTTACTTAAAACTTCATCGACCGGCAGATAATAGATAATTCTCGGATTAGTGTAATCAACAACCATGTTGGGATACCCTGAAGGTGATTTTGACAGGTCTACATCTGTTTCCTTCAGCCCTCTCAAATGATAACCCCAATACGTTTTATTGAGTTGTTTTTTATTCCTGAAAACATCGTAAGTACGGTGGCCTTCAAAAGAAAGTTCCATTCTTCTTTCATTCAGTACCGCATCCAGCGCAGTGGAACCAGATGGGACAACTTTATTATACAGGGAGGCTTCCAGGCCCCTGTTTTTACGGATTATATCTACATCGTCAAGTGCAAGGCCCGCATTGTTCATTTTTGCTTCTGCTTCTGCCTTGTTCAGATACATTTCCGAAAGACGGAACATAATCGGTGAGCTCAGGTTTGGCCTTCCCGCCTGAAAGGAAAATTTACTGATATAATACACTTCAATTCCATTTTTCTTTTGAATAGTTCCACTTCCATCTTTCAGCGGTATGATATAAGACCAGCGTACATCCTCAGGATGAGATGCCATTAAACCACGCAGTGAAGAAGAAACATACTCCTCTCCCCAGCCCGAATTTCCATCAGAATAGATCATTGAAGCTATTGAACCGAATTTACCATAATCATCTACCTCTGTAAACGCTACACAAAAAATAGTTTCTTTAGCTGTCTGTGCATTCGCAAACAAAGAAGGATAAGTACTTGCTGTTTCTAACGTAAACTTGCCCGAATTAATAACCAGATTAGCATAATCAATTGCCTTCTGATTATCTTCTTTATATAAATTTACTCTCGATAATAATGCCCATGCAGCCTCTTTAGACGCATATTGTACGCCTCTGGAAACAGTCATTAAACTTGCAGCTTTTTCTGCATCTGTCAATACCGATGCATATACCTCGCTAACCGTTGCCCTGGCCTTTTTCGATTCTTCTGTGACAGATGTGCGCAGGATTATTCCTGGCGAAGCAGGATCTACACTATACGGTTTACCAAACAACCTGACCAGGTTAAAGTGACAAAAAGCACGCAGGAAATAACATTCTCCAAGAAGTTGCTGCCGCTTAACATCTGTTGCTCCTGATTTTTCTACGGCATCAATTACCGTATTCAACCCATTTATTATTTTATAAGAGACATACCAGTAATATCTTGTATTCGCCTGAGCAGGAGAATGATCAAGACTAAAGCTGGCAAAAAAAGGATCTTCAGTAATTTGTCCGCAAACAATATCATCGCTGGCAAAGTCAGACAGCTGAAAGAACTGGCGCAAGTACATATTATTCTGGTCAATAGATCCATTAAAAGTGATATGATCTTTCATCAATGCATAAGAACCATTTAATGCATTTGTTAAACCATCAAGTGTAGTGATCAGTGTATTGGTACTAATTGCATCACTAGGTTCAACATTAAGGTTTTTGCAACTGCTGGCCGATAGCAGCAGGAGAACTAATATGGTGGATATCGATTTTTTCATGTCTTTAAAAGTTGAAGTTAACAGTTAACAGATATTGCCTGTTATTAGGATATTTGAAATCTGAAACACCTGGTGTGGCAAAACTTCCTGCGGTAATAGTAGTCTGCGGATCCTGACCAAGGAATTTTGAAAAGGTAACTACATTATCCGCCGTAATTCCCACAGTAATAGCCTGGAAATGCATCCTGTTCACAAATGCTGTAGGAAGAGTATAATTCAGCGCGATATTTCTGATGGTAAAATAACTGCCATCTCTTAAATAACGGGTAGAAGTTTCTGTAGAGTTTGCCGAATTCTGAGGACTCGGTTCCGTGGCTTCAGTATCTCCTGGCTGACTCCATATTTTTGCATCATCAGGCAATCTGATCTGGTTATAATATGGCTCATGACCATCATTCATCATGAAACGTAGGTTATTACTATACACCTTATTGCCATAGTTAAA
>Ga0247813_10001697_pt1 | contig 16219 bp, 15 predicted proteins | sample UWRJL169409C1_FD_180719 | JGI IMG/M metagenome (GOLD analysis project Ga0247813, IMG submission 180719) | Plant litter microbial communities from Arlington Agricultural Research Station in Wisconsin, United States - UWRJ-L169-409C-1 | ecosystem: Environmental > Terrestrial > Plant litter >... | reverse complement strand
GATTTAACGCTACACAAGACCCGTCCTATTCCTCCGGCTCCGTCGTGAACATCAGCGGAAAGCCCGCCTCCTTGCCGAGGTCGGTCGCTTCCTTGGCCTTGCTCTCGGCAATATCCCTGGCGCAGACCACGATGACGCAGACGCCCAGCTTGTGGGCGGTCATCATCATCCGGTAGCCGGTTTCCTCGCTCATGTGGAACACCGCCTTCAAAACCATGATGACGAATTCGCGCGGCGTATAGTCGTCGTTGATCAGAATGACCTTGTAGAGCTTCGGCCGTTCCAGCTTCGGCTTGGTCATCGTTTTCGGCTTGAGACTGGTGTCGTCGTCCGCCATCGGAAATCCGCCCGTTGATCACAGGAAGTGGAGGAAACATCAATTGTGCATCGCAAGCAGGCTTCAAACAAGATGCGCCCGCGCGCCATCTGGCCTATAAAGCCTGCAAAATCGGTCTGAGGCTTGACCTCGGCCCAAGTTTCCGCAAAAGGCACTGCAACAGAATTCGATCGGACAGGTTTCAAGACCATGGGTTTCAAATGCGGTATCGTCGGACTGCCGAATGTCGGCAAGTCCACTCTCTTCAACGCGCTGACCAAGACGGCGCAGGCGCAGGCCGCGAACTATCCGTTCTGCACCATCGAGCCGAACACCGGCGAAGTGGCCGTGCCGGATCCGCGCATGCGCAAGCTGGCCGATATCGCCAAGTCCAAGGAACTGATCCCAACCCGTATCTCCTTCGTCGACATTGCCGGCCTCGTGCGTGGTGCGTCGAAGGGTGAAGGCCTCGGCAACAAATTCCTCGCCAATATCCGCGAAGTCGATGCCACCGTGCATGTGCTGCGCTGCTTTGAAGACGACGACATTACCCATGTCGAAGGCCGCATCAACCCGGTTGGCGACGCCGAAACGATCGAGACCGAGCTGATGCTCGCCGATCTGGAAAGCCTGGAACGCCGCACCGAGCAGACGCGCAAGCGCGCCGCGTCCAAGGACAAGGAATCCGTCACCCTGCTGCCGGTCATGGATGCTGCCTTGAAGCTGCTTCAGGACGGCAAGCCGGTGCGCACGCTCTTGCCGACGCTCGATGCGGAAGAAAAGCTGGTGCTGCAGAGCCTCAATCTCCTGACCGCCCATCCGGTTCTCTACGTCTGCAACGTCGCTGAAGCCGATGCCGTATCCGGCAATGCCCACACCAATGCCGTTGAAGAAATGGCCAAGGCGCAGGGTGCCGAAACCGTGGTCATCTCGGCTGCGATCGAATCGGAAGTTGCGCAGCTGCCGGAAGAGGAAGCCAAGGAATTCCTCGAAGCGCTCGGCCTGCATGAAGCCGGTCTCGACCAGCTGATCCGTGCCGGCTACAAGCTGCTCGACCTGATCACCTATTTCACCGTCGGCCCCAAGGAAACCCGCGCCTGGACCATTCCGCGCGGCACCAAGGCACCGGCCGCAGCCGGCGTCATCCACACCGATTTCGAACGCGGCTTCATTCGCGCCTTCACCATCGCCTATGACGATTACATCGCTTTCGGCGGCGAAAGCGGCGCCAAGGAAGCCGGCAAGGCGCGCGACGAAGGCAAGGAATATGTTGTCCAGGACGGCGACGTCATCCACTTCCGCTTCAACACCTAAACCAAGCGTCCGGCCAGCCAAACGGCTGCACTTGCGACAGACAATTCAAGACAAGACAGCGCCGTTCGTTAACTTTAGCGAGCGGCGTTGTCGTCTGTGGCGTTTTACACCGGCCATGGCGCTTGCCCTTCGGCCGTTCGGCTATATGTTTGCCTCGCAATCACTTGAGGAGTTTTCGATGCGCCTGATCCCTGCCCTTCTGCTTTCAACCGCCCTCCTCACCCAATCGGTGCAGGCTGCGGATATCAGCCATCAGGGCGCTCAGGAACTTGAGCAGAAATTCACCGCCTACCTGCCGGAAACCCTGGCAAAATCTGGCCTCATCAAGGTCCGGCCCGGCACTGCCGACTACGAGGTAACATTCGATCCGACCGTGCTCCTCAAGGATGTCGATCCAAAGACCTTCAGCATTTCCGGCCTGAAGCCGTTTCTATCGCTGATCCGGCCGATGGAAGACGGGCTCTGGCACTTTTCCCAGTCTGCCGATCTCGATGTGAAGGGGCAGTTCACCGCCGGAACGGAAAAGACCGATTTCACCTACAAGATCGACGCGATGCGTGCCGAAGGCATCGTCGATCCCGATCTGCTCTATTTCAAATCCGCCGACATGTCGGCCGGCGGTATTTCCATGACGTCAACATCGCCGCAGCAATCTGTCGAGGCGCGGTTCGGGTCGATGACATCGACGATGAATACGACGCGGGCGACGCCGCAGACCATCGACATCCGCTCCCACATGACGATGAACGGCTTTACCGAAACGATCATCGACCCTGCCAAGATGAAGGTGGATATATCCGCCGACAGCGTGACGGCGGATGTCGCGTTCAACGGGCTCACCTATCGCCCGCTGCAGGATCTGATTTTCTTCGTTCTCGACAATGTGAAGAAGGAAAAGCTGCTGCCGACCGAGCAGGTGCGCCTCAAGTCAATGGTTCGCGCCAACCTGCCGATGTTCGAGAATTTGCTGGAATCGATCGAGGTGGCCAATCTCAAGGTCGGCACGCCGACCGGCTCCTATGGCGCCGAAACCCTGCGCTACACCGTCGATACCAACGGCCTGAAGGATGATGCGAAGGTCGGTTTCGGCGTCACCATCGATAAGCCGTCGCTGCCGCCGGGCCTGGTGCCGGATGCCTTTGCCTCAGCACTTCCTGAAACCGTGACCACCCGCATCTCGCTGGAAAACCTCAATCTTGCCAGCGGCATCACCTATCTGATTGATCATGCCAATTTCGACGCGGAAAAACCGTTGACTGACGAGCAGTCGGCTGAAGCCGGCCGCATCTTTCTGCCGGGTGGCGTCATGACCATCAAGTATGACGAGGTTTCGGCCCGCTCCGCCGTCTACGATTTCAGCCTCTCGGGCACGACCACCGTCTATCCCGAGCAGCAGGGCCGCCAGAATACCGACATCACCCTCTATGCCAAGGATTTCGACAAGACGGTTTCCTATCTGCAGCAGAACGCCGCAACCGTGCCGGAATTCGGCCAGGCAGCCTTCATGCTGTTGATGGTCAAGGGTTTTGCCAAGCAGGCCCCTGATGGCCGTGATATGTGGAATATCGTTGTCGATGAGAACAAGAAGGTGAAGATCAACGGCCAGGACCTGCCTTTCTAGCCTTGCTCTGGTGCGCGGGCCCCTTCCTGTTTTCATTTCCCAGAACACGCACGGATGCTAGAACGTGCGTGCTGGAGGACATTTGACCATGCTTCATTTCGAGGATTTTCCGGCCGGCAAACGGTTCGATTTCAAACCGGTCGAGGTCAGAGCCGACGAGGTCATCGCCTTTGCGTCGGAATTCGATCCGCAGCCGATGCACCTGTCGGAAGACGGTGGCAAGGCCAGCATCCTGGGCGGACTTGCCGCCTCGGGCTGGCATACCAGCGCGATGATGATGCGCATGCTCTGCGATAGCTACATCCGCGATGCGGCATCGGAAGGCTCTCCCGGCGTTGACAGCATGGAGTGGAAGAAGGCCGTGCTTGCCGGCGACACATTGTTGGGCAGTTGCACCGTTATCGATGCGCGCGTTTCGCGCTCAAGGCCTGAAATTGGCATCGTACGGCTCCGAGCCGTCGTCACCAACCAGCGCGGTGAAACCGTGGCGGTCTGCGACTATGCCAACATGATCCGCTGCCAAACGGCGGGAGAAGAGGCATGAAACTGTCGGACCTCCATGCCGAAGGCACGCGCGAACGCATCGGCACCGTGACCTTCACGCCCGAAGATATCATCCGTTTCGCTGAAAAATTCGATCCACAGCCGTTTCACCTCGATGCGGACCTCGCCAGACAATCTCTATTTGGCGGTCTCTGCGCGTCGGGCTGGCATACCTGCGCCGGCTGGATGAAATGCTTCGTGCCCTACTGGACGGGCGAAATGAAACGGCTGGCGGCCGAGGGCATCGTTGCGCCAAAACTCGGCCCCTCGCCCGGCTTTCGCGACATGCGCTGGCTGCGGCCGGTCTTTGCCGGCAACACGATCACTTACTTCGTCACCTTCGTCGCGGCTAAGGATCTCGAATCGCGGCCGGGATGGCGGATCAACACCATCCTGTGCGAGGGCGAGAACCAGGATGGCCAGCCGGTCATCCGGTTCGAAAGCAAGGTCGTCGAATTTCCCTGAAAACGACGCTGTCAGCCCTTGGCGCCGTAGACCGGATGCAGGCGTGACGTGATGGTGACGGGCAGAACCGAGACGATGGCCCGCCGCAAGACCTGCCAGAAGATACCGATCATCAGAACGACAACGCCGACTGCAAGGACGGTGACGGAAAAATAATCGCTGAAATCCACGCCGCCGCGCTGCAGGATCGTCCAGATTGCCAGGCCGAGCGAGAGCAGCCCGGAGGTGGCAAAGGCGCGCCGGTCGATGATTAGGCCGATCAACATGAACGCAATGACGATCGCCAGCACGGCTGCGGCATCGCTGGGCGATGTCGCATCCCCCCACCATTCTCCCGACACGTTGCGCAGGAAGATGAACGACAGCATGGCATAGAGCAGCGCCGGCGCAGCCGCCAGATGCAGCCAGAACGCCACGTCCGATTGACGGCTTTTGCGGGTTGGATCGGCAATATCGTAGGACATTGCCGCCGAAAAGATGCCCAGTGCGCTGATCAGGAATACGCTCGAAGCCAGTCCGTGATGCTCGGCAAGCGCCTCCGTCGAGCCGAAGGCCTTGGCAATCAGGACAAGGACGATATCCATGGCCAGCAGGAACAGCGACAGAAGCGTCGCCGCAAGGGCCAGCGGCACCCGGTATCGCCAGTAGAATACGGCCAGAACAGTGGCAAAGATCGGCAGCACTATAAGCCAGTTGGTCAAGGTGTCGCCCCCCTCGGGGGCCGCCACTTCGACAACCAGAAGAGCAAACATGACAGTCCAGTGAGCCAGAGCCACCGTCAGCGCCACAGCCGGAAGCGCCAGACGTTGCCGCCGGATGAGGATTTCAGAAAGAATGACGATCGCCGGGAAGACAGCAAAAAGGCTGCCGATACCCCAGAGCCCGATCAGCGCCACGACGATGCCGATAGTGATCAGGATATCGTGAAAGCCGCGAACGAAGCGCGGCTGTTCGCTTTCCTCGGCCTCAAGCGCATCTTCGGCCAGCAGGGCTGAGCCAGCTGCGGCACGCTTTTCGTCACTCGCACCAGCGTCTGTGGCGAGCAGAAACGGCACCAGCTTTTCCGCCTGTGCGGGCGTGATAATCCCCTCGTCAGCGGCGGAGCTGAGCGCATCGCGTATCGAAACCATTTTGTGTTTTCCTGGTGTTTCAGTGGCCGTCGAATTCGATCAGCGTGCGAACTTCGACACCGAGGGCTTCGAGCTTCTTGCGGCCGCCGAGTTCCGGCAGGTCGATGATGAAGCAGGCGGCGACGATATCGGCACCCATCTGCTGCAAAAGCTTGGTCGCCCCTTCGGCGGTTCCGCCGGTGGCGATCAGGTCGTCGACGAGAACGACCTTTTCACCCGGCTTGATGGCGTCGCGGTGCATTTCCATCTCATCGACGCCGTATTCGAGGCTGTAGGCGATGCGGACGATATCGTGCGGCAGCTTGCCCTTCTTGCGGATCGGCACGAAACCGGCCGACATCTGGTGCGCCATCGCGCCGCCCATGATGAAACCGCGCGCTTCAACGCCGGCAACCTTGTCGATCTTCGTGCCGGCAAAGGGCTGGATCAACGCATCGATCGCGCTGCGAAAAGCGCGCGGATTGCCAAGCAGCGTGGTGATATCGCGGAACATGATGCCGGGCTTCGGATAATCCGCGATGTTGCGGATCGAAGCGATCAATTCCTGCTGAAGAGAAGAGCTCATGATGGTGGGCATGCCTTTGCGGAGGTCTCAGGGAGACGAAGGCATAGCATCAAAGCCCGGGTTTTCTATAGTGCTTTCTGATGGAAATCGGTTCGGGAGCAGGACCAATTCTGCCCTGCTCCGCGATCCCAGCCTATTGGGCGGTATCGGTCGTCTTGAGCTTTTCCTGCACCTTCTTGGCGACATCCGGATTGGTCTGCGCGGCGGTGATGATGGTCTTGTATTCGTCAAGCGACATGTCGGGCGACTTTTCGACCGCGTTGATCATCTGCTTGTTGGCCTCGTTTTGCAGCTTCTGTTTGTTCGTCCCGTCCTTTTCGGCACCGATCTTGGCGGCATAATCCTGGCGGACCTTGTCGACTTGCAGATAGGCGACGGCGAAAGCTTCGATCTTCTTGTCGCTGATGGCCGCAGGTGCCGTGCCCTGCATTGGCTGGGTACCCTGCGGTTCGGCAGCGCTTTGCGCAAAAGCGGGCGAGCTGATGACGATCAGGCTGAGAGCGGCAGCGGTCAGGGCTGCAACGGGCATGTGGCGAATGGTCATATGCGTGTCCTTCCTTAAGTCAGTCTCAAGGCGATTTTCACCGCCTTTTCAGAAAGGGGCGAACCCCGGCCGCAAGAATTGAGGATGGATCGGGCGACAATGTGACCCTGAAAAGGAAGCATCAAGGCCATGTCGCGTCCAGAAGACCGGCGCTTGCCCGGACATTGCGGGCAAGATTGTGAACGCGAGGGGACAATCGGCGGAACTATCGACGCCGTTTTCGGTTATACTCAATCCATTCCGCCTAGCCGGAAATCCCGTCCCGGCGGAATGTGCAAACGCAAGGAGGAGCATCATGCGATTGTTTGAATGCGGGACCCTCGTTCCGGGCTGCGACTGGCACACCCGGGCCGACAGCGACGCCGAAGCCGTGCGGCGTGCCGTGGAGCATATGCGCTCGGCGCATGGAGAAACGCTGATTCGCGAAAACATGATCGACAACATCAAGGCGCGGATCGTCGAGGAGGCGAAGGTCGCCTGAACCTCAGCCGTCCGTTTCAGACCATTGATTGAAGCCGGGCAACCATCGTTGCCCGGTCGGCGTTGAAATTTCCATCGACCCATTTGTCCTCAAGCTGCCCGAGAATTTCCCCGACGCGTGGTCCAGCTGGAATGCCGGTGGACAGAACATCCGCGCCTGTCAGCGGGAATACCGGCTTCTGCCATTTCTCCGCCCGGGTCAGCAACCGCTGCAACCGTGCCGTTTCGGGCATCTGCGACGGATCGGTTTCGGATTTCTGACGCGATGCGGCGAGCGAAAGCCTGAGCGCCGTCGCCAGCCCATTTTTGCCGTTGCGGTAAAGCAGCCGGTCGAATGCGGTATCGGCAATCTCGGCAGGCAGGCGTGGCGCCTTGGTCCAGGCTGAAAAGTAGGCCGCTTCCGCCTTCGACAGCCGCAACCGCTTGGCCATGGCATCCAGCCGCTCCGTATCCGGCGGAACGATCGAGGCCAGCCTGAGCAGCGGATCGGGCTGCCAGCCAAAGGTCTGTTCTGCGGCAATCAGACCGGGGATCGCGTCGATGCCCCATTTTTCGCTTTCGGGCAGGATTTCCGTCAGCACACCGGATGTGCGCATCCAGAGCAGGGCGCGGCCCGGATCTTTTGCCGAAAGCAGCTTCTTCAGTTCCGACCAGACCCGCTCGGCCGACAATGTCGATAGTTTCGACCGGGCCTGGGCACAGGCACGCAGGCCGTCGGCATCCGGGCGACCGGAGCCGTAATGAGCGAAGAAACGAAAGAAACGCAGCACCCGCAGATAGTCTTCGGCCACCCGCTCGCTGGCATTGCCGATGAAGCGGATCGTGCGCGTCCCGATGTCGGCGAGCCCACCGACGAGATCGATCACCTCACCCCTGGCATTGGCATAGAGTGCGTTGATCGTCAGGTCACGCCGCTCGGCATCCACTGTCCAATCCGTGCCGAAGGCGACCTCGGCATGGCGGCCGTCTGTCTCCACATCACGGCGCAAGGTCGTCACTTCGTACGGTTTTCCGTCGATGACCAGCGTCACCGTGCCGTGTTCGATCCCGGTCGGCACCGCCTTGATACCGGCCGATTTGGCACGGGCAACCACCACCTCCGGCAGAAGCGTGGTTGCCATGTCGATATCGGCGACCGCAAGGCCCATCAGGCTGTTGCGCACAGCACCACCGACCACACGCACCTCGCCGCCATCGGCATTGAGAAGATCAAACACGCGCGTCAGCGCGGGCGCCGAAAACCAGGACTCGGCGGCAACGGAGGTCATGCATAAAGCCTTTCGTACAACATGCGGACGATGCCCGCGGTAATGCCCCAGATATGCTGCTCGCCATAGGGCATGCTGTAAAAATGCCGCTCGGCACCTTTCCAGGTCGCCTGGCCGCGGCCGTGATTATCAGGGTTCATCAGGAAGGATAGCGGCACGTCGAAGACCGCGGCAACTTCCGCAGGATTAGGGACGAGATCGTAACCCGGCTGGACCACGGCCAGGATCGGCGTGATGCGAAAACCGGACATCGCCATGTAATAGGGCAATCGGCCCACGGTCTCGACGAAGCGGCGGTCAAGGCCGATCTCCTCCTCGGTTTCGCGCAGGGCCGCGCGTTCGGGCGTATCGTCTTCGGGATCGATGGCGCCGCCGGGAAAGGAAACCTGGCCGGAATGCTTGCGCAGCGTCGCCGTGCGCTGGGTGAAAATCACCCGCGCCTCGTCGCCATCGTCGATCACCGGAACGAGAACGGCGGCATCCCTCAGCTTCAAGGTTTCGAGATAGGGTATCGTATCGGGATTGAGCAGAAAATCGCCGTGTTCCCGCCAGGCTTCCTCGGCAGGGCTGCCGGATTGCTGGAGCGCGCGGCGGCGAAAATCATCCGCGGAAAACAGGGCCGCCGTCATGCCGAGAGCGCTTCCAGTTCCTGGACTGGCATGATCCCGAAGGTCATGCCGCCGGAGCGGACGGCAAACATCTCGATGCCATCGATCTCAGTCGTCTCACCGAGCGCCACCAGATCGTACATCACCGCGCGCGACACCAGCGCTTCCAGCCGGCCACGCACATGCAGATAGGGTTTCAGTTCGCGGTTCTCGCCATGCACGACGAAACGAAGCGCGTGATCCGGCCCCGCCTCGACGACATCGCCGACGTTGGTGCGGAAGGTGATGAGGGGCGTGCCGTCGCGTTCGGTCACATTCATCTCGACGGCGACAAAAGGCGCATCGACGATGCGGATGCCCAGTTTTTCCACAGGCGTGACGAGATAGGTGGTGCCGTCCTCGTCCTTGCGCAAAACCGTGGAAAACAGCCGCACCAGCGGCTGACGACCGATCGGCGTGCCCATGTAGAACCAGGTTCCGTCGGGGCGGATTTCCATATCGATATCGCCGCAAAACGGCGGGTTCCAGCGCTCGACGGGCGGTAACCCCTTGGTCTGCCCATTGGCCTGCCCGGCCGCGCGGGTGATCAGCGCCGCAAGTCCTGCCGCATCGCCCGCCTGATGTATTTCCGCATCCGCCATCGTTCCGTCCCGTTTGGCCCTATTCTTGCTTTTTATCGAGCACTGGCTCACGAGATAGTGCGTTGCCCCCGTCTTGTCAGCCACCGGGCGGAGCATAGATTGAAATACAGAGACGAAAAGTGCGCTTTTCGCGATTCGGCACCGTTGCCGGCCACTGGAGACAGACAATGGGTGTGATGAAAACGACAGACGGCGCGATCGACGATAAGGCGATCATCGCTGCGGCCGAAAAGGCGCTGGGCGAAATTGCCCTGATCCGCAAGGAAGTCGGCAAGGTGATCTTCGGCCAGGAAAGCGTCGTCGAGCAGACGCTTCTCGCGGTGCTATCCGGTGGCCATGCGCTGCTGGTCGGCGTTCCCGGCCTTGCCAAGACCAAGCTGGTCTCGACGCTCGGCACAGTCCTCGGCCTCAATTCCAGCCGCATCCAGTTTACCCCCGACCTGATGCCGTCGGATATTCTCGGTTCCGAAGTCATGGATCAGGATGAAAACGGTCGCCGGTCGTTCCGCTTCGTGCCCGGCCCGATCTTCACCCAGCTTTTGATGGCCGACGAGATCAACCGCGCCAGCCCGCGCACCCAGTCGGCACTCTTGCAGGCCATGCAGGAATATCACGTCACCGTTGCCGGCCAGCGCAACGACCTGCCGCAGCCCTTTCACGTTCTTGCGACGCAGAACCCGCTGGAGCAGGAAGGCACTTATCCGCTGCCCGAGGCCCAGCTCGACCGCTTCCTGATGCAGGTCGATGTCGGTTATCCCGAGCTTGCCGCTGAACGGCAGATCCTGCTTGAAACGACCGGCATTCATGAATCCGAGGCACGCGACGTCATCGATGCCGCTCAGCTACGGGATATTCAGCATCTGATCCGCCAGATGCCGGTCAGCGAGAAAGTCATCGATGCCATTCTGGCGCTGGTTCGCTCGGCCCGGCCAGGAAACGGCAATGCCGCCACCGACAAGAACGTTGCGTGGGGGCCCGGCCCGCGCGCCGGCCAGTCGCTGATGCTGTGCGCCCGTGCCCGTGCGCTTTATGACGGCAGGCTGGCGCCATCCATCGATGACATCATGGCGCTGGCCGAGCCGGTGCTACAGCACCGCATGGCGCTGACATTTGCGGCCCGGGCGGAAGGCATGTCGGTCCGTGACGTGATAACCAGCCTGGTCAAGCAAGCCAAGGGATAATGAATGGCTGCCATAGGCCAAATCGTCGAGCCGACGCCGTCCGGAGAGGTTCTTTCCCGTGCGCAGAGCCGTGCCCGGCTGATCCCGGACTGCATGGTCGAGGCAAAGCGCATCGCCAACACGGTGATTTCCGGCTGGCACGGGCGCCGCAAGCGCGGCATCGGCGAAAACTTCTGGCAGTTCCGGCCCTATAGCGATGGTGAAAGCCTGTCGCGCATCGACTGGCGCCGCTCCGCCCGCGACGACCATACCTACGTGCGCGACCGCGAATGGGAGGCAGCGCATACGATCTGGCTCTGGGCCGACCTTTCGCCGTCGATGATGTACAAGTCGAAATTCGGCTCGGTCTCCAAGGAAAGCCGGGCGCTGGTGCTGATGCTGGCTTTGGCCGAAATCCTTGCCCGTTCCGGCGAGCGGATCGGTTGCCCCGGCGTGATGGAGCCGGTGTCTGCCCGCAACGCCGCCGAACGGCTGGCAACCGCCCTGATGCACACGCCGCTATCGGGCGGCTTGCCGCAGACGGCGATGATCCGTGGCGCCAGCGACCTCGTGCTGATCGGCGACTTCCTTGATCCAGCCGATACGATCATGGCGCGCCTTGGCCCTCTGGCCCGGCGCGGGTTGCGCGGCCATGTCATCGAGGTTGCTGATCCCGCCGAAGAGAGCTTTCCCTATGCCGGACGCACCGAGTTCACCGATCCGGAGACCGGCGAGAAGCTGACCGCCGGCCGCGCCGAAATCGTCCGCGACGACTATCGTCGCGCCTATATCGCACGGCGCGACACTCTGGGTGAAAACCTGCGCCATCTCGGCTGGACGTTCACGCCGCACCGCACCGACCACCTTGCCTCCGAGGCGCTGGTGGCCGTGCATATGTATCTTTCCGGCATGCCCGGACGCGCCACCCATGGAGGCCAGCTATGAGCTTCCTGCCGTTCATCTTCGCCAATCCGCTGATGCTCGCAGCCCTCGTTGCCTTGCCGGCAATCTGGTGGCTCTTGCGCATGACACCGCCAAAACCGGTGACCGAGGTTTTTCCACCGCTGCGCATTCTCGCCAGCGTCCTCAAACGCGAGGAAACGCCGTCGAAAAGCCCGTGGTGGCTGACGCTGCTCCGCATGCTGATGGCCGCCGCCATCATCCTCGCCATCGCCGACCCGGTGTTCAATCCGCGCTCCAACACGCTGGCCGGCAACGGGCCACTGGCATTGGTGATCGACAATAGCTGGGCAACATCGAGCGACTGGCAACGACGGGTCGAGACGGCCGACGCCCTTATCAGCGACGCCGAGGAACGCGATCTGCCGGTTTCCGTCGTCTTTACCGCCGATCAGGAACACAATGCCGTTCCCGGATCGGCGTTAAGCGCCCGCAATCGGCTTGCCGCGGCCGCTCCGCAACCCCTCAGCCCCGACCGCTCCGCAGCGGTCAACGCGCTGAAGACTGCGCTTGACGGAACGGCGCCCGGCACGCTGGCTTTCCTGTCGGATGGCATCGAGGCGGCCGATAGCAAGGTGATGGTCGAGCTTGCAGCGCTTTCGCCGCAAAATTTCAGGCTGATCGAAGGCGGCAAGGATCAGGCCGTGGCGATCAGCAATTCCGCCAATGATGCCGAATCGATGGTGGTCAGCGCCACACGTCTCGATACAACTGCTGCGCGCACGCTGCCAATTACCGCCTATGACACACGCGGCCGGGCGATCGCCAATGGGTCGGTCGCCTTTGCCGCCGGCGAAGGCGTTGCCAGGGGAACGCTCGCCGCCCCCTTCGAACTGCGCAATGATTTTGCCCGCATCGCCGTCGATGGCATGGCGACCGCCGGCGGCACCTTCCTGCTCGATGACGGCTTCCGCCGCCGCCGCGTCGCGCTGTTGAGCGGTGAAGCCCGCGACCAGTCGCAACCGCTTTTGTCGCCGCTCTACTATATCAACCGGGCCTTGGCTCCCTACGCTGACCTCGTCCAGCCGAACGAAGCCGATATGGCTGTGTCGATTCCCGAACTTCTGGCGCAGAAGCCGTCGATGCTGATCATGGCCGATATTGGCCGTCTGCCGGAAGAAACCTATGCGCCGATCACCAAATGGATCGAAAACGGCGGCACGCTGGTCCGCTTTGCCGGACCGCGGCTGGCCGCAGCTCCCGCCGACGATCCGCTGGTACCGGTAACGCTGCGTCAGGGCGAGCGCGCACTGGGTGGCGCGCTTTCGTGGTCCGAACCGCAGCCGCTCGCCGATTATCCGGCACTCAGCCCGTTTGCCGGCATGCCGCGCCCCGAGGGTATCCTCGTCAAGCGGCAGGTTCTGGCCGAGCCGACCGCCGATCTTTCATCGCGTACCTGGGCAAGCCTTGCCGATGGCACGCCGCTGGTGACGACAAAGACCCAAGGTGCGGGCCGCATCATCCTGTTCCATGTCAGTGCCGAGGCAACATGGTCGAACCTGCCGATCTCGGGCGATTTCGTAGAGATGCTGCGCCGGAGCGTGCAACTGTCGCGCAGCGGCGGCGTAGCAAGCGACGGGGCGGCAAAGGGCCAGACGCTGGCGCCATACCGCCTGCTCAATGCCAATGGCATCCTGATCAGCGAGACCGGCAAGGCGCGGCCGCTGGACATTGCCGCCGGAACGACGCCGGTTTCCAGCGCCGAGCACCCGCCCGGTCTCTATGGTTCCGAAGAAGGATTTACCGCGCTGAACCTTTTGCCCCGCGATACCGAACTGAAGCCGATCGATGCCAGCGGCCTGTCCATTCCGTACACGTCAGAGCCGCTGATCGGCGCCGAGGCCTGGTCGCTGAAACCATCGCTGTTTGCCGCAGCGCTAATTATGTTGTTGATCGATTCCGCGGTGGTTCTGTTCATGGGCGGCGCCTTTGCCCGGTTGAGAATGCCGGCAGCGGCGATGATCGTTCTGGCCCTCGCAGCAGGCGTGCTGGTCGCCATCTCCGGCCAATCCCTGGCCGATGACAGCAAACCGGGCGACGACATCATTTTGCGGCAATTGGACAAGACCCATCTGGCCTATGTCATCACCGGCGAAACCGATGTCGACCGTCTTTCCGAACGCGGTCTCGCGGGCCTTACCGAATTCCTGACCTATCGCACCACGCTCGAACCCGGCCCGCCCGTCGGCCTCGACATCGCCGCCGACGAACTGGCGTTCTACTCGCTGATCTACTGGCCGATATCGGCCAATGCGCCGATGCCGAGCCCGGCGGCAATCAGCCGGATCGATGCCTATATGCGCTCCGGCGGCACCGTGCTGTTCGACACGCGCGACCAGTTCTCGTCGCTCGGATCAGATAGCGGCAGCAGCCCCAATTCCGAACGGCTGCAGGCGATCCTTGCCGATCTCGACATTCCGCCGCTCGAACCGGTACCGACCGACAACGTGCTGACCAAGTCCTTCTATCTGTTGTCGAACTTCCCCGGCCGCTACAATGGCAGCCCGCTGTGGATCGAGGCGCAGCCGGACAATGGCTCGCAGCCGACCGGCAGACCGGCGCGCTCCGGCGACGGCGTCTCGCCGATCATGATCACCGGCAATGATTTTGCCGGCGCCTGGGCGATCGACACCAACGGCATGCCGCTCCTGCCGACCGTGCCGCCGGACGAGCAGCAGCGCGAGCTTGCCTTCCGCTCCGGCGTCAACATCATGATGTATATGCTGACCGGCAACTATAAAGCCGATCAGGTGCACATCCCTGCCCTGCTCGAACGGCTTGGCCAGTGAGGGCACACGTATGACACTCGATTTCCAGCCGCTACTCCCTTGGGCCTTCATCGCCGTACTCGCGCTTATTGCAGTTCTGCTCTCGGCGCTCGGCTTCTGGCGCGGCGTACGCGGTGCAGCCTTCCGGACGGCGGCACTCGCAGCCCTCTGCCTTGCCATCGCCAATCCGGTGTTCTTCCAGGAGGAACGCGAACCGCTCTCCACCATCGTCGGCGTCGTCGTCGATCGCAGCCAGAGCCAGGACAATGCCGGCCGCCGTGCCATGACCGATGAAGCCTTGGCGACGCTGAAGCAGCGGCTGGCAAAATTCCCGCAGATCGAGGCCCGCATCGTCGAGGCTGCCGATGACGAGAATACCGAAACGCCGTCGACAAAACTGTTTACAGCCCTGCAGACGGCGCTGGCCGACGTGCCGCCCGCCCGCGTCGGCGGCGCGATCTTCATTACCGATGGCCAGATCCACGATGTTCCCGATATCAACCAGCCGCTCGGCTTCGATGCGCCGATCCACGGCCTGATCACCGGCAAGCCGGACGAGTTCGACCGCCGCGTCGAGATCATCAGCGGTCCGCGCTTCGGCATTGTCGGCGAAGAACAGAAGGTGACGTTCCGTATCGCCGATGACGGCAAGGCGCCCGGCGGTACGGCGGAAGTCACCGTCAGCCTCAACGGCAACGAGATCGCCACGGAGATGGCCGAGCCCGGCACCGATGTACCCTTCGCCTTCACCGTGCCGCGCGGCGGCAACAATATCCTCGAATTCGCCGTCGCGCCTGTTGCCGGCGAAGTGACGGAGGCCAACAACCGCGCCGTCCACGTCATCGACGGCATCCGCGAGAACCTGCGCGTGCTGCTGGTGTCGGGCGAGCCGCATGCCGGTGAACGCGCGTGGCGCAACCTGTTAAAATCCGACGCTGCCGTCGACCTGGTGCATTTCACCATTCTGCGGCCGCCGGAAAAGCAGGACGGCACGCCGATCAACGAATTGTCGCTGATTGCCTTCCCAACCCGCGAATTGTTCGTCGATAAGATCAAGGAATTCGACCTGATCATCTTCGACCGCTACCAGCATCGCGGCGTTCTGCCGATCCTTTACTACGACAACATCGCCCAATATGTCGAAAACGGCGGTGCGCTGTTGATTGCCGCAGGCCCCGAACATGCTGGTGACGATTCGATTGCGACGACCCCTTTGTCGGCGGTGCTGCCCGCAAGCCCCACCGGCTTCATGAACGAAAAAGCCTTCTATCCGCGGTTGTCGGAAGAAGGAAAGAAACATCCGGTCACCCGCGGCCTTGAAGGTGCCGATAGCGAACCGCCGCATTGGGGCCGCTGGTTCCGAACTGTGGACGTCGACAAACCGCTCGGTCAGACCGTCATGCAGGCCGCCGACGGCAAGCCGCTACTGGTGTTGAACCGCGTCGGCAAGGGCCGCGTCGCCATGCTGCTCTCCGACCAGGGCTGGCTCTGGGCACGCGGCTTTGAAGGCGGCGGCCCGAGTGTTTCGCTCTATCGCCGCACTGCCCACTGGCTGATGCAGGAGCCGGCGCTGGAAGAGGAAGCGCTGACGGCGCATGCCAGCGGCCGGACACTGGAAATCGCCCGGCAGACGATCGCCGGCGATCCGGGCACCGCCATGCTGACCTATCCCTCTGGCAAGACCGAGGAAATCGCGCTCAATGAAGGCGAACCCGGCCTCTACAAGGCCAACGTCCGCACCGCCGAAACCGGCCTTTTTGAGGTCACCAATGGCGAACTGAACACGCTGGTGCATGTCGGCAGCGTCGATGCGCCAGAGTTCAAGGCGACCATCTC
>Ga0247813_10001696_pt1 | contig 16238 bp, 11 predicted proteins | sample UWRJL169409C1_FD_180719 | JGI IMG/M metagenome (GOLD analysis project Ga0247813, IMG submission 180719) | Plant litter microbial communities from Arlington Agricultural Research Station in Wisconsin, United States - UWRJ-L169-409C-1 | ecosystem: Environmental > Terrestrial > Plant litter >... | reverse complement strand
ACATCTCTTTCAAGTTCACGAACCGTCATTCTTATCACAATCAACTGAATTTACAAAAACTTGACCACACTTGACAATAAAACTGCATCATGTAATTTATATAGCGTTATTGACAGCTTGATCTTTGTTTTTATGATTATCAGCTGAATTTACATACGATTCTTTTTCATCGTCTGATAATAAAAATATTTTTTTTCATCATCAGATGGCTTGCCATCATCTTCGTTTTTATGATTATCAACTGAATTTACACAAGATCCTTTTTTAACCCACGACTCGTAGTCGAAACGATACTCGTACTGATCATCTGTGTAGTAATGAGTACTTCCAATTACATAAGATCTAATGCCTGACTTGTCATCATATCTGTAGAAGTTATTAGATAAATTTCCACACTCAACTTTTTTAAGCCACGACTCGTAATTGGACTTATACTCGTACTCATCATCTTCGTAGGAGCTATCATTAAAAAGATAGTCTAAAAAATACTCTTTTTCATCATCAGATGACTTGTCATCATCTTTGTCTAAGTTATCAGCCAAATTTACATAAGATACAATACGTGGCTCATCATCCTCATCACAATTAATTAAATCTGCAGAAGCTCCTTTCTTGTGCAGAATGTTCATTAATTCAAGATCTTTTGATTTTACAGAGTTTATATCAGATTGATTAAGGACACATTTATCCATTGACTTTAAAGATTTTGAGTCCATGGTAGTTTGATTAAAATATATTAAATTCTTAAAGAACCTAAACAAAAGTTAAAATAAAGTATTTCGTAGAAAACGTATACAGATTTTAAAAGCAGTAATTAGATTATTTAAGAGTATATACTAAGTTTTAAATTTCATTTTTTAAGTTTGCATTACACTTAAATGTGAATTATTTATTTTATTATCAAATGTTATGGTTTATACAGAGTATATATTTAGCTAATGAAATTATTAATTTTATTAATATGATTATAAATAAATTGACTTTTTTGAATTGCTGATTTTTGAATATATTTATTATATAATATTTCATTATCTAATAATTTATAAATAATAATAGAAACTCTAACAATATTATTAATAACTTGTTTAAAATATATTTTATCTCTTTTAACAATAAATGTATTTAATTGAATATTTTTTTCATTCATGTTTTGTGTTTTTATAAGTTCTTGTTCATTAAAGTAAATCATTCCTTCAACTAAGTATCCAATATCAAATTCATATAAATTTAAGTACATTTGTAGTTGTATATAATCACAATCTTTAATAATTTTAGAAAATGTATGAATTCTATTTTTAATTTCAATAATTTCATTATTTGATGTAATTGCATCAGGTGTTCCAGTAATAATAATATTAAAATATTTACAAGAAAATATTTTCATTGATTTAAATAATTTTTCAGTATTAAATTCAATATTATGAAGTTTTGCATATGTCATTAAAACGTCGTTTTCGTGGATTTTACCAAAATTACAAATCATATATTTTTTACATTTTTCTATTAATATTGAAGTAATATTTGGAGAATGTTTAATACTTTTTAATGCATTTTGTAAAGTAATAATATTTTCATAATTATTAGTAACTAATTGAAAATCATCTTTAAATTGTAATTTATCATTAAATAAAGTATTTATTTCATATAAATCATTTGAATCCGTAAAATTATTATTTTTATTCATTTCTAATAATTTAGTGAATGCTTCATGATCATCATTGTATTTTGATTTTCCAATAAGTGAAGCAATTAAACTAGTTCTAATATATATATTAATTGGTTTATTCATAATTTACATTAATTGATAATTGATTAAATTCCAAGGAAAAATAATTCACCAAATAAATTAACATTTGGAATAAGTCCAGTATTTGTTGGATTTTGTGATCCACCGCCTATTGAAATAGTATTAGATGTACCTGGAGTCATGTCTGTCAAATAAGCCATAATAGTATCACCTGTTTCTTGTACAAAATCATTTGTAGATACTTTTATAAAATTAAGCATAGCTCTACCTGAATTTAATTGAACAACACTTCCAGATAACAAAGACAAATTGTCCAAATGAACTTTAAATCCGACTTCACTTGGAGAAGACCAAACTGGAATTCCTTTAAACTTTATTATACAAAACATATTTGCAAGCGGTGGAGTAAATGTTGCTGAACAAACATTATTTTGAAAACTATTAAGTGGAAGTGTTGTTATATTTTGTGTAAATTGAAGATTTCTTACAATTAAATCAGCAGATCCTGTCGCAGGTGCATTTATCCATGTTCCGGATCCAGAATTATATTTAAGAATATCATTGTTTACTGGAGATTCTACATTTACATCACTCAAACTATCTAAATTTATATTAAGATTAGGAAGCTGACTTAGTGGCAATTTGCTGTCTTCATCTAAACTTGCGTATCCATTTGGTCCTCCTTTATTTGATTTATCTTCTTTTAAATTTAATGCAATTTCTTGTGACTTTGATATTGGTTTATTTATATCTGATGTATTATCAACATTTCCAAGAAATAAATCATCTTTTACAATATCAAAACTTGCAGAAAGTGGATGATCATTAATAGTTATACTTTTATCAGCTTTAAGATCAAGTGCGGTTTGTTGTGCTGATGAAACAGGTTTATCCATATCTGAAGTATTATCTACATTACTTAATCCTAAATCTGATTTATTTAATAATACAGATCCAGTTTTACCATTGACTGAATTAACATTATCAGTATTATCAATTTTTGACCAAGTTTGACCGCTAAAAATAATCCAATCTCCAATATCCCATTCATTTATAGAATCAATTGATGTTGATCCAGCTACATTTACTTTATAATAATCTCCAGAATTACCTTCACTAGATGTAATTGTGGGATTATTTGTTGATGCGTTCCATAGACCTTTAAAACTTAATCCTCCCATTATTCCTGCAGGTAAAAGTGATGTAGAAATTAATCCGTTTGAATCAAGACCTGCATATCCATTAGATGTATTTTTCATTGTTTTGTCTTCTTTTGTTGGAAATTCTAAATTTACACTATCAAGTAGTTGATTTAAAGAATCAAGTGCAAGTTGCGTTGATGATGAAGTTGGTTTATCCATATCTGAAGTATTATCTACATTACTTAATCCTAAATCTGATTTAGTAATCACTACATTCTCAGATAATGGTTGTTCATTAACTGTAATTACTTTATCAACTTTCATATTAAGTGCAAGTTCTGTGGATGATGAAGTTGGTTTATCCATATCTGAAGTATTATCTACATTACTTAATCCTAAGTCTGATTTAGTAATCACTACATTCTCAGATAATGGTTGTTCGTTAACTGTAATTACTTTATCAACTTTCATATTAAGTGCAAGTTCTGTGGATGATGAAGTTGGTTTATTCATATCTGAAGTATTATCTACGTTACTTAATCCTACATCTGACTTAGTAATTAATACGTTGGCAGAAAGTGGGTGACCATTAACTGTTGTCGTTTTATCAACTTTTGTAGAATTATCTCCAGAAACACTAATAACAACATTACCAGAAAGTGGTTGTCCGTTAACTGTCGTTGTTTTATCAACTTTCATATCTAATACAAGTTGTGTTGATGATGAAGTTGGTTTATCCATATCTGAAGTATTATCTACATTACTTAATCCTAATTCTGATTTAGTTACTACAACATTATCAGAAAGTGGTTGCCCATTAACTGTTGTTGTTTTATCAACTTTTAATTCAAATGCTGTTTGTTGGGCTGATGATACAGGTTTATCCATATCTGAAGTATTATCTACATTATTAAATCCATCTGCTTTTACAGTAATATTACCAATCAGTGGTTGTCCATTTATTGTTGTATTATTTAATAATGAAAATAAACTTCCCGTAATATCAGATATTTTTTGAGTGTGTTCAGTCACAGTTTGTAATATATTAAAATCAATAAAATCATTAATTCCATCTTGATTATAATCTGATCCAGTTAAATTTTCAGTATAAAATGGAACGTTGCTATTAAGTGTTTTGATTATTTTAGCTAGAATTTGATATAAAACATCTTTAACATTATTATTAATAACTTGTACGTCATTAATAAAAATAGAACCATTGTCAACTACTGAAAATACGTCTGAATATTTGTAAATATCTGAAAGTGATGGCATTTGTTTTTCAAATAGAATTAATTCAATTGCATTCATCATCTTATAAAAAATTGTATTTTGATTTAATTGATTATATGCAACAACATTTAAATATTGACCAATTTTAGATTCATAACTCTTAAGTCGTTTACTAAAAAATAAATATATAACTTTATCCCACCAACTCTGAGTAGATTTAAAATGTACTCCAAACATTCTCTCGTAATAATATAATCTATATTGATACGATGTATCTGACTCAAATGAATTATTATTCAAAATTGTTAAATATCGCAGTAAATTATTAATAAATGCAGTTTTATTTGTAATTTGATAATATGATGAAAGCTTATCTAATGATTGTTGAGCAAAAGTTTGTATATTTTTTTCCATAAATAAGAAAACATTTAATTATTTAAAAATAAACTAGTTTCTTGTGTATAAATTGAATTTGCCATCAAATTATAAAGGGCCATTTTAATATTATTTTCTAAAACTAAAACACCATTAATTCTTAATTCATTTAAATTATTTATAACTGAAAATACATTTGGAAATATAATAAGATCATTTATTGATGGAATTTGCTTTGTATATACAATATATTCACATGCATCTTGAAGTTGTTTTAATTGAACCAGTGTATAATCTGATAAAAGTTGTAAATTTAATACACCATTCATTGCTTTAAATTTATTAAAATGATAAGAAAATATTAAACTTAATTGATTTAAAGTAAAATCATTTTGTTGTTTAAATGCACTTTCAAATATTTTATTATAATAATATAATCTATATTGATATCCTGAATCACTTTGATAACTATTTAACTCAAACAAATTAAGATATGTAATTAAATTATTAACAAATGCACGTTTATTAATTAACTCATATTTTTTATAAATAAATTCAAGTGATACTTTAGAAAGAATATTTGTTCTAGCTGACATAAAACTACTTTTATTAAAAATAAAAAGATATTCAGCTCATATATTACTTTACTGCATGCAGATAGATTACATCAAAATCATTTTAGTTTTACAATACCAGTATACAAAATAAATACTAAATAAAATATTCACTGAGGCAATATCAAACTAACTAAGGAAAAATAAAATATAATTAACTGATGAGACAAGATAGAACTTAATTGAAGCAGGATGAATTAGGTGAGGCAAGATAGAATGGCAGGATGAAATGTAACTGAGGCAAGATCAATTAGATAAAGTAGGATGAATTAGGTGAGGCAGGATAGAAGTTAACTGAGGCAGGATGAACTATAAATGAGGCAAGATAGAATCTAAGTGAGGCAAGATAAACTCTAAGTGAGGCAGGATAGAAGTTAACTGAGGCAGGATGAACTATAAATGAGGCAAAATAGAATCTAAGTGAGGCAAGATAAACTCTAAGTGAGGCAGGATGAAATTTAAGTGAGGCAGGATAGAAGTTAACTGAGACAGGATGAACTATAAGTGAGGCAAGATAGAATCTAAGTGAGGCAAGATAAAATATTTACTGAGAAAATATTATTTTGGAAGAATGAAATAAAATATTTACTGAGAGAGGATAGAATGGCAGGATAGAATGGCAGGATAGAATCTAAGTGAGGCAAGATAGAATGGCAGGATAAAATAAAATATTTACTGAGGCAGGATAGAATTTAACCGAGGCAAGATAAAATTTAAGTGAGGCAGGATAGAATTTAAGTGAGGCAAGATAGAATTTAAGTGAGGCAAGATAAAATCTAAGTGAGGCAAGATAGAATTTAACCGAGGCAAGATAAAATTTAAGTGAGGCAGGATAGAATCTAAGTGAGGCAAGATAGAATGGCAGGATAAAATAAAATATTTACTGAGGCAGGATAGAATTTAACCGAGGCAGAATAGAATCTAAGTGAGGCAAGATAGAATGGCAGGATAAAATAAAATATTTACTGAGGCAGGATAGAATTTAAGTGAGGCAAGATAAACTCTAAGTGAGGCAGGATGAAATTTAAGTGAGGCAAGATAGAATTTAACCGAGGCAGGATAGAATCTAAGTGAGGCAAGATAGAATTTAAGTGAGGCAAAATAGAATTTAACCGAGGCAGGATAGAATCTAAGTGAGGCAAGATAGAATTTAAGTGAGGCAAAATAAAATCTAAGTGAGGCAAAATAAAATTTAACCGAGGCAGGATAGAATCTAAGTGAGGCAAGATAGAATTTAACCGAGGCAGGATAGAATCTAAGTGAGGCAAGATAGAATGGCAGGATAAAATAAAATATTTACTGAGGCAGGATGAACTCTAAGTGAGGCAAGATAAACTCTAAGTGAGGCAGGATAAAATATTAAATAAAATCAAATAAAATATTAATTAAATAAAGTGAGGCAAGATAAAAGTTAACTGAGGCAGGATAGAAGTTAAGTGAGGCAAGATAAACTCTAAGTGAGGCAGGATAAAATGTAATTGGGGCAGGATGAAATATTAAATAAAATCAAATAAAATATTAATTAAATAAAGTGAGGCAAGATAAAAGTTAACTGAGGCAGGATAGAAGTTAAGTGAGGCAAGATAAACTCTAAGTGAGGCAAGATAAAAGTTAACTGAGGCAGGATAGAAGTTAAATGAGGCAAGATAAACTCTAAGTGAGGCAGGATGAAATGTAATTGGGGCAGGATGAAATAAAATATTTACTGAGGCAGGATAAAAGTTAACTGAGGCAGGATAGAAGTTAAATGAGGCAAGATAAACTTTAACTGAGGCAGGATAAACTTTAACTGAGGCAGGATGAACTCTATGAAACAAGATAGAAGTTAACTGAGGCAGGATATTAAATAAAGTAAGATAAAATATTAATTAAATAAAGTAAGATAAAATATTAATTAAATAAAGTGAGGCAAGATGAATTTTAAATGAGACAGGATAAAAGTTAACTGAGGCAGGATGAACTCTAAGTGAGACATGATGAAATATTAAATAAAGTCAAATAAAATATTAATTAAATAAAGTGAGGCATGATGAAATATTAAATAAAGTCAAATAAAATATTAATTAAATAAAGTGAGGCAAGATGAACTTTAAGTGAGACAGGATGAAATGTAATTGGAACAAAATATAAGTGAGGTAGGATATTAAATGATAAATAAAATGTAATAAATATTTAATAAAAAATGTATTTAAAATATATTTAATAGTGTAGTATATTTAAAATTAAACATATTTCTTATGGTTGATGGTACAGAAATTCCAATAGAAGTAGTAGACTGGGTACAAATTGTTTTATTAGCATCTATTATTTCTTTAGCATTATTTTCATTTATAATGTTAATTTCATTTCTTTTTAATATAAAACATATGCTCAAATATGGACCTATTATATTAGTAGTAAGTTTTTTAATTTTATTAGTTATTTTATATTTAACTCGTAATGAAAAGAATATATTTGTTACATCTTTATTAAATTTATCTTTTATTTATCCAGTTGGATTCATGTATGCAACTGAAAAAGCATTACCTGGATTTAATATAAAAGAAATTGTATTTTTTGTTCTTCATTATTTATTACTTCCATTATCTCCATTTATTACTTTTATAAGTGCATCTCTTGGATTTTACCCAATTAAAACAGGTAAAACATTTGCATTCTTTTATTAAATTTATACATTTTTTTTAGTATTATCTGTGTTATGAATATATATATTATGTAAATTTGGATTATGTAAATCTGTGTATGAAGGTGGAGCTGAAGGTGAAGCATTATTTAATAAATTTAAATTATAAATTTCTTCACAATAATTATTATTTTTAGAAAAATCAGGCGTTCTATTAAAATTCTCAGTTGTAATATGTTCACAATTGAAAATTCCAAAATATTTGCAAGTAGTTGGGGATGTATTTAAGTTATTTTCAAAAGTATTAACTTGTTTTATTTTACAAGTTTTTGAATTAATAATAACTAAATCAATTATATCTCCAATAAAATTAATTTTTGATGATGAATTAATATAACAAAATTTAACTTTTACTAAATATTTAATTTGAAGTTGAAGCTTAAGTTTTTCAACGATTTTATTTGTAAATGCATTTTTATTTACATTTAACAAAGCGAGTTCATATTTAATAAATTGATGTGAAAAGTTAAAAGTTGTTTCATTTGTATTTTCATCTATAGTTGATTTTATATAACATTTAGAATTTATATCAATTTTATTTGAATTAAAAATTTTAAAATTTTCGATTATTCCATTTATATTAAATTTGATATTTTTACATTGTTTTAAAACAATTGTATCTACACTTTTAAGAATGTTAATTTCACAATTTTGACAGTTTTCTAATACGATTGTTTTGGCTGTTTCTATAATAATAATTATAAAATTACCATTTTGACCTCTAATATGGTCAATATTTAATGTTGTTAAATATAGTTTTTTTTCATTTGAACCAATTATATTTTTAAATTTAAAATATTTAACATTAATTAAATTAAAAAATGTATTATCAAAAAATGATGTGTCTTTAATGTAAATGTTTTCATTACAAATATCTTTTAACACTTTTAAATTTACATTTTTATCACCACAATATAGTTTGATCATTTCTGAAACTATTTTTGGTAATTTCACATCTTTATTTCCTAATTCAATTTTTTTGTTCATTGTAATTATTTGTTGAGATTGTTGGTTTTTAAATGGAAATTTAAAGAGTGACTTTTTCATTTGAATAAGTTCGCCTTGTTGAGTAATTGCGCCTTGTTGAGTAATTGCGCCTTGTTGAGTAATTGCGCCTTGAATTTCATCTTGTTGAGTAAGTCCGAGTTTATCTTTTTGAGATTTTTTAAATGAAAATCTAAATGGAAGTGACTTTTTTATTTGAGTAATTTCGAGTTCATCTTTTTGAGATTTTTTAAATGAAAATGGAAATTTAAAACGTGATTTTTTTATTTGAGTAACTTCGTCTTGAAGTTCGCCTTGTTGAGTAATTTGGTCTTGCATTTTTGTTTTAAAAATTAATAATGTAAATGAAACGAATAACTTTTTCATTTTTTAACTACATGATAAATTTAAAGAAAGATTACTTATATTAATATTTTCACCTGCAAGTATATCTTTAATAACGAGCATATTACTACATACTGTTGTTTGACATAGCTCAGTTGTTATAGATTTATCAGCAGCAATTGCAGTATTTGAACAACTTTGATCATAACAATTAACTGGAGTTCCCATTTTAATAAATACTCGATTTTCAGGTTTAAATTTATAACAATTACAATTTGAATCATATTTACTCATATTTTCATATCCAACTAAATCTCTAAGCGCTAAACAATACCATCGATAAAAAAAAACACATTCATTATCTACAATTCCAGTACAATTAATATTTGGATTTGCAACATTATAAACTTGATATGACAATGAATTATCAAATGGTTGAATAAGACCGTTAGGTAATTTGAATGTAGTATTTGGTAAAAAAACTTTAAGATTCGATGTATTAAAGCAGCAACTATACAAATCCGTGTATCTTGTATTATAATAATCAATTAATGAACTATTTTGAAGAGTTGGAAATTCATATGCAATGTCATTATATAATAGAGTTACTAAATTATCTTCAACTTTATACGACGATTTCTTTGGATTTAATCTATTCTTAAATAAATAATTTGAATAAAAATTACTAATTAATGCATTTTGAGGAGTTTTAATAAAAACATCATTTAAAAAATATCCATTCATAAATTTTAAATTAACAAAATTATTTTTTTGCAATTTTACTATTTTTTCGTTTACTAAGATTAGATTTATTTGGAAATAATATTGGTCTTGGAATTTTAACATCTTCACATGAGCAATAACTTTCTATACTATTTTGACTAATACTGCGTTTTCTACATGGACAATTTTGAAACTCTCTTTTACATGGACAATCTTTAATTTTTTGTTTACAAGGACATTCTACAAAGTTTCTCCTACAAGGACATTCTACAAATTTATATGAATCAACATATTTATCAATTCGTTCGTTTATTATATTATATAATTTAGTTCTTGATAATTTTACACCATATTTGTCAAATGGTAAAGTCTGTTGATCTACAATATTCAATAAATTGTTTTCAACTTCAATCTTTTTTTTCTTTAATATTTTATATTGTTCTGGAATAAGTAAACTTACATCCTTACTTACAATTTTATCAAATGATTCAATTTTCTTTTTTAATAAAATTAAATCTTGTATTTGAGTAAATGTATCAAGTTTTTGAAGTAATTTTTCTCGTAATTTAGAATCTTTTTTTCCAATTGTTATAAAACAAAAGTTATTACTAAATACATTATAATTTTTAAGAATTGAAACTCTTTGACTGTTAGTTGTATTACTTATTGCTTTATTAAATAATGGAAACCAATACCCTTTTTTAGGCAATTCATCTGGATATGAAATTTTATATTTATTTTTATCTAAAATAACTAAATCATCTAATATTAACAAAATTTTAGTATGAGTTGTATTTTTAATAAAATATTTTAAACTCTCATAAGAATTTGTGTGGTCGTCTTTTACAACAAGATTAAATAATTTATCAACTTCAAATGTACCATTAATTAAACAAGTATAATCTACACCTGAATATATTTTATCAAGTAATTGTCTATAATACATCATATTATTAAAGTTTTCTTTATTTACTATAAATAAAATTGCAGTAGATTTTAATGAATTTCTCTGTTGATACACAATCTTCATAAAAGCTTTTAAATTATTCTATTCTTAAAAATTTGTAAAATTTCATTTACCATATCATCTAAAGTTTTAGTTTCATCATTTTCATTATTTTTATAATTAGTTAGTTTACCATAAATTTCTGTTATATTTGATGATTTTTTAATCATATTATAAATGTCAAATATTTTGAAATTACTAGGCGAGGCCGTAGAGCTTTGCTCTAAAATTGTCTTAGGTATTGTTGGCTTGTTAATTAAAATGTCTAGTTGATATACATCAATTAATAACTTATTGTTTATTAACTTATACAATAAACATTTATAATTTCCATCAATAACTTGGTTATTATTATCAATAATAATATTTGTATCAAAAAAATCACTATATAATAATTTAGATGCTGAATTATTTAATAATAATGAAATTCCATTTTTAATAAAATTCTCATCTGTATAAGATAATTTAATATCTTTTATATCTATTAATTTTGATTTAAAATTATAATTAGTTAAATTTAAATTGACAATTTTATCTGTAAATAAATTAATATTATTTGAAGTTAAAATGTTTGTATCTTTTAATATATTTTTAATATCTAAATCAATAAAAATATTAATATATAATCCATGGCTACTATATAATTTAGAAATGTCACGTAGTTTGTCATTAAATTTAAATATATCTGTTATTTTATTTAAAAATATTTTATCAACTATTTCATTAGATTTTTTGATAGCTTCATAATCAATAACTTCACATCGCTTTTCAAAATGAAGTTTATACATTCCAGAAGTTAATTTTAATATTGATTCATCATTATTTAAATAATTTATAAGTTTTTCATTAATAAGATTTGTTAAAAACATAAAATAAATAATTAAATTTATACAAGTTCATTTAATTTATCAGCAAATGATGCTAATAATCCTACTTGTCCATTACAATTACTGGGAGTATTAACATTACTTAATGTATAAATAACGTACATTCTTACTTTTTTATTCATATTTGATCCTCCAGTTTTATTAAATATTTTAAATAATTGAAGTAAACTATTATCTGTAATAGGACTGAACATTTTACTATAATCATATAACTTATCAGTTTCAGTCTTTATTAAAAGTTTTTCAGCATCAGTAGATAAATTATCTTCAACTAAATCATAAATATCTGAGTCTTTAGTTATTGGAAGTTTACTTGAATCTGTACTAGCAATTCGGTCAAGAATATATGGTAGCATGTTCTTGGCCTTAAGCTCTTCTGAGGTTTGTACAGCTGTTCTACCTAATTTATCTCTATTTTCTTCATTTTTAAAAATTAAAATATCTCTAAGAATTAAAATAATTGATTCATTAATAAAATATGATTCAAACATATTTTTTAACTTGAGTCCAAGAGCTTGTTTTTTTTCCTTTACCTTAAAAAAAGGCTCTCTATCAGGGTAAAATGGAGTATCTGTAGCTAATAATGTTGAAATAAACAAATCAATTGTAGATGGAATTCCAACAAGATCAAATAAAATAAAAAAAATGTGATATAAATATTGTAATCGAAGTACATTTGGCCTATTTTTCTGTTCTCCTAAATATAAACTATGATTACGCGATGAAATCAATGCAAGACCTTCCTCGTTAATTACATTTGTTGTAAGAACGTCTTGTAGTTCATTGGGTTGAAAATTGAGAATCTTTTCAAATGTTACAGGTCCATCAGATTTTGTAAAAAGAGTTATTTTTTTAAGTTTTTCAATAATTATTGGTACATACATTGGAAATTTAATATTAATATTGTCAATAATATCTCTATTAAACATATATGATAATGAGAATAATAAAAATGGCATAAATGGAAGTAAATTCATTATTCCTTTATATTTTTCAAATTGATCTTCTAATTTAATTAAAGATCTTTCATCAAATGGTTGATCTTTATATTTTAATTTAATTTCATTAGTATATTTTGTCATTTCATCTGTAGATCTAGTTTCAGATGTTACAAATGTACTAATAGGATCTTCTTTTCCTGGAAAATCAATAATAGTTAATTTAACTTTATTTCTATTTTTAGTTGTAAAAATAAGTGTATACATCAAAATACTTCTTGATGATTCTTTATTATTAGGCGTTGGAGCAATTGTACCATTTTTCATTCTTATTTTTTCAATTGGTTCGATGACCATAGTTGTCATATTTTTAATAAATTCTTTTGCATCTTCTTTTTTAATAGTATGTAAACTACTTAAATGATTATCAGAAAATCGTTTATCAAAATAGTCTGTAATTTCTTTCATATCTTCTATTTTGCTAAAATCAGTTTTATCAATTACATGCACATTAGCTTCTTCAATAAATGTATACGATTTAATCCATGCAATATTATTCTTAAATTTATTATTTTCAAAATTATCAGTAATTGGAAGTGATTTACCATATATTTCTAATACTTCAATTTGAAATTCTTCAACAGAACTTAAATTTTTGAGAAATCCAATTAATATTCCATTAACATTTTTACAAGGATCAACGTCAGATTTACCAAAAAGTGTTACACTTTTACCCACTCCAGAATATCCAAATGTAATAAATAATACATCTTGTTCTTGTTCAAATAAAAAACTATTAACTGCAATATAATCAGGAATTTCATCTACATCTTCTGTATTAAAAATATAATGAAAATTAATTTTTTTAAAAATTGTATCTCCATTTGGACATGTATTATTAATTGTACAACAATCTCTATATTGTAATTGATTTTCAGATTTTTTATCAGATTTTGTAAAAATAATCTGATTTTGATTTAGAATTTTATCAAAATCATTTATTAATGCAAAACTTACTACACTTGTTGAGGTGTTTTTAATATATTCAGCAACAAAAAGATGCATTATAAGATCATATATACATATCATTTCTTTATTAAATAAACTAGTTGACGGATCAAATATTTTCAAATACTTTTTTGGTTGTTTTCCACAAACTAAATCTCTCGGTCTATCTCCATTTTCTTCAACTAATGTTTCAAAATTAATATTTTTATTAATATAATCTCTTACAATTGTAAAAACATGATTATATTTTGTATATTGTGGAATTTTTGATCTAATAATTTCATCAATAATAATTAAGAAGAATTTTTTTTCAGATTCAGTAAAAAATACAGTCATATTAATAAATTGTTTTCCTTCAATTATTTGTTTATAAAAATGATGGTGAAATTCTGAAATATTTTTATTTTTTTCAATCAGTTCATGAATAACATTTAGTTTATAGCTCAACGACATCATTAAAGTATTAAAATTTGAAAGCAATGAAACAATTGAACTTCTTAGTGTTTGAATTTCTTGCTTAACAATTTCAATTTTTTCAGTAGAAAATTCACTTCCAATTTTAATACTTGATGAAGATGGAACATCATTTGTATATTGATTTATATTACTATCTATACACTCTAATAACTTTGCGTTTCCTCCTTTGATGTTATGTATAGTATTTTGATCTACAAGTTGATCAATATTATTTTGAATTATATTTTTTGCATGTTGAATTAATCCATTTCCTGATTTTGATGAAACTGATGAAAGATAAGGTAAAGTGTGAATAATACAATTACCTTTATTTTTTTCTTTAGATTCAAGAGTATTAATATATGTAGATAAATTTAATTTAAGTTTAGTGTTCGTCCTATCAAAAAATCCCGCAGGAATAATATGATATAAATACATTTTTAAATAATGTTTCATATATTCTTCATTAAATACAATAATTTTATCGAGTTCACTTAAACTATAATCTGGATTTCCAAGAGCAGTTGCTAAATCTTGTTGTTTTCGTTTAATGCGATCTTCAACTTTTAAAATAAAAAAATCAACTAAATTAATTAATTCAACTTCACAATCTTTAAAATACCCACGAAATTCATCAATGTGTGCTGCAAATGTATCATCTTCATATCCAAATGCAAAATGACTTTTTTCAGATTTATAATCTCCCATAGTACTAGACAAATCAGTAAGAATAAGTGTTAATTGTGAAATCATAGTTTCTAAAATATATTTTTTATTTTTTAAAGTATCTCTAATTTGAATAATTAATTCATCAGACAACTCATAACTTTTAAGACCCTCAAGGAAACAAAATATATCTTTCATTCTACATGCAGTCTTAGCAAATAACTCTTTTAAACTATTTGCTTCTTTAATATCAATATCAATAGTACTAAATGATTTTAGGTTAGAACCATCTGTATTAACTTTTAATACAAATTTTTCATAAATCGGTCTACAGCTTGTATTATGTAAAAGTGAATTTGGAGTATTAGTTAAAACCATAAAGATACAAATATATATTTTATGGATATAATGGAATTTGGTATTAAAAGTGATGGATTAAAATGTTGTATTGGAAGTATTTATATGGTTTGTATTCAAAATAATCCTTTAATAACAATTAATAATATAATAAGCAAAAAAGATGCACTGTTTTTAAATAATTATCTTCAAAAAAATCATCAATTTTTTATATATGAAATTAAAGTTGAAGAAATTAATAAACAAGCAATTTCAGATTTAGAATTTACAGGTATATTATATTTTACAGATAAAATTAAAACATTATATCAAGATAATTTTATATTTAATATTTATATTTATAAATTTAATAATTTAGATAAATTAATTGAGTCTGTTGCCGATAAAAGATTTAATTTTATAATTGAACCAAATAATTTAATTAATGGAGCATTTATACTTGCTAAAATTATAAGAGAAACATATATGAATTCATTCGATTTAGGAACTGGATATTCAAATGATCCTAAAACTAAAAAATACTTAAAAACTATAAATAAATGTAATTTTGATAAAAATATTGTAAGAGTAAACTGGAAAAATGTTAAACAAATACTTCAAGTATAAAATTCATGATAATTTATTCTTTTCGTATCTAAAGCTATATAGCAAGAAATATGTCAGTGCTATTCAGTCGGCTGAATACAAATACAACGACAAAATAATCATCTAAACAAAGTGTATCTAAAGCTATATAGCAAGAAATATGTCAGTGCTATTCAGTCGGCTGAAAATTAATAATATCAAATAATAAAATAAAAATACTTAAAAACTATAAATGAATGTAATTTTGATAAAAATATTGTAAGAGTAAACTGGAAAATGTTAAATTACTTAATCCATGATAAATAATGGATAAGATTTATCACCACAAATTAAATATTGAATTGCATTCTTAGGAGGATCTGGTTCAGTAGTAAAAGTAATTGCATTTGGGTTACGGATGGGTTGATTGAAACCACTGATATTATCTTTAATTAATTCTTTTAAAAACAAATAAAGATTTATATTGTTTTCATATCTAACTAAAGGAGT
>Ga0247813_10001695_pt1 | contig 16241 bp, 16 predicted proteins | sample UWRJL169409C1_FD_180719 | JGI IMG/M metagenome (GOLD analysis project Ga0247813, IMG submission 180719) | Plant litter microbial communities from Arlington Agricultural Research Station in Wisconsin, United States - UWRJ-L169-409C-1 | ecosystem: Environmental > Terrestrial > Plant litter >... | reverse complement strand
GCTGCCGCAGCGGCCGGCCTGCCGATCGTCGAGGACAACCCCTACGGCGAACTCTGGTTCGACGAAGCCCCTCCACTGCCGCTGACCGCGCGCAACCCCGAAGGCTGCATCTACCTCGGATCCTTCTCGAAGGTGCTGGCGCCCGGCCTTCGCCTGGGCTTCCTGGTGGCGCCGAAGGCGATCTACCCGAAGCTGCTGCAGGCCAAGCAGGCCGTGGATTTGCACACGCCAATCTTCACGCAGCGCATGGTGTCGACGGTGATGAAGGACGGCTTCCTGGAGCGCCACGTGCCAACCATCCGCGCGCTCTACAAGCGCCAGCGCGACGCCATGATCGCGGCGCTGCACCGCGAAATGAAGGGCCTGGACGTGAAGTTCAACGTGCCGGTGGGCGGCATGTTCCTCTGGCTGCGCATGCCCGAGGGCATCGACACGGTCGCGCTGCTGCCCAAGGCGGTGGAGCGCAACGTGGCCTTCGTGCCGGGCGCGCCGTTCTATGCAGGCGAAGGTGATCCACGCACGCTGCGCCTGTCGTTCGTGACCGCATCGGTCGCGCAGATCGATGTCGGCATCGCCGCGCTGGCTGCAACGCTGCGCGAGCAGCTCGCCCACAACGCCGCAGCCCAGGTCCAGCGCGAGCTGGCCGAGAACTGAGCGCCCTCCCCGCATTGCACGCGCCCACACCATGATCGACTCCGCCACACTGGGGCTGTTCCTGCTCGCCGTCCTGGCGCTGTTCCTCTCGCCCGGGCCGAACATGGCTTTCGTGCTCGCGCACGGCGTGGCACAGGGGCCGCGCGGCGGTTTCGCGGCGGCGATCGGCATCTCGGCAGCCGACCTGGTGCACACGCTCTGCGCCGCCACCGGCATCACCGCGCTGGTCGCGGCCTGGGCACCCGCATTCGATCTCCTGCGCTACGCCGGTGCGCTGTACCTGCTCTGGCTTGCGGCCAAGTCCTGGCGCGAAGGCGGGGCCGCCCTGGCCGGCACGGCATCGCCTGCACCGTTCATGCGCATCGTGCGGCAGGCCTGGCTCAACAACCTGGTGAACCCGAAGGCGCTGCTGTTCTTCATGCTGTTCCTGCCGCAGTTCGTCGACCCAGCGCGCGGCCACGTCACGCTGCAACTGGTGTTGCTGGGCGGGGTGCTCTCGCTGGCGGCGCTGGTCTTCAATACGCTGCTGGGCGCCTTCAGCGGACAGGTGGGCCGGTGGCTGCAGCGCCGTCCCGGCGCCGCGCGCCTGCAACACCGGCTGCTGGCCGTTGCGATGCTCGGCCTGGCGCTGCGGCTTCTGTTGCTGGACCGCCCAGCGCCGCGCTGAGTCGATCCACGACCCACACGACAAAGAAACGGAAAGAAGGACATGCTCAACATCTGGGGCCGTATCAGCTCGATCAACGTGCGCAAGGTGGTCTGGTGCGCGCAGGAACTCGGCCTGGACTTCCAGCGCACCGAGGCCGGTGGCAAGTTCGGCATCGTGCAGACGCCCGAGTACCTGGCGCTCAACCCGAACGCCATGGTGCCGACCATCGACGACGGCGAAGGCGAAGAGCGCGTGACACTCTGGGAGTCGAACGTGATCGTCCGCTACCTCTGCGCCAAGCACTCGCATGGCGCGCTCTACCCGATCGACCTTCCCGAGCGCTTCGACGCCGAACGCTGGATGGACTGGCAGCAGACCGCACTCAATCCGGCCAGCGGCGGCGCCTTCGTGCAATGGGTGCGCAAGCCCGCCGAGGAGCGCGACCCGGCCGTGATTGCGCGCTCGGTGCATGCCACCGAGCCGCTGTTCGCACTGCTCGACGCCCACCTCGCCACACGGGCCTTCGTGACCGGCACCAAATTCACGATGGCCGACATCCCGCTGGGCTGCGAAGCCCACCGCTGGTTCGGTCTGCCGCCGACCGACTACACCCGCCCTTCCTGGCCACACGTCGAGCGCTGGTTCGCCGATTTGCGCGCCCGTTCCGCCGCGCGCGGCGTGCTCGACCTCTCCCTTGAATGAAGTGACGAAGATGAAGACCCGCCCTTTCCAACAAGTCGACGTGTTCACCGCCGTGCCCTACCGCGGCAACCCGCTCGCGGTGGTGCTCGACGGCAGCGACCTGGATGACGCCGAACTGCAGCGCTTCGCGCAGTGGACCAACCTGTCGGAAACCACCTTCCTGCTGCCGCCGACCGACCCGGCCGCGGACTACCGCGTGCGCATCTTCACGCCCGGCAGCGAGTTGCCCTTCGCCGGTCATCCGACGATCGGCAGTTGCCATGCCTGGCTGCGCGCCGGCGGCACGCCGAAGTCGGGCGACCGCATCGTGCAGCAGAGCGCCGTCGGGCTGGTGCCGATCCGCCGCGACGGCGAGCGCCTCGCCTTCGCGGCGCCGCCAGTCAAGCGCAGCGCGCCGAGCCCGAGCGTGCTGGCGCGCGTGGCCGCCGCGCTCGGCCTGAAGGCGGCGCAGATCCGCGGGGCGCAGATGCTCGACAACGGGCCGGTCTGGATGGGGCTGCTGCTCGACGAAGTCGACACGGTGCTGGCGCTCAAGCCGGACCACCGTGCGCTCAAGGAGCTGCGGCAGAAAGTCGGCGTGGCCGCCCTGACGAATTCAGCGGACGCGGCGCAAGAAACGGAAGAAGCACCGGCGCTCATCGGCCGCTCCAACCGCGAAGCGCGTGCCTTCGGCGCCCGCGCACAGCCCGCTTCAGTCGGTCTCGAGGTGCGCGCCTTCGCAGCGCCCATCGGCGTGGAGGAAGACCCCGTCACCGGCAGCTTCAACGCCAGCATCGCGCAGTGGCTCATCGCCGACGGCCACGTGCCCGAGCGCTACGTCGCCGGCCAGGGCCAGTGCATGGGCCGCGACGGGCGGGTGCACATCGAACGTGACGCCGACGGCCAGGTGTGGGTCGGCGGCGATGCCGTGACCTGCATCGAAGGCAGCGCTCACCTTTGAGAAGCTGTGAACGAATCATCCATGCCCGCACAGATCGACCACCTCGTGATCGCCGCCCGCACGCTCGACGAGGGCGTGGCGTGGTGCGAAGCCACGCTGGGCGTGACGCCCGGCCCCGGCGGCGCGCATCCGCTGATGGGCACGCACAACCGGTTGATCTCTGTGGCGACCACGGCCTTTCCGCAGGCGTACCTGGAGGTCCTCGCGATTGACCCGGCCAAGCAACCGACGCGCACCGCCGGACTGCACCGCTGGTTCGACCTCGACGACGCCGCGCTGCAGGCCGAGCTGGCGCAGCACGGGCCGCGGCTGATCCACATCGTGGCCCGCGTGCCCGACGCAGCGGCGGCGCTGCACGCCCTCGCCGCAGGCCCCGTGCCCATTGACCGTGGTCCGCTCGTCGAAGCCTCGCGCGACACGGCGGCCGGCCGGCTCGACTGGAAGATCAGCGTGCGCGACGACGGCCAGCGCCTCTTCTATGGCGCGCTGCCCACGGTGATCGAATGGGGGCCGGTGCATCCGGCCGACACCATGCCACCGTCGGGCGTCACGTTGAGCGCTCTGCGTGCGACGCATCCCCGGCCGGCGATGTTGCAGGCTGCGCACGCGGCGCTGGGCCTGGCGCAGGTGCCGGTGGAAGCCGGCCAGCCCAACCTCGTGGCCGTGCTCCAAACGCCGCGTGGATCGGTCACGCTCGAATCGAAAGGGATCTGACCTCATGCTCACCGCCGCCGAACTCGCCTGGTTCTCGCTCGCTTCGCTGCTGCTGGTGCTCACGCCGGGCCCGAACATGATCTATTGCGTGTCGCGCGCGCTGTGCCAGGGGCGCAGCGCCGGCATCCTGTCGCTGGCTGGAGTGCTGGTCGGCTTCCTGGTGCACCTGGTCGCGGCCACGCTCGGCCTGACGGCCCTGCTGGCCGCCGTGCCCTTCGCCTTCGATGCGGTGCGCCTGGCCGGTGCGGCCTACCTGCTGTGGATGGCGTGGCAGGCCGTCAAGCCAGGTGGCCACGCGCCCTTCGCGGCGCGCACGCTGCCGATCGACCCGCCGGCCAAGCTGTTCCGCATGGGCTTTCTCACCAACGTGCTGAATCCGAAGGTGGCGATGTTCTACCTCTCCTTCTTTCCCCAGTTCCTCCACCCCGAGCGTGGCTCGGTGCTGTGGCAAAGCGTGGCGCTCGGTGCCATTCAGATTTCGGTCAGCGGCCTGGTCAACCTGATGCTGGTGCTCGGCGCCGCGTCGATCACCGCGGTGCTCTCGCGCAGCGAGGGCTGGCTGCGCGCGCAACGCTACGTGATGGGCAGCGTGCTCGCGTTGCTGGCGGTGCGCATCGCGGTCGACACGCGCAAGGCCAGCGCATGAAGTTCACCCGTGAAGACATCGAGGCCGCGCAGCGCACCGTGTACGCGGCGATGCCGCCGACACCGCAGTACGCCTGGCCGCAGCTTGGCGCTCGCCTCGGTTGCCGGCTCTGGGCCAAGCACGAGAACCACACGCCGCTGGGCGCCTTCAAGGTGCGCGGCGGACTGACCTACATGGAAGCGCTGGTGCGCGAACGGCCCGACGTGCGCCACGTGGTGAGCGCCACGCGCGGCAACCATGGCCAGTCGATCGGCTTTGCGGCGGCGCGCCACGGGCTGGCAGCGACCATCGTCGTGCCGCATGGGAACTCGGTCGAGAAGAACGCGGCGATGCGGGCGCTCGGCGTGCAGCTCGTCGAGCACGGTGATGACTTCCAGGCCGCCAGCGAGCATGCGGCTGTACTCGCCACCGAACAGGGCCTGCATCGCGTGCCCTCGTTCGCGCGCGACCTGGTGCGCGGCGTTGCGACGGCGTATGTGGAATTCTTCGAAGCGCTGCAGCGTGCGGGCGAGGTGCCCGACGTGCTGTTCATCCCCGTCGGCCTGGGCTCGGGTTTTGCCGCTGCGGCCGCCGCACGCCGGCATTGCGACGTGCGCACGAAGCTCGTCGGCGTGGTGTCTTCGCATGCCACCGCCTACCGCGATTCCTTCCGAGCGGGTCGCGCCGTCGAAGCGCCGGTGACCACGCTGCTGGCCGACGGCATGGCCTGCCGCACGCCGGTGCCCGAATCGGTCGAGGTGCTGCTGCGCGAAGCCGACGAGGTGGTCGCGGTGAGCGACGACGAGGTGTCGGCGGCGATGCGCATCCTGTTCACCGACACGCACAACGTGGCCGAAGGCGCGGGCGCCGCAGCGCTGGCGGCGGTGCTGCAGCAGCGTGAGCGCTGGCGTGGCAAGACCGTGGGCATCGCCGTGACGGGCGGCAATGTCGACGCCGAGGTCTACGCGCGCGTGCTCTCCACCGGCTGAGCGTCGCCACCGAGACCCGGGCCACCGCCATGGCTTGCCAGAATGCGGTCATGGGCACTCTTTATCTCGTCCGACACGGCCAGGCCAGCTTCGGTGCGGCCGACTACGACCAACTCAGCGACCTCGGTCATCGACAGGCCGTGCGCCTGGGCGATTACTGGCGCGAGCGCGGCATGACCTTCGATGCCGTCATCACCGGCACGCTCAAGCGGCACCGCCAGACGTGGGAAGGCATTGCGCAGGGGCTGCAGTTGTCGGGCCAGGACGTGCTGCCTTGGCCGGGTCTCAACGAATACGACAGCGAAGCGATCATCGCGACCATCCATCCGGAGAAGCTCGAAAAGGCGACCACGCCCGAGATGTACCGCCACCACTTTCGCCTGCTGCGCGACGGTCTGGGCGCGTGGATGCAAGGCCGCACCGCACCGATTGGCATGCCGAGCTACATCGACTTTCTGGCCGGCGTGACGACGGCGCTCGACCACGTGCGAGGCCACCATCACGGCGCCAAGGTGCTGGTGGTGTCGAGCGGCGGGCCGATCAGCACCGCGGTCGGCCATGTGCTGGGCACCAGTGCCGAGACGACGATCGAGTTGAACCTGCGCATTCGCAACAGCTCAGTCACCGAATTCGCCTTCACGCCCAAGCGCCACATGCTGGTGACATACAACACGCTGCCGCACCTGGATGGCCCGGCCTATGAGGATTGGGTGACCTACGCCTGAGCGCCGCGCCGCGTCAGGCCTGCCATACGCCGTAGCCCAGGGCGCGCAGACGGATGCCGAGTTCGACCTCCATGCTGCGCGCAGCTTCATAGGGCATCGGGTTGTAGCGGTCGTAGAGCTGCGGCAGCAACCGAAGACCGTAGTCCTGCACGAAGGCATTGGCCTGGATGCCCGCCTTGTGCTTGTCGAAGCGCACGTCCGGGTCGAGCCCCGTCATGCCGACGTAGACGAAGGGCTTGCCCAGCACATGGGCCGGGTTGGCGCGCCGGAAGCGCGCCACGTTCCACACCCGATCGTCGAGCTCGATCACATAGACGTGGTGGTGGGAACGCCGTGCCATGAGGGGGCCGCCCTCCGGCCCGGCGGCCCGGAGGCCGCAATGCGCCGACGAAGGGTCAGCGCTTGCCCTTGATCATGCCCCACACGAAGAGCAGCACGATGGCGCCGACGATCGAGGCGATGAAGCCCGCGCCCTGGCCCGCCGTGTACCAGCCCAGTGCCTGGCCGAGGTAGGTCGCGATCAGCGAACCGGCAATGCCGATCAGCGTCGTGACGATGAAGCCTGCGCTGTCGTTGCCCGGTTTGATGGCGCGTGCGATCAGGCCTGCGACGAAACCGATCAAGATGGTCCAGATGATGCTCATGAAAATTCCCTGTTGAAGTTGACTGAAAAAGAAACACGGTTGAAAAAACTGTCGTAACGCCGTCTTCGTCGGACGGCGCGGCGACAGCGGCGGTCATGGTATCTGCGGCAACTCCAGCGCTGCCGCGGCCATCTGGGTCGGGAGGGCCTGCGCGACGGCGGCGGCCAGCGTCGAAATGTCGAACGGTTTGATGAGGATGGAATGCGTGCCCAGCACGCGGCCGACTTCCGCCATGTCGGCATAGCCCGTGGCCAGGATCACCGGGATGTCGCCGACCAGCTCGCGCGCGCGCGAAATCACTTCTGCACCGTTGAGGCCGGGCATGGCGTAGTCGACGACCAGCAGGTCGTGCGGTGAGGCAGTGAGTGCGGCGAGCCCGCTCGCACCATCGGCCGCCTCGCTGGCCACGTAGCCCAGCAGCGTCAGGCTCTCGACGATGGCGCGGCGCACTTCGTGATCGTCCTCGACCACCAGCACCTTGCGACGCCTGGCTTCGTGCGCGGGCAACGTCTCTGCAACGATGGCTGCAGCCTCTTCGCCCTGGCGCAAGGACAACGGAAAATTCATCTCGACCGTGGTGCCGCAACCTTCCTGGCTGTGCAAGGTGGCATGACCGCCCGACTGACGAGCGAAGCCGTAGACCTGGCTCAGTCCCAGCCCGGTGCCGCTGCCGACCGGCTTGGTGGTAAAGAACGGGTCGAACACCTTGTTGACCAGATGGGGCGCAATGCCGACGCCCGTGTCGCTGACGCGCACACTCACATAGTCGCCGCCCGGCAGTTCGGCGGGGTCGCGGACGCTCTGCGTCGACAGTGTCAGCGTGCCACCCGCGGGCATCGCATCGCGCGCGTTCACCGCGAGGTTGAGCACGGCCATCTCCAGCTGGTTTGCATCGACCACCGCCCAGAGTGGCGCGTCGCTGAGCGACAGCTCGATCTGGATGGTCGGGCCCGCGGACACCGCCACCAGCTCGCGCATGCCCTCGATCAACGCGCTCACGTCGGTGAGCCGGGGCAGCAGGGACTGGTTGCGCGCAAAGGACAGCAGCTGGCCCGTGAGCTTGGCGCCCCGGCCGACCGCACCCTTGGCACGTGCCGCGATGCCCAGCACCTTCTCATCCTTGGCGATACGGGCGACCAGGTCGAGGTTCATGTTGACCACGTGGAGCAGGTTGTTGAAGTCGTGTGCGATGCCACCCGTCAGCCGGCCGATCGCTTCCATCTTCTGCACCTGAATCAGCGCGGCCTGCGCGCGTTCGCGTTCCGCGATCTCTGCCATCAGCCGGTCGTTGGCGCCCGCCAGTTCGCGCGTGCGCGCAGCGATCCGACCCTCGAGCTCGGCGTTGAGGCGTTCGACCTCGGCGCGCGTGTCCTCCAGCTGGCGCAGGTGCAGGCGCGTGGCGTACTGGCGGCTGCGCGCACGCACTGCCGCATCGGCGGCGCGCGCCAGCGTTTCGGTGTGCACGGGACGTTCGAGCACGAAGGCGTTGCCCAGCGTCTGCAGCAGCGCCAGCGACTTGCGCGAGCGGCCACCCGCGTCGCGCGACGACAGCACGATGAACGGAAAATCGGACCAGCTCGGCTGCGCCGTGAGCCAGGCCCGCAGTGGTGCCTCGGGCACTTCCAGCAAGGACTCTTCGGTCAGGATGGCGGCGGCCGCACCGCCGTCGAGCTCGGCGAGGATCTGCTCGGCCGACGTGCAGATGATGCCCGACAGGCCGAGGCTTTCGACCACACGCTGCACCACCGCGGCGTCGCGTCCCCGCGGCGCATGAATGAGGACCCGACGTTCCATGTCAGGCTTCGCGGTCGCCGAGCAGCGGGATCTTGCCGGCGTACGACGGCACGCCGCTGAGCACGCCCTCGAAGTCGGTCAGCGCCGGGCCGACCTCCACCCCGCCGTCGCCCAGCCGGAACTCGCGGATGCTGAGTTCGTGGCGATTGGTGCGGCTCTTGACCACCGAGACGGCCTTGAGCAACTGCCCCCGTGCCTCGAAGAAACTGAAAAGAAGGATGGCGTCGGACAGGTAGCTCAGGTCGAGGTCGCTGCGTACGTCGCCGATGATGCCGTGCTGACCGAGCACCAGCAGCGTGAGGATGCCCTGGCCGTTGAGAAAGCTCAGCAGTTCGTGCATCTGCAGCAGCAGGAACTTGGCGCCGGGCATGGCCTGCATGTAGGCGTTGAGGCTGTCGATGACGATCATCGTCGCGCCCGCCTCCTGCACGGCCAAACGGACCATGTTGGAGAACTGGCCGGGCGACATCTCCGCCGGGTCGAGCGACTGAAGGTCGAGCTGGCCGCTTTCGATGTAGCTCTCCAGCGGCAGCCCGAGCGACGCACAGCGGTAGAGCAACGTGCCCATGCCTTCGTCGAACAGGTAATAGGACACCTTTTCGCCGCGGCGCAGCGCAGCCATCACGGCCGACATCGACGTGCTGGTCTTGCCCACACCCGAGGGTCCGATCAGCAGGGTGTTGCTGCCGCGCACCAGCCCGCCGCCGAGCAACCTGTCGAGTTCTTCGGTGCCCGACGACACGGTCTGCGCGTCGAAGGCCTTGCGGTGCTCGGCGGCGATGAGCCGCGGGAAGATCTGGATGCCACCGGTGTCCAGGTGCAGGTCGTGCTCGCCGCCGCGGTAACGCACGCCTCGCATCTTGACGATGCGCAGGTGCCGACGCACCGGGCCGTAGTCGGCCATGGCCTGGTCGAGCCCGAGCACGCCGTGCGCAATGCTGTGCAATTGCAGGTCGTCGGCCTTGGAACTCTTGTCGTCGAGCATGAGCACCGTGCAGTCGCGTGAAGCGAAGAAATGCTTGAGCGCCAGGATCTGGCGGCGGTAGCGCAGCGGGTCCTGGGCGAGCAGTCGCATTTCCGAAAGGCTGTCGAACACGAGGCGCGTGGGCGCCAGGCGCTCCACCACGCCCATGACGCCCCGCGTGGTTTCGCCGAGCTCGACTTCCGATGGATACAGGATGGACTGTTCGGCCGACGGGCTCAGGCCTTCCTCGTTGACCAGCTCGAACACCTCGATGCCCTCGAGGGCCCAACCGTGCGACTGCGCGACGATGGCCAGCTCGTTGGCCGTCTCCGACAGCGTGACGTACAGGCAGCTTTCGCCGCGCTCCCGGCCGTCTATCAGGAACTGCAGCCCCAACGTGGTCTTGCCGGCGCCGGGCGTGCCTTCGACCAGATAAAGGTGGCCGCGCGGCAACCCGCCGCCCAGCACTTGGTCCAGCCCCTCGATGCCGGTAGGCGAACGCTGCTGCGGGACGGCGACGGGGGCAGCGCGCTTGACGTGGGGCAAGGCGTTCGGTTGGCTAGGGCTTGGCATGACCTCTATTGTGCGGACAGAGCGCGACCGCTTTTGTCATACAAATTCCTACACCCGTTGCCAGCCACCGGCGCTATACCTTGTAGATGCTCGAAAAATTGCCTGATGTCATCGGTCACGCCCTGCACAACGTGCGCGCCGGGCTGGACGAAATCGTCTTCAACACGCTCGGCCTGCGCGAAGGCATGGCCTCGCTCACGCTGAGCAGCCTGGCCTTTGCCGACCATGCGCCGCTTCCCGCGCGCTACACGGCCGACGGTGAAGGTGTGTTCCCTTCGCTGCAGTGGACGGGCGTGCCGGCAGCTGCGATGTCGGTGTTGCTCATCGTCGAGGACGCCGATTCACCCACGCCCCATCCTTTCGTGCATGCCATCGTGGTCGGGCTGCCGCCCGGCGATGGCGGGCTGCCGGAAGCCGCGCTGCCCAGCGGCGATCACCCGGGCACCGGGGTTCACACGGGCCTCAATTCGTACCTGCAGGCGGCCTGGCTGCCGCCCGATCCGCCGCCCGGCCATGGCGTGCACCGCTATGCGTTCCAGCTGTTTGCGCTCGATGCCCTGCCGACCTTTTCGGACACGCCCGGGCGCGACGAGGTGGTGGATGCGCTGCGCGCGCATGCCTTGGCCAGCGGCCTGTTGATCGGCACCTGCGAGCGGCCCGACGGGTCGATCCGCATCGACGAAAGCGCGCCGGCGGGACCCGTGCTTGCGGGCTGACGCCCTCGCACCATCCGATGCCGCGCCCTCGACGTCAGCCTCGCGCAGGTGACGCCGGCTCGCCCAGCGCACTCAACGGGAGCCTGGACACCTCGGCAAGCAGCAGCGCGAGCTGCGCCGCGGCCGCATCGACGACCGCCCGCCCCTTGTCCGCGGTGGCGGCGGCGGCGTTGCCGGCGGCGCCCTGCGGGTTGTAGTCCTCCATGGCCCAGGCCAACTTCGCGCTGCGGCCGTTGCCGAGGAGGGGGTAGTCGGCAGCACGGTCGCGCGAGGCCGAACCGAAGTCCTGCAGCGCCGCCACGCGCACCGAATGCGGTGCCAGGGCCATCATCATCGACGTCTCGATCTCGCCTGCGTGCACGCCGAAGCGGTGCTCGTCGGCGCTGAACTGCGCGCCGGCGGCACCCAGCGGCAGGTTGAACCAGCTCACGCTGTAGACGACGAGGCCGTGGGCGGCGCGCAGTTCTCGCGCCACCACGTCCATGGCGCCCACGTGCCCGCCGTGGGCGTTGAAGAGCACCAGCTTCTTCACGCCCGAGCGCGCGACGCTGGCGCCAATCTCGCGCCAGACGCGCATCAGCGTCTCTGCCGACAAGGTGAGCGTCCCGGCGAAGGCCGCGTGTTCGGGGCTGAGGCCGACCTGCTGGGTCGGCAGGAACAGCACGGGCAGCGAGGCTGGCAGCAAGGGCAACGCGGCCTGCACGATGCCGTCGACGAGCGTGGTGTCGACGCTCAGGGGCAGGTGCGGCCCATGCTGCTCGGTGGCACCCAGCGGCAGGACCGCGACGGTGGTAGCCGGATCGAGCGCCGCGAAGTCGCGTGTGCACAGCCCCGCCCAGAAGCGGCTGGGCGGCGCAGGCGCGCTCGCAGGACCCGGAACTTCGGGCGCAGTCGGAACACCAGGAAGGCCGGCAGCACCGGCGACAGGAATCGTCATGCGGCGATCTTAGAGCGGTGGCGCGAAGACCGCGAAGCGCTCTGCCAGGAAGTCCACCAGTGCCCGCACCCGGGCCGGCACGAAGCGTCCGCTGGGCAGCAGCGCGTGCAGGGCGTACGGCTCGCCCTGCCACTCGGGCAGCAGGCGCACCAGCGCGCCGCTGGCCAGGTCGCCTTGCACGTCGAGCGCGGACTTGAGCGTGATGCCCACGCCTGCCAGCGCCCACTGGCGCGCCAGGGCGGCGTCGTCCGCACTGCGGTTGCCGCCGACCCGCACCTCGGTCCACTGGCCGTCGCGCTCGAAACGCCAGCGCCGGCTGGGCCGTCCGCCGAGCTGGAAGATGAGGCAGTTGTGCTGCATCAGGTCCTGCGGCAGCGTGGGCGCGCCATGGCGGGCCAGGTAGGCCGGCGATGCGCAGAGCACGCGCCGCGTGAGCGCCATGCGGCGGGCCACCAGACGGGAATCGGCCAGCTCGCCGTAGCGCAGCGCGACGTCGACTTCGTCGCGCATGACGTCCAGCAGGCGGTCACCCACCGACAGCGCCAGTTGCAGTTCGGGATGCAGCGCCAGGAACTCGTCGAGCCAGGGCAGCAGCGTGCCGCGCGCAAGGTCGGACGGTGCCGCCACGCGCAGGGTGCCGACCAGCGCGCCGCGGTCGGCCGACACCAGCGACTCGCCTTCGGCCAGCAGGTCGAGCGCACGCTGGGCGTAATCGAGCAGCGTCTGGCCTTGCGGCGTCAGGCGCATCGCGCGCGTGGAGCGCTCGAACAGACGCGCCCCCAGTTGCGCCTCGAGCCGCTTGAGCGTGGCGCTGGCAGCAGCCGGGGTCACGCCGAGCTGGCGCGCCGCGGCGCTGAGCGTGCCTTCACGCGCCGTGAGAAGGAGCAGCCGCAGGTCAGCAACGTTTTCAATTTTCATTTGAAACTGATGTTATTTGACGGCTACTTATCAAATCCGGATGCATCCATAAAGTAGTGGCGTCACTCACCCTGATTCATCTTTTTTCACAACGAGGACGTTTTCATGAAAGCCATCGGCTACTTCCACTCCCTTCCCATCGCCGATCCGGCCTCCCTGCAGGACCTGCAGCTGCCCGAGCCGCTTGCGGGCCCGCGCGACCTGCTGGTGCGCGTGCGCGCCGTGTCGGTCAATCCGGTCGACACCAAGGTGCGCCAAAACGCCGCGCCCGAGGCCGGCCAGGCCAAGGTGCTGGGCTGGGACGCGGTCGGCATCGTCGAGGCCGTCGGCGACGCGGTCACCAACTTCCAGGTCGGTGACCGCGTGTACTACGCGGGTTCGATCGTGCGACCCGGCGCCAATGCCGAACTGCACGCCGTCGACGAACGGATCGTCGCCAAGGCGCCCCAGAGCCTGGACGACGCGCAGGCCGCCGCGTTGCCGCTGACCACCATCACCGCATACGAACTGCTCTTCGATCGACTGCGGGTGCCACGGAGTGGCGGCGCCGGCCAGACACTGCTGGTCGTCGGCGGCGCGGGCGGCGTCGGCTCGATCCTGATCCAGCTGGCCCGCCAGCTCACGCAATTGCGGGTGGTCGCCACCGCATCGCGCGCCGAAACGCGCCAGTGGTGCCTGGACCTGGGCGCGCACGCGGTGATCGACCATTCGAAACCGCTGGCCGCCGAATTGCGTGCCGCGGGCATTCCGGACGTCGACATGGTGGCCAGCCTCACACAGACCGCGCAGCACTACGCGCAGATCATCGAGAGCCTGAAGCCGCAGGGCCAGATCGCGGTCATCGACGACCTGCCGTCGCTCGACGCGATGCCGCTGAAGACCAAGTGCATTTCGCTGCACTGGGAAATGATGTTCACGCGCTCGCGTTTCGAAACGCCCGACATGGCCGCCCAGGGTGCGCTGCTGGCCGAGGTGGCGGGCCTGGTGGACGCCGGCACGCTGCGCACCACCGCCAACGCCAGCCTGGGCACCATCAACGCCGAAAACCTGCGCCGGGCGCATGCCCTGGTGGAAAGCGGCAGAACGCAGGGCAAGATCGTGCTGCAGGGCTTCTGACCGGCCCAGGCCGCCCAGCAGCAACGCCGCAGTGTCTTACTGGCTGCTGCGCGACACGCGCCAGACCGCATTGCCCACGTCGTCGGCCACCAGCAGCGCGCCGCTCTTGTCGAGCGCCACGCCGGCCGGGCGGCCTTGCGCCTTGCCGTCGGCGCTCAGGAAGCCCGTGAGGAAATCGACGGGCGCGCCGGTCGGCCGGCCGGCGATGAACGGCACGAACACGACCTTGTAGCCCGACTGCGGGTTGCGGTTCCATGATCCGTGCTCGCCGATGAAGGCGCCGTTGGAAAAAGCTTCTGGCATGCCGCGCTTGTCCGAGAACGCCAGGCCGAGCGGCGCCACGTGCGTACCCAGCGCGTAGTCGGGCGCGATCGCCTTGGCCACGAGATCGGGCCGCTGGGGCTGCACGCGGATGTCGACGTTGCCGCCGAAGTAGCTCCACGGCCAGCCGTAGAAGGCACCGTCCTTCACGGAGGTCAGGTAGTCGGGCACCAGGTCGCTGCCGATTTCGTCGCGTTCGTTGACCACGGTCCACAGCACCCGGGTCTCGGGCTCCCAGCCCATGCCGTTCGGGTTGCGCAGGCCGGTCGCGAACAGGCGTTTTTCGCCCGAACGGGTGTCGATCTCCCAAATGGCCGCGCGACCCTCCTCGGACGCCAAGCCGTTTTCGCCCACGTTGCTGTTGGAGCCGACCGTCGCATAGAGCTTGCTGCCATCGGCATTGGCGATGACATTCTTGGTCCAGTGGTGGTTCAGGCCCGCCGGCAGGTCGGTTACCTTGACCGGCGCCACCTTGATCTCGGTTTCGCCCTCGGTATAGGGCACCTTCACGATCGCATCGGCGTTGGCGATGAAGAGTTCGCTGCCGACCAGCGTCATGCCATAGGGCGACGTGAGGTTCTGCAGGAACACCGTGCGCACCTCGGCCGTGCCGTCGCCATTGGCGTCGCGCAGCAGCGTGATGCGGTTGGCGCTCGGCACGCCGGCGCCCGCGCGCTTCATGACCGCGCCCATCACCATCTGACGCGCCTTGGCGATCAGGCCGCTGCCGCCATCGGTGCTGCCTTCGGGCTTGGGTGGCTTGTTGCTTTCGGCGACCAGCACGTCGCCGTTGGGCAGCGTGTACACCCAGCGCGGATGGTCCAGGTTGCGCGCCAGCGCGCTGACCTTGAAGCCGGCCGCGGCCGTCGGGCCGGCCGTGTCGGTCCAGCCCGTGGCTTCGGAGATCTTGACGGTGGGCACCAGCGTCTTGTTCGGCGCCGGCAGTTGCGGCGTCGGGCCGACACCGGCCTCGAAAGGCAGCTTGGCGGTTTCGCCGCAGGCAGCGAGGACGAGGGCGGCAAGCGGCACGAGGGCCAGGCGGCAGGCGATGGGGTTCACGAAAGTCTCCTTGGGTGCGCGGATCGAGCGCAGGTGGACTGGATGTTGGCGGGCCAGGGCGACATCACGTGTCGGCTGGAGGCGCTTTCTGCCGTGGGCGCACCCCCGTGGCGACACGCGGCTACCATCGGCGTTACAACCACTGCAGCGCCCAGCGCGCGGAACTTCGCCCGAATGGGCGCGCTCCGACTGACCGGCATGATGCTTTCCCGCCTGCGTTCCACCTCCCTGATGTGCTTTTCGAGCGTGCTGCTGGCGCTGGGCGCAGCGTTCTGCCTGCCCGCGTCAGCGCAGATGGCGCCCGTTTCGGCTGCCTCGCCGCTTTCGCCGATGGCCGGTCCGATCGTGACTACCCCGCATGTGCGCGCCGAGTTGCTCGCGGTGGCCCCCGATGGCGTGGCGGCCGGCGCACCCGTCTGGGTCGGCCTGCAGATCGCACACCAGCCCGAGTGGCACACCTACTGGAAGAACGCCGGAGATTCCGGGCTGCCGACGGAGCTGGCCTGGGCCCTGCCCGCAGGCGTCACCGCGGGCGACATCGCTTGGCCGGCGCCCCGGAAGATCCGCGTCGGCGCGCTCGCGAACTACGGCTACGAAGACACCGTGCTGCTGCCCGTGCCGCTCACGCTGTCGCCGGACTTCAAGCCGGCCGCGACGCTCACGGGCGCTGCCACGCTGGACATCCGGCTGCACGCGACCTGGCTGGTCTGCCGCAAGGAATGCATTCCCGAATCGGGCGACTTTGCCTTGAAGCTGCCGCTGCAGGGCTCGACCGCGCTGGCCAAGCCGGCGTTCGACGCCGCCTTGGCTGCGCAGCCCAAGGCACTGGCGCAGGCCGGATCGGTCGAGGTCGTCGACCAGGCGCTGCGTGTGCGGCTGGAAGGCCTGCCGGCCGCCGCCCAGGGCAAGACGCTCGAGTTCTTCCCCGAGATCGGCGACGTGATCCGCAATGGCGCCGTGCTGGGCACCGACTGGACCCAGGCCTGGCAAGGCAACGTGTGGACCGCCACGCTGCCGCTGGCCGACCAGCGCAGCGCGAGCCCGAGCACGATGCCCGTGGTGGTCACGCTGGCCGACGTGCCCGCAGGAACGCCGCAGCCGACCGCCTGGCGCACCGAGGCGCTGGTCAGCGGCACCTGGCCGGCCGTGGCCGCGCGTGCCGACGTGTCGCCGGCGCTGCAGGCAGCGCTCGAAGCCAATG
>Ga0247813_10001694_pt1 | contig 16265 bp, 9 predicted proteins | sample UWRJL169409C1_FD_180719 | JGI IMG/M metagenome (GOLD analysis project Ga0247813, IMG submission 180719) | Plant litter microbial communities from Arlington Agricultural Research Station in Wisconsin, United States - UWRJ-L169-409C-1 | ecosystem: Environmental > Terrestrial > Plant litter >... | reverse complement strand
ATAGATATAGTCCTCCCGGTGATAGGTTACATCAATAAAAGGAGGGTTGAACTCCATTAAAGGATCTATCGCATCATAGATATCTGTGATGCTTTTTCCTTTAACAGGTGGCAGCAGTTCAAATGAGAATAAGGTTTTACCCTCGGCGTTTTTAATGTGGTCGGTGATTTTCATTTATAGGTTAGTAAGCTAAATTAGGGCTAAGCCATCTTTCTGTATCTTCTAGAGTCATGTTTTTTCTGACAGCGTATTCTTCCACCTGGTCTTTGGTGATTTTACCTAACCCGAAATATCTTGATTGCGGATGGGCGAAATAGAAACCGCTAACGGCAGCAGTTGGGTACATTGCGAAACTTTCAGTGAGTTTAAGACCAATTTTTTCTTCTGCTCCTAAAAGGTTAAATAAAGTTTCTTTCTCCGTATGGTCCGGACAAGCCGGGTATCCCGGGGCGGGACGGATACCGGAATATTCTTCCCTGATCAGGTCTTCACTGCTCAGTTTTTCATCCTTCGCATAACCCCAGTATTCTGTACGGACCAGTTCGTGCATGCGTTCAGCAAAAGCTTCCGCAAGCCGGTCGGCCAGCGCTTTCGCCATGATGCTGTTGTAATCATCATGATTAGCCTCAAATTCTGCCACCATTTCGTCGCAGCCAATCCCGGTAGTTACCGCGAAACCGCCAAAGTAATCCTGTATCCCAGATTCCTGCGGAGCCACGAAGTCTGAAAGCGCATAGTAGGGCTGGCCTGCAACTTTTTCCGCCTGCTGGCGCAGGGTATGGATAGTAACAGGTTTTCCATCTGCTTCCAGCAAGATGTCGTCTCCTACAGCATTTGCCGGCCAAAAGCCAATTACAGCCCTGGCAGTAAGTAGTTTTTCATCTACAATCTTGTTGAGCAATACCTGTGCATCATCAAAAAGTTTTTTCGCTTCATCGCCCACCGATTTATCATTAAAGATCTTTGGATAACTTCCCCTGAGTTCCCAGGTGTGGAAGAAAGGCGTCCAGTCGATATATGGAACGAGTTCTTCCAAAGGATAATTCTCAAAAGTTTTTGTCCCGGTAAATGCAGGCGCAGGAGCTACCTGTTCAAGATCAATCTGAAACTTATCTGTCCTGATTTCTTCCAAGGTTTTGAAACGTTTGTCTGAACGTTTGTTTAAATGTGCCTCCCGTGCTTTATCATATTCCAGTCTGATATTATTTATGTAAGCATCCCTTGTTTCACTGTTCATTAAGGTACTGCAGACCGTTACGCTTCTTGAAGCATCCAGTACATGGATCGCCGGGCCAGAATAATTAGGGGCTACTTTTACCGCCGCATGGATCCGCGATGTAGTTGCACCACCGATCAGCAAAGGGATCGTAAAGCCTTCACGCTCCATTTCTTTGGCGAAATGCACCATTTCATCAAGCGAAGGTGTAATCAGCCCGCTTAAACCAATGATATCGGCATTGACCTCTTTTGCTTTTTTGATGATTTCCTGTGCGGGTACCATTACTCCCATGTCAATAATCTCAAAGTTATTACAGGCTAAAACTACACCCACAATGTTTTTACCAATATCGTGTACGTCACCTTTTACGGTAGCCATCAGTACCCTTCCTGCAGAAGAACTCTGGTCACCATCTGGATTGTCCAGTTTTTCCTGTTCAATAAAGGGCAACAGGTATGCTACTGCCTTTTTCATTACACGGGCAGATTTTACTACCTGTGGCAGAAACATTTTTCCGGCGCCGAAAAGATCACCAACGATGTTCATTCCATCCATTAACGGGCCTTCAATTACATGTATCGGGCGGTCATATTGCTGTCTCGCTTCCTCTACATCGGCATCCAGGTATTCAATGATCCCTTTAACCAGGGAGTGGGACAGGCGTGATTCTACAGTGGCTTTTCTCCACTCTTCATCCTTAACCAGTTCTTTTCCCTTAGTTTTGACCGTCTCTGCAAAGTCGACCAGCCTTTCGGTAGCATCATCCCTGCGGTTCAGCAGTACATCTTCAACACGTTCCAGCAAATCTGCCGGGATAGCTTCATAAACTTCCAGCATCCCTGCGTTAACGATACCCATGTCCAGTCCTGCTTTAATGGCATGATACAAAAATGCAGAGTGCATGGCTTCACGTACCGTATTATTTCCCCTGAAAGAGAACGATATATTCGAGACTCCGCCGCTAACTTTTGCATATGGCAGGTTTTCTTTGATCCATCTTGCGGCATTGATAAAATCTACCGCATAATTGTTATGCTCTTCGAGTCCGGTTGCTACCGTTAATATATTTGGATCAAAAATGATGTCTTCTGCCGGGAAACCTATTTCCTCCACTAATATATCGTAGGAACGTTTACAGATTTCTTTACGTCGCTCAAAATTGTCGGCCTGTCCCTGTTCGTCAAAAGCCATGACTACCACTGCGGCGCCATAATTCATGATTTTGCGTGCGCTTTCACGAAACTTATCTTCACCTTCTTTCAGTGAGATTGAGTTGACGATCCCTTTGCCCTGCAAACATTTTAACCCGTTTTCAATCACAGTCCATTTGGAGGAGTCGACCATAATCGGGAGTTTGGAAATATCAGGCTCTGAAGCGATCAGGTTTAAAAACTTGGTCATTGCTGCTTCAGAATCAAGCATTCCTTCGTCCATGTTCACATCAATCACCTGTGCACCACCCTCTACCTGCTGCCGCGCAACGGCTAAGGCAGCTTCATAATCTCCGCTTAAGATCAGCTTCGAGAATTTCGGTGAACCTGTAATATTTGTCCTTTCCCCGATATTGACGAACATGCTTTCCGGAGTAATCGTAACTGGTTCCAGTCCGCTTAAGCGCATATAGCGTTCCAACACAGGGATCTGTCTTGGTCTGATATTCTTTGCTTTTGCAGCGATTGCCCCGATATGGTCGGGCGTTGTTCCACAGCATCCACCTACAATGTTTACAAACCCATGCTCAATAAAATCTTCTACAAGAGATGCGGTTTCACCAGGCATTTCGTCGTAAGCACCAAATTCGTTGGGCAGACCAGCATTAGGGTATGCAGAAACATAACAGCCTGCTTTTGCAGAAAGTTCTTCAATATGGGGACGCATGTCCTTTGCTCCTAAAGCGCAGTTGAAACCGATACTTAATGGTTTGGCGTGTACTACCGAATTTAAAAATGCTTCTACCGTTTGCCCGGATAAAGTTCTTCCAGACGCATCCGTAATCGTGCCTGAGATCATGATTTCGATCTTACGACCAATTACCTCTTCGTATTGTTTGATTGCAAAAATCGCAGCTTTGGCGTTAAGTGTATCAAATATAGTTTCGATCAGCAGCAAATCAGATCCGCCATCTACCAATCCCCTGATCTGCTGATAATAGGCGTCAACCAGTTCATCGAAAGTCAGCGCCCGGTAACCCGGATCATTTACATCCGGAGATATGGATAAGGTACGGTTTGTGGGGCCCACAGCCCCGGCAACAAAACATTTACGTTCCGGATGGGCCGCCATGAATTCATTCACAGCTTCTTTGGCAATTTTGGCGCCTTCAAAGCTCATTTCATAATCCAGTTCCTCCATCTTGTAATCTGCCAGCGAAATCCGCTGCGTACTGAACGTATTGGTCTCAATAATATCGGTACCCGCCTTCAGGTATTCGGTATGAATAGCTTTGATGATATCCGGGCGGGTAATATTTAAAAGGTCATTGTTCCCTTTAACGTCGCATGGATGATCCTTAAAACGCTCTCCTCTGAAATCTTCTTCAGTAAGGATATAGCGCTGGATCATGGTGCCCATGGCGCCATCAATGATCAGTATTCGTTTTTCTAGCTCTTCTCTAATGCTCATTATTTGGGTTATGCATAGCCATTTATCCGTTTTGCTTTGGTATTATCTCCTTTCAGAAATAGTTGAAATACGGAAAATTGTAATAAACGGGCTTAATCAGAAATCCGGTAAGGGATCGAATTAACTTATCTTTCAGGAACTAATGTGTTCGAGTAGAATGTAGCACCTTGTAAGCACAGGTTGCTAAGACTTCGTTGGGTCTAATCCCTCCGTCTTTCTTTATAAGCTGTGCAAAAATGCAACAAAGAAAAATCAATTCCAAAAATTGTAAGGCTAAACACAATAAAATTGCAAATAGAACACCGGTTTTAAAAGATACAGGATGCTACAGGTTGCGATTGTCGTTTGATAGGCGTAGGTTAGATTCCGAATTAGCTGATTTCCTAATCAGTTAATGGTAACCAATTATAAAACATGTATGAATAGAGTCTCATCTACAGGGAGTTAGTGTTGTTTTGACAGCGCATCAGTATAAATGCACCAGGGATTACTCACCCATCAGCAGGTGTCATTTGCAACAAACAGCATGAAATTAAATCTTTTGAATTTCTAAACTCAAACAAAAACCAAATATGTATCGGAACATTTACTTGAAATTTAATCCATTTCATTTGCGCATAATTACATTATTCTTTGTTTTTATGGGCTTTGTTATGACTGCTTTCGCCCAGCAGACGATAACGGGCAAGGTTACAGATGAGACTAAAGGCGGTGTGCCCGGGGTATCTGTAACTATTAAGGGACAGACTAAAGGTACTACTACCAGTCCGACCGGCGACTTTTCTATTCCAGCAAGCGCTGGACAAACCCTTGTATTTACTTATGTTGGCTATAACACCAGGGAAGTGGTGGTCGGTGCTTCACCAACAATCAATGTGAGCCTTGCACCAAGTGCGAACGATCTTACAGAGGTTGTAGTTGTAGGTTACGGAACTGCCAAAAAAGGTGACGTAACTGGATCTATCGCTGGTATCGGTGCTAAAGAGATCGAACGTTTACCTGTACAGAATGCATTGCAGGCTGTTCAGGGAAGGGTTTCCGGAGTTGATATTACATCCAACGCCCGTCCGGGTGAACTTGGAAGTATACGTATCCGTGGTAACCGTTCACTTCTAGCTACCAATAACCCGCTTTATGTAGTTGATGGAATTCCGCTTACTGCGGGAGGTATAGAGGGAATCAATCCTCATGATATTGAATCCATTGATATTCTTAAGGATGCGGCTGCGACAGCGGTTTACGGTTCACGTGCTGCAAATGGTGTAGTTTTGGTAACTACTAAAAAAGGCAAAAACGGAGTAACACGTGTAACTTACAATGCTATTGCCACCATTGAAAAACTTCATTATGAAGATGAACTTTTTAATTCAGGTGATTATGCAGAATATAGAAGAAATGCCTACCGTAATTTTAAAACGACTAACCCTAATACGGGAGTTATTACTTACGGTTATAATGCTCCGTTTGCTAATCCTGCAGAAGATAAAAATATCCTTGGAGGAGACCCGACAGCCTGGGAAAATATTGCACAAGGATATACCTGGATAGATAAAGCAAACCTTATTGCGCAAATGCGTCCTACAACTGCAGATGAGAAAGCAAGATGGGGAGTAGATCAGGTTCCGGTATATGATGGAAGTAAAATTCCGACTACTGACTGGGCAAGTTATGTAGATCAGATAGGTATTACACAAGATCATACTTTGAGCGTAAGTACCGGTACAGATAAAGTTACCGCTTATTTATCTGCAGGTTATTTAAACCAGCGTGGAACAAATCAGGGACAGGATTATAAAAGGTATACCTCAAAATTAAGTGTTGATTTTAAACCGACCACATGGCTTACTATGGGAGGATCATTAAACGGAACATGGGGTGTACAGAATTATGGGTATACTGGTTCAGGATCAAGATCTGCCAATGGAATTGTTGCAGCAGCAAGAGGTATGCTGCCTTTTGCACAACCTTATGATGCCAATGGGAATTATATTTTTCTGCCTGGTAATGATATCGGGATTTTAAACCCGATCAAAGAAGATGAGTACGTAATCAATGAAAGAACCAATTTACGAGTGCTTGGTAGCTTCTACGCACAGATAGAACCAATCAAAGGCTTAAAATACAGGGTTAATTTTGGACCGGATTTCAGGAACTCCCGTGGTGGACAGTTTCAAGATAAAAACTCTATCCTTCGTGGTGGTGGTGGTTCAGGCGCAACAAACTACGCACGTTTACAACAAGCACAAAATTTTTCTTATACACTGGACAACCTAATCTTTTATGATAAGGCAATCGGTACTAAACACAAAATCAGTGCTACATTATTACAGAGTTCTCAATTTAACAGGGAAGAGAATTCAGATATGACAGCTACGAATTTACCATACACCAGTCAGTTATGGTATAATTTAGGAACTACATCTAATGGTGCACTGGCCGGCTGGGGATCTGGCTATTCCAAGAGCACTATCTCTTCTTTTATGGCAAGGGTAAACTACACTTTCAATGATAAATACCTTTTAAGTGCATCAACTAGATGGGATGGTGCTTCGGTATTGGCTGAAGGCAATAAATGGAGTTCATTCCCTGCCATGGCACTTGCCTGGAAAATGGAAGAGGAACCTTTCATTAAAAAGATCAAGTGGATTAACCAGTTGAAACCAAGGATCGGTTTTGGTGTACAGGGTAACTCTTCTGTAGATCCGTATACTACAGCGGGAGGTTTGGTTAGAATGCCAGTTGTTTTTGGTAACCAGCCCTTTATCGGATTTTTGCCCTCTGATCCGAAAGCAGCAAATCCTACAACCTTGCCAAATCCTGCTTTAAAATGGGAACGTACTACACAATATAATGTCGGTGTAGATTATTCACTCTTGAACAGCAGAATTTCTGGTAGCATTGAATATTACCAGTCACAAACTAATGATTTATTGCTTAACCGCTCTATTGTCAGTGTCTCTGGTTATACCTCGATCTTTTTTAATGTCGGAAAAACTAAAAACAGAGGTTTTGAGTTCTCCCTTTCCAGCCGAAATATTGATAAAGGAGACTTTAAATGGAATACTGATCTGAATTTGTCAACAAATAAAGATGAGGTGGTTGAATTATATGCAGGTAAACAAGATGCGCCCGAACTGGGATTCTTTATAGGTGAATCACCATTTTTAATTTATGATTTTAATAAGATAGGTATCTGGCAAACTGCCGATGCAGCTGAAATGACTAAATTTAATAATAACGGTGCTAAGTACAAAGCAGGGGATATCCGTGTGGAGGACATAAACGGTGACTATAAAATTGATGCCAACAATGATCGTAAAGTTATTGGCAATCGTTTCCCTAAATATACAGGAGGTATAACCAATACATTTAACTACAAAAACTGGGAGTTCTCATTCTTCTTTTATGCAAGAACAGGATTCACTATTGAAGGTGGCGCAAATGATGTACAAGGTAGGTATGCTTCAAGAAAAATAGATTATTGGACACCTACTAATCCAACGAATGCTTATCCGATTCCCGATTTCGGTAATGGTGGACAACCTCTTTTTTATTCGGCATCGAACTACCTTGATGGCACATTCGTGAAATTGAGAAATATATCTCTTGGTTATACAGTGCCAGCTAAAACATTGGAAAAATTCCATATGGCTAACCTGAAAATCTATGCACAGGTATTAAATCCATACCTATATAAAAAGAATGACTTAATTGATCCTGATATAGGTTCATCTATCACTTCAAGAAGTTTAGTATTTGGATTAAACGCATCATTTTAAGAATTATCGTTATGAGACCTGCATGAGCTTACAGCTCACACACAACAAACCAAGTACAAACTCATGCAAGCCTCATGGCCTTTAAAAAATATACAAGGATGAAAACAATAAAGAAAATATTACTTAGCTGTTCTCTATTAGCAGTTGCAGCATTACCTTCCTGCAAAAAGTATTTGGATGAAGAAATGGTAGCTACATTGACCAATGCACATTATGAAACAGTCGAAGGGTTGGAAAGTCTTGTAGCAGGTATGTACGATGGGTTAAGATTCCATTTTATGTATGAATGGGCTTATACCACTACAAATTACGGTACAGATGAATTTACAAATGGTGGTGGTCTGGATAAGGTCGCTTTTAACACGTATACCTCAACTCTCGATTCACGTACAATTGAATTTACCAATGTTTGGGATAATATGTATGCTAATATCAATGCTGCTAATACTGGCATAGACAGGATACCTGGAGTATATCCTGCCGGAACTGCCCAAAATACGCGTTTAGGAGAATGTTATTTTATGCGTGCATTTGATTATTTTAAACTGGTCAAACAATTCGGTGGTGTACCATTGAAACTGAAACCTACTTTTACGCTGGAATTAGAATATACAAGAGCATCCGCAGCTACAATTTATGCGCAGTTAATCACAGATTTCAGAAGAGCTGCAGACCTGCTTCCTGTTACACCTGGACAAACCGGTCGTATCACTAAAGGCGCAGCACAACACTTTCTTGCGAATGCGTATTTGTTCAGAGCGAGTGAACTGAATGCATCTTTTAGCAAATCAACAGATTTGGATAGCGCAATCTATTATGGTAACCTGGTAATTGACAGTTCACCATATAAACTGGCGGCCAATTATGATGATTTATTTAGATATACCAAAGTCAATGATGCTAATGAAACCAATGCAGAGATGATTTTAGGTGCCCAGTTTGATAACACCGAAGCCCTTGCGGGCCGCTATGGTAATCAGACTCATTTATATTTCCTGTCTGTTTATCAGAACCTGCCGGGAATGACCCGTGACTTGCCTAACGGGCGTGAGTTTCAGCGTTTGAAACCTACAAATTATGCCTTGGATATTTATAACAGGACGAATGATTCCCGTTTTTACAAGAGTTTTAAAACTGATTACTTATCAAATAACGCTGGTTCAATACCAAAGTGGACAGCTGCAAATGCACCTACACCTGCACAAATAGGACAAAATAAATTTGCTCTCGGAGATGTAGCAATAAGATATATTATAAATTCCGCTAATGATACCAGATATACTCCTGATGTAATAGCCAGATCTGCCCCTTCATTATACGTACGTTACATTTTTGATAATGGTGTAGTAAAAACTAATTGGAATTTAAGCCAGTATCCAGCATTGTCCAAATATCTGGATCCGTTCCGTCCGAATGTTGCCAGTCAGTTTGGTACACGGGATGGTATTATTGCCAGAGTTGCTGAAACTTATCTTATTGTTGCAGAAGCGTATGGACGTAAACAGCAGTATGCTGATGCATTGAGGTTAATTAACAGGTTGAGAGATCGTGCAGGTTATGCTGCTGGTGAAGCCCGTCAGCCTGCTTATTTTCTTGGAGAAAACCTGCCAACGACGGCTATTGGTTCTACTAAAGCAGCAATGGTGGTTACGGAAGATGTATTTACGCCAGGTACTTTAGCTGCACAAGGTGAGTTATATCCTGCAGGAGTGACGTCTAAAGCAGACGGTTTCATCAATTTTATACTGAATGAGAGAGCCCGTGAGATGATGGGTGAGTTTCACCGTTGGGAAGATTTGGCCAGAACTAAAACATTGGTGTTGAGAGCTAAGGCATTTAACCCGGAAGCGGCTCAGTTTGTAAGTGATAAACAACTGCTGCGTCCTATACCTCAAAACTTCCTTGATGCGAACCAGGCGGGTGGTAAACCGCTTACTGGTGAACAGAAGACTGCAATGCAGAATCCAGGTTGGTAATTAACCTGACCGTGAATTAACCGGGAAGGCCGATCTGATGAAAAGTTAAATTATTGGTTAGTTTAGAATAGGTTATAATGTAAAAAGGGTTGCTGGAAATTTTCCGGCAACCCTTTTTTATAAGATCAGATTGTGTTAAAGTTTACCTTCTTCCGCCACCACCAAATATTCTTAGTAAGAACAGGAAGATGTTCAGGAAGTCAAGATACAATGATAAAGCACCCATGATCGCTAATTTTTTAGAATCATCAGCTGCGATTGTATCTCCGTTTTCTTCAATACCAGCGCCAATACGTTTTAATTTCTGTACATCATAAGCTGTTAATGCAGTAAAGATCGCTACACCAATGAAACTCATCACGTAATCAAAACCGGAACTCTGCAGGAACATGTTTACCACACTTGCAATTACTAATCCGATTACACCAACCATTAATATCGGGCCGAATTTACTTAAGTCCGTATCTGTCGTATAACCCAGGATTGCCATTAGACCAAATATACCCGCTGCGGCAGCGAAACATCCGATTACAGATCCAGTTGTATACATGAGTAAAATGAAACTTAAACTTACCCCTGTCAAAACTGCGTACAGGATAAAAACACCAATCAAGGCACTATAGGAAAGCTTGCTTAAACCGGCACTCATTAATAAAACAAGTCCCAGCGGAGCGAACATTGCTACGTAGCCTAATACTGATAATTTACCTGTCTCCTGATTGATCAGGTAACCTAGCATTTCAGGGGTGCTCGCCATGTAAACTGCGGCAAGTGTAGATATGCCTAGTGCAACGAACATCCATAAAAACACGCTTGCAAAGAATTTTTTTGCAACAGTTCCGGTCTGGTTCTCTACAAATACTGATTTGTCTGACCAGTTGTAATTATTGTTATCCATTTCTTTTTAAATTTTAATTAAATATAACACTTCTTTGCTTCATGCAAAAGTTATGCCCCTAGTCGTTTTGTCAGAATTTGTTCAACTTTATTAAAGATTTGGGTAGGTTTTAATGTCCTCCATGCCAAATCGTCAAGCTCCCCTCCAAAATTGATATAGTAGTCAATATTGCTGCTTCTAAACTCCTCAATAACATGGGGGTTGAAATTTAATCCTGTAATCCAACCATCTTCCACATCCTGAAACCACTCTTCATAGTAGCTGTCTTCCGATGAATGGAAATTGAGAATATTCTCCCCGATCAGGATGAATTTATTGATGCCTTCATCGATCATCAATTCCAGGATCTCCCTTTTTAGTAACATGATGTCATTTGAAATGGCATCATTCCATTCTCCTATAAACTCAATGATCGCAAAATTCATGTCGTAATCAACATATAAAACTTTAATATACAGTGTGCTGGATCCAAAATCGTCCCATTGGGGATGGATCAGGAAATTGTACAACTGTTTATCAAAGTAAAACTCTGAATATTCCGTATTGTAAAAAGGAGAACGCGGATCTTCGGCAGCAATGTAGTCATCGCGCCAGCGATAATATGGTTCTATTTCGTGCATTTCTGTTCTTTATTTAGTACTGGCTTCAACAGCTTTCCTCACACTTCCGTAACGAATCAGTAAATCTTCGGCCGCTGCATAGTCGATATTTAACTCTTCCATTACCATCTGTGTTCCTCTGTCCACCAGTTTATTGTTGGTTAACTGCATATCGACCATTTTATTGCCTTTTACACGACCGAGCCTGATCATTACTGTCGTGCTGAGCATATTCAGCACTAATTTTTGTGCAGTACCAGACTTCATGCGTGTAGAGCCGGTTAAAAATTCCGGTCCCACAACTGCTTCTACTGGGAAATCACTTGCCGCAGCAATTGGTCCGCCCTCATTGCAAACGATACAGCCCGTTAGAACGCCATTTTCTTTCGCCTTCAGCAATCCACCAATTACATATGGTGTTGTACCCGATGCGGCAAGACCTACAAGACTGTCTGCTGAATTGATGTTAAACTCCATCAGGTCGGCCCATGCCTGCTGATCATCGTCTTCCGCATTTTCCACCGCTCTTCTGATCGCTTTATCACCACCAGCAATGATACCTACCACTTCATCAAATGGTACGCCGAAAGTAGGCGGACATTCAGAAGCGTCAACTACACCCAGCCTTCCGCTTGTACCCGCACCAATATAAAATAACCTCCCGCCCTTTTTCATCCTTTCGGCTACTGCCGTGGCAAGTTTTTCGATCTGAGGGATACATTTTTCTACAGCCAGAGGTACAGTTTTATCCTCGTCGTTTATGCCCTTAAGGATGTCAAGTACCGTCATCTGATCAATATTATTATACTTTGACTCTTGTTCGGTTACACGTATCATATTCTATTTTTTTGTAAAAGTCGTTAATTCCTGTTTATGGTTAAATCTATATGAGCCCATAACTCACATAAAGAAATGAATATACGCTGACGTATGTGCTGTTACTGATAAAACTAAGATATTCTCTAATGAAACCTGGAATAAAATAAGTTCTTTTTCAAGGTATTCTTTATAAAGAACGGCATTTGAAACAAAATATGAAACAATAATAAATCAGATCACGTTAATTACTTAATTGACAGCGTAATTTTATAGCTTTGTGCAACTGCTTATCATGAAACCCACAACCCGAAATAATCTATTTATTGCTATTACTTATTCTGTGACATTAATAGGTGGAATGTTCTTGGGTTACAAGTTTTTAAAGGACCAGGGTTATGGTTTTCAGCGTAATGTGCGGTTCGCCAGTCATAATACCGAAAAAGTAGATGAAATCATCAATCTGATCAACAGGAATTATGTAGATGAAATCGATGCGGATACGTTGAGCCATATGGAAATCGACAGTCTTTTGCGACAGCTGGACCCGCACAGTATTTACCTTCCTCCTGTTAAAGCGACTGAACAATCTGAACTGCTGGAAGGGAATTTTGAAGGTATAGGTATCGAATATTATATCCTGAAAGATACGTTGCTCGTGACCAAAGTTTTTAAAAACGGGCCAGCTGAGGCTGCCGGACTCAAATTAGGTGATAAAATTCTAAAAATAGATAGTCTTTATGTCAGTGGCAGGCACCTCGCCAAAGACAAGATGATGGGTAAGATCAAAGGGAAAAAAGGAACACCTGTACAACTGGTGATCCTGCACTCCGGAGCAGCGAAGCCTGTGTTATTATCCATTAAACGCGGACATGTAAATGTGAGCAGTATCGACGCTGCTTATATGATGAATGCTGATTCCGGATATATCCGCATCAGCGAGTTTGGTGCTAATACTGATAAAGACTTTGTGGATTGTATAAAAACCCTGAAAGCTGCAGGTATGAAAAAGCTGATCCTGGACCTGCGCGATAACGGGGGAGGATACCTTACAGCAGCTACTGGCCTGGCTAACCAAATCCTGCCGGAGAATAAACTAATCGTTTATACGGAAGGAAAACATGAGCCGCGTACAGACTACATTGCTACAGGTGGCGGTGAATTTGAAGATGGTAAGCTGGCTGTGCTGATTAATGAAAATTCCGCTTCGGCCAGTGAAATACTTGCGGGTGCAGTACAGGACCTGGACAGGGGAGTGATTATTGGCCGTCGTTCTTTCGGGAAGGGGCTGGTGCAGGAGCAATTTCCTTTTGGAGACGGATCAGCGTTAAACCTGACTATCGCCCGCTACTATACACCCCTGGGTAGAAGTATCCAGAAGTCCTATAAAAAAGGTTATGCAGCTTATCATAATGAAATCGAAGACCGCTTTAATGATGGTGAGCTTACTGAGAAAGCGTCTTTAACGAAAGATAGTACACGCCGGAATGCCGCATATGTGACCGGTTCAGGAAAACGTGTTTTTGCAGGAGGAGGTATTCAGCCGGATATCTATGTAAGGATGGATACTGTCGGAATGAATAAATTCTACGGACAGCTCATTAATAAAAAAATATTATTTGATTTTGTCTTTGATATTCTGGCTAACCGGTATACTGCAGCATATCTGGAACAGAATCTGGTTTCTTTTTCTATCAGCGAGGCTGATTATAAAGATTTCGTGAGATATATTCAGGCTAAGGATATTTCGATCGACCAAAAGCAGCTTACTGCTTCGAAGCCTGTGATTTATAATGACCTGAAAGCGTTACTGTATAAGTATCACCTTGGTGAAGGCGGCTATTACCGAGCGATGAACCTAAATGACAGTATGGTTAAGCAAGCCATTCAGAGCTTACAATAACCATACTGATTTAATTTTTATTTCTGTCTGAAGTAGATCTGGATCGGTACTCCGTTGAAATCAAAGTTTTCACGTAATTTGTTCTCAATAAACCTTTTATAAGGTTCTTTAATGTACTGAGGTAAGTTACAGAAGAAAGCGAACATTGGTGAAGTCGCATTGATCTGCGTCACGTATTTAACTTTAATATATTTACCTTTTAATGCTGGCGGCGGATATTTTTCAATAATCGGCAGCATGACATCATTCAGTTTTGAAGTAGGGATTTTTTTACCTCTGTTTTTGAATACTTCCAGCGCAACCTCGATAGTTTTGAAAATACGTTGTTTGTTCAGTACAGATGTAAATACAATAGGTACATCGGTGAAAGGCTGTAATTTCTGACGGATCTGCTCTTCGAAAGCTTTCATCGTCTTATTATCTTTTTCTACCAGGTCCCATTTGTTAACCAGGATCACGATACCTTTTTTGTTTTTCTCTGCAAGGTGGAAAATGTTGACGTCCTGCGACTCTAAACCTTCCATCGCATCAAGCATCAAGATAACAACGTCAGCCTCTTCAAGGGCTTTAATTGTACGCATAACTGAATAAAATTCGATGTTCTCCTTTACTTTGGTCTTTTTACGAAGTCCCGCCGTATCAATAAACATAAATTCGTGTCCGAACAGATTATAGTGGATATGGATCGAATCCCTTGTTGTACCAGCGATCGGGGTTACAATATTTCTTTCCTGACCCATCAAAGCGTTGATCAGTGAAGATTTACCTACGTTTGGTCTTCCAACGATAGTTAATTTTGGTAATCCGTTATCTTCTAAAGGAATATCTTCGAAGTGAGAAATGACATCATCCAATAAATCTCCCGTACCAGAACCCGTCATTGAAGAGATCGAGTAGATCTCACCAAGTCCAAATCCGTAAAATACGGCCGCATCATTTTCTAATTGTGTATTATCTACTTTATTAACAACGATAAAAACCGGTTTTTTACTACGGCGAAGCAGTTGTGCGATCTCATCGTCAAGGTCTGTAATACCTGTGATTACGTCTACCATAAACAGGATAACCGATGCTTCTTCGATAGCGATTACAACTTGTTCACGGATGGCTGCTTCAAAAACATCTTCTGAATTTGCGACATAACCACCTGTATCGATCACTGTAAATTGTTTGTCTGTCCACTCCGCAGTGCCGTAATGACGGTCGCGTGTTACACCGCTGAAATCATCAACAATTGCCTTACGACTTTCAGTTAAGCGGTTAAAAAGAGTTGATTTGCCTACGTTTGGTCTTCCGACGATTGCAATAATGTTACTCATGTGTTGTGAATTGTATTAGTTATTAAGGGGTTGCAAAGGTAGGTTTAATTTTCGTACCCGAAACTTTTTAAATAGTTCTTTTTACTGCGCCAATCCGGCAGCACTTTTACGAAGGTTTCGAGGAAGACTTTCTGGTCTAAAAATTTCTCGATATCCTTACGTGCTTCGGTACCGACTTTTTTCAGCATTGAACCGCCTTTGCCAATTAGTATGTTCTTTTGTGAATCGCGTTCCACAATAATCTCTGCGCTAATCCTTACGATTTTTTCTTCTTCTTTAAAAGCAGTGATCACTACCTCCGTACTGTAGGGGATTTCTTTCTGATAGTTATTGAAGATTTTTTCCCTGATAATCTCCGAAACAAAGAAACGCTGGTTTTTATCGGTCAGGTCTTCTTTATCATAATATGGCGGGTGTTCCGGAAGGAATTCCAGTACGGTTTCCATAATTCCGTCAAGGTTATATTTATGTAATGCGGAAATCGCATAGATATGTTTTGGTTTCAGGAGTTCTTCCCAATAAATTGTTTTTTCATCTACCTGCTCTTGTGTTGCCCCGTCGATCTTATTGATTAGTACAATTATTGGAATAGTGGTATTAATAATCTTTTCCAGTACGTCACTTTCATCATGCTGCTCATTAATGTCTGTCATAAACAGAATAAGATCCGCATCACTTAGTGCGCCTTTCACAAAATTCATCATAGAATCCTGCAGTCCATAACGAGGTTTTATGATGCCTGGCGTGTCCGAAAAAACAATTTGATACGCTTCTTCGTTGACCATTCCCAGAATTCGGTGACGTGTAGTCTGGGCCTTCGGAGTGATGATAGAAAGTTTTTCCCCCACCAGGGCATTCATTAACGTGGATTTACCTGCGTTTGGTTTACCTATTATGCTTACAAAACCTGCTTTATGCGCCATTGAATTTTTTTTTAAAATAAATTTGCATTGCAAAGAAACGAAATATATCTTTGCAGACCAATTTAAAACAAAGGAAGATTATTAAATCAGTTGTTTAAAGAGGGAAAACACAGTGCGGGGTGGAGCAGTTGGTAGCTCGTCGGGCTCATAACCCGAAGGTCATCAGTTCGAGTCTGGTCCCCGCTACCAAAAAAAGCATAACCTGCAAAGG
>Ga0247813_10001692_pt1 | contig 16284 bp, 13 predicted proteins | sample UWRJL169409C1_FD_180719 | JGI IMG/M metagenome (GOLD analysis project Ga0247813, IMG submission 180719) | Plant litter microbial communities from Arlington Agricultural Research Station in Wisconsin, United States - UWRJ-L169-409C-1 | ecosystem: Environmental > Terrestrial > Plant litter >... | reverse complement strand
CCGTTCTCTCCGCGTTGTTTGAAGGACTCGTCGCCGAAGATCCCCAAACCCTCGCACCCGTCCCCGGCGTCGCCGAGCGCTGGGAAGTTTCCCCCGACGGCCTCACCTACACGTTCCACCTCCGCGCCAACGCCAAGTGGTCCAACGGCGAGCCCGTCACGTCCCGCGATTTTCTCGGCTCCTGGCAACGCGTGCTCACGCCCTCCCTCGGCTCCGAAAACGCCTATCTGCTCTACATCGTCCAAAACGCCGAGGCATTCCACAAAGGCCAGCTCACCGATTTTTCCCAGGTCGGTTTCACCGCTCCCGACGCCCGCACCGTTCGCATCACGCTGGAGCATCCCGCGTCCTACTTCCTCTCGCTGCTGCAGCACTGGGCGTGGTGGCCCGTCCATCTCCCCACCGTCGCCAAAACCGGCTCGCCCTACACCCGCGGCAACCGCTGGGCGCTTCCCGCCACCTTCGTCGGCAACGGCCCTTTCAACCTCAAGGACTGGCGCACCGGCCAGCACATCGAAGTCGTCAAATCCTCCACCTACTGGGATGCCGCGACCGTCCGCTTAAACGGCATTCGTTTCCTCCCCATCGAAGACCTCAACGCCGAGGAACGCGCCTTCCGCTCCGGTCAACTCCACATCACCGAGGCGCTCCCCGTCGCCAAGGTGGACGCCTACCGCAAGGACAACCCCGAACTCCTCCGTATCGATCCGTATTTGGGAACCTACTACTACACGCTCAACGTCAACCGCCCGTTCCTCAACGACGTCAAAGTCCGCCGCGCCCTCGCCCTCTCCGCCGACCGTTCCGGCATCGTCGAAAAAATCCTCCGCGCCGGCCAGCAGCCCGCCTTCACCTTCACTCCGCCCGGCACCGGCGGCTACACACCCGCCGCCGGTTTCACGACTGACTACGAAGAAGCCCGTCGCCTGCTCACCGAGGCCGGTTATCCCGGCGGCAAAGGCGCGCCCATCATCGAGATCCTTCTCAACACCTCCGACAACCATCGCATCCTTGCCGAGGCCATGCAGGCCACCTGGCGCAAGGAGCTCGGCCTCGAAGTCCGCCTGCTCAACATGGAAGGCAAGAGCGTCCTCGCCGCCCGCCGCGCGAAGGATTTTCAGATTCTTCGTTCGTCGTGGATTGGCGACTACAACGACCCCGCCACGTTCCTTAACGTCTGGACGACCGACAGCGGCAGCAACCACAGCGGCTGGAGCAACCCCGCCTACGACCAGCTGTTATTCCAGGCCGCCCGCACCGCCGATTCCGCCGCTCGCAAAGCGCTCTTCCAGCAAGCCGAAGCCCTCCTCATTGCCGGCGCCCCCATCGTCCCGCTTTACCACTACACGCACGTTTTCCTGCTGAATCCCTCCGTGAAGGGCTGGCACTCCACGATCCTCGATCACCACCCCTACAAACACGTTTACCTCTCACCGTAGGCCACGAGCTCGCTCGCGCTCCGTGCGTTCGCGCCAAATCTTAATCTTTAACCTTAATCTTTATAACGATGCGCCGCGCCACCTTCCTCACCCTGTCCGCCGCCATCCTCCTCGCGTTCGCCTCCGGCTGCGGAAAAAAACAACCCGCATCCTCCGCGGTCACCCCCTCCGAACACGCCCTCAAAATCCTCCGCGTCGGCAACGGTTCCGAACCCAAGGATCTCGACCCGCACATCGTCACCGGCGTCCAGGAGCACAAAATCATCACCTCCCTGATCGAAGGCCTTATTTCGTATTCGGAATCCGGCGACATCGCCCCCGGCGTCGCGGAAAAGTGGGACATCTCCGCCGACGGCCTGCTCTACACGTTCCACCTCCGCGCCGACGCCAAATGGTCCAACGGCGATCCCGTCACCGCCCAGGACTTCGTGCGCTCTTTCCAGCGCATCCTCACGCCGTCCCTAGGCGCCGAGTATTCCTACAAACTCTTCCACCTCGTCGGCGCCGAAGAATTCAACACCGGCAAACTCACCGACTTCACCCAAGTCGGCGCCAAGGCCCTCGACGCCCGCACGCTCCAGCTCACCCTCAAGCACCGCACGCCCTTCCTGCTCGAATCCCTCAAGCACTACGCGTGGTTCCCCGTTCATATCCCCACCATCGAAAAGTTCGGCGGACTCGACCGTCCCGGCAGCAACTGGACCCGCCCCGGCAACTTCGTTGGCAACGGCCCGTTCAAACTCGTTGAATGGAAAGCCAACCAGAAAATTTCCGTCACCCGCTCCGCCACCTACTGGGACGCCGCCAGCGTGAGACTCGACGGCATCGACTTCTTCGCCATCGAAAGCGCCGACACCGAAGAACGCGAATTCCGCACCGGCCGCCTCGACTACGCCTACAGCCTCCCGCTCTCCAAAATCGAAACCTACCGCCGCGACCACCCCGACACCTACCGCGCCGCGCCCTACTACGGCACGTATTTCTACCGGCTCAACGTCACCAAAAAACCGCTCGACGACAAACGCGTCCGCCGCGCCCTCGCCCTCGCCGTGGACCGCGAATCCATCATCAAAAACATCCTCCGCGACGCCGGCCAGACCCCCGCCTACCACTTCACCCCCGTCTCCGAAAAATTCACCTCCTCCGCCCGCATCAGCGGCGACCTCGCCGAAGCGAAACGCCTCCTCGCCGAAGCCGGCTACCCCGATGGCAAAGGCATGCCCAAGGTAGAGATCCTCTTCAACACGCTCGAAAGCCACCGCACCATCGCCGAAGCCATCCAGCAGATGTGGAAAACGCGCCTCGGCGTGAATGCCTCCATCGTTAACCAGGAGTGGAAGGTTTACCTCGATACCACGCAGACGCTGAACTACCAGGTCGCCCGCGCCGGCTGGATCGGCGACTACGACGACCCGCACACCTTCCTCGACATGTGGAGCACCGGCGGCGGCAACAACCAGACCGGCTGGTCCAACCCCGAATACGACCGCCTCATCCGCGGCGCGCTTGCCACCAAAACCGAAGCCGAACGCATGGCCGTTTACCAAAAACTCGAAGCCATCCTCGCCGACGAAGTCCCCGTCATCCCCATTTATTTCTACACCCGCATCTATGCCATCAGCCCGCGCGTGAAACACTGGATCGACAACCCCCTCGACAACCGCGCGTGGAAGTGGATCGACCTCGCCCCATGAGGGAGAAAAACGCCGTCGGCCTGCGCCGCCTGCACCTCGTCGATTCCTCGCGCGCCGATCCGTCCACCGGACGCCGCGAATTGATGGTCTCCGTTTTTTATCCCGCGCAACCCGCCGCGACGCCCGCGCCGCTCGTCCGCCTCGTCGATCACCTGTTCGCCCCCGCCACCGACACGACGCTCGCCACCCTTGCGCAAAAATCCGCGCTCTCCCCCGCCGACCTCGAGCACATCCTCAGCCTCACGCTGCCGTTCGCACAACCCGACTCCGACCTCGCAGTCGCGTCCGACTCCGCGCTCCGCCCCGTCCTCATTTATTATCCCGGCGGACTTTCTCATCGTCTATCCAACGCACCGCTCTGTGCGCAACTCGCCGCCGACGGCTTCATCGTCGTCTGCCTCGATGCCCCCCGCGACGCCCCCGCCGTCGTTTACCCCGACGGACGCGCCGTCTTCGGTCCGCCCGAACCCGACGAAGACTACATCTGGCCGCGCATCGCCGACCTTCACTTCCTCCTCGACCAACTCTCCGTCTGGAACGCCGCCGGCCCCTTCGCCGGCCAACTCGACCTGAGCCGCATCGGCGCCTTCGGACATTCGCGCGGCGGTTACCTCGCGTTGATCGCCGCCGTCGAAGACCCGCGCCTGCGCGCCGTCGTGAACATGGACGGTTTTCTCTGGGGCCGCTGGTCCGCCGCCGGCACCGCGCTCGATACGTTCCCAGACTATTTTCAAGCCAAAGCCCGTGCCCACCGCACGCCCGTCCTGCGCCTGCGCGGAGATCAAGGCGACGCCGCCCGCGCCCGTCACGGATTCGAACAAGAGTCCGCCGACCTCGCCGGGGACTTTATCAGCCTCGCGCTTCACGATTGGAAACACGGCGACTTCGCCACGTCACCCGCCCTCTGCGGGGCGCCCGAAAAACTCGCCGCCACCCTGCACGCCTCTCCGTCACCCGACCGCGTCAAACTCCTCCACACGCTCCTCACCGGCTTTTTCCACGACACGCTCCGCACCGACACGTCGCCTCTCGTCCGTTTCTCGCCGTCACTCCCCGGCATCGACACCCACCTGCGTCCGGCCCTCCGAACGTAGCCGCGAGCGTGAGCGAGTGGTCTGGTCAGTCTCCGACCTCCGCTCTTTGTGCTCTCTGCGTTCTTTCGCGGCTAAAAACTCCGTCCTCCGATCCGTCCCTTTTCGTGTCTTTCGTGTGTTTCGTGGTTAAAAAAGGCTGCTTCCCGTAGCCGCGAGCACCAGCGAGTGGTCCGCCTCCGAAAAGTAGCGCAGGCTTCCAAGCCTGCTCCGTGCCCTTACCCGTCACCCTCACCTCAACCACCCACCCAGTCCGCACTCCGCGCCCATCCGTCGCCCTCCGCCGAAAAGTAATTGGCTTCCGCCGCCTGCTCCGGCATTCGGAAAGCCTCTCTCATGCTCCGCTTCATTGCCCGACGTCTTTTGGAGGCGATTCCCGTCCTTTTCATCATCATCACGGCCACCTTTTTTATGGTGCGGTTCGTCCCCGGTGGACCCTTCGACAGCGAGAAAGTCACCACGCCCGAGATCCGCGCCAACCTCGAAGCCTACTACGGTCTCAACCTCCCGCTTCACCAGCAATATACCAACTACCTGAAGGCTGTTATCCTCCACGGCGACCTCGGCCGCTCCACCAAATACGCCAGCCGCACCGTCAACGAGATCATCGCCGACAAACTCCCCGCCTCGCTCCAACTCGGCGGTCTGTCCCTGCTGATCGCGCTCGTCCTCGGTCTCACCGCCGGCGTCATCGCCGCCGTGAAACGCAACACCTGGCTCGACTACGTCGGCTCGTCCGTCGCCATGATCGGCATCTGCGTCCCCACGTTTGTCCTAGGTCCGATTCTCGTCCTCATCTTCGCCATTCACCTCGGTTGGTTCAGCGCCTCCGGCTGGTATAGCTGGCAAGACCGTATCCTCCCCGCGGTGACCCTCGGCATCGTTTACGCCGCCGGCATCGCCCGCCTCACCCGCGGCGGCATGCTGGAAGTGCTTAACCTCGACTACATCCGCACCGCCCGCGCCAAGGGTGCTTCCGAGGCTCGCGTCATCTTTAAACATGCGTTGCGCGGCGGACTCCTTCCCGTCGTTTCCTACCTCGGCCCCGCCATCGCCGGCATCCTCACCGGTGCGTTTGTGATCGAGACGATTTTCCAGATCCCCGGCCTCGGCCGCGAGTTCGTCAACAGCGCCTTCAACCGCGACTACACCTTGGTGCTCGGCACCGTGATTCTCTACGCGGTCCTGATCATCGCGATGAACCTCGTCGTCGACGTCGTCCAAGTGTGGCTCAACCCGAAACTCAAATTTGAGTAAGCCGCGCGCCTCCATGATTTCCCCCGCTCCCGAAAAACTCCCGTCCGCCGAGGTCACGCTCGCCCAACTCGAAAAAGGCGTCTCCCCGTGGCGCGACGCCTGGCACCGCCTCCGCCGTAACCGCCTCGCCGTCTTCGGCGGCATCGTGCTCATTGTCCTCGGCACCCTGTGCGTCATCGGCCCGTGGTTCAGCCCCTACGGCTACGAAGATACCAATCTCGACAACACGTTCTCCCCGCCCGCCGCCGCCCACTGGCTCGGCACCGATCAACTCGGCCGCGACTTGTTCACACGCCTCATGTATGGCGGACGCATCTCGCTCATGGTCGGCCTCGTCGCGACGTTCGTCGCACTCACCATCGGCGTGATTTACGGTGCGATTTCCGGTTACGCCGGCGGCAAACTCGACCGCGTGATGATGCGCATTGTCGACATCATCTACGCCCTGCCGTTCACGATTTTCGTGATCCTGCTCACCGTGATGTTCGGCCGGGACATCAAACTCATCTTCGTGGCCATCGGCGCGGTCGAATGGCTCACCATGGCTCGCATCGTCCGCGGCCAGATCATGTCCATCAAGCGCATGGAGTTCATCGAGGCCGCCCGTTCGCTTGGCCTCTCCCGCCCGCGCATCATGTTCCGCCACATGATCCCAAATATCCTCGGCCCCATCATCGTTTACACGACGCTCACCATTCCCGGCGTCATGCTCCTCGAAGCCTTCCTCGGTTTCCTCGGCCTCGGCGTGCAACCGCCCATGAGTTCGTGGGGCGTGCTCATCAAAGACGGAGCCGAGCGCATGGAAGAGTATCCCTGGCTGCTGATTTTCCCCGGCGTGCTCTTTTCGCTCACCCTCTTCTCGCTCAACTTCCTCGGCGACGGCCTGCGCGACGCGTTGGACGTCCGCTCGGCCAAAGATTGAGGTTGCCTGTCCGCTCCCGCTCGCTCGCGATTCTGGGTTCTCCCATGCGCCGCTTCTATCCCTACTTCCCCTACCTCAAGCCCGTTCGCTGGCACTTGATCGGAGGCGTGTTGTTCGGCCTGATTTATGCCGCCGCCAGCGGCTTCGGACTCCCCTACATGGTGAAGTTCGTGTTCCCCAAGGTCTTCACTGCGGGCGCGCCCATCATGAGCAACTGGGAAATCGTCGGCATCGCCTTGTGGCTGCCCGTCGTTTTCACCCTTCGAGGCGTTGCCGGCTACCTCAACACCTACCTCGTCCAATACGGCGGCACCCGCATCCTCGAGCAACTGCGCCTCGATTACTTCCGCAAACTCCAAGTCCTCCCGCTCGGTTTTCTCCAACGCAACTCCTCCGGCGACCTCATCTCGCGCGGCGTCTCGGACACCAATCAACTGCAGACCACGCTCAGTAATCTCGCCAACGAACTCGTCAAACAGCCCGGCACCCTCGTCGCCGCGCTCGGCTACCTGGCTTATCTCGCCTTCACCGAAAGCGGCGTCGGCCTCGTTCTCGTGTGTCTTTCCAGCGTGCCGCTGTGCATTTTCCCCATTCGTTTCGCCGGCCGTAAACTCGTGCGCCGCGCCGTCCAGTTGCAGACCGAACTCGGTTCGCTCACGGATCGTTTCAGCGAAAATCTCGCGGCCTCCCGCGAAGTCCGCGCCTTCAGCCTGGAAGAGCGCGAGGTCTCCCGCTTCAGCGTCTCGACGCGCCTCCTGCTCACCTACCAGATGAAGGTGGTCAAATACGCCAAGGCCCTTCCTCCCGCCATTGAGATCATCAGCGCCTTCGGTCTGGCCGCCACCTTCATCTACGCCTACCGCTCGGGCCTCGCGCTGGCGCCGTTCCTCTCGATCATCACCGCGCTCTACGTCTGCTACGACCCGATCAAAAAACTCGCCGCGCTGAGCAACGACACGAAGCGCGGTGCCGCCGCCTTGGATCGCCTGGAATACGTCTTAAATGAGCCGGTCCCCATCGCCGATCCCGTCAACCCCAAGCTCCCCGGCCGGCTCCGCGGCGAGATCGCCTTCGACCACCTGAACTTCGCCTACAAAGCGGATAAACCCGCCCTGCAGGACGTCTCCATCACCATCCCCGCGGGCACCACCTGCGCCTTGGTCGGCCCCAGCGGCGCCGGCAAGACGACCTTCGCGAACCTCGTTCTCCGCTTCTACGACGCCACCTCCGGCCGCATCGCTATCGACGGCATTGATGTGCGCGACCTGCGCCTCGCCGATCTCCGCTCCAACATCGCCCTCGTTTCCCAGGATCCGTTCCTCTTCAACGACACGATCTACAACAACCTCCTGCTCGGCCGCGAAAACGCCACCCGCGCCGAGGTCGAGCAAGCCGCCCGCGACGCCTACGCCCACGACTTCATCCTGTCCGCCCTCCCCAACGGCTACGACACCGTCGTCGGCGAACGCGGCGCCACGCTCTCCGGCGGACAACGCCAGCGCATCGCCCTCGCCCGCGCCTTCCTGCGCAACGCCCCGATCCTCATCCTCGACGAAGCCACCAGCGCCCTCGACAGCGAGAGCGAGGCCGCCATCCAGCAGGCCCTCAAGAAACTCGTCGTGGGCAAGACGGTCCTGATCATCGCGCATCGTTTCAGCACCATCCGCGACGCCTCGCTGATCCTCGTCTTCCAAAAAGGCGGCACGCTCATCGATTCCGGCACCCACGCCGCGCTCTACGATCGCAACGTCCTCTACAAAGGACTCTACGACGGCCAGATCGCGTCCTGATCGAGCTTCGAGCCTCTCCGGCCATGGCGACCAATCCCGAACGCTTTTCCTTCCAAGCGGAAAAACTCATCGCCGCGTTGCGCCGCGTGCCCGACACCACGCCCGAGCGCATGAAAAAGCGCCCGACCCATGAGCTTACGACGTTGGTCGAGGAGCTCATGGTCAAGTTCCAGATCGGCCGTGACTCCCCCGAACAGTTGATCCGCGACAACTGGCCCGAACTCGTCGGCCCGGCCAACGCCCACTATTCGCATGCCGTCCAGATCGATCCGCGCGGCCGCCTGACCGTCCTCGCCGGCCATGCCGTGGTGCGCAACGAGTTGTTCATCCACCGCCAGCTCATCGTCGAACGCATCCGCAAACTCGCCGGCTGCACCCATGTTCGCGAACTCAACATCCGCGCCGGTTAAAATTTTTCTTGCCGAGCGTCGCCCGATTCTGGAAGTTGGCCCCCTGCGTTAGTGAAGCTCCGTCGGTTACGGGGCTCCACCATGACTGGTTTGGCACTCCGCCAAATTGGAACGGTGACGCCGGCAATCGCCGTGGTTTTCGCCACGACGGGAGCGGGTGGCACGGAGCCTGCAAACGGTTCCCTACAGTCGTGAAACCAAGCTAACTTAAACCATGTCAACGATCGCCAAACCCGAAATCATCTCCGAATACAAAATCCACGATAAAGACACCGGCTCGTCCGAAGTCCAAGTCGCGCTGCTGACCGCTCGCATCAATCACTTGACCGAGCACCTTCGCACGCACCGCAAGGATTTCCATAGCCGCCGTGGCCTCCTCCAGATGGCCTCCCGCCGCCGCAAGCTGCTCGACTATCTGAAGCGTCACAACCTGCCGAAGTATAACGAGCTCCTCCAGAAGCTCAGCCTTCGCAAGTAACCAGCCCTTTAGCAACACGGGCGACCTCATCCGGAGGTCGCCCGTTGTCTTTACTGACACTCACGACAGGCGCGGGACATTTCTGAATGAGTCTGGTTTTTAAGAAACCAGCTTCACCCAGAAATCTCTCGTCCGAGACGAGGATTGCGAAACGGGTCACCCGTTCCCTTCACAGATTTCCGAAAGTGGCACCGACATTCCTGTCGGTGCGTCCGTAAAAAGAACCCCGGGCCCAGCGCCCGCGTTTCCCCCAGCGGCCCTCTTTCAACCCCGAACCTCCCCGCCGCGTGCCGCGGTCAGGTTCTTCCTATCCGAGGCCCGCATCCGAAAACCGAAATACAAACATGTCCCTGAAACAGAAACACTCCGTCACGATCCCCGAACTCGGCATCACGTTCTCCACCGGCACCTACGCCGCCCTCGCCAATGGCGCGGTGAACGTCGCCGTCGGCGAGACCAACGTCTTCGTCACCGCTTGCGTCGCCGCCTCCATGAAGCCCGGCCAGGACTTCTTCCCCCTCACCGTCGATTACCGCGAAAAATACGCCGCCGCCGGCCGCTTCCCCGGCGGTTACTTCAAGCGCGAAGGCCGTCCTTCCGAAAAGGAAATCCTCACCTCCCGCCTCTGCGACCGTCCCTGCCGCCCCCTCTTCCCCGAGGGTTTCCTCAATGAGGTCCAGATCATCGGCCAGCTCATGTCCGCCGACCAGTTGAACGAGGCCGACATCCCCATGGTCAACGGCGCCTCCGCCGCCCTCGCCATCTCCGACATTCCGTGGAACGGACCGATCGCCGCCGTGCGCGTCGCCGAGATCGACGGCGTGTTCGTCGCCAACCCGACCATCGAGCAGATGTTCCAGTCCTCCCTCGACCTCATCTACGTGGGCAACGAGAAGGACATGCTCATGATCGAAGGCTCCGCCGATCAGATCCCCGAAGACCGCTTCATCGAGGCCCTCGCCTTCGCCCACAACGCCATCCAGCCGATCATCCGCGGCATCCGCGAACTCGTCGCCCTCGTCGGCAAGCCCAAGGCCCACTTCGCCCTCGTCGGCGCCAGCCCCGAAGCCCGCGCCATCATCGAGCGCGTCGTCCCCACCGAGCGCATCGTCACCGCGATCTTCGGCCACGAAAAGGCCGTCCGCTCCGCCAACGTCAAAGGCCTCAAGGCCGAGGCGCACGCCGCCCTCTCGCTCGAACTCGGCGCCGGCCGCTTCAGCGACGTCGACCTCAACGTCGTCTTCGAAGACCTCCAATACAAAGCCTACCGCAAAGCCGTCCTCGAGCGCGGCGTGCGCGCCGACGGCCGCGATGCCAAATCGCTCCGCCCCCTCCACTCCGAGGTCGGCATTCTCCCCCGCGTCCACGGTTCCGCCTCCTTCAAGCGCGGCGACACCCAGTCCATCGTCATCACGACCCTCGGACCGACCAAGGATGCCCAGGAACTCGACGCCCTCACCGGCGGCGTGAAGTCCAAGAGCTTCATCCTCCACTACAACTTCCCTCCCTTCTCCGTCGGTGAAACCGGTCGCTTCGGCTCCCCCGGTCGCCGCGAAGTCGGCCACGGCGCGCTCGCCGAACGTTCCCTCGTTCCCGTGCTCCCGCCCGAGGACGTGTTCCCCTACTCCATCCGCGTCGTCTCCGAGATCATGGCCTCCAACGGCTCGACCTCGATGGCCTCCATCTGCGGCGGCTGCTTGTCCCTCATGGACGCCGGCGTGCCCATCATCGCCCCCGTCGCCGGCATCTCCTGCGGTCTCATGACCGAGATCGACGCCAGCGGCGCGATCACCAAGTGGACCACCATCACCGACATCATCGGTGAGGAAGACCATTTCGGCGACATGGACTTCAAGCTCGCCGGCACCACCAAGGGCATCACCGGCTTCCAACTCGACCTGAAGATCAACGGTCTTCCCTTCGAGATCGCCAAGGTCGCCATCCACCAAGCCCGTGAAGCCCGCGTTGAGATCCTCCGCAACATGCTCGGCTCGATCCCCGCGCCCCGCAAAGACCTCAGCACCTTCGCTCCCCGCATCCAGACGATCCAGATCGATCCCGAAAAGATCGGCCTGCTCATCGGACCCGGCGGCAAGACCATCCGCCGCATCGTGGAAACGACCGGCGCGCAGATCGACATCGGTGATGACGATTCCGGCAAGGTGTTCATCTATTCCAACAACGCCGAAGCCTCGGCCCGCGCCATCCAGGAAATCGACTCCCTGTGCGGCGGTGGCGGCGGCAAAGGCGGCAACGCCGGCGGTCCCCCGATCGAGATCGGCGTGATCTACACCGGCCGCGTCACCGGCGTGAAAGAGTTTGGCGCCTTCGTCGAATGTCTCCCCGGTAAAGAAGGTCTCTGTCACATCAGCGAACTCGCCGACTTCCGCGTGCGCCGCACCGAAGACGTCGTGAAGATGGGTGACAGCATCACCGTGAAGTGCATCGGCATCGACGAAAAGTCGGGCAAGGTCCGCCTCAGCCGCAAGGCCGCGATGAAGGACCAGGAAGCCGCCCAGCAAGGCGCCTCCGAAGCCGCCCCCTCCGCCTAAAGCCTGCACCCCGTAGGCCGCGAGTTTACTCGCGCTCCGAAGCCGTCCCGCATTCCACGGGACGGCTTTTTTATGCTCCTTTCCTTTTTGCGTCTTCTGCGCCTTTTTGCGGCCCTTCCCATCCTCCTTCCGCCCCCATGCGCCTCCTCCTCACCAACGACGACGGCATCGACAGCCCGTTCCTTCACATCCTCGTCTCCGCTCTCCAAACCGCGGGACACCAACTCGTCATCGCCGCGCCCAAAACCGAGCAAAGCTGGATCGGTTGCGCCAAATCCCGCCTGCGCCCCGTCGCCTCCGCCGTCTCCCTGCGCGACTTCGGCTGCCCCGCCTGGTCCATCGACGGCACACCCAGCGACTGCGTGAGCATCGCCCTCGCGCACCTGCTCCCCGCCGACGTGCAAATCGACGCCGTCGTCTCCGGCATCAATATCGGCCGCAACGCCTCCCTCGGCTTTATCCTCGCCAGCGGCACCATCGCCGGCGCGTGGGAAGGCGCCGTCCACGGACTCCCCGCCATCGCCTTCTCCCAAGACATGACGCCCGAGCAATTCGCCGCCTACCGCGCGTCCGGCGACCGCCACCAGCTCGACGACGATTTCCGCCGCACGCTCGACTCCGCCGCCACCCGCGCCGCGCACCTCGTCTCCGAACTCGTCGCCACCACCCCCGCGCGCAGCTTCATCGTCCACAACATCAACTTCCCGTATCCGTGCGGCCCCGACACGCCCGTTCGCCGCACCGTCCCCGCCCGCGTGATCGTCCCCGGCCTCTTCGGTCCCGCCGCCGACGACGGCACGCATCGGTTTATTTTTAAACTCGGTGACGACATCTCCCCGCCCGAGCCCCTCACCGACCGTTACGCCATCGAACACGGCCTCATCAGCCACACGGTTCTCGACTACGCCCGCCTTGGAACAAATTAATTGCAACAGACACTATCCCAAACGATAACCCTTTGTCCCCAACCCTTATAACTAACATGAAAAACCGCTCCTTGTTCGCCCTTTCGTTCTCCGCCGGTTTGCTCGCTCTCACCCTCACCGGTTGCTCCTCGTTCTCCAACAATTCCAAAGGTCCCGACGCCACCAAGCCCGTCGGCGGCAAGGCCATCAATCTCATCCAATTTCGTGATGACGTGAAAGCCACCCACTTCGCCTTGGACCGCACCATCGAGGCCCTCGGCCGCATCCCCGGCGCCACCAGCCCGACGGACGCCTATGCGTCTTTCAGCAACGAGTTCGCCGCCTTCAAAAAGATTTCCGACAAGACCCTCATCGAATCGGGCAACATTCGTAATCGCGGCAACGACCTCTTCGCCCAATGGCAGCTGGAGGCCCAGTCCATTAACAATGCCGACATCCGTGTCGTCGCTGAAAAGCGTCACGCCGATCTCAAGGCGGCCTACAATGCGATGCTCCAACCCTTGGTCACCGCTCGTGGCGATCTTAACACCGTCACCTCCGATTTGACCGACATCCAAAAGGCCCTCGCACTCGACCTCACCCCCGCCGGCATCTCCGCGATCAAAAAGCCCATCGCCAAGGTCAAGGACACCGCCGCGACTTCGGGCAAGAGCCTCGACGCCTTGGCCGCCGATCTCGACAAGATCGTCGCGCAACTCCCCGCGTCCACCGTCGCTCCGGTCAAGTAATCCCCGTTACTTCCGTCCTCTCGATTCAAGCCCGGCCGGCCACGGCCGGGCTTTTTCGTGTCCGCCTCCGCCGCCGGTTCCACCCGGCTCAGTTCTCTCGTGCCGTCCAACAATCCCCTTTGCGTCCGCGGCCCTTTGCGTTTCACTGCCCGTCCCAGTCCAACCATGATCGAAGTCCGCAACCTCACCCGAGTCTTTCGCACCTACAAAAAAAAGCCCGGCTTCTGGGGCGGCATCACCGGCCTGTTTAATCGCGAGTTCGAGGAAACGGCCGCCGCCAAAGACATCTCATTCGACATCGCCGAGGGCGAATTCGTCGGCTTCCTCGGCCCCAACGGCGCCGGCAAGACCACGACGCTCAAAATGCTCTCGGGGCTCATCTACCCCACCAGCGGCACCGCCCGCGTCGCCGGCTTCGACCCCACCCAACGCGAGAACGCCTACCGCCGTCTCTTCGCCCTCGTTCTCGGCCAGAAAAACCAGCTCTGGTGGGATCTCCCCGCGCAGGAATCCTTCGTCCTTCTCCGCCATATCTACGGCATCCCCGCGCAGCAGTTTCAGGAAACCCTCGACGAACTCGTCGATCTCCTCGGCGTTCGCGCCAAACTCAACGTCATGGTCCGCGAGCTCTCCCTCGGCGAACGCATGAAGATGGAACTCATCGCCGCCCTGCTCCACCGCCCGCGCGTCCTGTTCCTCGACGAACCCACCATCGGCCTCGACGTCGTCTCGCAGAAAGCCGTCCGCTCCTTCCTTCGCGATTACAACCGCAAATACAAGGTCACGATCCTCCTCACGAGCCACTACATGGCCGACATCAAAGAGCTCTGCGAACGCGTCATCGTGATCCACAAGGGCCTCAAAATCTACGACGGCGCCCTCGACCGCCTCGAAGCCACCGGCGGACGCAAAAAGATCATCAAGTTCCGCCCCGCCCAGCTGCCCTTCCCCGCCTTGGTCGAACTCGCCGAGGACAAAGCCACCGTCGCTCCCGACGGCGAAGTCATCCTTCACGTGCCGAGCGACCGCGTCGTCGAAATCTCCCAGCGCATCCTCGCCGCCGGCCCCGTCGCCGACATCACCATCGAGGATGTGCCACTTGAGGATGTTATTACCGAACTTTTTAACGCACACTGAGTCTTAAGCATTTATGTCCCAAGCCATCGCATCCCGCTTTCTCGCCTTCATCCTCGTCGCATTCGGCGGTCTGCTTGCCTTCTCCGGCTGCGAAAGCGCCACCTCCTCCACCGAACAAAACTCGATCCGCACCCTCACGACCGCAGCCAACAGCAATTGGGTGCTGTCCTCGTGGATCACGGCCGACGGCGTCAAACACGCCATCCCGTCCCCGGCGCCCACGCTCACCATCGGCTATCAAGGCCGCGTCAGCGGCAACGCCGGCGTCAACAACTACGTCGGCAACGCCACCGTTCGCGACGACCAGCTCTCTTGGGGCGAACATATCGCCGTCACGCGCATGGCCGGCTCCCCCGAGGCGATGGCCGCCGAAAACCTCTACCTTGCCACGCTCAAGGCCGCCACGCAGGTCACGATCCGCGGAGACCGCCTGATCGTCACCGGACCCAAGCCGCTCCGGCTCGAGTTCATCCGCACCCGCCCCTGAGCGCCTGCGGTCCGCGGCGGACGCGCCCGCACACCGCGTCGCCAGCCGATGCACGGCATGGATTGGAGCATCGCGACATCCGTATTTTTCAGCCGTAAAATCACTTGATCTGCACCTGATTTCACAGGTCGGCGCGAGACCTTGATTTCAAGATTCGCCCAAGGATAGAGTTCGCAATTCTCGCAGGGGGCCGATTTCAAAATGACCCTATCTATGCCCTCTCAATCCACCCTGGATTTATTGCCTGTAATTTGCGCAATTGCGCTCTACGCGGCACGCATTCGTGAGTTCTTCGTCAAGCGCAATGTCGTCACCGGCCAGATCAACGAACGAGCCACTTTCCTCGCCCTGCTCGTCAGCGGCACCCTCGTCATCATCCTCGCCTTGGTGGAATATCTGGTGCGCGGCACCGGCTTCCACCCCGTTCTCTTCACCGCCGGCCTTATCGTCGCCGCACTCTCCTTTGTTGTTCGCGCCGCCGCCGTCCGCGCCCTCGGCCGCATGTGGAGCGTTCACATCGAGATCCGCCGCGAACATGAACTGGTGAAAGACGGCCCCTTCGCCTGGGTGCGCCATCCCATTTACCTCGCCGCGATTCTCGAACTCGTCGGAGCCATGCTCTTCATGAACTCGCTCTACACTTGGATTCTGTTCGTCGTCGCCTTCGTCCCCAGTCTCGTTGCCCGCATCCGACTGGAGGAACGCGCCATGATCGCCCAGTTCGGCGACGCCTATAACACCTACCGCCGCACCACCCCCGCCGTGCTGCCTTGGCGCGGCCGCACCTGCTAAGCTCTCCCGACATGGACAACCCCGAACGCAGAGTCGTCGTCACCGGCATCGGTCTGCTCGCGCCCAACGGCCTTACCGTGGACGCGTTTTGGGACAGCCTCTGCGCCGGTCGCAGCGCCGCCGCCCCGATCACCCACTTCGACTGCAGCACCTTTCCCACCCGCATCGCCTGCCAGCTTCAAAACTACGTCGCGGAAAACTACATCGACTTTAAAAAAGCCAGGCGCCTCGACCGCTCGCTTCAGTTCGGAATCATCGCCGCCCGCCACGCGATCCAGGACTGCGGCGTCAACCTCGCGGGCATCAACCCCGCCCGCATGGGCATCGTGGAAGGCACTTCCGTCTCGGGGATGCAGCACACCTTTGACAGCCACCGCAACTTCATCGCCAAGGGTATCAAGGGCCTGAATACGTTCTCCCTGATGAACGCCTACTGCGGCGGCGGCAGCTCCGAGATCGCCCTCGACCTCGGCATCCCCTGCCAGGCGCTCACCATCTGCACCGCCTGCTCCTCGGGCAACGACGCCATCGGCTACGCCCTCAACGCCATCCGCAACGACGACGCCGACATCATGGTCGCC
>Ga0247813_10001691_pt1 | contig 16294 bp, 13 predicted proteins | sample UWRJL169409C1_FD_180719 | JGI IMG/M metagenome (GOLD analysis project Ga0247813, IMG submission 180719) | Plant litter microbial communities from Arlington Agricultural Research Station in Wisconsin, United States - UWRJ-L169-409C-1 | ecosystem: Environmental > Terrestrial > Plant litter >... | reverse complement strand
CTCATCATGTCCACCTCCGCCACCAAGACCGAAGCCGCCGACTCCTCGGCCAACCGCCGCGAGTTCCCCGCGTCCACCCGCGTTTACATCACCGGCACCCGCCCCGACATCCGCGTGCCGATGCGCGAGATCGCGCTCTCGCCGACCAAGCTCCCCAACGGCACTGAGGTCCCCAACGAGGCCTTGCGCGTTTACGACACGTCCGGCGCGTGGGGAGACTCGGCCTTCCACGGCGACGCGACCAAGGGCCTGCCCGCGATCCGCCGCGACTGGATCCGCGAGCGCGGCGACGTCGAGGAAGTCGCCGGCCGCGAGATCAAACCCATCGACGACGGCTACTTGTCCGAAGCCCACCGCGCCCAGGCCGAGGCCGAGGGCCGTCGCAACGCGATCAAGTTTTTCGACCGCAGCGAAAACAAAGTGCTCCGCGCCAAGCCCGGCCAGATCGTTACCCAGCTCCAATACGCCCGCGCCGGCATCATCACGCCCGAGATGGAGTTCATCGCTATCCGCGAAAACATGAAACTCCAGCGTTCGCGTGATCTCCTCGAAATGACCGAGGAAGGACCGCGCAATTCCCTCTGGCGCCAGCATCCCGGCGAGTCCTTCGGCGCTTCGATCCCGAAGGAAATCACCCCCGAGTTCGTCCGCTCCGAAGTGGCCCGTGGTCGTGCGATCATTCCCGCGAACATCAACCACCCCGAGCTCGAGCCGATGATCATCGGCCGCAACTTCCTCGTTAAAATCAACACCAACATCGGCAACTCCGCCGTCGCTTCGTCCATCGACGAAGAAGTCGAGAAGATGCGTTGGTCCGTCAAATGGGGTGGCGACACGCTGATGGATCTCTCCACCGGCAAAAACATCCACCAGACGCGCGAGTGGATTCTCCGCAACTGCCCCGTGCCCGTCGGCACCGTGCCGATTTACCAGGCGCTGGAAAAAGTCGGCGGACGCCCCGAGGCACTCACGTGGGAGATTTTCCGCGACACGCTCATCGAGCAGGCCGAGCAAGGCGTGGACTACTTCACGATCCACGCGGGCGTGCTATTGCGCTACATCCCGCTCACCGCGCGCCGCATGACCGGCATCGTGTCCCGCGGTGGCTCGATCATGGCCAAGTGGTGTCTCTCGCACCACAAGGAGAACTTCCTCTACACGCACTGGGATGAGATCTGCGACATCATGGCCGCCTACGACGTGTCGTTCTCCATCGGTGACGGCCTGCGGCCCGGCGCCATCGCCGACGCCAACGACGAAGCCCAGTTCGGCGAGCTCAAAACCCAAGGCGAACTCACCAAACGCGCCTGGGCGCGCGGCGTGCAGGTCATGAACGAAGGCCCCGGCCACGTTCCTATGCACATGATCGCGGAGAACATGGCGAAGCAGCTCGAATGGTGCGACGAAGCCCCGTTCTACACACTCGGGCCGCTCACCACCGATGTGGCCCCTGGCTACGACCATATCACCAGCGGCATCGGCGCCGCCATCATCGGCTGGCACGGCTGTGCGATGCTCTGCTACGTCACGCCGAAGGAGCATCTCGGCCTGCCCAACCGCGACGACGTGCGCACGGGAGTGATCACCTACAAGATAGCAGCCCACGCCGGCGACTTGGCTAAGGGACATCCCGCCGCTCAATACCGCGACAACGCGCTCTCCAAAGCTCGCTTCGAGTTCCGCTGGCAGGACCAGTTCAACCTCTCGCTCGATCCGGACCGCGCCCGCGAATACCACGACGAGACGCTCCCGCAGGACGGCGCCAAGACCGCGCATTTTTGCTCGATGTGCGGCCCGCAGTTCTGCTCGATGCGCATCACCGATGACATCCGCAAATACGCCGACGAACATGGCCTCAACTCCGTCGAAGCCATCGAAGCCGGTATGAAAGAAAAATCCGATGAGTTCCACGCCAAGGGCGGCGAGATCTACCTCGAAGAAAAGAAATGATCATCCGCGTTAACGACCAACCGCGCGAGGTTGCCGCCGACCTCGCGCTCGCCGACCTCGTGCGCGACCTCGGTCTCGCCGAGCGCAAAGGCGTGGCCATCGCCATCAACGACGAAGTCGCCCCGCGCTCGACGTGGTCGCTGCGCACGCTCGCCGAGGCCGACAGCGTCCTCGTGATTCAAGCCACGCAAGGCGGCTGAGGAAACGCAGCCGACATCGTTCGCCGTGAAACTGATCGTCATATCCCCCGAAGTCGAAGATGCGCGCGAGCCGACCGTGCTCGCGTCGCTCTTCGCCGCGGGCCTGACTAGCTTTCATCTACGCAAGCCCACCTGGTCGCGCGAACAACTTGCGACCTACCTGCGTTCGGTTCCGGTCGAATTTCATCCGCGGATCGTGCTGCATTCACATCACGACCTCGCGGCGGAATTTCATGTCGGCGGTGTGCACAATGCCATCGCGCCCTGCTCGGCGCTCTTCCGCAGCCGCGCCATCCACGATCTCACGGCGCTCCGCGCTTCGCTCGACACCTACGACCGCCTGCTCGTGAGCCCGATCTTTCCGTCGTTTTCAAAACCCGGCTACGGTCCGTCGTCGCAATTTCCCGAAGCCGATCTCTGTGCCGCGCTCGCACTGCCGCGACGCGCCGAAGTGATCGCCCTCGGTGGCATCGACGCCTCGCGTATCGCCGCGTGCCGCGAACTCGGTTTCGACGGCGTCGCGGTGCTCGGCGCCGTGTGGTTGGCGTCCGATCCGGTGCGCGCTTATAACGACCTTCAAGACTCGCTTCACGCACATGCCGCTTGATCCCGATCATTTTCCTCCGGTCATGACCCTCACGATGGACGGCCTGCCGCTTTCACACGCCGACCAGGCACGCGCGCTCGTCGCCGCAGGTGCCGGCTGGGTTCAGCTTCGCGTGAAGAACACCTCGGCCGACCAGTGGCTCGCCATCGCCCGCGAAGTCGTCGCGATCTGCCACGAGGGCGGGGCGCTGTGCACGATCAACGACAACGTGGACATCGCGCTCGCGTCCGACGCCGACGGCGTTCACCTCGGCAGTCTCGACGAAGACTGGCTCGCCGCGCGCGCCCGTCTCGGCACCGAAAAACTCCTCGGTGGCACGGTCAACAACGCCGAGGATGCCCGCCGTGCCGCCGCGTCTCACGTGCTCGACTACGTCGGCATCGGCCCGCTGCGCTTCACGACCACCAAACAGAAACTCGCGCCTGTCCTCGGGCTCGAGGGCATCGCCGCTTTGCTGCCGCTTCTCGACGGACTGCCCGCGTGGGCCATCGGCGGCGTGTTGCCTGCCGATCTGCCCGCTCTCCGACGCGCGCGCCTGGCCGGCGTCGCCGTGTCGTCCTCCCTTTATCTCAACAACGAAGTCACCGCCAACCACGCCGCCTTCACGACCGCGTGGTCCGCGACCTCCTAAGCCCATGAAAACGTCCCCCCTCGTCATCGCCGGCGTCACGCTCCGCTCCCGCCTCTTCCTCGGCACCGGCAAATACAGTTCCGGTGCCGTCATGGCCGAAAGCCTCGCCGCCTCGGGCGCGGAACTCGTCACGATGGCCCTGCGCCGCGTGCGCACCGACGGCGCACCCGACGACATCGTCGATCACCTCGACACGCAGAAGTATCGGCTCCTGCCCAACACCTCCGGCGTGCGTGATGCCAAGGAAGCCGTGCTCGCCGCCGAACTCGCCCGCGAAGCCCTCGGCACCAACTGGCTGAAACTCGAGATCCACCCCGATCCGAAGTATCTCATGCCCGATGCCATCGAGACGCTGCTCGCCACGCGCGAACTCGTGAAGCGTGGCTTTATCGTGCTGCCCTACGTCCACGCCGATCCGGTGCTGTGCAAACAACTCGAAGAGGCGGGAGCCGCCGCCGTGATGCCGTTGGGTGCGCCCATCGGCAGCAACCTCGGTTTGGAAACCCGCGCCTTCCTTGAAATCATCATCGCGCAAGCCCGCGTGCCGGTCGTCATCGATGCCGGCCTCGGCACGCCCTCGCACGCCGCCGCCGCCCTCGAAATGGGTGCCGATGCTGTTTTGGTGAACACCGCAATCGCCGCCGCCGCCGATCCGGTGGCTATGGGGGCCGCGTTCAAACTCGCCGTCGAAGCCGGTCGGCTCGGCTACGAAGCCGGTCTCGCCGCGCGCTCCACCAAAGCCGAGGCGCACGCCACCTCGCCGCTCACGGCGTTTTTATCAGTAGCGAGTAGCGGGTAGTGAGTAGCGAGCATCCCGACCCTTTAAAACCGCTGAAATCCGCTCCTCCGATCTACTCGCTACCCGCTACTCACCACTCGCTACTTCCGCCATGACCTTCGTCGATACTTGGAAACAACACGACTTCGCCGCCGTTGCCGCGCGTATCCAGGCGGCGACGACTGCCGATGTCCGCCGTGCGCTGTCCAAGCAAGGACGCGGGCTCAACCTCGACGATCTTGCCGCGCTGCTTTCGCCCGCCGCCGCGCCGTTTCTCGAAGAGATGGCCGCGCTTAACCACCGGCTCACCGTCGAGCGTTTCGGCCGCACCATGCAGCTCTTCGCGCCGATGTATCTCACCAACGTCTGCGCCAACGTGTGCAGCTACTGTGGTTTCAGCGCCCAAAACAAAATCCCCCGCAAGGCGCTCAACGACGAGGAAATGCTCGCCGACGCCAAGGTCCTCGAAGAGTTCGGCTTTGATCACGTGCTCCTCGTGACTGGCGAATCTTCCCGTTACGGGCTCACCTATTTCCAAAACGCGCTCCGTGTGCTGCGTCCGCATTTTTCCAGTCTCTCGATGGAAGTGCAGCCGCTCGACGAGACCGAATACGCGGCGCTCACCGCCGACGGACTCAGCTCCGTGCTCGTCTATCAAGAAACCTACGATCCCGCGGTTTACCCGAAGCATCACCTCAAAGGGCCGAAGTCCGACATGGCCTACCGCCTCGACACGCCTGACCGCCTCGGTCGCGCCGGTGTGAAGAAGATCGGACTCGGTGCGCTCTATGGCCTCTCCGACTGGCGCGCGGAGTCATGGTTTGTCGGTCTGCATCTGAACTATCTGGAGAAACACTACTGGCGCACGCGCTACAGCATCGCGTTCCCGCGCCTGCGTCCGCACGAGGGCAACGACATTGCCGTCACGCCGTTTGACGAACGCGACCTCATCCAAGCTGCCTGCGCGTTCCGTCTGTTCAGTCAGGAAGTGGAGCTGTCGCTCTCGACGCGTGAGAGCCCGCATTTCCGCAATCATGCGTTCAAGCTCGGGTTCACGACGATGAGCGCCGGTTCGCGCACCAATCCGGGCGGTTACGCGAGTGCGCCCGAGTCGCTGGAACAGTTCGCCATCGACGATGATCGTCCGCCCGCCGAGATCGCCGCCTTCCTCAAATCCCAAGGCTACGAACCCGTCTGGAAAGACTGGGACGCGTCCTACGACGGACAGAGTTGGCCGCAAAAAATCGCAAAAGACGCAAAGATAGAGGCCTCGATCATGGGTTGATTTTTGCGCTTTCTGCGCCTCTTTGCGGCTATTCCATCATGCCTTTTTCCACCGACGAACTCGCCCGCTATCAGCGGCACCTTTCGCTCTCCGGTTTTGGTCCCGAGGCGCAGGCGAAGTTGCAGGCCGCGCGTGTTCTCGTGATTGGCGCCGGTGGACTGGGGTGTCCGATCCTGCTCTACCTCGCGGCTGCCGGAGTCGGTCGCCTCACGGTCATCGATGCGGACACGGTGGATGTCTCCAATCTTCAACGACAGGTTCTGTTCACGACCGAAGACACCGGCCAACCGAAGGCCGAGGCGGCCGCGCGTCGTCTGCGTGCGCTGAATCCGCTCATCGAAATCGCGCCCATCGTCGGTCGCTTCACGCGGACCAACGCCATCGAGCTGGTCCGCGCGCACGACGTCGTGGTGGATGGCTCGGACAACTTCGCGACGCGTTACCTCGTCAATGACGCCTGCGTGCTCGCGGATCGTCCGCTGGTTTACGGCGCGATCCAAGGTTTCGAGGGTCAGGCGAGCGTCTTCAACTGGCGCGGCGGCCCGACGTATCGCTGTTTGTTTCCCGAGCCGCCCGCGCCGGGCACGGTGCCGAATTGCTCCGAAGCAGGAGTGCTCGGCGTGTTGCCGGGACTCATCGGCACCGTGCAGGCGACCGAGACGATCAAACTGCTCACGGGCATCGGCGAACCGCTCTCGGGGCGGCTGCTGCTGTGGAACTCGCTCACGATGAGCTCGCGCACGCTCCGCTTTACCGCAGAGCCGGCGAGTCGGGCGATCACGGAGCTTCCGCCTGAGGGCTATGGCGAAACCTGCGCGGTGCCGCAAAAGGCGATGGCCGACGAAATCGCCGCGACCGATCTGCGGGTGATGCCGCATTCGTTTCAACTGATCGACGTGCGCGAGGACTGGGAACGCGCACTCGGCGCGATCCAGCCGTCGGTGCACATTCCGCTCGGCCAACTCGGCACCGCTCAGGCGGCGGAGGCGTTGACGGCGCTCGATTCCAACGCGGACACCGTGGTGTATTGCGCCGGCGGCGTGCGTAGCCTGAAGGCGTTGGTGCCGTTGCGCGCACGCCATGGGTTTACGTCCATTCGCAGTTTGCGCGGCGGTTTTAAGGCGTGGTCGGAGAAATGAGCTGATCGCGGAAACACGGAGGAGCGGAATCGCTGAAAACGATTCTTTTCCGTGCTTCCGCCCTTCCGGGTTTCCGCGATGATTTCGTCATGCCTGCCGCACTGCCGCTGATCGTTCACCTCGATGCCGACGCGTTTTTCGTGTCGGTCGAGCTGGCGTTGCAGCCGGAGTATCGCGGGAAAAAAGTCGCGGTCGGCGGACGCGAGCGCGGCATCATCGCCTCGGCCAGTTACGAGGCGCGCGCGTGCGGCGTTTACACGCCCATGCCGACGGCCCGCGCGCTCAAGGTTTGTCCCGACCTCATTCTGCTGCCGCACAAGGGCAACTACGGCGAGGTGTCGCGCAAGATGTTCGACCTGTGTGAAACGATCACGCCCTACGTGCAACGTAACTCCATCGACGAGGGTTACCTCGATTTGAAGCCGTGCGGACTCAAGTCGTCCGCGGACATCGAGCGCGTCGTGCGCGGTTTGCAGAAACGCATCTGGGACGAATTGCAGATTCCGGTGTCGATGGGCATCGCGACGAACAAACTCGTTTCGCAGATCGCCTCGAAGCTGCGCAAGCCGCGCGGTTTCGTGGTCGTGCCACCGGGGACGGAGGCGGCGTTTCTTGAACCGCTCTCCATCGGGAAACTGCCTGGCGTGGGCGACAAGACCGAGACGGAACTCCAGACACGAGGCGTGTGGAAAATCAGCGACCTGTTCACGAAAACCGAACGCGAGTTGGAGGCGTTGCTCGGGCGCGATTGGCCGGCGTTTCTGGCGATGGCGCGCGGCGAGGATGACCGTCCGGTCGAGACCGAGCACGAGGACGCGAAGAGTTATTCGCAGCAGGAGACTTTCTCCAAGGACATCGGTGAATTCGCCGCGATCGAGCGCACGGCGAAAGGCATGATCGATGCGCTCATGCCGGCGATCCGCGCCGACGGAAAACGTGTGCGCACGCTGACGGTGAAAGTCCGCTACGGGGATTTTACGCAGGAGAGCGCGGGGCGCAGTCTGCCGGAGGCGAGCGATCTGGAGCAGCCGTTTTATCCGCTGGTGCCGGTGTTGCTGCGGCAGGCGTGGTCGAAACAGCGTCCGCTGCGCCTGGTGAGTGTGAAGTTTTCCGGCGTCGATGACCGGCCGCAGCAGTTGGACATGTTCTCCGTCGAGACGGACGAGAAGCGTCGCAAACTCGCCGCGGTGCTCGACCAGCTCAACAAGGGCAAAGCTGCGCGCGTGCAGCACGGCCACCAGTTGCCGCCGAAAAAGTAATAAATCCGGTGGTGGCAGGCAGTTCGGACGTGGACTTTGTGGCAAACGCAAATTATTGGTTGCTGGCACCCAAGGGTTAAGGACGCACGTCTGCGCTCTGATTCGGGGGATGTTCCCCGATATGATCCCTCCCTTAAGCGAAGCCGATTTGTTGCGCACCCGTCTGGAAGCCTCCCAACGCATCGCGACCATCGGGGACTGGGAGAGCGATCTGCATCACAATTATCAGCACTGCTCGAACGAGGTGTATGAGATCTTCGGCGTCCAGCGTGGAGTGCCTTCCTTTGTTGCGGAGGTTTTTTCCGAAGGCATGCATCCGGATGACCGCGAGATTGTGAATCAACGGCGGCAGACGCTTTCGGCGACGCACCGGCGGATCTCGTTTGATCACCGCATCGTTCGCCCCTGCGGCGAGATCCGGTTTGTCCAGCAACGCTGCGAACTCATTCTCGATCCCGAAGGACGGCCCCGGCAGGTGATCGGCACGATCCAGGACATCACTGAACTCAAGGAGGCCGAAGAGGAGTTGCGCGGGAAAACGGCGGTGCTCGAAGCCCAGCTGAACACGTCCATCGATGGCATTCTGGTGGTCGATGCCAACGGCCGCAGCGTGCTGCAAAACGACCGCTTCGCCGAGATTTGCCAAATCCCGCTGCACGAAACGGGATTCGGAAACGACAAGCTGCAGGTGCAACACGTGATGACGCTGGTGAAAAATCCGCATGAGTTTTATCTGCGGATCACGCATCTCGACTCCCATCCGAACGAGGTCAGCCGCGATGAATTGGAGATGAAGGACGGGACGGTGCTGGATCGTTACACGGCGCCGGTGATCGGGAAACGCGGGCAATATTACGGACGCATCTGGACCTTCCGTGACATCACGGGACAGAAGAACGCGCAGCTCTCGCTGCTGGCCAGCCAGGAGCGGTTTAAACTCGTGGCGAAAACCATCGGCGACGTGATCTGGGATTGGAACCTGCGCTCGGGCATCATCTGGCGAAGCGATGGATTTGAGAACACATTCGGGCTCGCCGCGTCGGAGGCGGACGAACTGCAGACGACGTGGGAGCGCCTGATCCATGAAGACGACCGCAAGCGCATCGCGAGCAGTCTCCAGACGGCCATCGGGGGATGCGGTTCGACCTGGACCGAAGAATACCGGGTGCTGCGGCGCAACGGCAGCTACGCGCTGGTCGAGGATCATGCGCAGATCGTGCGGGACGACGCGGGAAAGGCCGTGCGCATGGTGGGCGGCGTGCGTGATCTGACGGAGCGAAAAAACTTCGAGGCGCGTCTGCTGCGTTCGCAACGCATGGAGAGCATCGGCGTGCTTGCCGGCGGCATTGCACACGATTTGAACAACATTCTGGCGCCGATCCTCATGTCGATCGACATCCTGAAACAGGATTCGCGGGGGAAGGAACACGCGCACCGCATGCTGGAGATTGTGCGGGCCAGCGCGCAACGCGGCGCCGATCTCGTCCGGCAGGTGCTGACGTTCTCCCGTGGGGCCGACGGTGAATACATGGCGGTTAATTTCCGCCACCTCTTCGATGAGTTGGAGTGCATCGTGACGGAGACGTTTCCGAGTAACATCACGATCACGTTTGATGCCGCGAAAAACCTGTGGCCGGTGATGGGCGACGCATCGCAGTTTCACCAAGTATTGCTGAACCTGGCGGTCAACGCGCGCGACGCCATGCCGATGGGCGGGACCCTGGCTTTTTCCGCGGCGAACAAGACGGTGGACGCGCAGTTTCCCGGTATCGATAGCGACTCGCCGGCCGGCTCCTATATCGAACTCACCGCGACGGATTCCGGCACCGGCATGACGGCCGAGGTGCGCGAACGGATTTTCGAAGCTTTTTTTACCACTAAAGGTGAGGGGAAAGGGACGGGGCTAGGCCTCGCATCAGTTCACGCGATCATCAAAAAATACCATGGCTTCGTGAACGTGACCAGCGAGGTGGGACGTGGGACGACCTTTAGGATTTATTTTCCGGTGGATCCGTCGCTGCGGACCGATTCGCGTCCGCCGATGCAGCTCAACAATCAGCGTGGATCGGGCGAAACCGTGCTGTTGATCGACGATGAGCGCTCGATCCGCGACATCGCTCAGCAGACGCTGGAAGGGTTTGGTTACCACGTGCTCGTGGCGGGCGACGGCATCGAGGGCATCGCGCTCTACATGCGGAACCGGGAGGCTATCCGGATTGTGATCACCGATATGATGATGCCCAACTGCGACGGTCTTTCGACGATTCGCGCGTTGAAGGGAATCAATCCCGACCTGCGCATCATCGCAGCCAGCGGATTGGAAATTGACCGGGAAAAAGTCCGGGGTGTCAGCGATTTCCTCCGAAAACCCTACAGCGCGGAGGCTATGTTGCAGCTCATCCGCGAGGTGCTGGATCGGGTATGAATTTTATACGCTGTTCAGGCCGTGAAGGGGAAGATGTGGAAGAATTTTAGGAAAAACACGGCGGCGATCACGTAGCCGGTGACGGGCAAGCTGCGGGGGCGGCCGGTGCCGAGGGCGAGCAGGGCGGCGGCGACCAGGCCGAGTCCGATGCCTTCGGCGATGCTGAAGGTGAGCGGGATGCCGATCACGATGAGCACGGCGGGGAGCGCGATGACGAAGTCCTCCAAGTTGATGCGCGTGATCGATTGCAACATGAGCACGCCGACGATCACCAGCGCGGGGGCCGTCGCGGCGGCGGGCACGATCAAGATGAGCGGAGAGAGAAACAACGCGCCGAGGAACAGGGCGGCGGTGGTGATGGAGGTGAGTCCGGTGCGTCCGCCGGCTTCGACGCCCGACGAGCTTTCGATGTAAGTGACGACGGTCGAGGTGCCGGCGAATGCGCTGAGCATGGCGGCGATGGAATCGGCGAAGAGGGCGCGTCCGGCCTTGGGCAGGTTGCCTTCGGCGTCGGTGAGTCCGGCGCGGGTGGTGACTCCGATGAGCGAGCCGAGGTTGTCGAAGAGATCGACCAGCAGCAGGGCGAGGATGAACGGCACGGCTTTGAGGAAGGCGCTGGTGTCGTGGAGAAACCCGAAGGTGAGTTTCATAAAGACGGGCGCGGGCGAGGCGGGTGCGGAGAACAGGGCGGTGGGCCACGACGTGACGGTGCCGCCCTGGCCGTTGGCGACGAAGAGGCCGGCGGCCGTGACGGCAAAGATGCCGATGACGATGGCGCCCGGCACACGACGCGCGAGGAGGACACCGGTGAGGACGATGCCGGCGAGGCAGAGGGCGACGGAGCCGCTGGCGAAGTTGCCATGCGTGACGAGCGTCTCGGGGTGGGCGACGACCACGCCGGCGTTTTGCAGGCCGATAAAGGCGATGAACACGCCGATGCCTGCGGTGATGGCGAGTTTGAGCGCGTAGGGGAGGGCGCGGATCATTTTTTCGCGGACGCCGGTGAGTGAGAGCAGCAGGAAGACGGCGCCGTTCACAAAAACCATGCCGAGCGCCTCGGTCCACGGGACGCCGGCGCCGAGGCAGATGGTGAAGGCGAAAAAGGCGTTGATGCCCATGCCGGGAGCGAGGGCGATGGGGTAGTTGGTGAGGAGCGCCATCAGGACCGTGGCGATGGCGGCGGTGATCGCGGTGACGGTGACGAGGGCGCCGTGGGTGGCGATGTAACTGGCGGCGGTCGGATCGGTGCCGATGGCGGGATCGACGCCGAAGCCGTGCATGAGAATGGCCGGGTTGACGGCGAGGATGTAGGCCATCGCGGCGAACGTCGCCAGGCCGGCCTGCACCTCGCGACCGACGGTGGTGCCGTGGGCGGAGAGCTTAAAAAGGCGGTTGAGCATGGGAGGGAGGCGAGGCGGGACGAGGGAATGCGGCGGGATGGAGGACGGGGCGCTTGGTGAGGAAAGAGAACGAGAACGATTCAGAGAACGAGAACGAAGACGGGGAGTTGCGGGTTGCGGAGGCGCGGGCGGCGGGTGATTTTGGGCAATATGGCCGTCATCGATGCGCACGTGCATTTGTATCCGCCGGAGGTGAACCGCGATCCGGCGGGGTGGGCGGCTGCGCACGGCGAGGCGCATTGGGCGGTCATGTGTGCGCGGGTGCGCAAGGCCACCGGACGGCCGGTGCAGGGATTTCCGTCGGTGGATACCTTATTGCGCGATATGGATGCGGCGGGCGTCGATCGCGCGGTGTTGCTCGGTTGGTATTGGGAACGCCACGACACGTGCGTGGCGCAGAATCGTTTTTACGCGGAGTGTGTGCGGGCGCATCCGGACCGGTTATCGGCGTTTGCGGCGGTGAACGCCGGGGCGGGTGCGGCGGCGCTGGCGGAGGTGCGACGGGCGCACGGCGACGGGTTGATCGGGCTGGGGGAGTTGTCGCCGCATTCGCAAGGCGTGGCCGTGGGCAGGCCTGAATGGCATGCGTTGCTGGCGCTGGCGGGAGAACTGAGGCTGCCGGTGAACCTGCATGTGACGGAGCCTGAGAGCGGGATGTATCCGGGACGGGTGGAGACGCCGCTGGAGGATTTTTGGGTGATGGCGGAGGCGTTTCCGCGCGTGCGGTTTATTCTGGCGCACTGGGGCGGGCGGCTCTGGCGGACTGAGCACGCGCGGGCGTCGGCGTTGCCGGAGAACGTGTGGGTGGATACGGCGGCGACTCCGTTGCTGTATGGTGCGGGCGCGGACGTATGGGCGGAGGGACTGAGAGCGTGTGGGGCGGAGCGAGTTTTGTGGGGGACGGATTATCCGTTGGAGTTGTATCCGCGGACGCCGGACAAGGGGACGTTCGACGGGCTGCTGGCGGAAGCGCGGTCGATGGGCGCAACGGGGGCGGCTTTCGAAGGCGTGCTCGGCGGCAATGCGCGATGTCTGTTAGGGCTTTGACCGTCAGGCGCCGGCGCGTTCGAGGGCGGCGCGCATTTCGTCGGTGCGGATGGGCTTGCTGACGAAATCATTCATGCCGACCGCATAGCAGAGCACGCGGTCCTCGGCCATGGCCGAGGCGGTGAGGGCGATGATATGGATATGGGGGGGAATGCCATCGATGGTGCCTGCTCGGATGCGGCGGGTGGTTTCGTAGCCATCGAGCACGGGCATCTGGCAGTCCATGAGCACGGCGTCGTAGTGTTTATGAGCGAGGGCGGTGAGGGCTTCTTCACCGCTGCCGACGATGTCCACGCGGTGGCCCATCTTGAGGAGGAGTTTGTTGGCCACGGCCTGATTGATCAGGTTGTCGTCGGCGACCAGCAGTCGCAGTGAGCTATCGGGAACGGCGAACGGAGGCAGCGAGTGCGTTTTCTGAACCAACGGGGATTGGTTTTCGAGGGTGAGGGTAAACCAAAACTCGGAGCCTTTGCCGGTTGCGCTGTTCAAGCCGATTTCCCCGCCCATGAGCTTCACCAATTGCTGGCAGATGGAGAGGCCGAGTCCGGTGCCGCCGAAGCGACGGGTGACCGAGGCGTCCGCCTGCATGAACGGTTGGAAGAGGCGCGCCTGGGCATCGGGAGGAATGCCGATGCCGGTATCCGAGACGGAAAAGCGCAGGGTGGTGGCGTCGGGCGGGCCGGGCAGACCTTTGACGGTTACGGTGACGCCGCCCTGGTGGGTGAACTTGATGGAGTTGCCGATGAGGTTGGTGAGCACCTGGCGAATGCGGCCTTCGTCACCTAACACGGTGGAACCGGTCACGGCTGGATCGACCTCGCAACGGAGCCAGAGGTTTTTTTTGAGGGCGCCGGGAGTGAGCAGCGAGTGCACATCGTTGATCATGCGCGCCAGAGGGAAGGGACCCGGGGTGATGCGCAGTTTGCCCGCCTCGATTTTGGAGAAATCGAGAATGTCGTTGATGATGACCATCAAGTTTTCGGCGCTATGCTGGATGATCCGGCCCATCTCCGATTGGTTCGCATCGAGTGACGTCTGGGTAAGAAGATCGGACATGCCGATGATGCCGTTCATCGGGGTGCGGATTTCGTGGCTCATGATGGCGAGGAATTCGCTTTTGGCGCGCTGGGCGGCTTCGGCGGCTTCCTTGGCCTTTTTGAGGTTGATCATTAATCGACGCTCTTCGGCCAGCAGGGCGTTGCGCGCTTGATTCACGCTGGCGACGGTCAGCGGCCCCAAGGCCAGCAGCATGATGCCGAGGCGGATCGACGTCATGAACTCCATCAGGTCCGGACCGAACGGCATCGCGAGGATTCCGGAGGAAATGGAGATCATCATCCACATGCACAGGAGGAGCGTAATGATCGACGAAGTGAACAGGCTGTAACTCAAGGCACACCAAAGCAGAGCCGGGACGGGGAAGGAAATGGCCCCGGGGCCGCCCACCACAATGCCGGCGATGACGGAAAGCACGAGTGCGGCGAACGGGGCCGATTTGAGCCATAGACTGCCGGACGACAAATGCTCGCTCCACCACCGGCGGGAAAGCAGGGAGGTCACGGCGGGCAGTGTCAGCACGACGGGAAGAAGCACGATGGCGTTGGCGAGTTCGGTCGAAAACCAGAAGCCGAAGCCCTCGAGCAGCGATTTTTTGAAAAAACCCTGGGCGATCGCACAACCGACAAAGGCGGCGCCGAGGGCGGCGGCCGCGCAGATCAAAAACAAATAGAGCACCGAAAGCGGGCGGCGGAGTTGGCGGTCTTCGAACGAAAGACGCTGATACAGCGCCACGCCGATACCGGCGGAGACTAGGTTGGCCGTGGTAAGCCACAGTGTAATCACCGGAGCTCCGCCGGTCGCCAAATCTGCAGCCAAGAAGGCGGCGGCGGCGGCAAGCCAGCCCGTGACAGACGAGAGCCGAGGGCAGCGAACCATGATGCCCATGAGCAACGCGTTGGCCGGCCAAAAAGCGGCGAGGAAACCCAGCGGTCGGGTAAGGATGCCAAAAATCGCCGCAACAAACACGAGTGCGCCTATAAGGGCGGCGTCTCGGAGGGGGGTGCGAAGCGATGGCATTAAGTCGTGAATTTCGTCAATTATTGCAGGGAATTCACGTTAATTTTCAGTGAGTGCAGCGGTTTGTGATTTTTTCCACCCGTGAGAGCGGGGCCGTTATAGTCAGCCGGAGGGGAAGAGGGTGAGGATAACGCCCGATTGGGCACAGTGATTCATGAAGTCGAGAAGGGCTCCGGGCTCATCGAGCGGCTCGCCGCCGTAACGATCACAGGTCCGTGCCCAGACGATTTCAGTTCCCTTGGGCAATAGAGCGACGGCGGCTTTGAGCTCCGCCAGGGTCGCGTAAAAGGCGGTGCCGAGTTGCAGGACAATCCCCGGTGTCTTCCGTGTGGTGATAAATTGAGGGACTTGAGTCAGCGTGAGCCGGGGCGGCGTGAATAGAAAGGGGCCGAACGAAAGCTCGATGGGCACGAAAAACGAATCTGCGTCTGGGCTGGTGATCGTGGCGCGGGTGAAGGTGGGCTCGCGGGTGAGTTTTAACGCTTCGGAGAGCGGGGGCTTGATGTCGGGCGCGAGATCGAGGGCACCGGCCTGGAATAGCCAGCCCAAGGGTTTTTCGCCTGCTATCAGATAAGATTCCGCTTGGAGAAACGGTCCGGCTAACAGTCCGAGGACGAGGATGACAGGACCTCGGGTTAGGCGGCGCGTTTTCATGAGGGAGGAGGGGCTATCCGGGATGCGGCCATGATTCACTCCTGTGGCGAGGTGGGTGGCGGATCAAGGACGGGGTTTGGCAGGCAGGTCTGCGGCCGTGAGGGTGATTTCGTCGATCTTGGCTCCTGCCGAATCGGAGTAGACGTAGGTGAGGGTGCCGCCCTTGAGCAGCGGAATGGCCACCGGGGTTTCGAGGATGCCGGCTTTGAGTTTGGGCCGCACCTGGGATGCCCAGATTTCCATGTCGAGCTCGGCCAGTTTAAACGAAGTGACCGTGAGATGGAGGGTGATTTTTTTACCCGGGCTGGCGACGGCCTTTTCGAGGCGGGTCATCTCATCGAGCATCTTGGGTGTGCCTTTGCTGATTTCGGCGGTGAGACTCGTGAAATAGCGTTCGCCGGCCATGTCGCGAACCTTGAGGAACGCAGGGACGGCCATGGCGAACATGAGCATCGGAACCAAAATACCCACCAAACCGCGCCAGAGGAGATAACTGCAGCCGTGTTTGGGAATGCCGCAGAAGGCGATGATCGAGGCGGGGATCGCAGATAAAATCAGGGCGCCGCCAATCAACGAAAGGAATCCTGAAGGCAGGCCTGATTTGGCGTTCACCGGGAACATCAACTGGCCGAAAAGCGAGAGGGCGAAGCCGACCAGGATAACGGTGATGGCAAATTTTGCCGCCCGATGAGGAAAGGGTTGCTGATTATCAACGGGTAGCGCGGGCAACGGCGGCGGAAGGCAGGGAGGAGTGGGCGGGAGCGGCGGTGGGGGGAGATTTTCCATGGGTAAAAATGAGAGGCTGGCGGGATGAGAGAGAGCAGGGATTGGTTGGGTTTATTG
>Ga0247813_10001690_pt1 | contig 16314 bp, 16 predicted proteins | sample UWRJL169409C1_FD_180719 | JGI IMG/M metagenome (GOLD analysis project Ga0247813, IMG submission 180719) | Plant litter microbial communities from Arlington Agricultural Research Station in Wisconsin, United States - UWRJ-L169-409C-1 | ecosystem: Environmental > Terrestrial > Plant litter >... | reverse complement strand
ATGCCTGGAGTAAAAGTAGTATATACCCGTAAAAAGGACGAATTTATAGAATTACACGACCGAGCGGCGATCGCCAATAAGCACAAAGCCGATTTGTTTATCTCTCTTCACTGCAATTCTGGCCCTACCACAATCTCTGGTACAGAAACGTATACCATGGGTCTGCATACGGCTGAAGGGAATCTGGAAGTAGCAAAGCGTGAAAATGCAGTTATTCTTAAAGAAGAAAATTACAAAAGTAAGTACGAGGGATTTGATCCCAACTCTCCTCAGGGCCATATTTTGTTCTCTTTGTATCAAAATGCCCATATTGAAAACAGCCTGGCTTTGGCCTCAAAAATAGAAAATCAGTTCCAGGCGAGATTGGGGAGACCAAGCAGGGGAGTAAAACAGGCCGGATTACTGGTCCTGTGGAAAACCTCCATGCCTAGCGTATTGGTCGAAATAGGCTTCTTAACGAATGCCAAAGAGGAAAAATATTTAAACAATAAAACGAATCAAGTGTATATTGCATCAGGAATATACAGGGCTTTGAAAGAATACAAAGCTGACATAGAAACCCGTTAACTCATCAAGCGTGAAAATTTCAAAAGAAGTTAAAGTAGCTACATTAGCCATCGTATCCGGTACCATTTTGTATTTGGGATTTAATTTCCTCAAGGGAACAGATATTTTATCTTCTACCAACACCTATCTGGTCACTTATCCAAGCATAGATGGATTGACAGTTTCCAATCCTGTACTCATAAACGGATTGAATATAGGAAGAGTAAGTGCCATTCAGTTGGATCAGGAACACGACAACCGTTTGCTTGTGAGTCTAGAAATAGATAAAGAGATTAAATTGGGTGATTCTACCATTGCTTATTTAAGCAGCAATGGTTTGCTAGGTACGAAAGCCATTAAGTTACACATCGGTCCCAACTCGGTCATCTATGAAGATGGTGCGACCTTACAAGGGAAGAAAGAGATGGGATTGGCTGACATGGTGGCTGCAAAAGCAACACCTGTAGTGGAGCATCTGGATTCTGCTATAGTAAAAGTAAATGCTTTGTTAGGCGCATTGCCAAATGATAAATTAGCCTTAGTCATCAGTAACTTGGAATCTGCTACCAGTGATTTGAAAAAAATCATGAAGAACGATGCGCCAACCATCACAGGTAACTTTGCCAAGTTATCCGATTCTTTATTGCGCACGGAAGCACAGTTAAAACCATTGATCAGAAAGTTTTCAGCTTTTGCCGATTCGTTGAATCATTTGGAATTGAAAGCTACAGTGGCCAAAGCTAATCAGGCCATGGGTAACCTGAATGATATCACGCGTAAAATTAACGCAGGCGAAGGTACGTTGGGCGCTTTGGTAACGGATAAAAGTGTATACAACAATTTAAATAAAGCATTAAACAGTTTTGATAGTTTGATGATTGATCTCAAGTACAATCCTAACCATTATTTTGCTCCATTGGGTAAAAAACCGAAGAAACAGAAATAATCGTTTTCCTATTTTTTAAGTACTAGTTGGTGTTGTCTTTCGTGCAATTAGGATATTTGTTATTATGGATATAGAATTTAATAAGAACGAAGATTCTCTTAAGTCTTTATGCTATCGGCTTAAAGAACGGTTGAAGACAGTTGCTTTAGGTGGAGGCGAAAAGAAGATAGAGGCGGAGCATGAAAAGGGTAAACTTACCGCCCGAGAACGAATTGATTTGTTATTGGATGCCAATACCGACAGACAAGAAGTAGGTGCTTTTGCTGCCGATGAAATGTACAAGGAGTATGGAGGTTGTCCATCAGCAGGTGTCATCGTTGTCATCGGCTCTATAGAAAATAAAAAATGTATTGTTGTTGCCAATGATGCAACAGTGAAAGCTGGAGCCTGGTTTCCGATGACCGCTAAAAAGAATTTACGCGCACAGGAAATTGCCATGGAAAACAATATCCCTATTATCTACCTCGTAGATAGTGCGGGTGTATTTCTCCCTTTACAAAACGAAGTATTTCCGGACAAAGAAAATTTTGGAAGAATATTCCGCAACAATGCCCGCATGTCTGCAGCTGGTATTCCTCAGATCGCTGCCATCATGGGAAGTTGCGTGGCGGGTGGCGCTTATCTTCCCATCATGTCCGATGATGCGTTGATTGTTGACAAAACAGGCAGTATCTTTTTGGCGGGCTCTTACTTGGTCAAAGCTGCTATCGGAGAAGACATCGATAATGAGTCTCTTGGAGGAGCGACAACACACAGTGAAATTTCTGGCGTGACAGATTATAAGTGTGCCAATGATCAGGAATGCATCAAGCAAATCAGAAACCTGGTTTCTAAAATAGGTGGAGGCAATAAAGCAGGTTTCAATCGTGTCGCAGCAACGGCACCAACGAAAGATCCTGAAGAGTTATACGGTGTTTTGCCGCTGGACAGAACGAAGCCCTACGACATGCTCGAAGTCATCCACCGCTTGGTAGATCAATCAGCATTTGAGCAGTATAAAGAACTTTACGGACAAAGCATTATTTGTGGTTATGGGCGTATAGATGGTTGGGCTGTAGGTATTGTCGCAAATCAGCGCAAGATGGTGAAGACGAAAAAGAATGAAGTGCAAATGGGTGGAGTAATCTACTCAGATTCCGCTGACAAGGCTGCTCGTTTTATCATGAATTGCAATCAGAAAAAAATACCCCTCGTCTTTATTCAAGATGTCACGGGCTTCATGGTAGGCAGTCGTTCTGAACAAGGAGGCATCATTAAAGATGGCGCAAAAATGGTAAATGCGATGGCTAATTCTGTGGTGCCTAAATTTACGATCATTATCGGCAATTCTTTTGGAGCGGGAAACTACGCCATGTGCGGTAAAGCATTTGATCCACGATTGATTGTTTCATGGCCCACCGCTCAGATGGCTGTGATGAGCGGAGCTTCGGCATCAAAAACATTGTTGCAAATCAAAGTCGCTTCTTTAAAGGCCAAAGGTAAAACATTGTTACCGGAAGAGGAACAAGCCATGTTGGCAGACATTCAGTCGAAATACGATCACGAATTGTCGCCTTATTACGCCGCCTCTAATTTATGGATTGATGCCATCATCGATCCCTTAGAAACAAGAAAAGTAATTTCAATAGGAATAGAAATCGCCAACAATAAACCCATTGAAGAACGGTTTAATGTGGGAGTGATACAGACATAATATATGTTGCAGGAAGAAAGCAAAATAAAAGCCCTGATCTCTTTACTGGATGATGAAGATGCGGAAGTGACCGTTCACGTGAAAAACGAAATCATGTCCATAGGGGAATCCATTATTCCTTTTCTGGAAGACGAGTGGGGAAAGAACTTTAATCCATTGGTGCAAAAACGCATCGAGGACATCATACATCAATTGCATTTTTTTACATTGAAAGACAAGCTTCGGGACTGGAAAAACTCCGGAGCTGCAGATATCATAGAAGGCATGTGGCTTTTAGCGTCTTATCAATACCCGGATCTTGAATTACAAAAAGTAAAAACTACTTTGGATCAGATTTATTTTGAAGTATGGCCGGATATGAAAGAGGATTTGTCTCCAACAGATCAGATCAAATTATTGAACAGCGCTATTTTTGGGAAACTGAAGTTTGGTGCCAATACGAAGAATTTTCATTCTCCTTCCAATTCCATGATCAATTCAGTATTGGAGTCTAAAAAAGGAAATCCAGTTTCATTGTGTGTCATTTACATGCACATCGCTCAGCGCCTTAAATTGCCGGTGTACGGAGTCAATCTGCCAAACTTATTTATTCTGACTTATAAATCCGAGCAAACACAGTTTTACATCAATGTGTTTAATAAAGGGTTGGTTTTCACTCGTGAAGACATCGACAATTACATCACTCAACTCAATATCGCAAAGAATGATATTTTTTATGAACCATGCAGCAACCTTGATATTGTAACAAGAGTGTTGCGGAATCTGATTGTATCGTTTGAAAAATTAGGCGATACGGAAAGAGTGGAGGAAGTGAATCAGTTGTTGGAAGTAGTGATGTAAAGTGGTTAGTGGTCAGTTGGCAGTGATCAGGAGTTAAACGAAATTCTATTGGGAACTTGACATAAATAAAAAACCCTTGAATTTATTCAAGGGTTTTTTATTTATAAATACTGACCACTTTACTTTATCTGGCAACCCACCTCTTCCGTATAGCGATACTTGAAAGACTTATTGGCAAGCAAGGCATCAATTGCCTTCGCTAAATAAGATTCGGTAACCGCTTTTTCTTTTTCAGGAGCATCGTCAATGGCAGCTCTGTATTGCATCACATATTTATTAGATATGTTTTTAAAAACATAAACAGAAGGTGTTTTGGTGATGTGAAGTTTCGTTGAAACAGTTTTCTGTGGATCTTGCAAATAGGGAAAGGGCAGCGGAAAGCTTTCCGCATATTTTTTCATCTTTTCCGGTGTCGCCTCTGCGTTGTATGCAGGAGAGTTCGGATTAATGGCAACTACAAACACATCACGTGTGTCGTAATTTTTGGCCAGTTTGATAATCCGTTCTGTATAGATTTTATTATAAGGGCAATCGTGTGCAAAGAAAATAAGCACCAGGAGCTGGTGATTGTATTCTTGTTCCAGATTAAAAGTAGTGCCATTGACAGCATTCGTCAGGCGGAAGTTTTCTAATACTTCACCGTGCTGCAACTGACCATAACAGGCCAGAGAAGAAAAAGATAAGCTCAGGTAGAAAACAAACTTTGTCAATTTCATATCGTGTAAGCTACATAATAATCTTCCAATTTAAAAAAAAACGTATGGATGTGATCCTGTTTGCGAACCATTACTTCTGCTTTTCCCTTATTGGAAGGATTCAGGTGTAAAATTTGTATATCGTCTTTTAAACTGAGGTTTTCGTGATCCGAGACTTTATACACTGCTTCTTTAATACACCATTTAAGAGTTAATCTTTCATGATTTGTTTCTTTTTCTTCTTCGAGCAGGTACTTTCCTGCTATTTTCTCCACTTTTGAACTGATCTTCTCAATATCGATGCCAACTTTCTGATGCATATCCAGCAAGATGGCAGCGAAATCAACAGAATGTGAAATTGAAATATGTGCTTTATTGCCAACCAGCAGCGGTTGCCCGGTATCTGTTCTGTAAGTACCCTGATAAGGGATATGCATTAAATCACAGCAGAACTTTAAAGCCAGCCTGGAAGCCAACCATTCTACTTGTTTGGCTGGGTGTTTAATGTAATCCGGGATGTTGATACCTTGTATGTAAACAGAAGCTATGCTCAGCAGTTCTTCCAACGATTCTGAAATATGCCAAATTGCCGTTACCCGATCCGATGATAGTTTCTCTAGTTTATATAAAGGCATTAAAAAGCAATTAAGGTGTAGCTTTAAGAATCTGTTATTAAATTTAAGAAAAATTGGGGTTATGCAATCGATAGAGGTTGAAAAAATAGGGACGTACACAGGCCATAAGGATTGTATTTATGGATTGCTCGAGGGCCTTTCTCCGCAACAGTTTTTTAGTTCGGGTGCAGATGGACTGGTGGTAGCCTGGGATATGGAACATCCTAACCAGGGAGAATTAGTTGCCAAAGTTACAAATTCAGTCTATGCCATGGCTTTAGATCTTTCTAGTCAAAGACTTTGGATTGGACAAAATTTTCAAGGAGTGCACCTGATTGATTGTAAGACGCGTAAAGAGCTTCGCTCAGCAGCTGTAACGGATTCTTATATTTTCAGCATGCTGCACCGCGATGGCCTTCTCTATTGTGCTTGTGGTGATGGCGCTGTTGTGGTATTGGAAGACACACAACTAGGTGTTGTCGCTCGCATGAAATTCAGTGAAAAGAGTGCCCGGACATTGGCTTTTAGTCCAGATGGTCTGCATTTGGCTATAGGCTATAGTGACAATTACATTCGTATTGTTTCGTTATCCAACGGTCAACTGATCATGGAAATGCAGGCACATGATAATTCTGTATTTAGCTTGGCTTATTCCCCCGATGGAAAACACCTGTTAAGCGGAAGCCGCGATGCCCGGTTAAAAGTATGGAATGTGAATGCCGGCTATGCATTGCAACAATCTATAGTTGCCCACATGTATGCAATAAATGATATTGCGTACAGTCCCGATGGGAGATATTTTGTAACTTGCAGCATGGACAAGTCCATAAAAGTGTGGGACGCAAAAGTGTTCCGATTGCTGAAGGTTATTGATAAGGCTAGGCACGCCGGTCATGCAACTTCCGTCAATAAGGTTTTATGGACAGAATATAATGGGTATATTGTATCTGGAAGCGACGATAGAAATGTATCTGTTTGGAATTTTAAAATTGAAAATTTCTGATGGTCTCGCCGCTCGTTAATTAGTTTTGTTGTGATGTCCTATAAAATTAAATAGACATGAAAATTACACCATTAGAAATCAGACAAAAGGATTTCGAAAAAACATTTCGTGGGTACGACAAAGAAGAAGTAGATGCTTTTCTGCAAGCGCTTTCACAAGAGTGGGAAAGAGCACAGGATGAGATAAAGGAATTAAGTAAACGTTTGGAGCAATCAGAACGGGAAGCTTCACGATTGCGGGAAGTAGAACATTCTTTGTTTAAAACATTAAAGACCGCCGAAGATACAGGCGCTAGTTTAGTCGAACAAGCCAATAAATCAGCAGAACTGCACGTGCGCGAAGCCCAAATGAATTCAGAGGCTATTATGAACGAATCCCGGTCTAAAGCCCGTGCTATTGTGGAGGAAGCAGAGATGTTATCTAAAAGATATTTTTCAGAATTGCAGGATGACGTGCAAAAAATGCAAAGAGAGCTTCAGGAGATTCAAAATCTTAGAGATAATTTCTTGCACGATATACAATCGATAGCTGGAGATTTTAATCAAAAGGCGCAGCGCTATGCAGATAAGTCGGTCTCTAATTCTATCGAAAAAAAAATTAAGCAGATCAAGAGTTTATCTGAAACGGGTAAAAAAACAGACGCGATCAAACCTATTGAAGAACCTGTTCCGGTAAGGCAAGTGCAAGAGCAACCGGTTAATACTGTTAATGAGGAAATAAAGCCTACACCTACCAAGGCAAATGAAAACAACTCATTTTTTGATACCATATGAGTTATGAAATAAAGCTTGAGTCTTTGGAATTTCATGCTTTTCATGGCGTTTATGATTATGAGCAACAGGCTGGAAATACGTTCATCCTTGATCTTACTGTTCGGTTCGCTCTTTCACGCCTTCCACTTCAGGATAAGATAGAAGAGGCTCCCGATTATCAATTGCTTTATCACATTGCAACAGAGGAAATGAAAGTTCCAAGTAAGCTATTGGAAACAGTTGCGCTTTCAATGCATAAGAAAATATGGAAAAGTTTTCCGGATGCCCTGCACGTGAGAGTAAGCATAAAGAAATTAAACCCACCGATTGGCGCTCCATGTAAAGCTTCCGTCGTTGTATTGGAATCAAACGAATCTTTTTAAAGAATATTAAAACGATTGATGTTCAAATACAAACCCTCGCTCTTCATTGGTGTCAATGAAGTCAATGGACAGACCGCTAATGTATAAAAGATGCTTTTTCGCAACTATAAAATTAAGCTCTCCTTCCTGGTATATTTTATCTTCTGGTGATGCACGATCAAAACCAATAATGTAACTAACGCCCGCACAGCCACTGCCTTTAATACCCAATCTTACACCGTATCCTTCCGGTATCTTCTTTGAAAGGAGAATAGACTCCAATTCTTTCAGGGCAGCAGCAGACAATAGAAAGGGGAGTTCGTTCACTATTTTGTTTATTAATTGGAGTTAATTTATAAATTTGTAGAAAAGAGACTTATGGAACAACTTCTTGGTGATTTGTTGAAAATAGTACTTCCTGCTGGGATGATTTTATATGCCATGTATTTAGTGGTGAAATCGTTCCTAACCAAGGATTTTGAACGCCGTTTAGTAGAAATGAAACTGAAGAATACGGAAATTATTCTTCCTATTCGTTTACAGGCTTACGAACGGATGAGCTTATTTTTGGAACGTATTTCTCTATCTAATGTCATTGTGAGGGTAAACGATCCTTCTTATAATGTCGCTCAATTTCAGCAATTACTTTTGCTTGATATCAGAAATGAATTTCAGCATAATCTTTCACAACAGGTCTACATGAGTGATCAAACCTGGGTTTTGATTAAAAAATCGATGGAAGATATTGTTTCTACCATAAATATGGCAGCTAGTGTATTACCACCGGATGCTAGGGGTATAGAATTGGCTAGAAAAGTATTTGAAATCCAATCTGAACGTAACGAAGAATCAACGGCACCAGCTTTGAAATACCTAAAAGACGAAATCCGTAAGGTTTTTTGAGCTAACTATAACATATTCAATATGTTTTTGTTTTTTTCCATTTAGTGCTTACTTTTGGCCGGCGAATAGTATAAACTTTCAAATAACAGCTAAAACTTTTCAAAGGTATGCTACTAAATATATTAAGAGATATCGTCAATAATGTGCCTTCCGAGTCTTATTTAGGCCTTTTCTTTTTCATGGCACTTTTCATAGGTGGAATGAGCGCTATTTTCTTTACTGTAGATTACGTGATTTCACGTATTACTAATAAATAGGCCTTTTTCTACGCTATTTTTTATTTTTTCTCTCTTCAAGGTGTAGTGGCGTTGTGTACATTGATTAATAAGCCGTATTTTTGTAGTTCACATGACACAATTCAATGAAAGTTGCCATTCAGGGAGGCAGGGCCTCTTTTCACGACATAGCCTCTAGAATACATTTTGGGGAAGACATTACGACAGTTGAGTGTGATACATTCAGAAAACTGTGTGAAAAGCTCAGGAATGATGAGTCGATAGATTTTGCTTTAATGGCAATCGAAAATTCTATTGCCGGAAGTATCCTTCCCAATTATACCTTATTAAAAGAATATGATTTTGCCATTATTGGGGAAGTCCAATTGCGCATTAAAATGAATCTCATCGGACATCAGGGAGCAAAACTGTCAGAGTTGAATAAAGTCATGTCCCATTACATGGCGCTGCTTCAATGCGAAGACTTTTTGTATAAACATCCTGCTATCGAGAAAGAGGAATATTACGATACAGCAGATGCGGTGAAGTACATAAAAGAAAGCGGGAATAGGAATTGGGCGGCCATTGCCAGTCGCTATGCAGCCAATTATTATGGAATGGAATTATTGGCCGAAGGTATAGAAACCGTTCAACAAAACTTCACACGTTTTTTTGTACTTTCAAGAGATAAGAAAATCAAGGTAGAAGGAGCAACTAAAGCAACATTGAGTTTTCAGCTGCCTAATAAGGTAGGCGCTTTGGCGGAAGTATTGAAACTTATAGTAGATAATAAAATTAACCTCACTAAAATACAATCCTTGCCTATCATAGGTAAACCCAATGAATATACATTTTATGTAGATTGCGAATGGAGCAACTACGATGATTTTAAAAAAAGCATTGGTATCAATTCCATTGTAACAGATTTGAAAATATTAGGCGAGTACAAAAAAGGAGAAATGATCGATGATTATACCGGTGGCCAACCGTCTTAACGGGGTAAAAGAATATTATTTTGTAAGAAAATTAGAGGAGATTGCTCGTCTAAATAAAGAAGGTAAGAAAATTATAAGTTTTGGTATTGGTAGTCCGGACCTCCCTCCATCAGAGGCGTCTGTAGATGCATTAGTAGAAACGGCTCGCGCATCTTCTTCTCATGGATACCAACCGTATCGTGGTGTCCCTGAATTGAGAGAGTCCATTGCTCAGTTTTACGCACGTACGTATGATGTCACGCTGGATCAAAATACGGAAGTCTTGCCCCTCATGGGATCGAAGGAAGGTATTCTGCATTTGTCCATGGCTTTTTTAAATCCGGGAGACGAAGTGTTGGTCCCTAATCCTGGTTATCCTACTTATTCATCCAATTCAAATATTGTTGGTGCTCATATTCGTTATTATAACCTGAGCGAAGCACACAATTGGCATGCAGATATAGAAAGCTTAGAGAAAGAAGATCTTTCGAAAGTAAAGATTATGTGGGTGAACTATCCGCATATGCCTACCGGTGCAGAAGCGGATCCCGTGCAATTACAAGCCTTGGTGAATTTTGCTAAGCGCAAAAAAATATTATTGGCCTTCGATAACCCTTACAGTCTTGTATTGAACAAGAAAAAACCATTCTCTATTTTATCCTTGGAGGGTGCTAAAGATGTAGCGGTTGAATTGAATTCATTGAGCAAATCTCATAACATGGCCGGTTGGAGAATTGGTATGATATTAGGGAAGAAAGAATACTTGGATGCTGTATTGACCGTCAAATCTAATATAGACTCGGGTATGTTTTTAGGTTTGCAGAAAGCAGCGATTAAAGCATTTGACAATACGGAAGAGTGGCATGCTAAACGTAATGGTGAATACGCTGAACGCAGAGTATTGATTGAAGAAATATTGCGTCTGCTTGATTTTGAATTTGACGAAAAGCAAGTTGGATTGTTCTTGTGGGCGAAACCTAAGAATCCACAGGCTCTTTCTGACATTCCCGCTTTCGTTGATCGCCTGTTGTACGAAGCTTCAGTATTCTTTACTCCCGGTGAAATATTCGGCTCAAATGGCAAAGGTTATATGCGGGCTTCCTTATGTGTCGCTAAAGCTAATATTCAGGAAGCGTTGGAAAGGATTAAAAAATGGAAGGCATCGACTAAAGAAAATGTAACCGTTTAAAACAACAGACGCAATGCATGCGTCCTCACTTAATATTATAAGAGATGGCATTAAAGAATGATTTGATTTTGCGCGCGGCAAGGGGAGAGAAAGTGGAGCGTGTACCGGTATGGTTGATGCGTCAGGCCGGTAGGATATTGCCCGAGTACAGAGCAATCAGAGAAAAGCTGTCAGGCTTCAGAGAATTAGTAATGACTCCTGAGTTGGCAGCAGAAGTGACCATACAACCAGTAGATATACTGGGCGTAGATGCCGCTATTATTTTTTCTGATATATTGGTGATACCGGAAGCCATGGGTTTGCCCTATGAAATGCTGGAAAGCCGTGGTCCTATTTTTCCGAAGACCATTGAAAATGACAAGGACATTGCTGCACTTTTAGGTGCGGAAGCAGCGAATGAATTGGAGTATGTATACGAAGCCATTCGCGTCACGAAGAAGAGTTTGAACGGAAGAGTTCCTTTAATCGGTTTTGCCGGTGCTCCCTGGACCATCTTTGCCTACATGATAGAAGGACAAGGTTCTAAAACCTTTTCTAAAGCCAAACGCTTTCTTTACACAGAGCCTGAAAAGTCTAGGATCATATTGAACAAAATCACAGATGCAACAATTGCTTACCTGAAAGGACAGGTAGAAGCTGGCGCAGATATGTTACAGGTTTTTGACTCATGGGCAAGTATACTCAGTCCTGAGCAATACCACGAATTTTCTGCTGTTTACATAGAACGAATTTGCAATGAACTCAATCATATTGTGCCCTTAACTGTTTTTGCTAAAGGAGCATTCGATGCACGTGCTTCTTTTGCAAAAATGAAATGCGATGTGATCGGATTGGACTGGACCATGGATGCGGTAGAATCCAGAAAAATTATTGGTATGGGTAAAACACTTCAAGGAAATCTTGATCCTTGTGCCTTGTACCAAAATAAAAAAGGAATAGAGCAGGAAGTAAAAAAATTATTGGACGCCTTCGGTACGCAGCGTTACATTGCAAACCTAGGCCATGGTTTATATCCTGATACCGATCGTTTCATGGTAAAAGAATTTGTAGATGCGGTAAAAGAATATAAAGTATGATCGAAAAATCAGACGTTGGATTGACTCAGCTCACAACGCTTAAAGAGCGACAGGAGTTACTTTCAACACTGATGAAGTTATCCGCTATTCTTATAATAGCTACATCTATACCCGATATTTATTTTTTAATCTGGGAAAGCATCATTGTCATTGCACTTACTGTGGTTTCAATTGGTGTTTTTTATTATTTTAATACGAAAGGCTACGTTGAATTTTCTGGCAATGCTTTAGCTTTCCTCATGAGTGTAATTTTATTTGTGCAATGTTCACAGTTAGGATTTGACTCACTGATCTTTCTTTTTTATATCCCTCTCATCATAGGAATTCCTTTCGTGGTGGATTATAAGAACAGATACATCTATTACTTCCATATTACTCATCCTATATTATTTATCGCACTTCTATTTGGAACTGATTTTTCCTTGTTGCAAATAGACAACTATAATCCAGAGCAGATTGCATTAGTAGCGGAGTTTAATATCATTGGTGTCTTGCTGTTTTGTCATTACATGCTTTATATCATCATTCAGTCTACTAAACGTTCTGAGAAAAAATTTGAAGCAGTAGTGGAGGATTTAAATAAGCAAAACATTGAACTTCAAAAGATCAACAACGAATTGGATCGTTTTGTATACAGTGTGAGTCATGATTTAAGAGCACCTTTGGCTTCTTCACTGGGTTTAATAGAACTGAGTAAGGCGGAGAAAAGTATGGAGAAGATCTTGTACTACAATCTCTTAAAGGAAAGAAGTCTGAGAAGATTGGACGATTATGTAACAAGCCTGATCGATTTTTCCAGGAATTACAGGGTAGGCATTTTAGTGGAAGAACTGGATTTTAAGACATTGATAGAACAATGTATTGAACTCAATAGACCATACGGAGACGAAGCCAGCAGGGTACATATCAGTGTTGAGGTTAATCAACAAGGGCTGTTTATGGGAGATAGTTTGAGGATTAGAATTGTATTGAATAATTTACTTTCTAATGCCTTAAAGTATTACGATGACGACAAAGAATGGTCTGTGCTTAAGATCATCGTGGTATCAGATGAGAAACAGGCAGTGATTAAGTTTATAGATAATGGAATTGGTATTGATGCATCCCTTGTTAATAATGTCTTTGATATGTTTTACAGAGCATCTGAAAGACCAAAGGGATCAGGCTTGGGGCTATACATTACGAAAGAAGTGATAAGCAAATTGAATGGGACAATAACATTGGAAAGTGCGTTGGGCGAAGGGACATCTTTTTCCGTCAGCATTCCTAATCAAAAGTAATCAAGAGGACAAAAAAAAGCCCTCGCTATTGCGAGGGCTTTTTTTATTTTTCATCTGTTTTTTGTGGCGTTTTATCCTTGATGACCAAGTTCAATTCTTCACTTGTGCCATCGTAATCTGCTATGATGATATCACCAGGTTGCAGATCTCCTTTCAGGATCTCTTCGGCTACCGGATCTTCCAGGTATTTTTGTACCGCTCTGTTCAATGGTCTTGCTCCGTAGTTTGGATCAAATCCTTTGTCAGCTAAGAAGTCTTTCGCTTTTTCTGTCAATTCGATGTTGTATCCTAGAGCCAAGATTCTTGCAAATACATGTTTCAATGTAATTTCAATGATTTTATGGATATCGGATCTTTCCAAACTGTTAAAGACGATTACATCATCTAAACGGTTCAAGAATTCAGGAGAAAATGCTTTACGAAGGGCGTTTTGAATCGTGCCTTTCATCATGTCATCCATATTCTCTTTACGAGACTGTGTACTGAATCCTATACCGGCTCCGAAATCTTTCAAATCTCTTACACCAATGTTAGAAGTCATGATGATGATCGTATTGCGGAAATCTACTCTTCTTCCCAAACCATCAGTCAATATACCGTCATCTAACACCTGCAACAACAGATTGAAAACATCCGGGTGAGCTTTTTCAATCTCATCCAACAAGATGACGCTGTATGGCTTGCGGCGGATTTTTTCTGTCAATTGACCACCTTCTTCGTATCCAACATATCCTGGAGGCGCTCCAACCAAGCGGCTGATGGAGAATTTCTCCATGTACTCACTCATGTCGATACGCACTAAAGAATCTTCTTTATCGAATAAGTATCGGGCTAGTGTTTTAGCCAATTCAGTTTTACCAACACCAGTAGGACCTAAGAAGATGAAGGAACCAATTGGTTTTTTCGGATCTTTTAAACCTACGCGTGTACGCTGAATAGCTTTCACTAACTTGCCAATAGCAGCATCCTGACCAATGACACTTCCCTTAAGCTCTTCACCCATTTTAAGAAGTTTGGTTCCTTCTGTCTGAGCGACTTTACTTACTGGTATACCTGTCATCTGCGCAATTACTTCCGCTACATTTTCTTCTGTAACATCATAACGCTTTTTCTTGGTCTCTTCATCCCAACGGCCTTTTGCTTGCTCCAACTGGTCAAAGATTTTTTTCTCTTTATCTCTTAAGTGAGCTGCTTCTTCAAACTTCTGACTTTTGATGACTTTGTTTTTTTCTTTCTTAACGTTCTCTATTAACTCTTCCAGTTTCAGGATTTCAGCAGGAACGTGAATATTATTGATGTGTACACGAGCACCCGCTTCATCCAATACGTCTATTGCTTTATCCGGCAAGAAACGATCTGTTATGTATCGGTCAGATAATTTCACACAAGCATCCAGTGCTTTCTCTGTGTAATTTACATGATGATGCTCTTCGTATTTTTCCTTGATGTTGGTTAATATCTGAACCGTTTCTTCCGGCGTAGTAGCATCCACCATTACAATCTGGAAACGACGGGCTAATGCACCATCTTTTTCAATGTACTGACGGTACTCATCCAGAGTAGTTGCTCCAATACATTGGATGTCGCCCCTTGCTAAAGCTGGTTTGAACATGTTCGATGCATCTAATGAACCAGATGCGCCTCCAGCACCAACGATAGTGTGTATCTCATCGATGAACAAAATTACTTCCGGAGATTTTTCCAGTTCGTTCATCACCGCTTTCATACGCTCTTCAAACTGACCACGGTATTTAGTACCTGCTACCAGAGAAGCAAGATCCAAAGTGATCACTCGTTTGCCGAACAATACACGCGATACTTTTTTCTGATTGATACGCAAGGCAAGGCCTTCCGCAATGGCTGTTTTACCTACACCAGGCTCACCAATAAGAATTGGATTGTTTTTCTTTCTTCTACTCAAGATTTGCGCAACGCGTTCGATTTCCTTTTCACGTCCTACAATCGGATCCAAACGACCTTCTTCTGCATATTTGGTCAAGTCTCTACCGAAATTATCCAGTACAGGAGTTCTCGATTTTTCACCGGTCGCTCTTGCGCCTGTTTCTTTACCTGCCGCGGATCCGCTACCAAACAATTTAGATGAATCATCATCCGGATCATCGGTATCTCCTTTTGCTTTAGGATTACTGTTGGTGTGGTATTCTAACATTTCTTTTATCTCTGCGTATGTTACTCCAAATTTTGCCAATACTTGTGTTGCAATATTATCTTCATCACGAAGAATGGACAATAATAAATGTTCCGTTCCAATCAATTCGCTTTGGAAAATTTTAGCTTCCAGATAAGTAATCTTTAATACCTTTTCAGATTGTCTGGTTAAAGGAATATTGGTGATGTTTGTATTACCTGTAGCAGTTCCTTTGATAGTATTTTCGATGGATGTCCTGAGTTCATCCATTGATAATCCGAGTTTTTTAAGAAGACTAATTGCAACGCCCTCACCCTCTCTAATCATCGCAAGCATCAAGTGTTCTGTGCCAATGTAGTCATGGCCCAGACGCAATGCTTCTTCCCGACTAAGAGAGATGACCTCTTTAACTCTGTTTGAGAATTTCTGTTCCATGAATTAAGCTCCTTTTAATTAGTGTAAATCTAGCATTTTTCCGTATAAGAACGGTTTTTAAGGATTTAAAATTCCATCCTTACCTCTGTTAATCTAAAATTATACGCATTATTTATATTAACGTTATCTCTTCAGATATGGATTGCAATTGTTCCCTTCACAAAACAACAGATCTAAGATACTCAGGTTCGGCTCAAATTGCCTGCCAAACACTTGTTGATAGGGTTTGAGCGCTGTTTGTAACTGTTTTTTAGGGTGAATATGGTCTCTAAAATCTACTATGCCTGTCTCGCTATGAACTGTATTTTTTTGATAATCAGTTGATAGTATTATTTTTTTATCCCATTTTAACAACTTTAGACAAAGTGTCAGTACTTCTCTGTTAAAATCGAAAAGAAAGGCGACAGGCTTGTCGTATAAACTCAAAATGTCTTCTCCATAATGCTCGAAAAAAGCTGATTTTCCATAAGCGGATTGAATGGCTCTTTGGTGAATAAGGCGCCATTTCTGACTATGATCGATACGAACCTCTTTTATAGGAAGATGTGAATTACCTGACAAAACAGGAATCAACAGTTTTTCTACTTTTTGAGCGGAGAGAATATGGGTTCTGTTTCGGTAGCTTTGCTTTTGAAAGGTTTC
>Ga0247813_10001689_pt1 | contig 16316 bp, 17 predicted proteins | sample UWRJL169409C1_FD_180719 | JGI IMG/M metagenome (GOLD analysis project Ga0247813, IMG submission 180719) | Plant litter microbial communities from Arlington Agricultural Research Station in Wisconsin, United States - UWRJ-L169-409C-1 | ecosystem: Environmental > Terrestrial > Plant litter >... | reverse complement strand
GACGGGGTGGTATGCCATTCGGTTCTGTCCACTGGCTTGTTTAATTTCGCCAGCTCAACCTGATAGTCGTTTTGGTTGATAGAAAGTACATTTTCGAAGTAACGGCCGCTGGTAATATTTACGTTATCGTAATTTTTCCACTGATCAGGATAGCCTATCTTTTTTGTGATTGCATATAGTTTATCCTTTGCCTTTTGCTTGGTACTATCACTCATCCATTCCAGATGATTGATCCTGTTTTCAAAGGATTTTTGAAGATTATTAACGAGTATGAGCACACGTTTTTTGGAGTCCTCATTAAAATATCGCTTTACATAGAGCTGGCCTAAAGCCTGACCCAAATAGTTGTCGACGTTCTCGGTCATCACCTGTCTGCGCGATTTTTGCACCGCTTGTCCAGAAAGCACCTTACTAAATTCAAATGAAGCATCTATAAAAGGCTGACTAAGCGTTTCGGCATAGTTGCCCAGTGTATTGGCTTTTAAGTATATTTTCCAATCGTTGATAGGGATCGCTTTCAACATGACGTTCAATTTCTCAAAATATGCGGGTTGAGGAACATCAATTGAATCAGTTTTTGCACCCAGATTGGCCAGTAAAGTCGCCCAGCCAATATCAGCTTGTGATTTATTGATCGCAGCAACAGAAACTTTGTTATAATTTGCTTTGACATCTCTCAGCTGTATGTTGGTTTTATGCGATGCAGCGAGTTGCTTTTCGATCTCAAACACAATATTCGCGTTCTTCATTCCAGTCGCACGGTTACTACCGGTTAACTGAAACAAACTGCACAGGTATTCTTTATAGGCCTGTCGAATATGTACCGTCGACGAGTCAGTTTTAAAGTAGTAATCCCTTTCTGGTAAGTTAGTCCCTGCCTGATATACATGAGCAATGTTAATCCCGCTATTTTTTTTATCGGGCGAAATCCCAAAGCGGATCAATGACAAGTTTCCTGCTTTAACTTCCGCTCCAACGAATTTCAGCAGGGATGGCACATTACTGATGGCATCAATGCGGGTCATTGTTGATTTAAGCGGCTGATATCCCAGTTTATTAATCGTTGCCATATCCATCCCGGATGCGTAAAAGTCCCCTACTTTCTGATCTATGCTACCCATCGAATTTTTGGTCTTCGAAACACTATCCAGAATATTCTGCAAGAGTTGTTTTTGCGGAATGTTCATGAAACTATAAGATCCTACGCCCGACTGATCATTTGCGATCTTTACAGTATCAGACCACCGTCCGTTAACATATCGAAAGAAATTATCACCAGGTTTGATTGACTGGTCGATGCCGGGCACATCAACGTAAGTTCGCTGTTGAGCTTTTGAATGATTCGATGCACTTAATAGTATCAAAGTGAACCACAGGTAAACTGATTTAGTCATAAGTTTTAATTTATCTAAATATAATATTTTCAACTCAGTATTATACTCCTAAAACTCAAAAGCTATTGATTTATCTGTGCAAAAGGCACCACAACCTTGTTAGTGGCATCGGCTTTTTTAATCTGCTTTTCTTTATTCCTCTAATTAAACGATTGTCGAAATTCCAATAGTGAAACTTTTAATTATGCAAAAATCTCACTTTATCTTCTGCGACAACTTATTGTCAATTTTCATTTATGCTAAGTGGAATTCGCTCTTGTTTTAGTGCCTGTGGACTTAATAAATAGGGCAGTAATTTTCCTTTAAGCAGCCAGTCCAGTACATTATCTATGAATATTGCTTTTGGTGTGTCAAAACAGTTTTTGATAAAATAAAGCTGGTAGTTCTTGGTGTGGTTTAAAAATAGCCGCCATTCGTTTTTGGTGAGTAAAAAGCTAGATTTTTCGTTGCCTGTTCCTTTGCACTCAATATAATATTCGATGCTTCCATCTAAATCTAGGATTTCAAAGTCATGGTCTGCGCCGCTTTCTTCTTGTTCATTTAACCATTTAACCCGGTTGGGGTATTTTTTTTGGAGGTATTCAAAAAGAAAGGCTTCACTTGATCGTCCTATTTGTTTGTTGGCTACCTCGTCTTCGATGATTTCGGATTCTGAGTTAGGCTTCTTAATTGCTTTAATTTCTGCCCGCATTTCCCTGATTTCCGCCATGAGTAAGTTTAAGGTTTTGGCGGTATTATTAGGTTCTGGTGTTGGAGGGGCTATAATGTCTTCGTCTTTTTCGTTTGGTTCTGACATTTGGTTGTTTACCGGTTGAGTTTCTTCTGGTTTTAGACCTCCTTCAAGTGTTAGGGTTTCCTTAATTTTTTCTGATGTTAGAGCCGTTTCTGTTTTATTTGAAAGAGGATTGAAAGGGACAATTGATTCTAATGGTATGGATTCGGCTGTTTTATTATCAGCTACTTTAGCCTCATTGGTGCTTTGAGCGGCCATAATTAGCGTGGGTTGACTAATAGCACCTAAAGGTGAACCGGTTAGGATATTCTGGTTTGTTGTTTTGAAAGGTGGGCTAAATGTGTTTGTTTGTGCGCCTGGTTTTGGCCTCATCGCGGCATATAATGGGCTAAGAGCGGCGTTAATTTGTTGGTTGCTGTAGGTTGTACCTATCATAAAGGGAACTTTGCAGAATGAACCGCTAGATAGGCTAGAGATTCGTTCTGCTTTCTGGATTGCGGAACCAGTCAGTCCGAGACCAATGATGTGGATTTGGCAATTGATGCCATCTTTTCTGGCGTTTTCAACTTCTGTCTGGTAATCGCCGCCACAGTTTTCTTCTCCGTCTGTTATAAGGATTATTTTTTTATCAAATGCGGAGTATTCTTTTAAGGAATTGACGGCGCTCTTAATGGCGGCTGCTATGGGGGTATTTCCGCTTGGAGTGGTTAATGTGTTAACAGCTTTTGTGAGTTGTTCTTTGTCTATAATGGATAAAGCAAGTACAGTTTTGATGTCTGGTATTTTATTGTTGGTTGCTGTAAAGGTCTTAATCCCAATCTTGGCTGAAAAATCTAAGTTAGGAATGACCTGGTTATGTAGCATGGTTTTGGTAAAGGCTAGCTTGTCATTCATGCTTGTGGAGAAGTCGATCAGAATTTCGGTTACTGTCTGCATGTTATTATTTGGGCTTAGTGTTTAAATAATTGATGGGAGAAATTTTTCTTTTACGGCTATGAAAAGCGAGTTGGCTTAGGATTTTGTACGAATGTGTTTAATACTCCAGATTATGGCCCAAATGAAATACCTTAATCCAAATATGATGGCGAGGTTGTAAGTTACAATTTGCCAAAGATAGGCACTGGTCTTAAGGTCATCTAATCTTCGGCTTTTGAGTATTGGGCATTGAAAGCTAAGAAAGTTTAATCACATTTTCTAGTCTTTCGTTTTCTTTTTTGTATGCTGGACTGAGGTAAACATATTCATCGAGGTCGTAAAGGTCATTAAAATTATCAATTCTTATCTCATATTTTTCATTTAACACACCACGACGCTTATCACTCAATCTCATATTTATGTTGACTAGCGCCTAAAAGCTTTAGCATAATTTGTCTAAATTTAAAGACAGGCAACCTCTACTATAGTTTCTCTGCATTTGCTTTTTCTACTTCCGGATCAGGAACACTTGGGTCGACGCCCAAAAGTTCGTGCTGAAAAGTAAATACCTTCTCAGCTGCAAATAAATACCGTTTTAGATCCGGGGTGGTATATAATATCTTACTATTTTTCGTTACCTTGACAATACAATGAAGTGCACCTTTGATCAGACGAATCACTACCTGCTCTCGGAAATAGCCGTTTTTGCAAGGAATGTAAAAGTTATACCTTAATTCTGGAAACTTTACCCGGATCTCATTTTCTGAAACTGCGGTCTCAAGTTTAACTCGCTCACCTGGTCTGACCCTTGAAAACCGGCCGGCAGACTGGGGTGACCACATGTCCCTTACAATTAAATTTTGAGAACTTACCTGTTGAAAATTGCAATCAATATCGTACAGGGAAAAGTCCTTAGATACATTTAACAAGTAAAATTCCGGATGTCCGTTCTCCACCGTCATTTCAACCAACGGAAAATTATCATTCCCTCCTATTGCAAAGCCATTTACAATTTCCTGCATTCTTTGGTTGTCTCGGTCTAAGACAATACCTATCCCCATCGAGGTAAGTGCACCCAAACTAACTAGGGCCAAAAGTAGTGTTCGGTATCGGTCGGTGCTTTGCCGGTAATCAATGTACGTACACAATATAGCAATGCAGGTTCCGATTTCCGCGGCGTGTACAGAAACAAAGCCTTTAAGGTTCTCAAAAATTTCCATGTTTTACTTATTTAATATGGTAAATATTTTTTTCGGGTCTGCCACTTTTCGTATTCTTCTTTTTTTGTGCCTTTGATTATACCTTCAGTCCGATCATGAAAAATCACCTTGTCCTCTCCAGGAAATAAAAAGCCTGGTTCAATTTGAGTTTGATAGACAATCTTATTATCCTTCATGATCCGTACGGCTTCGACAAATTGGCCGTCAACTTCCCGCAGAATTAGTTGTTCGTAGAAATAGCCGTGTTTGCATCTGATATAGAAATTAAATCGCCATTCAGGAGTATATTTGTTTATCACTATATGTGGATATTCCAAGTCAGTTTCTACCTCTGAAGTGGGCTGCAGGAATGTGTCTTCCAATATGACCAAAGGCTTTTCAGGATCGTAATAAAATATGGCATCTGTACTTACCGGGATGGCCCAAACCTTGATTTGGTATAAAGTATATTTTTGGGAGTTATTAATAAGCTTGAAAACCCAGTATTGTTTGTCGGTGCCTAAAGCTAACCTCACCTGAGGAATTACAGATTCACCGTCACGGTAACCATTAAGCTCCGACTGACGTTCTTGGTTTTCCTTCAAAGAATTCCAACCGGAATAGAAGGTAACAAAACAACCAATAATGGTAAGAAAAAATAGCAATAAGCGATGTTTTCCCAGACTGTGTTTATAAATAATAAAAGAAGAGATGGCGGCAAACAAAAATGAAGCGACTAGGAGGAATTGAGCGAAATTGTTCATGTGAGCGTTTTTTTTGCTTATACCTATTAATGCTTTCGTAGCGTTCGGCCGATTAAGTTCGAAGAAGAGAAAGCATTAGGGTGAATTTAAGAAATTTTCCGTGAAGATGCGCTCGTAATTCATGGAAACTATAAAGAATAATTGTATTCACAGACAATACTACAAACTTAATATATTCCGATTTATCATTAGTTCGCAATGAGATACTTGATTTTATTAAGTAAAATAAGTGCATAGTTTAATGTCATTAATTGTTGTACATTTTTGCAATATTTTTTGTAAATTGAAATTAGTCAAAGCATAATTTATACGCACGTTGTAACCATAATAAAAGTAGTTTGGGTTTAATAGTTATGACTTTTTGTTCAGCGCTTAATAATCAAAAATAGAAATAACAAAAATTTATTCTATCAAAATTTATTTATATCTAATTAGTTATGAAATGTACTCTCTTATCGATGAAAACCCTGACTTTGATAGATACCTTTTTTCTGTTTCTTCTTACGTCTAGGTGGTTAAACTGCATTGTCTTTGTTTGCTAAGTAAACAGGATCCATTAGTAGACTCAGCACGCTAGCACCAATCTTTCCAGTTGTAGAAATCATTTCCCCAATACTTTCAAACACTCCTTCAGCAACCCTTTTTCCCAAATCGTTAATGATGAGCTGGTCAGCCCTCAGATTAGGGATGTTTTCCAATAGCTTCATTTTTTTTCTGCTCGACTGTCCCATTTTGCATCGTATTAGCATAGACAAAGCTATCTTTCAGCCCCCTGTCAAAATCAAACGCAGCATTAAACAGGTTTTTGCCCGATTGTTTAAAGGGGGTACTATTGAATTCCCCTCCCTGTGAGGTATTTTGGGGCTTAGCTTAATCCTATTCGAAATATCCTTACGGCTAACGATGATCTGAATGTGATATTGCCTTCCTTCTTTACGCTCACTTGTTTCCCTTGTCCCATCTCTTACTTCCTTATCTGTGGCGGGCCTCCCAGAAAAAGTTACAGGAGTTTAAATGCTTACGAATTCAAACTTGATGACCTGTAGCTCGAAGAGATAGAATTTTCCTTCGCTCAGAAGCTCTTCCGTTACCTTACCATTAAAAGGTAAGAAAAACTTTAGGCAGCAGCGGCGAATGAACAGATCAAAAATGCTAAAAAGCTGTTGAATATTGCTGAGGTGAACAGGAGGATAGCAAAAAAACCAATTTAGGAATACCGCTGTAAGCGTTGACGACTCTATTCCAATAAAAAAAACCAAAAAGCCTTAAATAAACACTAAAAATCTGATTACAAGCAAAATACTTAATATTCGGTATTGCCGAAAACAACTATGTAGAATAAATTTACTTCACCAAATTCATTTTACAACTTAGAGCAATATTGGGGATATAGGGGTATGCCCTAAAATTTATAGAAATTCTAAATCATCTAAATCAAAATTATGAAACCAACAAGACAAGAAGTAGCTGCAGCGGTAATTGCCGCGGTAGCGAAAGTTTCAGGCCTCCAACCAGAAAAGATCAAAGAAGAATATATTCTAAAGGAACACCCTTTAAAACTCGATGATCAGCAGCTCAATAGATTAACGTTAAAGCTGCGCAAATACATAAAGTCCGTTGACTCCGCTAAAACTATCTGGGCCTCTACAGTGCAAAAAAGTGGCCAGAGTGTTGAAGGCCTGATTGACTACATCTTTAAACTGCTCAACTCATGAAAAAATTATATACACCAGTCCTACTACTGATTTCCACTATCTCAGTTTACGCGCAGGAAGCCAAAATAGACACCCTTCAGCCCAAATTTGTAAAACAGATCAACAAGGCAACCACCTGGCTATCGGACAATGGCTTCCAGATTCGTAGAACTTTTGACGGCTCCAAAAACGAATCAAAACCAAGTGGCATTTCCTGGAACAGTGATTATGAGAACAAGAAATTCTTCAACGTGATCGACGCAGGGATCAAACTTTCCCAACTTGAACTATTCCCGAATTCTGTCAAAGTAGTCCTTCTTTTCTATCCCAAGGTAGAGTGGCACCGCAACACCATTACCGATGAGGATAAAAGGAAGAACAACCTCACCGGCGGCCTTAATAGCGAGTTCATATGGTCGATCGGCGACAAATGGTATGAAAACCCTTATGTCACCGGCTCTTTCGATTATAAAAAGGATTTTGTGAAAGATTTAAAGACCACCCAGACCAAAGGTTACTTCTCCTTTTCAGGCAGTAAAGAAGGCGAACCTGGTGCTGCAGTCCGCAACACTACCGATGATATTGTCTTCCGTTACTACCCTTATACAGGTATAGAGCATTATCGAAGTATTGGCAAAACAGGCCAAAAAGCAAGCATGTGGGCCAACCGTCTGTATTTCGAGTTGTATCCCCTATCGCGCTATGGTTATAAATATATTCAGCTGAGCGCCGACTTCACCTACCGCAAAGTGTTCAGCGACGACCTTTACAACCAAGGCAATCTAGACTGGCTTGTACTGTCCTTTAATTTCTATCCCGGTGGAAGTGACAAACTGGGACTTGGCCTTGATTACAGCCAAGGTGAAGACCCCACCAGCAACTTTATCAAGACAAAACTGCTCGCTCTTGGCATCAAACTTAAAATATAAACAGTTCCCTAAAACCACAAACCTTTTAAACCATCTAAAAATAAAAGATTATGGCAGAACACATCGCTGGCTACCTTCCAAGTTTTCTAGAGGTGCCCCTTTCCTCTACCCGAATTTGAATCAGGCAACTGCGCCCCGCTAAAAAAGAAATTCATCCACAAGGGCATCGGTTTTTAAGCCATATTATCTGTCTCCGTTTAATTAAACGATTGTCGAAACTCCAATGGTGAAACGCTAGTCTTTGTCTTGAAAAGTTTGCTGAACGACTGTGAATGTTCAAAGCCCAGTTCATAAGCAATTTCCGAAACGGATAGATTTGTGGTTGATAATTTTTCTTTGGCTCTTTCTATGATGGCCTGCTGAATGTATTGTTGTGTGTTCAATCCTGTCAACGAATTCAATAGATCACTCAAATAGCGCTGCGATAGTTTTAACGCTGTGCTGATATATTTCACGGATGGCAAACCGTTTTTCAGACTGTTTTCATCTTCAAAATAGGCGTTTAAAAGGTTGTCCAAAGAAGAGATGATGTCGTGATTGACTGCTTTCCTCGTAATAAATTGCCTGTTGTAAAAACGATTGCTGTAATTCAGTAACAATTCTATTTGCGACACCAAAACATCCTGGCTAAAATTGTCAATATTATTGTCTAATTCATTGACTATTATCGTAAATACATTGGCAATAATCTCCTTTTCTTTGGCCGATAAAAACAAGGCTTCTGAAACATCGTAAGAGAAAAATCCATACTGATTTATTGTTTTACCCAGCGGATAATTCCGGATAAAGTCCGGGTGCAAATACAAAGCAATCCCCTCGTAGCTTTCTATATCTTCTGGTGGAAAAACGATTTGTTTTGGCTTTAAAAATGCCAATCCGCCTTCTTCAAAATCGTAATAGCCCTGTCCGTATTTTATATGCCCTGTGAATGTAGGCTTGAAAGATATTTTGTAAAAATCAAGACTCACTTTTTGCCCTTTCGGAAACACTTCATTGGAAACATTATTGTAATCAACCAATGCAATCAATGGGTGCGATGGTGCAGGAAATCCCAAAACACGCACCAACTGCGATATACTTTTAATATGAGTGATGTTTGATTGTTGTTGCATTTTTCGTTGACGAATTTAATCAAATTTTGTGTAAGCTATTGACTAGCTATCATCTGCTGTAATAATTGTGTGTGCAAGCGCATTACTTGTCTTGCACACACAATTAGTATTGTTCAAACTTTGTTTCGCTTGATTATCTATCTATTTGCTTTTCTAAAACTTCCGGATAACGGTCTCCCACAAGTGTAATCCCATTTACAGTTGTGTTGATTTTCGCAAGTTCATCGGCTGTTAATACAATAGTTGTACTGCCAATGTTTTCCTCTAAACGATGCAATTTTGTAGTTCCGGGGATTGGTACTATCCAGGGCTTTTGCGCTAAGATCCAAGCCAATGCCAACTGTCCGGTTGTAACATTTTTTTTATTTGCAATCTCAGAAAGTGCCTCCACTAAAACCAGATTGGCCTGTATGTTCTCTTCGCTGAAACGAGGAATGACATTTCTGCGGTCCACATCTGCTAATTTTGAATTTATTGTGCCTGTGAGAAAGCCTTTGCCCAACGGACTGAATGGAACAAAACCAATTCCTAACTCTTCTAACGTTGGTATGATCTCATTTTCAGGTTCACGCCAAAACAAAGAATATTCGCTTTGTAATGCTGCTACAGGTTGAATTGAATGGGCCCTGCGAATAGTTTTTGCACTTGCTTCCGATAAACCGAAATATTTTACTTTACCCTCTTGTATCAGGTCTTTCACTGTACCTGCAACATCTTCTATTGGAACATTCGGGTCAACTCTGTGCTGATAAAGCAGATCAATATAATCTGTTTTTAATCTTTTAAGAGACGCTTCGGTTACTGCTCTGATCGTTTCGGGTCTGCTGTCTAAACCTGTTGTTGGTCTCGCATCTTTACAACCAAATTTTGTTGCTATAATCACGTCTTTCCTGTAAGGCTGTAATCCTTCGCCAACCAGTTCTTCATTAGTGTAAGGTCCGTAGGCTTCTGCCGTATCAAAAAATGTGATCCCTCTTTCAACTGCGTTGCGTAATAGTGTTATGGCATCTTTTTTATCCAGACCTTTGCCATCCAAAAAGTTTAAACCCATACAGCCAAAACCTAATGCGGAAACTTCCAATCCGCCATTTCCTAATTTTCTTTTTTGCATAACTCTTTTTTGATTGTTCCTAAAAATGAATAAATCTCTAGCACAAAATTCTTGATTGTCGTACGCTAAAAAGTAGTTGAATTGGTAATTGTTGTAGTCAGGTTTTCATCCGGTTTTTGAAGACTATAATTTAAACGCTATAAATTAGTCCGCTGCCTTTATCTAAAGATTTGATAGTTGCCATATCATCGGCAGACAATTCAAAGTCAAGTACATTGAAATTTTCATTCATCCTTTTCACAATTGCAGATTTCGGAATAGCAACAACTTCGTTTTGAATTAACCATCGTAGCACTACCTGGGCAATGCTCTTGTTATGTTTGTCTGAAAGCGCTTTTAAAAGTTGATTATTAAAAAGATCATTTTTACCCTGGGCAAAGGGCGCCCAGGATTCCAACTGTATACCCTGAGATTTCAAGGCTTTCTGCATTTCTGTTTTTTGGGAAAATGGATGTGTTTCCACTTGATTGACTGCTGGTATTACACTATGCTCCTTCAATAAATCCTGAATCTGATTCATATTGAAATTACTTACACCTATAGCTCTTACTTTACCTTCTCTGTATAATTCTTCCATTGCTGTCCAGGAAGAATGTATATCTCCCTGAGGAAGATGAATCAAGTATAAATCAATATAATCAATTGCCATTTTTTTTAGCGATACTTCAAAGGCTCGCTTTGTTTTTTCGTGCCCAATATCCGCTGGTAAAAATTTTGTGGTTACAAAGATGTTGTCTCGTTTGACATTACTTTTTTTAATCGCTCTGCCCACCGATTCCTCATTGTTGTATACCGCAGCTGTGTCTATCAGTCTGTAGCCGATATTTAGAGCATTTAGTACGGACTGCTCACACTCCAAACCATCCCGAAGCAAGTAGGTGCCAAAACCAAGAAGTGGCATCCTTACTCCATTGTTTAATATTACATTTTCCATTTTTTGCACTGAATAAATTTCATTGCAAAATTCTTAATGATCGTCCGATGAAATGTATCCGGGTTGGTATTTGTTGTAGTCAGTTTGTATAGGGTCTTGGCACCCCCATGCTAAAAATCATAAACTGTCGCCTGAATGTTTTTTCACTCAAAGCAGCTGTAATCTAAAGCTCGATTTTATCCCAGGTGCCGCTAGCTAAACCTGCCAATATCATTGCAAACATGGACAATTATCTTGTTGCCAACAGCAACAGGATTTGTGGCATCTCCTTTTAAATACGTAATATTTATTTTTGTTAGAAAATGTTAATCTACTTTGTCTGCTTAGCTTTATTCATCCCAATCTTGTCTCACTTTTCCATTCGTGTTCAATGTTTGTCATGAGTAATGCGTTATCAAAAGTCACATTTCTTAAATATTATCTTCTGCCTTTTTAAGCTTATCATTAATTATATGTTTAATTTTTCCTGTTCCAATTACTCTTGCACCCTCTCTGAATTCAAATTCCATTCCTTCTGTCAGTTTATTTACGAAGTATTCTATTGAGATGATTTTTATCTCAGCTAAAAATGTATCTCCTGGGAAAGCTAATTCTCTATCGATGAATATCTGTCGTCCGGACGTTTGCATTTCCTCAAATGCAAACTTCACTTGTGATCTGTAACCTGATTTTGCAGCTGTTTGTCGTCCGCCTTGTTCAGTAGTTTTGTATGTCAGCTTCGCAATGAAGTCTGATGTAGAATTCTCCTTCTCAGAGGAAATTTTCAGTCTCCAATCTTTAAAAGTCATCTCAAATTTAACTTCTTTTGAACAATTCTTACCAACTTCTATCCAGCCTAAATAGTGATAAAAACCTACTGCTCTAGTATTAAATCCTGTTCCCAACCATATTTTTTCATGAGTTTGTTCAAAATACCAATCAATCATTAAATCATGAAGATGTTTACCAATCCCCTTACCTTCATATTCAGGCCTTATAAATAACGCCCAAACATTTCTTTCCTTTAAATCGACGATAGCAAACCCTGCGATCTCATTATTCAATTCACAAACCCATCCTTTACCTCTAACAGTCAAATATTCTATACAGTCCTCATCTGTAACCAGATTTGGGTCTGATAAAGCATTCTCTTTTACAGCATTTCTAACAAGCTGTATGTTCTTTATATCAGAAACCAAAGCCTCCCGGTAAATCATATTTATACATTTTTTAGCAATTTAGATATTAAACCTCGGGCAAGTCTATTTAATCTGCTTTTGTCGTGCCGCCACTTCCTTTAGCAGCAAAGGAAATGCTGGTACTGCCATGCCGCCGTGGTCAAATCCCTGAAGCTGAAACAGACTTGTATTTTTATGTCCGGCCAGTTTCATCATCCGCAGCATGTATGCATTCTCCTCATACCGGCCTAGTAACTCCTTCTCCGCATCGCCAGTGATCAGCAACATCGGCGGCGCATCGGCACGTACCCAAAAAAGAGGTGCATATTCATCTATGACAGGCTGTGTATCTTTAATCCCGCGTTCATTTCTTACCGTAAAATGGGTGATACACTGCCCGCTGAAGGGAATTAATCCTGCTACCAGGTTAGCATCTATCTCATATTTGGCCAGATATTTTTTGTCCAGCGTAATCATCATTGCCAGATATCCTCCTGCAGAATGACCGCTCAGATAAATCTGTCCTGGGTCGCCACCGTACTGAGCAATATGTTTAAAAGCCCATGCTACTGCAGCAGCCGCATCTTCTATATAGGCAGGGGCCTTTGCCTTGGGGGATAAGCGATAACCAACGCCAATAACCGCGTAGCCTTTATCCATCAGCTCCTGGGGAATCTCTTTCCCTCCACCTGTCAGCCCGCCTCCATGAAACCACACTATCGTTGCAAAGCTCTTCTTGTTTTTGGGATAGTAAATGTCAAGACGGCATTGTTTCGCTATGTATTCGTCCTTCATGCTGGCCGATTCCGCATAATAAGGAATATTTAGTTCCCTGGTATATTTTAGTTGTGCCTGCGCGACAGATGTACTGAAGAGCAGTAACAGGATTATCAATTTTTTCATCTGTTTATATTTCATTTGCAAAATAGCTTGAAAAAATGATTTATCCATAATCTATATCTTAAATTTATTAATCAAAGGGCATAGCTACAGCTGATCAGCTTAGTTACTCAAGGCTGTAATAGAAGCCTGTAATTCCTCCTCCGTTTCTGGCAATTGAATAGTTAATCCATAAGCAACTTTGGCTTGAGTTTGCTCAACAAAAGGTCTGAATCCTTCATTATACTTTTCAAAAGCAATTTGGTAATCCTCATGAGCATGCAGCTCTTTAGCCAGTAGTGCTGCACCTTGCATTGCAAGACTCGTACCCATACCTGTGAAAAAGCTGGGCGCATATGCGGCATCTCCTATCAGTGCTACCCGACCCTTTGTCCAGCTCGGCATATGAATCTGACAGGCTTCATCAAAATACAGGTCATTCGCACTCAGCATTGCATCTAAAATTTCCGGGAGTTTCCAGTTCTTGTTACCGGCGAAATATTTTTCCAAAATCTGCTTAGGCTGTTCAGGATCCCGGTAGTTCCACTCTAGTTTCGGTGCTCTGAATAGAAGGATAGCGTTCGCCCCGTCTTTGAATTGATAAATTACCGCTTGTTTGCCCAGCTCGCGATAAACAATACCTGTAGATTTCGGTCTGCCCGTTTCTATCTGATCAGCTTTAGCAAATGCAAAATAAACCCCAAGAAACTTTTTGAATTGATCTTCCGGCCCTAAAGCGAATTTTCTTACAGCCGAATGGGTGCCGTCTCCTCCGAACACAAAATCATAAGATTTGCGTTCTCCCTTATCGAAAGACACCTCCACATGATCTTCATGCTGTATCAGGCCAGATATACTGTTGTTAAATATAATTTCGACTTCATCTTTTGGAAGGGTATCGTAGATAATGTTAACCAGATCCCCCCGATGGATTTCAATATCACCTAAATATTCCTCCAAAGTATTGATCGCAAATGTAGCCAATGTTTCATCCTCAGCATTAACGATCTCATCCGTATGAACAAATTCACTAGCTTTAATCTGATCATATATCCCCATTTCTTTGGCTATATCTAACGCTTCCCCACGCACATCAATAGGTGAGCCACTTGTTCTCAATCCTTTGCCAAGTTCCACCACTGTCACTCCGTAACCAAATTTATTCAACCAATACGCCAAAGTTAGTCCAGCAAAACTTGCACCCGATATTAACACTTGTTTTTTCATTTTGTCAATTTTTTTTAACGATTACATTATCGTTATGAATGCAAATGTAATTGTAGCTTTACAAATAAAATATTCGATAAACTAGTATTTTTAATCGTAAAACATGGATTTGAAAGATGAATCAGGTATCGACAGCAGAGTTCTCCAATTCACCAATAAAGTAGGTGTCACCATAGAAAATGAATTGAAACACTTTCATATCAGCTTTTTCAAAGGATTTACTTTCCTGCCCGAAATGGCGATGCATTTCGGATCATTTTTCACAAAAGATAGTTTCACCCGCGTAACTGCCACATCTGATATAACCGATGCTATCGGATTTGTCTTTCACAATATCTTTGAAGATGATACGATGGCCATCGATTCAGATAAAAGGAAAGCCAGGCGTATCCTCGCCCCTCCTTCTGTGCGTATTTTTCCATATGCAATTAGTCAGGAAATACATTTTGAAAAGGACACCTGGGTTACGCATGTTTCTATCAGCATTAGCGCCGGTTATTTGAAAACTTATTTACAGGAAGAATCTGAGCACTTTCAGTACCTGTTCAACAGTACCAATAATTTTTGGATTGAAGAAATCATGACCGATGATATATTACGCACAGTAAATGAGATCGTGAAAAAGGAAGAGCCAGCTAATATGAAAAGCTATTTTTATAAGATCAAGGCCATGGAACTGCTTTTCTACCTGTTTGAAAGTTTGAAGAAGCGCCAGAATGCTGTTAGTCAAAAGCTCAGTGCTAAGGAAATTGAAGCGGTTTACCTGGTAAGGGACAAAATTGTCTCCTCATTAAGCCAGTTCAGCAGTATCGACGAATTAAAGCAAATAGCAGGCATGAATGAACTCAAGCTGCGTAAATTGTTTGAGCAGGTATTTGGCATGGGCATTTACGATTACTATCAGCACGTACGCATGAAAGAGGCTGCGAGGCTGATGCGTGAGGAAAATATATCCGTATCAGCAGCAGGCTATAAAATGGGTTTCGAAAACTTAGGTCACTTCACCAAAGTATTTGAAAAACATATCGGAAAAAAGCCTATGAAGTACATACAAAGTTTTAATACCATTAATGTTAAAAGTCATCTATCTAAAAATTCATCAAAGTGATTCCATAGCCAACAAAAGAGAAATTTAAATTTATGTGAAAATTGAAATGGCATTTATTCTATTTCAGGAGGTTTTTTTTGTTCGAGTACCCAAACTTCGAGAATTTCACAAATAACTCCAAATTCCCTAGCCTTTAAAACAATTTCCTTTGCAACACTATCATTGGGAACTGTTAATTTAATTATTTCACCATCTACAATTCCGATTTTGATATCCATTGCTTCCTTCAAGGATATATCAGCGCTTTTTGTTAGGAGTTCCATAAAGAGAAGTCCACGCATGCCTACATTCCAACCTGTAAATTTAATTGTCGCCATTTTATAAAAGATAAAGCCTATTTTTCATATAATCCTGTTGAATTCTTTTATTATGAATGACCGGGAGATTATAATATAGGATCATGAATTAGTACTCACTAAATTTTGCATCTTTATTCAGTGCTGATGGGTCTAACATAAACTGATCTATGAATATGTTTTTAATTACATCATCTAATTCTCTTCTATTCACTGTACTTGAATTCCGTCGTGATTTGATGTAATTATAAAACACCATATGATCTGTTAATTTCCCCACAGTTTTGATATTCATCTCTTTTCCCATCTTATTAGAAATCCGTATTCCGAAGATTGAAAGAACAATTCTAGAGAAAGCAATTGTTCCATCAAAAAAGAAGGTCAGCAGAGACAAAAATAATAAAGCTGCGAATACAAAAATCAGCCAGGTAGGTGGAGATAACAGAAATAGCTTCATGCCAAGTAGATCTTCCAACATTTTTACTTTCTTAATTCTACTTTTACGAGGTATGATGTTTTCAATAAGGGTTTCAGGACTAAGATGTAATTGGCTCAGTTTGAAAACCTGAGATAAGGCTTGATTCAGTTTATAATAGGCTTGTTGACTGGTACAGTCATCGTGGTCCTCAAGTTTAATTTTTTCATGGACAAGGTTACACAAGTCTCCGAAAATTTTAACCTTTTCAAGTTCATATACCCGAAATGAGATCTGAAAGGAATGTTCAATCCTGCTGATGGCATCAGATACATCCTCTAATTCCACTTGCTCAAGTGAATCGTCAGATGCAATATTTGTATCTCTTCGCTTATCACTCATTAATATCGCTGTTATCAATAATTCAATGTAGAAATTTAACCTGTAAC
>Ga0247813_10001687_pt1 | contig 16333 bp, 13 predicted proteins | sample UWRJL169409C1_FD_180719 | JGI IMG/M metagenome (GOLD analysis project Ga0247813, IMG submission 180719) | Plant litter microbial communities from Arlington Agricultural Research Station in Wisconsin, United States - UWRJ-L169-409C-1 | ecosystem: Environmental > Terrestrial > Plant litter >... | reverse complement strand
TCGCCAATTGATTTTATGGTTGGTCTTTGCCGGGAGTTCGAAGTCGTATTTCCAGACAGTTTAGATCATGTAAACCTGTATTACATGTGGGATTACCTTCGGTCGCAGGCTTCAACTATTCAACAAAATCTTGGTGATCCTCCAAACGTTTCTGGTTGGCCCGCATACTATCAAACGCCACAATTTTATGAGGTGTGGGTGAATTCTGATACACTTCCCAAACGAAATGCCTTTACCGATCGCTTTATTAGCACTGGTTACACCAGAAATAGTAAAAAAATAGTGATCGACCCTTTAGCCTATACCGCTAAATTTAGTAAACCAGAAGACCCTGATCAATTGATTAGCGATGTGATTGCGCATTTATATACATTGGACGTTAACGCGCAAGTTAAGACATTCTTAAAGAGCATCTTATTAAGTAATCAGACTACCAATAGTTATTGGACAGAAGCTTGGACCAACTATAAGCTCGATCCTACTAATACAGGTAAAATAAATATCGTATCTACACGATTAAAAGAGTTTTATAAATACATCATGAATTTAGAGGAGTATCAATTATCATGAAGAGGCGGGAATTCATTACTAAAACATTACCTGCTGGGGTTGTACTGCCTTCATTAATCAGCGGTTTCTCCTTAAAGGCTTTTGGTGCGTCGAGTTTATTATCGGCCATGACTGCTGCCAGCGAAGAAACAGACCATGTGCTCGTTATTATACAGCTTAATGGTGGCAACGATGGCTTAAACATGGTTATCCCGCTACAATATTATGATAATTTGATGGCCGCACGGTCTAATATCATTTTACCCCAAAATAAAATCATCAAGCTTGGCAATTTCAATACCGGTATACATCCTAAAATGACGGGATTGGGGAGTTTGTACGACGAGGGAAAGGTGCAGGTTATTCAATCGGTAGGTTACCCTACGCCCAATTTTAGCCACTTTAGGGCTACGGACATTTGGCAATCGGCATCAGATTCTGATAAGGTAATTGAGACAGGATGGGCAGGTAGATATTTGGGTTCAGAATTTCCAAACTTCCCCGTTGGTTTTCCGAATACAGTAATGCCAGATCCTTTAGCCATCCAAATCGGATCATTTCTATCCCCGGCCTTCCAAGGACCCTCTATTAATATGGGGATGGCCATCTCTGACCCCGTAAATTTTTATAACTTAATAAACGGGATACAAACACCCGCGCCAAATACTAATGCGGGTAAAGAATTAACGTATATCCGCCAGATATCTCAGCAAACGCAACAGTATGCCAATGTCATTAAGACCGCGGCAAACAAAGTTAAAACCCAAGGTGCTTATCCTACTGGTAATAGTTTGGCCGACCAATTAAAAGTAGTTGCCCGCTTAATTGGTGGGGGTCTAAAAACCAGAATGTATATGGTAAATATAGGTTCGTTTGATACGCATGCAAATCAAGTGGTAGGTACGGCAACAGATACGGGAACACATGCGGTTTTATTGCAAAAAGTGAGCGATGCCATTAAAGCATTTATGGATGATCTAAAATTACAGGGTGTCTCCAAACGAGTGGCGGGCATGACCTTCTCTGAGTTTGGTCGTCGTATTAAATCTAACGCTGGCGCAGGTACAGATCATGGCGCGGCTGCTCCAGTTATTGTTTTTGGAGATGCGATACAAGGTGGCGTTTTAGGAACTAACCCCGTAATTGGAGCAACAACTGCTGTAGGGGATAATATTCCGATGCAGTACGATTTTAGGTCCGTATATGCCACCCTTTTAGAGAAGTGGTTCTGCGTAGACAAAGCCACCCTCCAAAATGTAATGTTCAAGAATTTCCAGTCCTTGCCAATTGTACAAGCCGGTACCAATTGCTTGTCTACCGATATCAGAACGGTAAATCAGGCAAGTGGACAAAATATCATCACGAATTATCCAAATCCATTTTCATCTCGAACCAGCATTAAATACCAGTCTAAAGGTGGTCATGTACTTATTCAGATATTTAACACCATGGGTAAGCTCATCACTACCTTACAAGATGGGATTAAACCTGCTGGGGCGTATACGATAGATTTCGAAAATCGGTACTATCCTCCAGGGGTATACTATGCGAGGTTGCAGAATGAAGAATTGCAGCAGGTAAGGAATATGATGATTGTGCGGTAGGTAAAAACAACCTATCTTTGTTAATGCAATTTAAACTAGGAGATTTTGTTCGTTTTGTAGACGAGAAGCGAGAAGGCTATGTAACCCGTATTATTGATTCCCAAACCTTAGGAGTTACAGATACCGATGGGTTTGAAATTCCGGTAGCAGTAAGTAATTTAACTAGTGTACATGGGCATCAATCTAATGTGGCGAAACCGGCCGACTTCAGCAACCCTGCTGTTCCAGTGGATGAAAAATTTATAGCAGAAGGCATTTTTATCGCGGTAATCGAATCGCAAAAGGCCAGTTCGGTTGTTCATTTTACTCTGGTTAATCGAACCTCCTACCACTTGCTATTAAGTTTAAAAACGGATTTAAAAGGCACCTATAAAGGAGAGTTTGGCAGTGTTGTGCCTGCAAAAAGTCAAACACAGCTCTACAGCGAGAATTTAGCCGATCTAGAAATTTGGCCAGAATTTAATTTTCAGATCTTATTCTTTACCATTTCGGATATCAAGCCCAAAGCTCCATTGGTTTTGAATAGAAAGTTCAGGGCGAAAGATTTCAGCACATCAAAAAATATGATCCCCGAGCTGAACAAGTATGGATGGCTAATTCGATTAGATGAACCGTTACCCTTAATCGATGCTCAAAAACTAAAAGAAAGCCTTTTCCGAGGAGCTACCGAGACCACTAAAGTGGCCATACCCCCAATGGAAGTCGACTTGCACATTGAAAAATTGCGCGACGACCACCAGTTTTTAGCTCAATCTGACATGATAAATATGCAGTTGGCTTATTTTCAGCAAATGCTTGATGCGGCTATTGTACATCAAATGCCTAAAATTGTTTTTATCCATGGGGTAGGAAATGGAACGTTGAGGCATCATATCCATAAGCTCATCAGTAAACATCCGCAAGTGCGTACTTTTATGGATGCGCAGAAGGAGAAGTTTGGGTTTGGGGCAACGGAGGTGGTGTTTAAAGTTTAATTCTCGTGGCTTACCAGCTGAGCTTACCCTAAGCTGGTAAAAGAGTAGCCTATTAAAATTAACTTCCTTTCGCAGCCCGTGTCATCTGTTCCAACATATCCCACATTTCGCTCGGAATAGCCTCTAGGCCATTCATCTGCCCAGCGCCTTGTAGCCATTCTCCGCCATCAATCGTAATGACTTCGCCATTGATGTATCCAGAAAAATCGCTGATTAAAAATGCGGCTAAATTAGCTAGCTCTTGATTATCGCCAACTCTTTTCAGTGGCACGCGATTTTTAAAATCGAATTTTTCTGCTAAATCACCAGGCAATAAGCGATCCCAAGCTCCTTTTGTTGGAAATGGTCCAGGAGCAATAGCGTTGGTGCGAATGCCATATTTACCCCATTCTACGGCCAATGAGCGAGTAAGAGCTAAAACCCCACCTTTTGCACAGGCCGATGGAACCACATAAGCAGAGCCAGTAAAGGCATAGGTAGTCACAATATTTAAGACGCTGGCTTGTTGCTTAGCGGCAATCCAATGTTTACCGAATGCCAAGGTACAGTTTACACTTCCTTTTAATACAATATCAATAATGCTAGAAAAAGCATTGGCAGATAATCTTTCTGTTGGTGAAATAAAATTTCCCGCAGCGTTATTTACTAATCCATCAACTTTTCCAAATTTCGCGATGGCTTCCTCCAATACCTTTTCTACTTGAGCGTATTCCCGTACATCGCATTGTACTGCCAAAACTTGTCCACCAGTATCGGCCATCATTTGTGCTGCCGTTTTTTGCAATACTTCTAATTTTCTGCTGGTGATGACTAAGTGGGCACCTAATTTTAGAAAATAAGTGCCCATAGCTTTCCCTAAACCAGTTCCACCTCCTGTAATTACTATTGTTTTGCCTTTTAACGCATCTTCTCTTAACATGGGTTCATTATACATATTGTTCTGGTTTGTTCAAGGTTAGTTTTTTCGTTGCAGGCTATCGATTATCGTTTTTAGGATAGCTCTAGTACTCGGTGCCCACCATTGTTTTAGCATAATCTCTAGATCTGCACTTTGATCAGCACTAGTACTCGATATAATCTCTTTCCGGATGTTGAGCTTGCTTTGCTGCCAAGTATTTGCCTCAAAAGCCATGTATTTTCTAGCGATACGTTCGGCTGCGGTTAATATACTTTCTGATTTTACTAGTTCGTCTACCAGACCGATCGCCAGAGCTTCTTCTGGGTTAAATAATTTTCCTTCCAATAAGCTTCTGCTGGCATTTGCCTTTCCTAGCCAAAAAGAGTACAGGCTGAAAATGCTGTTCGGAACGATAATGCCCACTGGCACTTCATTTAAACCAATAATATACTTGCCTTCGGCCATCACACGAGCATCACAAGCTAATGCAATTACACAACCTCCCGCCGGACTGTGTCCGTTTATCGCAGCAATTAATGGTTTTTTGAAGGCAGTAATGCGCGCTACAAAGGCTAAAAATAAATGCCAAAAGCTTTTGGCCTCCTCTTCATTATAGTTGTAAAGTTCGATGAGGTCTAGGCCGGCAGAAAAGAAATTTTCTTTTCCTGTAATCATCACTCCACCAATATTCGAATCGTTCTCGATGTTCGTAAGCATGTCGTTTAATTCGGTAACCATTTCTCGGTTTAACGAATTCGACTTCGGTCGGTTTAACGTAATAATGGCCAAACGGTCTTTAATGGTAACGGCAATAGTGTTCATAGCTTTACATTTTACGAGTAAGTATATCGTTTTCTATCGAGATTTCCAAAGAAGGTTAATGCTATTTACTTAACGGTATACGTAAATGTTTTTCGACCTATATTGCCCATTACGTCTATTCCTTCTATCACTACCCGGTAAAGTCCGGGTTTATCCGGATTGAAATAATCTAATTTAAATTTGCCCTCTTCATTAGATACCATGGCAGGATTCCAATAAACGGTAGTCCGTAAATCGGGTTTAGTGTCCGATGGTGTATCGTACCGTGGAGAGTAGAACTGACGGGCAATCGCGAAGCCTTTGGGAGCAAAGGTCAGCACATTCGGTAGATTGTTGTTGGTGGGTGGTGCATCTGCGCCGCGTTTGGTTGTAAAGATAACTACTCCAGCGGCACCCCGTATACCATAAATAGAGGTATTACCTGGACTCTTTAAAACTTCAATACTTGCCAAAGTTTGGGGATTAAGCAGAAAGTCTATAGAGGTAAAGTCTGTTAAACTGATGTCCTCTCTATATACCCCATCTATGATAACCGTAGGAGAACCGCTAAAACCTGCGGCTTTATTGCTAGCGATCATTCCACCAATTCTAGGCGCTAAAAAAGAAGAAAGTGCAGTCGCATATTCAAGGTCTTTTTCTGTAAAAACATAATCGGCTCTACCCCCCCCATTTAGGTTAGACGAGGATACGATTTTCTTTTTTTCGCCTAAAATATCGACCTTGTTCAATTGTATGGCTTTATCCTTGCGCTGCTCCTCGAAATAATCGTTACTAGCTTTTACATATTCCTTTAAATTCTCACTTATGTTTACCTCCATATCGCCAAGGTTCGGATTAGTATGAATAGGTGTCTTAATGGTGGGATCTAATTTAACAATAACATCCTTTTTGCCTTTTTCTGTGGTAGCATTCAGTACAAATGTTACACTATCTGGAAATTGTAAATCATCAAAACTAAATTTTCCATTGATATCAGTCACGGTATCTAGAGATAGAATTCCCATTGATGAGGTAAATAGAGATACTTTCGCGTTCGCTACCGGCTTGCGGCTATTCGTGAATACTGTTCCCTTAATTTGAAGACCTTCTTCGTGTTTGAATGGACTGGTAGGAAATGAAGTTGCCTTAACCGCATTCCAGTCAATTTTTCTCCACCCTTGAGTAAGTAGAAGATGATCTAAATCGTTTCTAGTTTGGCTGTCGTCTGCCATAAAGTAATAATTTGGCTTTTCGATATAGCCTCTTAATTCGGATTTTAAAAGTAGGCTGGTGAATATATGGGTTTCATTCTCTATATCTGGAGCAACTGTTGAGGTGTTCGTAATGGCTGCCGAAAAGCTGGCATGGGTTGGTAAGGAATCAGCAGTCGCCGTAAGCTCTAAATTAATTTGATCTCGTATCCCATAGCTGTCTTTAAGATTTCCTACAGCTATGTTTATTTTATCGAAACTATTGTTCACAAAAATTAACCTCTCGGCAACTGGAAGTTCTGCCGAGTTGAATAGCGTAAATGTGCTAATGCCTGAGGGAAAGTCCTTTTTAGGAAGATTGAGGGTCGCAAAATTCTTTGACGTTGGTATTTTCACAGAAAAGAAAATTTTGCCATACTGTTGTGCCAATAACTGTAAATCTCCCTTGCCCATAAGGTCTTCGCTTATCCTCACTCTTACCGTTACTTTGGCGGTATCGCTGTTGTTAATGTTAAGCACATATCCACTGCTTTGTGCCGCTGGTAAGTTAAAAGATTTTCCATCTACTTTTGCCGTGTAAGTCTTGCCCAACATTGGGTTGATAGAAAAACTTCCCATGCCGAGATGTGTCGTTTCGAAAGGTGTGATTTCGGTTCCCTCGTTGTCAATAATTATTCCTTTGAGTTCTTTTCCCATTCCTTTGGAATCAATTGCCTTAAATGCAATTATGTTAGGGAGCTCTTGAATTAAGTTTCCACCTTCCGGGAAGAATTGCAAATCGACAGCGTTAGTTAGTGCTTTGGCATTCTTTTTTGTAGGAGATCCTGAGCTGCCAATTTTAATCGTCTTATCAAAAAAGAATTGTGGCCCTGCATTTCGCATCCATTGCGTATAAGCGCGAATACGATAGTTCCCTTCGCTAAGCGTACGGGGCAGTTTGATATCACTCCAACCAATCCCATTCTGTAGTTGTAGCTTGAGTTGTGTTTTTAGCGAATCATTTTCATCAATCAGCTCTACATATAAAATTTTGCTAAGCGAGCTTAAGGCAGAGGTTTGGCTACTGGTAACGTAAGCCTTCAACCAGATATCGTCGCCAACCGCATAATAGGGCTTATCCAGATGGAGATGTACTTTCTCTATTGGATATTTTTTTGAATGGGCATTTAATTTCCGAAGTACTGCTGCTAACGGGTCTTCTTCGATCTGGAAGAAAGAAGAAACCCATATGATCATCAATAGTGCTGTTGATTTCATTTATTTAACTTTATAGGTAAATGTCTTTCGAGCGAGATTGCCGCTTAAATCTATTCCTTCGATAACAACTCGATACAAACCTGGCTCGTCGGTATTAAAATAGTCCAATTTAAATTTTCCTTCGGCATTCGAAACAATGGATGGGTTCCAATATACCGTCGTTCTAAGATCAGGCTTAGCATCGGGTTTGGTGTCGTAACGTGGAGAATAAAATTCGCGAATAGCAGAGAAACCTCTTGCATTATAGTTAATTGGGTTTTGAACAATTGTAGCTTTATCGAGTTGATGTCCACCTGATTTGGTGGTCACTACGACCACGCCATTAGCTCCCCAAGATCCATATCGGGTAAGATTGTTAGGGCTTTTTAAGATTTCAATAGCTTCGATGGCATCAGGGATAAGGATATCAGGATTAAAATCTTGAATAAAAACCCCATCAACAATAAAAGCAGGCTTGGCTCCCATATTACTTGCAGCTAATGTGCGTAGTCTTACTTCTAAAAATGACCTCAATGAGCTTACATTTTTCAAATCATCACTCGTAAATACAAAATCGGCTCTCGAGGTTTGCTTGATGCTTTTCTTTCTTTGGCCTATAATGTTCACGTTATTGAGCTGGATGGTCCGTGTAAGCATTCCCTGTTTGGTTTGCTCTAGAAAATAATCCTCACTATTTTTAAGGTAATCTTTTAATTGCTCGTTTACATTAATTTCAATATCTGCACGATTTGGATTGTTGGTTATCCGCAGTCCGGGCACTATATCGAGCTTCAGCTCTACATTGTTCTGTTTTCCATTTTCATTTACGGCATTAATTACAAATTTGGCGCTGTCAAGAAATTCAAGGTTATCAAAACTAAATCTTCCGTTTGCATCCGTTAGCGTATCTAGGGCTAAAATGCCTATCGACGAGGTGAATAGAGAAACCTTCGCATTTGCTAAGGGTTTTCCTCCGTAGGTATTCACCGTTCCATTAATTTGTATTCCTTTTTCTGCTTTAAATTTAGAAATGGCAAGTTGCTCGTTATGAATTGCTTTCCAGTCGATTTTTCTCCAGCCTTGTGTAAGTAGGAGGTGATCGAGATGGGCTCGGGTTTTTACATCATTGGCCATAAAATAATAATTAGGTTTTTCGATGTATCCTTTAAGGTCTGATTTTAACAGTAAACTGGTAAAAATATGAGTTTCATTTTCCAGATCTGGCGCAATTGCCGCAGTATTGGTTACGGCTACAGAGAAGGTGCCTGATGTTGGTTGATCTTGGTTAGAAGCAAAAAAGTCTAAATTCATCAGCTCTCTTTTTCCAAAATTCTCTTTAAGAGGGGGGCTTACGATTTTAATCTTGTCTAAATGGCTATCGATAAAGATTAATCGTTCAGCCACCGGAAGCTGTTCAGCATTAAAAAGGGTAAGGGTATATAACCCAGATAGGAAATCAGTTTTTGGAAGACTTATGCTAGCAAAATTTTTTGCAGTCGGAATTTGTACAGAGAAATAAACAGTACCATTTTGCTGTGCCAACAATTGTAAACTTCCTTTGCCTACCAAATCTTCACTTATAAGCACCTTTACGTCTAATTTGGTGGTATCGCTGTTGTTCACGCTGAGCACATAGCCACTGCTTTCTATTTTTGGCAGTTGGATTAACTTTTCGGTACCACTTTTAAATTTCACCTTTGCCTGATAAGTTTTCCCCTGCATTGGATTTAGCGAAAAACTTCCCATACCGAGATAGGAGGTTTCGAAGGTCGTGATTTCTGTTCCTAAGTTATCAATAATTACTCCGCTCACATCTTCCCCTTTTCCTTCTGCATTTGTCGATTTAATGGCTATTTTACTGGGAAGGTCTTGGACTAAATTTCCTCCTTCTGGAAAAAATTGCACGTCGGTATCGGTAGAAGTTGCCTTAATGGGGATGATCTTTGTAACGGTCTGCTTGTTGCTAAGCAGTAGAGTGGCTATAATTTTGCCAGAAGTGTAAAGCTCAGGTTTCCTGTTTACAATTGGTATGCTAATTTCGCCATTGGCGTTAGTGATAACTTTTGCTCGTCTATCTTCATCAGGCCCAAGTTCTACTACATAGTTTACCGTTGCATTAGCATACGGTTTGGAATCCTTATCGAAAAATCGGATGCTGGTGTTTAATTTTTCATGACTGACTTTCATGAACACTTTATTTGCCCACGAGTTCCCAATTTTAATGGTTTTATCGAAAAAGAAATCTGGCCCAGCATTTCGCATCCATTGCGTATATGCCCGAATTCGGTAATTACCTTCATTAATGGTGTCAGAAAGTTTAAAATCCCCCCAACTAATTCCGTTCCTCATGGGTAAAATAAGTTGATTTTTTAGGGAATCATTCTCATCAATGAGCTCTACATACAGCACCTTACTTTGGCTAGTTGGTTCAGCAGTTTTACTATCGGTTACGTAGGCCTTAAACCAAATATCATCGCCTATGGCATAATAGGGCTTGTCGAGATGAAGGTGCACCTTTTCAGTTGGATACTTTTTGGTAAATTCTTCCAGCTTCTTTAACAAAGCCGCAAAGGGGTCTTCGCTGGCTATGAAAGCAGAAGATATCCATAAAATAAGCGCTCCTAAACAAACTATTAATAATCGTTTCACTATTTAACCTGATAAGTAAATGTTTTTCTTGCAAGATTTCCCATCAGATCTATTCCTTCTACCACTATGCGATATACACCCGCCTCATCGGTGTTAAAATAATCGAGTTTAAAATTCCCTTTCTCGTCCGATACGATGGAAGGATTCCAATAGACGGTGGTTCTGAAATCGGGTTTGGCGTCGGGTTTACTATCGTAGCGAGGCGAATAGAATTGACGGATAAGGGGATATCCCTTCGGATTATAGGTAATAATGCCTGGCGCATATACCGAAGATGCTGCAGTGCCTGCTCCACGTTTAGTCGTGATCACTAAAACGCCACTTCCACCCATTGAACCATAAATTGCGGTATTCCCGATGTTCTTTAATACTTCTACGGTTTCAATATCAAAAACATTAATGTCATCTAAAGAGAAATCCTGCATGTTCATGCCATCTAAAACAATGGTCATTGGGTTGCCGGACTGACGTAGGTAAGCATTCCCATCACGAACGGTAACTCCAGCAATTCTGCCAGATAAATACATGGAAAGTAAATTTACATTCTCCAAATCTTTCGCCGTAATAACCGCATCGGCCCTGCCCGCTCCATTTAGGTTGGCCGAATTTTGATTTGTTTTTTTCTCACCTACAATTTCCACTTTTTTAAGTTGTATCGTACGGGTTAGCATTCCTTGCTTGGTGAGCTCATTAAAATAGTCATCACTATTTTGTAAGTATCTTTTTAACTGCTCGTTTACATTAACTTCAACGTCGCCTGTATTCGGGTTGGGGGTGATGAGTTGTCCGGGTACAATATCTAGCTTGATCTGTACATCTCTTTTCCCCTTTTCATTACGTGCTTGCACAATAAATCTAGCACTATCCGGAAATTCGAGTTGGTTAAAATTGAAACGCCCATTGGCATCACTAATCGTATCGATTGCGAAAAGACCTCCGGTTGAAGAAAACAAAGAAACCTTCCCATTGGCCACGGGTTTGCCGCTATTGGTGGTAATGGTTCCGCTAATCTGTAAACCAGTTTCAGGCTGAAAATTCGCAGCAGAAAGCGGAGAACTACTGATGGCTTTCCAGTTAATCTTTCTCCAGCCCTGGGTAAGTAACAGATGGTCTAGATCAGCACGAGTTTTGGCATCACTATTCATAAAATAATAGTTCGGTTTTTCAATATAGCCCTTCAATTCTGACTTTAACAACAAGCTAGTAAAGATATTGGTTTCATTTTCCAAGTCGGGTTCAACTGCTGTTGCATTGGTAACCGATACCGAGAAACTTCCTCGAATAGGTTTGTCTTGGTTCGATCCGTTTAGCTCGATATTCATTAAGCCCCGCTTTGTGTAACTCTCATTCAGATTTGTTGCCGTAACTTTTATCTTGTCCAGCTTATTTTCTACGAAGATTAAACGTTCTGAAACGGGTATGCTTTCGGCATTAAATAAAGTAAGGGTAATAATGCCCGATGGAAGCTCTGATTTAGGAAGATTCGCCATCGCAAAATTGTTGGCTGTAGGTATTTTAACTGAAAAATATACATTTCCATTTTGATGAGCCAGCAGGCGGAGGTCGCCTTTTCCAACCAAATCGTCGGTTATGAGTACCTTAATACCCACTTTAGCCGTATCCAAATTGTTTGCCGCCAACACATAGCCACTACTTTCTATTTTCGGCAGTGTAAACAATTTTTCGCTTCCATTTTTGAATTTAATCTTGGCTTGATAGGTTTTATTGGCAATTGGATTCAAATAAAAACTCCCCATCCCTAAATGCGAACTTTCGAAGTTGGTGATTTCTCCACCATCACTGTCTACAATTACTCCCTTAACGTCTTCACCTTTTCCCTCAGCATTTACAGCCTTGAAGGCAACCTTGCTGGGTAATCCTTGAGCTAAGTTTCCACTCTCTGGGAAAAAGTAAACATCAATAGCTGTAGAAGTAGTTTTTAGGGGAATAATTTTAGTGATTTTTTGTTTGTCGGCCAGTGTTAACGTAACCGTTATTTTGCCAGATTTGTAAAGGGTAGGTTGAGTATTAATGATGGGGATAGTAATTTCTCCATTAGCGTTGGTAATGGCTTTACCTTTAGTGATGGTTCTTGCACTCAGTTCAGCCACATAGGTTACTTCAGTATTTGCATAAGGCTTTCCACTCTTTTCAGTAAAACGGATGGTGCTATTTACCTTCTCCGTATTTCCTTCCTGAAGCAATTGGTAATTTGCTTTTACAAATACCTTATTGGCCCAAGAGTTGCCAATTTTTATAGTTTTGTCAAAAAAGAAATCTGGCCCAGCATTTCGCATCAATTGTGTATAAGCCCGAATGCGGTAATTGCCCTCATTCAACGTGTCGGGTAATTTCATATCTCCCCAAGTAATTCCGCTTACCATCGATAGTTTAAGCTGTTTTCTCAACGAATCTTTTTCATCAATTAACTCCACATATAACACTTTACTGTGCGTGGTTAACGCAGAGGTTTTACTGTCGGTGATGTAGGCTTTGAACCAAATGTTATCCCCTATGGCGTAATAGGGTTTGTCGAGATGGAGGTGGACTTTTTCTTGTGGGTATTTTTTAGTAAATTCTTCTAACTTTTTCAATAAGGCTGCAAAGGGATCATCAGCATTTACAAAAGCAGAAAAACTTAGCGCGCTCAATAGCGCTAAACAGATAAATGCTAGCTTTTTCATTAGGTTATATTTGTTTTATTGCCATAAATATGGATTCATGGCAGTTTCATAAGTGTGTATGAACAATAAGCCCTTAAGTTACAAAAACATAAGACGTATTAAAAATAAATATCTTAAAAATTGTTCTTCCACATCATGCTCTCCACTGGTTTAGTGGTTTTGTTGTTGTACTTAGCATTGTCTTTGGTGTTGTACATGTTGGTAATCTCGCCATCTACCGCAAAGTAAATCAGCTGACCAATCGGCATGCCTGCATAAATACGCACCGGCTGCGCACAAGAGATTTCTAGGGTCCAAGTATTGCAAAAGCCGACGTCGCCCTTACCAGCGGTAGCGTGAATATCAATGCCTAACCTCCCTGTACTGCTTTTCCCTTCTAAAAAGGGAACATGTGCATGCGTTTCTGTATACTCTAACGTTACCCCTAAGTACAAGGTGCCGGGCTGCAGCACAAAACCATCCTTCGGAATTTCAAAATGCTCAATTTTGTTATGCGCTTTTGCATCCAAAACACGGTCTTTATAAGTAGCCAAATATTTGCCCAAATGTACATCGTAAGAATTAGTGCCCAAGCAATCTATAGCAAAAGGCTCTATAATAATGGTTCCTTTATCTATTTCCTGAAGGATGCGTTTGTCTGAGAGTATCATTTTTGAGTATTTTGGACTAAATTATGATTATTTTAAGATACTTTTGCATTACTTTTTTAAATAAGAGATGCCCATAGTTTATCAAAAAAATATCGACGAGCACACTAGCCTCGCCGTTTGGAAGATCGAAGAAACAGAAGAACAATTACTTTCTGGTTTACAATTAAAGCAACATGAATTGGATGTAATCGCTTCCTTAAGTAATGGAAAGCGTATTGTACATTGGTTAAGTACGCGGCTTTTGTTAAGAAAGATGCTGAATACCAGCGACTATATCGATTGCCAAATGGACGATCACGGGAAGCCATTTCTGGTAAATTCTGATACGCAGATTTCTTTAAGCCACTCGTATGATTACGCAGCAGTCATTATAAGCAAAGATAAAAAGGTGGGTGTAGATATCGAGTTGATTAAGCACAAGATTAAAAGTATTAAACATAAATTTTTATCCGATCTAGAATTGGCACAAAAGCAGATTGGCGATAATACCAATGGTTTATATGTATGTTGGTGTGCCAAGGAGGCTATTTATAAATGGAATGGACGCAAAGGATTAGAGTTTAAGCAGCATATTCACATCAAACCTTTTAAATTGAGGGAAGAAGGCACTTTACAGGCAGTGGTAGAGTTGCCAGAAGGTGCCAAATCTTTAGATGTAAATTACTTTAAAACCAAAGATGGCTATATGTTGGGTTATGTAGTGGCGCCATGAATAAAGCAACAGAATTTATAGATTGGGGCTTGATGGATTATCAAAAGGCATGGAGCAAACAAGAGCTGTTGTTTAACGAGACCGTGGCCCTGAAGGGTAAAAATCGCACTGAAAATACAACTACCGCTACTCCCAATTATCTTGTTTTTTGCGAACACCCCCACGTGTATACCTTAGGTAAAAGTGGCCATCCAGAAAATTTATTGCTTAACGAGCAACAGCTAGAAGAGAAAAAAGCTACCTATTATAAAATTAACCGAGGGGGCGATATTACCTATCATGGCCCGGGTCAAATTGTTGGTTATCCGATACTAGATTTAGATAATTTTTTTACAGACATCCATTTGTATTTACGAACTTTGGAAGAGGCTGTCATCTTAACGTTGGCCGATTATGGTATCGTTGCAGGAAGATATGAGGGGTATACCGGTGTCTGGCTGGATGCCGATAATGAAAAAGCCCGTAAAATTTGTGCGCTTGGTGTCAGATGTAGTCGATGGGTAACCATGCATGGCTTTGCCTTTAACGTAAACACAGATTTAAACTATTTTAAAAATATCGTGCCTTGCGGCATAGACGACAAGGATGTAACCTCCATGGAAAGAGAGTTGGGTAGGCCATTGGCGATGGATGAGGTAAAGCAAAAACTACGCGCTCATATTGCTGAGCTATTTAAAATGGACTTGCAGTAAATGTTAAGAATTCTACTACTTTTAGCCTTACTTCCTTCGTTAGGTTTAGCGCAACTTAAGCTGAATGGTAAAATTGTAGATGCAACCACCAAGCAACCCATCCCATTTGTAAATATCGAGAACTTCAGAACAAAGGCTGGTACACAAGCTAACCAAAATGGGGTTTTTACCATAAATTTACCTGATGGCACCTCCTTAGATACGCTGAAAATTTCGTGTTTGGGCTATTCGGAAAGACTGGTCACAAATTTACCGCTGACCGGTGAGGTAAGTTATGAGTTAATTCCTTCCGTTTTTCAGTTAAAAGAAGTTCGTGTTGGAGGAAAATCAAAAGAAGTAGAAATCGGAGTATTAACTAAAAGCGGACACAAATGGGAAAGCATGAATCAGAAAATGCAAAATCCGGGTATGCAAAGTGCTGTTTTTATGAAAAATCCAGGATACGAATCTGCGTATATTGAAAAGCTTCATTTTTTTATGGGTGATGATATGTTTGATGCGCCATTTAGAGTTCATGTATACGAAAATATAAATGGAGTTCCTGGAAAAGATTTGCTGGCTAAACCCTTAACCTATACAGCAGTTAAAAAGAAATCATGGAATGCTTTTGATGTTTCAGCTTATGGTATCTCTATTCCTAAAGATGGATTTTGGGTGGCCATAGAATGGATTGCAAACGATCAATATAAAAAGAGAGTGGAATATGAGGCGAACATGCCCGATAAGACTAAAAAGAAGTTCACCTATACGTATTATGGTCCAGAGATTGTTGCGTTATTCGATACCGATTTTGGACTAACCTACTATAAATATTTGGCTAACAAAAACTGGTATAAGAAAAAGGGAAGTTCTTCTATTGGCTTCAGCAAAAGGATGCGCCCATCTCACATAGATTTATTGGTCAAATCTACACTTAAAGTTTACGATTAGCGGCAACCATAAAACCAAGCGCTATGCCAAATCGTTTATATCTCCATGAGATTAATATGTGTTACATTATTCGTATTATTGGGCTGTACAAAACAAATGCAAGAACCTGTGATCATCAGCCCTACTATTCCTGAAAAGCCAGTGCTAACGTATCTTGCGCTGGGCGATTCGTATACCATAGGGGAATCGGTTACCCTAAGCGAGTCATTCCCCTATCAGTTTACCAACCAGCTAAAGCAGCAAGGATTAAATGTCGCTAACCCTAAAATAATCGCTAAAACAGGGTGGACTACCGACGAATTGCAAGCGGCCATCAAAGCAGAAAACGTAACGCAAACTTTCGATATCGTCACCTTGCTTATCGGCGTAAATAACCAATATCGAGGCTATTCGAAAGATACGTATCGAAAGAATTTGCAGCACTTTTGCAATCTGCCATTAACTTTGCTGGAGGCAATAAAAAGAGAGTTTTTGTAATTTCTATACCCGATTGGGGCGTAACTCCCTTCGGCTTATCGAGTGGAAAAAACACCAAAACTATTGCCGATGAAATAGATGCCTTTAATGCCATCAACAAAGAAGAAACCCTAGCCATGGAAGTTAGTTATACCGATATCACTCCCAGTTCTAGAAAGGCAGCAACAGACGTTTCTTTAGTCGCTAAAGATGGACTGCATTATTCGGGTAAAATGCATTTGCAATGGGCGTTGAGCATACCGTTAACCAGTTTGAAATAAGTATTT
>Ga0247813_10001686_pt1 | contig 16335 bp, 20 predicted proteins | sample UWRJL169409C1_FD_180719 | JGI IMG/M metagenome (GOLD analysis project Ga0247813, IMG submission 180719) | Plant litter microbial communities from Arlington Agricultural Research Station in Wisconsin, United States - UWRJ-L169-409C-1 | ecosystem: Environmental > Terrestrial > Plant litter >... | reverse complement strand
TCAGATTTTGTATAACTATCTCTGTTACCTCCCCAGGAAATAAAGAACTTTCCTTTATTGTGAGCCGTATATCTTTGTACTGTGATTTCTTCCTGAGCAAAAGTGTTTAAAGAAACACACATCAGTAAGAAAAATAAAATTTTTGTTTTCAAAGAACTTAAGTATTATAAATTAAAATGCGTTAACTGTTTTTCTAATGGCAACCAACTTCGTCATTAGACCTTCAAAATAGTCCAAATGAAGCATATTAGCACCATCACTTTTTGCATTAGCAGGATCAAAATGAGTTTCGATAAAAATACCGTCTACACCAACTGCAATACCCGCTTTAGCAACAGTTTCGATCATATCAGGTCTTCCGCCTGTAACACCGGCAGTCTGGTTAGGTTGTTGCAGTGAATGCGTAACATCAAGAACTGTAGACGCATATTGTTGCATAGTAGGAATACCTCTAAAATCAACAATCATGTCTTGGTAACCAAACATAGTACCACGATCTGTAACCATAACATTTTCGTTTTGGCAATCCAAAACCTTTTGTACAGCGTGTTTCATACTCTCCGGACTCATAAATTGCCCTTTTTTCAGGTTCACTACTTTTCCGGTATTAGCCGCAGCCACAACAAGATCAGTCTGACGAACAAGGAACGCCGGAATTTGCAAAACGTCAACGTATTGCGCCGCCATATCAGCATCTTCATTAGTATGAATATCTGTTACAGTAGGAACATGAAAAGTTTCCGAAACTTTTCTTAAAATTTTTAATGCTTTTTCGTCACCAATTCCAGAGAAACTATCAATTCTCGAACGGTTGGCTTTTTTAAACGATCCCTTGAATACATAAGGAATCTGAAGTTTGTCGGTAATACCAACTAATTTTTCAGCAATTCTTAGAGCCATTTCTTCTCCTTCAATAGCGCAAGGTCCCGCCAATAAAAAGAAGTTACCACTTTCAGTATGCTTAATTTGTGGAATATGTTGTATGTTCATAATATGATTTTTTGACAGTGCAAAGGTAGTCATGATTTATGAATACGAGATGAAGATTTAAGATTATTTTAAGAAGCCAATCGCGCTATCCACTGCAATATTTTTCTCTCAACCCTTTTTTTCTTGGTCTTTGCAGGAGCTTCCTCCGGTCGCTCTGCAAAAACCAGAAAAAATAGGCTTTCTCAAAAAATGATTTTCGCTCCTATCACGGCTAGAAGTGTAGTGGAATTATGTATTCTGCAAGGAATATTTCCTCAATTACGCTTTAATATTAAAACCGAAATTTTAATAGCTAAAAAAAAGATTAATCTTCGTACGATTTTTTGATAAAGTATTGAATAACTATAACAATTACAAGAATAACAGTTAAGAGAAGAGACAGCATAATGAGACCAAGAAATCCCATACCGCATCTAAAGGAATTTGGATTTTGTTCTAAAAAGGTATTAAAATTATAGGAAGAAACGCCGAAGGCTGCGATCGATAATATTATTTGCAAAAAAAAACTAATCAAACAAACCGTTCCGAATTTTAAAGATATAGTTTCACCAATTGCTTTTCTGCCCGCTATAATCTGAAACAGTAATGGAAGAATAATTAAGATTAATGGAGTTGTTCCGTACATGGATTTATTTAATAGTTTATAATCAGTTACATAACGATGAGGTGTGTATGTAAATAGTTACTCCTTCTTCAAACTCAATCCCATCGGAACCATCAAAATACCTTTCTCATAAATGTTTAAATATAATTTGACAGGTTTCTTTTGTCCTTCCCATTTTAATTCATAGACATTCAGGAATCCAGCTCCCATGTCGCTTCTTTTAGTAGGGAAAGGACAACAGGTTTCTAAACGTATATAAGTAATTTTTTCACCGTTTGGGCCGGCTAAAGCATTCAAAAAACGGGTTTCGTTTATAGCTTCGTCTCTTGTGTTTCTAAAAAAAATATTTACCGGATAGTCAGGATCATAACCGTATTTTTTATCAGTACTAAAAAGTTTTATTTCAAAAGTATTATTTTGCTTCAAAACCAAATCGGGAGCATTATCGTCAACATTTTTCAAAGTCGATCTCGTACTCACGCAAGACGATACAGTAATTATTAAAATGATATAAAAGGCTATTTTTTTCATGGTTTAAAGTATTGGTAGTACAAATGTAAAAGTGTTTTTTCTTTTTACTCCGAATTTCAATAATTTTCTCTAATTTTTCTTTTTTGCCACAGATTACAGAATTAAAAAGATTCAAAAAAACCAGCTAAATCTGCGTGATAAAATAATTTTCAATTCGTTTTATCTGCAAGCTATTTCGTTAAAAATTATTACGATTCAAAAAATCAGCGAAAATCAGTTTTATCCGTTAAAATCCGTGGGCTAATTTTTAATCTAATTTTTTTGCATTCAGTCTTATAATTCCCACTACAATCAGATATTGTGCCACAAGGTACGTTAGCATAATAAAAAAAGAACTTTTTTCGATTGGAGCATGAAATTTGTCAAACGCCAGAATACTATCTGAAATGACAAATGTTATGGCACCCAGGAAAATGTATAAGGCTCCGGGTTTTTTCCAAATCAGGTAACCATTAAAAGCAAATAGTAACATAGTCGAAATTACAGCTGCGTAGACAATAACAGGAATTTTTAAATCGCCCAGATTAGGCATTAAAACTAAAATTATTGCAGTTAAATAAAAAGCAATTACAAGGCTTCCAAGTCCAAAAAGAACTTTGTTAATCTGAATTTCTCCTATAATTTGTTTATTAAAAAGAACACAATAAGTAATGTGTGCAATCAAAAAAGAAACCAATCCTAGGATGAAATAAATTTCAGCAATATCGGCAAAAATTAAAATCACATCTCCAATCCAGGAAAAAATCAAAGCATTCAAAAGGATTCTTCTGGAAAGAAATTTGGGATGAAAATAAACTCCAAATCCCAACAAAGGGATTAATGCCGGCTTTAAGTATAAATCTAGATTTTCATGTCCAGTAAACAAGACAATCAGATATAAGATACTAAAAACGATATAAATTTTAAAAAAAACAGCATTTCTCATAAGTACTTTATGAATTTATTATTTGGTTTGTTTGGGGTCTGAAATCAATGGTTACAAAGTATATCGTAATTAAAAACGATAAACTTAAATAACTTAAAATAATATAACTACTCATAGAAAAACTATGATTTAAGCCAAACCAATCTCCATAATACATGATAATTGCAATCGCAATTGTTACACGTAAACCTTCCCAAAAAATGGCATATTTGTTTTTGTCCATCAACTCTGTGTAGCTATAAATAGTAACCAGAATAAATAAACCATAGATGAAAATATTGGGCAAACCAATTGTAGCAATATTATCAAATAAATAAGTGACAAACAATAGCGTAATTAAAACCTGTGCTACAGACCAGTAGATTAATTTCTGAGAGTTTTGTGTGCCGTATTTCTCAAAATCAAAAACGTTATCGATTTTATGTACAGGATATTTTTCTTCAAAATTTTCCGGTCGCCAACCCGTAGGTTTAAACCAAATAGTGAATTTGTCTTTCCAGTTTTCGGCTCTCCAGGCATCTTTAATCAATAAACCCAAATGCTGGAAATTAATTCGGATAGGGTTCCAGGTTTGAGCAGGCCTTGTAATACCAAATACGGGCGGAACATCGTCTAATTCGGCTTGAAAAGTGCCAAAAAGTTTATCCCAGAAAATAAAAATCTGCGAATGGTTTTTATCTAAATATTCGGGGTTTATTGCGTGATGTACACGATGATGCGAAGGAGTAACCAGAATATATTCCAGAATCCCCATTTTCTTAATATGTTTGGTATGATACCAAAATTGCAAAAACAAATGCAGCGGCAAAGTGATCGCGATTACTGTAGCCGGAACGCCTAATAACGCTGCAGGAATCAACAAAAAACTAAATAAATTAACCAAACTCGCAATAGGCTGTCGCAGCGCACAGGCAAGGTTAAATTCTTCGCTGCTGTGATGAATTGCATGTTTATTCCAGAAAAGATTAATTTGATGTGCCCATCGATGACTCCAGTAACCATAAAAATCGATGACAAAAAAGGCGATGCAATAAGAGAGAACATTGGGTTCTAAATGATAAATGGCAATTTTAGAAACCATCCATTCATAAGAAATAAAAGTCAGGCTTAGTCCCAAAACATCTTTTACAGAATTTGTAATTCCGGAACTGATACTCGATACGCTATCGATCAAAGGAGCAGTGTCGTCCTTTTTATAAATGCCGTATATTTTTTCGATTATAATTAATACTAAAAAAATAGGCGTAGCGATAATCAATATCTTTCCGTATTCTTCCATAAAAAAAGCATTGTATTTTGTCCAAATATAGAATAAAATAGAATGTTTTTTAAATTATTAAGAAATTATAGCATTAATACAATCTAAATTTTTAATTAAGTCGAAATCTGCAATTTAAATTTGAAAGAAAATAATTATTTTTTTTCTTTAGAAAAATCAACCGGATAGAATTTTGGTGTTTTTTGATTTTTAATTCCAAATTTAATAACCTCTTTAATTATTTTAAATGAATCATATTTTAACTCTAAAAGGATTTGATTATCAGCGTTTACAATTCCGTATTTTTTGTTTTTTTGAACAATGAATTCTCCGGTAGCATAGATTTCGGTAATGAAATCAAATTCAGATGGAATTACAATTTTGTTTTGATTGCTAATGACACCAAATTTATTTTCGTTTTTGAAAATTTGATAGTTGCTTTTTGAAAATCCGTTAAAGCTAAATTTATCTTTAACAAATTCACCAGCAAATATTTCGGTTTCAGAATAAGCGTTATCTCCAATTGTAAGAAGATATTTTCTTGATTTTTTTACGGCAAAAATTTTATTTTGAGACACATTATAAAAAGCGTAATCTTCCGGAATTATAATTGCACCTTGCGATGAAAACATCCCATTTTTGTTTTCCTGGTTAGCCGTAATATAATAGTTAGAAAGTTGTTCTATGTGTTTATAAGTAATAGGAATTATCTCTTTGTCTAAAAATGGATTTATTACACCGTGTAAATCTCCTTTACGGGCAAAATATTGATTTTGAAATGAAATACTATCTTTATAAAAAGCCGAAAAAATGTAATCATAAATTAAGGGTTTTAATAAAGAATCCTTTTTAGTAATGAGACCACTTTTTTTATTATTACTTACAATATAAATTGAATTCGATGGTGAAATTTCATCGTATTTGCATTCAATTTCATATTGGCCTGAAGAATTTATTATACCTTTTTTCTTTGTAATTGTATTTTTGATAAGGTAAGAATCGGATGCAAATACTCTTTCGAATTGATGATCTTTAATGGAGCTTAGAATTATATTTCCCTCATTATCAATTATAAAAGTGTTTTTGTTTGCAAGTGTAACAATAGATTTTTTATATTTAAAATACTCAATATCTGTCGCTTTAAAATTGGTAAACTGCTTTCCCTTAGCATCAAATAAATCAATTGCATTGTTAGTCTGAACAAATAAAATACCATTATCGTTCATAATATCATCGTATTTTATTGGCAAAATGGTGCTATTTTCAATATCAACAACACCTGTTTTGTTGTTTTTTGACACTCTGATGAGACCATTTCCTAAATAAAAAATATCATCGTGTTCAAATGGAATTTTTACATTGTTGTGTAAGTCAATAAAACCCCTTTTATATTTTTTATTTACATTTTTTGCAGCTTCAAAAAGGTTTTTAAGATCTTTTTTATTGTCAATATATTCATAAACAGGTTTAATGACTACGTTTCCTATGCTGTCTATCAATCCCATTTTATTATTGAAAGTTCGAAATACAGCATAGTTATTTTCGAATTTATAGACATATTCATATGTTTTATTTTCGATTAGCTTTTTTCGAAGAGGCTCAAATTTTGATTGGCCTTTTGAAATAAAAGGCAATAATAACAAGATTAAAAGTCTTATGATTCTCATTTATTTCAGATGATTTGAAATAAAAACGCATTCTATTCAGTTTTAGTGTAAAACAAAATAGAATGCGTTTTAAGTTATTGGTAATTTAAACAATTTCGGCGCTAAGTCCAGCTTCCAGAAGTTGTGTGCATTGAGGTTTTAATTTGTCAATTGGACCTGTTTTTACAGTGCATTTTCCGTTGTAATGTACAATTAGGGAACATTGTTCCGCTTGCTCAGGTGTGTGACTGCAAACACGCATTAAAGTATCAATTACGTGATCAAAAGTGTTTACATCGTCGTTATAAACAATGATTTCGTTATTAAAAACCGTCGCTTCTTTTTCGCGAACTCTTTCTCTTACTTTTTCTTTAGTACTCATGTTTTTAGGTTTTTGTACTTTTTGTAATTATTAATTTTTGTTTATCAAAGATTAAAAAGGATTCTCAAAGAATATAAAATTCACGCAGATTTAAAAAGATTAAATCACCGCAAATTATTTTAATAAATCGAATTAATCTTCTTCAATCTGTAAAATCTGCGTAAACAAAATCTTTTTAATCCTTTGTCTGTGGATTTGTTTTTATTAAAACTTTCACAGATTTTTTAAGTTCGCTAAATATTTAAATTTCTGAGTTTGTTTATAGATAGAAAATCAACTATCTAATTTACGTATTTTAAGGAAACCCAGTTGTTTCTTTGAAACTTTTTAACATATGTTAGCCCTTTTTCTGTGCACGAAGCATCAATAAACGGAATGTCTTCTTCATAAAATCCGCTAAACAATATGATACCGCCTTTATTTAAACAATCAACATAACTCTGCATATCATTCAGCAAAATATTACGATTGATGTTGGCAATGATCAAATCATATTTTTTACCCGCTAATAAAGCCGCATCGCCTTCGTAAACCGAAATATGTTTACAATTATTACGTTCCGCATTTTCGATAGAATTCAGATAGCACCAGTTGTCAATATCAATTGCATCAATAGGCTGAGCGCCTTTCATTTCGGCAAGAATGGCTAAAATCGCTGTTCCGCAACCCATATCAAGTGTTTTAAGTCCTTCAACATTCATCTCTAATAAATGCTGAATCATCATATGAGTAGTTTCGTGGTGACCCGTACCAAAACTCATTTTTGGCTCGATCACGATATCATATTCAGCATTGGTTTTTGGGTGAAAAGGAGCGCGAACATGGCATTTTCCGTCTACATCAATCGCTTCAAAATTCTTTTCCCATTCTTCGTTCCAGTTTACCTGATCGATTTCTTCAACTGTATATTCAATTTTAAACTCTTCAGATTCTAAAATATAAATGCCATCAAGAATATTCTCATCCCATAAATCTTTTTTTACATAAGCTGAAATTCCTGTTTCAGTTTCTGTAAAAGTCTCAAACGCTTTTTCGCCTAATTCAGCAATTAAAATTTCTGAACCCGGTTCTTTTGGTTCAATCGTAAAATGGTATCCTAAATATATATTCGACATAAATAATTTTTTTGCAAAGGTAATAATAGAAAGTAGAAGTTGCTTATAATTATGGGAGAACATTCTTAATTTAAGAATTATTTAATGCACAAAAAAAGCGTTCGAAAAACGAACGCTTTATATAATAATTAGCTGTTAAATCTAAATTTAGATAGCTGTTACGATAGCTAAGAAGTCATCAGCTTTTAAAGCAGCACCACCAATTAAACCACCGTCTACGTCTGGTTTACCAAAGATTTCTTTAGCGTTATCCGGTTTTACAGAACCACCGTATAAAATAGAAACTTCGTCAGCAATATCAGCTCCGTAAGCTTTACGAACAACTTCTCTGATGAATTCGTGCATTTCCTGAGCTTGTTCAGGTGAAGCAGTTTCTCCGGTTCCAATTGCCCAAACAGGCTCGTAAGCTAAAACCACTTTAGACCATGATTCTTTTGCAATTTGAAATAATCCGTCACGTAATTGGTTTTCAACAATATTAAAATGATTATCTGACTGACGGTCTTTTAATTCTTCTCCAAAACAGAAAATTACTGTTAAGTCATGTTTTAATGCAGTGTCTACTTTATTAGCGATTAAAGCATCAGTTTCGTGAAAAATTGCGCGACGCTCAGAGTGACCAAGAATTGCGGTGTTTACACCAATACTAGTTAACATATCAGCTGAAATTTCTCCTGTAAAAGCTCCGCCTTCAGCCTGGTGAACGTTTTGAGCGGCAACACTAATAGTCGTGTTTTTAACTTTAGCAACCGCTGCCTGTAAGTTTACAAATGTTGGAGCTACAATTACCTGAGCAGTAGTTTGAGCTGGTATTTTAGTAATTAATTCGCTTAATAATTCTTCAGTTTGCGCTGCGTTTTTATGCATTTTCCAGTTTCCTGCAACAATCTTTTTTCTCATTTTGGTAGTTTTTATTTTATTTTTTTATTTTTTGTTCTGTGTTATATAACATTGACATCGAATTTTGCAATTGCCATTGTTATTATTTTTTTATTTCAGGCTTTTTAAAGTTTCATTGATTTTATCAAAATCCTTTTCAATGGCACGATACAATACAATTTTTCCTGTTTTATCAACGATGATATATCTCGGAATCCAATCCAGATCAATTGCTTTTCCAAAAAGGCCTTTCATACCGTCATTCATCATAAAATGATCACCTTTTAATTCGTGTTTTTCAATTCCTGCTTTCCATTTTTCAGCGGTTTTATCAGCAGATAGGAATAGGTACGAAACATTAGGATTATTGGCTTGTAATTCTTTTAATTGTGGCATTGCTTTTACACAATCTCCGCACCATGAAGCCCAAACTTCGATAACCAAAGTTTTACCTTTGTATTTTTTTAAAATATTTTTGAAAGTAACCTGACTTTCATCAGTTGCTAATAATTTTTCAGACAAAGCTTCTTTAGAAAAACTTGTTTTCTGAGCTTGTGAGCATGAAAATGTAATAAAGGCAATTACAACAAGGGCTAATTGTTTCATACGTAGATACTATTTGTTTTTTTATTCTAATTGAAGACCCTCTTTATACTATTAATTATTAGTTTTAAAATCCTAATGATTTCAGGTAATAAAAGATCATCAACAAAGTTAAACAAACAAATTGAATGAGAAATGGAGATTAACAAAAATTGAACAGTCCTATATTTTATAACAAAAGATAAAAATAAGGTTAAAAAATATAGAGTGAAATCGTAATAGTAGAGCAACAAAATACAAATTTTGATGTAATTTTTGATTTAATTAAAAAACAGATCACAAAAAAGTTTTGTTTTAATTTAAAATCTTTTCATTTTAGACAAAAAAAACGTCTGGAAAAAGTCTTTTTCAAGAAAAGGAATTCCTTGTATTTTTTCGAAAAGAAGAATGAAAATAGTAATGTAGTTTATTTTATGAAGTTAGTCAAGAGAGGCCAGAACATTATAAACTCCTGACGTTTTATCCCGCTGAAATGTTGTATTGGTAATTTCAACATTTTTATATTCAAAATCTAAACCTTTTTTTACCAAAATGGCATCTACATGAAGTTCAAAAATACTTTTGTCCCCCACATTTATCGAATAGTTGACATCTTCACTTTCTCGTCCCACATTTTCAAGAACGATAATGTTTAAATTGTTATCAGATACAAAATGATGTTTTACGACATCATCAGAATCCAGATTTTTTACTGTGATTTTTTTCGCGTCATATGTTTTGTTGGAGAAGACATTTTCTCCCTTATGATCTAAAATTTGAAAAGCGAATGTTTCAGGTGCTGTTAGGTTATCCGTGATATCAGCTTGACTATTACATCCAATAAGTAAAAAAATAAATACGAGGCTCGACAATTGTTTCATAGTTATTGATTTAAATTAACAATTTCTAAGATTAACAAAAGGTACGGCTTAAAATTTATATTTTTTAGCAGAGAATGTTATTTTAACGTATTTTTTAGTTTAAATTATGATTGCATTTGGTTGCTTTTGCTGGGGATAATTCATTAATATGTGTTAGGTTAATATTCAATTCTGTTCGTTTTTAAATAAAAAAAAAACACCAATTCAACTATAGAAGAATTGGTGTTTCTGAATTTTAGTTTTGATGTGTTATAACTTCAAATCCTTAATATCATTATAATGAACTTTTTGAATTATAGTTCCGTTTTGTATCACAACAATGCTAGGGTTTGCTCTTTCTACCGTTTTTAGCGCTGTAGCGTCACAGAAATAAAAATCAGTATCTAAGCCGTATTGTTTCTTCGCTTTTGCAATTTCATCCGCTCCGGAAGCTGTCATTGCAATTACTTTGTATCCTTTTGCTTTTGCATCTTTGCTTAAGCTTTGTAATTTTTTCATTCCGTCAGGATTAGACAAGGCCAAATCATACGTTACAAAAACGAGTAATTTAGGTTCTTGTAATAATTCTTCTTTGTAATCAGAATCCTCTTTTACCATTGTAAAATCATGAATTGGCGGAATATAACCTTCAGTAATTACTTTGTCTTTTCTGTCTACAAAAGTAGCTCCCTCAGGAATATTGGCCAGATCTTTTTCGGTAAATTCTTTGTCAACACCATTTACTTTGTAGATAAAAATCATTTCAACTACAGATTTTGGCGCGCCTTCAGGAATTTCCATTCCTTTTTCTATATTCGTTCCCACTTTGTAAGGACGGAAATCTTTTATAGGATTATGATTTAAAACCCAAACAGCCATGAAAATGCACAATACAACACTTGCGTAAGTAATAATGTTTGTTACTGCACTTGAGAATAAAGGTTTTACTAGTTTTTTATTAATGAATAAAATCAGAATAAAGAATAGTAAAACAATATCTTTTGTAAAGGATTGCCAAGGCGTTAAGTGTAAAGCGTCACCAAAACAACCACAATCTTTTACCACATCAAAATAAGCAGAGTAGAAGGTAAGGAACGTAAAGAAAACGATTAAAAGCAATAAAGCCCAAATCGTTAGTTTTGATTTGTACCCCACCAACAACATAACGCCCAAAACAACTTCAAGAATAACTAAAAAGATCGCTAATCCTAAAGCCAAAGGCTCTAAAAACGGCATATTGAAAACCGGTTCGCTAAAATATTCTGCCAGTTTATAAGAGAAACCAACTGGATCGTTCAATTTTATTAATCCGGAAATGATAAATAATACGCCGACAAATAGTCGGGAGAATTGAGTAATGATGTTTTTCATGGCATACAGTTTAAATTTAAATCCCAAATTATAATTTTAGGATTGGAATTTGGAATTTATTTTTTGGAATTTGATTTTTATTTTATCGGTTCTAGTATCAATGCAAAAACAGCGTAATTAATCATATCCTGATAATTAGCATCAATACCTTCAGAAACTAGAGTTTTACCTTTGTTATCTTCAATTTGCTTTACGCGAAGTAATTTTTGCAGAATCAAATCGGTCAATGAACTTACACGCATATCACGCCATGCTTCGCCATAATCGTGATTTTTGGCTTCCATTAACTCTTTGGTTAGTTTTACTTTAGCATCATATAATTCAGTTGCTTGTTCAACACTTAAATCAGGCTGATCTACAACACCTAATTCTAATTGAATCAAAGCCATGATAGAATAATTGATAATTCCGATGAATTCTCCTTTTTCATCTTCATCAACTTTACGTACTTCGTTTTCCTGTAAACTTCTGATTCTTTGTGCTTTTATGAATATCTGATCAGTCAATGATGGAAGTCTTAAAATTCTCCACGCACTGCCGTAATCTGTCATTTTATTGATAAACAAGGTTCGGCAAACCGTGATTACATTATCAAATTCAAGGGAAGTATTCTTCATTTATTGCTGTATATTTGCTAAAATTTCTTCAAAAATAAGGATTAAATTAAAGAGTTTCAAGTTTCAGGTTTTCTTTGTTTCAAGTTTTTTCTAAACAAAGTGTTAACGGTGGTAACTTGAAACAAATAAAACTTGAAACAAAATGTTTATTAACTGCAAAGGCGAACTTATAGATTTATCGATTCCTAAAGTAATGGGAATTTTGAATGTTACGCCAAATTCCTTCTTTGACGGAGGAAAATATAAAAACGAAAACGAAATTATTTCTCAGGTTGACAAAATGCTTTCTGAAGGTGCGACATTTATAGATATTGGTGCCTATTCAAGCAAACCAAGCGCTGAATTCGTTACTGAACAAGAAGAAATTGATCGAATTGTTCCTGTAATCGAATTGATTTTAAAACATTTTCCTGAAGCGTTATTATCGATTGATACTTTTAGGGCTTCCGTTGCAAAAGCCAGTATAGAAAGTGGTGCAGCGATTATAAATGATATTGCAGCAGGAGAATTAGACGATAAAATGTTTGATGTTATTGCCAAATACAATGTTCCATATATAATGATGCATATGCGAGGAAATCCGCAAACGATGCAGAGTTTGACTCAGTATGAAGATATTGTAAAAGAAATGCTTTTTTATTTTTCAGAGAAAGTTAGAAAAGCAAGAAGTGTTGGAATCAATGATTTAATCTTAGATCCAGGTTTCGGATTTGCCAAAACAACCGATCAGAATTATGAGGTTTTGCAAAAAATGGAACTTTTTAATGTATTAGAATTACCAGTTTTAGCGGGAGTTTCAAGAAAATCAATGATTTATAAAACACTTGGTAATACAGCACAAGAAGCCTTAAACGGAACAACAGTTCTGAATACAATTGCTTTGACAAAGGGCGCGAAAATCCTTCGTGTTCACGATGTTAAGGAAGCTGTGGAATGTGTTACTTTGATGAATAAAATAGGTTTATAAAATAAATAATCGTTTAGTTTGTCATTCCGAGGAACGAGGAATCTCCATGAGTTGCTCGACAAAGATTGACGATTTTCTTTACGGAGTTTCTTGCGGAGATTCCTCGTTCCTCGGAATGACAAACTAGATGCTGAAAAAACAATAATGAATATGAAATACTTTACTCTAATTATCATTTTTCTTTTATTTTCCTGTGAAAAAAAAGAAGACGTTTTACTTCCAAAATCAAACATAACAATTGTGAAAGACGTCGAAGATCATTCACCAATTTATATCTTTTTTAAAATAGAAGGAAAAGATACAATTGCCGATGTAAACCGTAAAAACAGTATTATTTCGACCAATTGGCTTTTCAATATCGATAAACGTCTACCTTTAAAACTGGTTATTCCCCAAGTAATAAAACTTCAGGAGAAAAAACGAGCGGATAGTGCACACAAAAACGAAAACGCCGAAAACTATTATTCTTACGCAGATTCTATCGGGAAGAATTTAGCCTTTTTACCTTTTACGAAAGTGTATTATAAAACAGAGAAACCGAAATCAGAAGGTCTGGTTATTTTCTTTAAAAATAATCAAACGGTTGAAGTTAATAATCAGGTTCTTAAAAAAGAAGAATTACTAAATTACATGGCAAGTCTTGATTTTGCGGTTAAACCGAAAATGCAATTTTGGTTTGATAAAAATATGAGTTTTGATGCTTATATTCAGGATAAGATTTTGGTTCAAAAATTAGAATCATTTGCAAAAGTTACAGAAGAATTCATTTTCTAAAACTGAAAACTAGAAACTGTGACTGAAAACTCTTCTATTGATGATGATAAGGTTCATTTCGTAGAATAGTAAAGCCTCTATACAATTGTTCGATAAAAAATAATCGAACCATTTGGTGTGAAAATGTCATTAGCGAAAGCGAAATTTTTCCTTGCGCTTTGCTATAAACGGTATCTGAAAATCCGTAAGGCCCGCCGATTACAAAAACAAGAGTTTTGATTCCGGAATTCATTTTCTTCTGCAATTCTTCAGAAAAACCAACGCTAGAGAAGTTTTTTCCGTTTTCATCCAACAAAATCAACTGATCGGTTGGGGTTAATTTCGACAGAATCAATTCGCCTTCTTTCTCCTTTTGCTGGCTTTCAGATAAATTCTTTACGTTTTTGATATCGGAAATAATCTCCAAATCAAATTTGATGTAAAACGACAAACGTTTAGTGTAATCATCAATCAAAGTTTGAAGCGATTTGTTATCTGTTTTGCCTATGGCGATAAGTTTGATATTCATTTTAATGCTTTTTTGCCACGAATTTCACGAATGAGCACGAATTAAAAAATCTGTGGTAATCCGTTTGATCCGTATAATCTGTGGGCTATTTTTTATTCTCAAAAACGGTTTCGAAATGTTCTACAACAGGAAACGGTTCGTAATAATGATGTAAGATCTTCTTCCATTCCAGATAAGATTCAGAGTTTCTGAAACCTACCGTATGATCTTCAAGCGTATTCCAGTCGACTAGTAAAAGATATTTGTTTTCGACTTCAAGACATTTCTCTAAACGATGTCCTAAATAACCATCGATAGATGAAATGTATTGACTTGCTTTTGCAAAATCTATTTCAAATTGATTTGATAAATCAGTTTTTACGTAAAGGAATGCGGCTTCTAAAATCATAATAATTATATTTTTTATCTGCTAAATCTGCGAGAAAAAATTAGCTCCCGCAGATTTAGTAGATTTTTTTTGATATTTCGAAATAAAGAATCTGCGTGAATCCGTTTTAACCTGTTTAAATCCGTGTGCCATCTTTACTCACGGAAAAGTTTTTAGTTCTTAGAAAATTTATCTTCAAAAGTTTTAAATCTTGCATCCAAATCTTTCAATAATTGCTTTTTCACAGCTGCATCCTGAATAAAACTATAATTAATACTGTTGTAAACGTATTGTTTTATCGTAGCGTACGAAACATCAGGATATCTTTTGGCTAATAAAACATATTGCTCTGTCATATTTGTCCTTAAAATTCCGGCATCGTCTGTACTGATTACGATTGGCACATTAAATTCTTTGTAAAGTGTAAACGGATGTCTGTTTTCTTTTACTTTCAAAATGAATTCGTTACTCGTTAAGTTAATCTCAATCGGAATGTTGTTTTTTGCCATATAGCGCAATAAGTCGTATGAATTGGCTTCGTACGCAATATCAACTCCGTGACCAATTCTGTTTGCTCCTGCAACGTAAATCGCATCGTTTATGTGCCACGTTAAATCCTCCGGTTGCACTAAACCAAGAGTCAATTCGCCTGCATGAAGCGTATATTTTACATCTGGATATTTAGAGTGACAATATTTGAACATTAACATATGCAACCAATAATCTTTCATAGAATTTTCGCCGTGTTCCGGAGAAACGATATTTACACCAGCAACCAGTTTACTATCGTTTGCAGAGAGAAAAGCAATGGTAAGATTCTTGAATAAATCGACCGGATCCATAAAACGAAGTACAAAATTTTGATAACGCATAGTAAATTTGTCGTTATCAATTTTTAAGTCTTTATGTAGTTTTGCTATGAAATTAGTATTGAATTCTGAAGCATATTTTTTAGCATCTTTCTTTTGAATCGATTTGTACAATTCGTCTAAAAGTTTCAGAACTGCTTTCTCATCTCTTTGAGTTGCTGCCTGACGCAATTTCGAATTAAAATCGGTTAAATCAGAAACATTCATATCGCACGGAATCGTTGATAATTGCGTTTCGATATAACTCACATTTTCAGCAATGGCACGTTTTTTTAGTTCGAGCATTCCTTCTGCAAAATGTCCCTGAATAGTTGGTTCGAATTTCATAAAAGAATCAAAAAATTGATCGTCAGAAGGAATAGAACCATTATAGTCTTTAACCGACCAGGTTTGCATGATTTGCTGTTCGTAATAATCCAGCTTTTCGAGTTTTTTTATACTATCGAAATTTATCCAGTTTCCTTTTTCAGGTTTAGTTTCAGAAACTGCCAGAGTTTCTAAATTCAAATAAAAATTTTTTGCAATCGCTCTTTCTAAAAGAGGTTCTGCATAAACTGATCCTGAAAAATGATGGTGTAAATCGCCGCCTTTTGGCATTTGTTGAAAGAAAGCTGTTAAGAGAGCTTCGTTATTTCTGATTTTATTTAAATAATTTTCAGCCGTTTGAGAAAAGCCGATTTGTGCTATGAAAAAACAGAAAAGTGTAATTATCCTTGACATACTCTAAGTTTAAATTACATGCAAATATAATGGTTTTTGAGGAGATTTTAAAATTTGATTTTCTGGATGAGAATTTAACCGCAAAGAACGCAAGGTTTTTATCTCTAAGACTTAATACAAAACTCAAAGTTCGCAAAGCTTTACCTAAAAACTTTGCGAACTTTGCGTAATTCGTTGCGAACTTTGCGGTTAAAAAAACCTTAGCACCTTAGCATCTCAGAAACTTAGTGTCTTTAAGAAAAAAGCACATCTTGAATTTCATCTGTTTTATCAAAAACGCTTTTTGCAAAAGGACAAAGCGGAATGATTTTTAAATTGTTGTTTCTCGCATAATCAACGGCAGCTGTAAGCAGTTTTTTTCCAACCCCTT